>ENA-ORMR01001125-ORMR01001125.1-human-gut-metagenome-genome-assembly--contig:-NODE-1125-length-22054-cov-3.066912_pt1 | contig 22054 bp, 19 predicted proteins | sample MGYA00242107_ERZ509003 | MGnify/ENA primary metagenome ERZ509003 (study PRJEB26280, sample SAMEA2338699) | human gut metagenome | biome: human gut; feature: human-associated habitat; material: faeces... | reverse complement strand
GTCAGTCCTTCGGCGTCCGGTGTGTCAATGCCCTGCACCTTGAAGCAGACCGCTTTGCCGACGCGCGTGAGAATGGCGATATCCTTGACCGGCTCGCCGGGACGTGTGTACACCGCCTCCTCGCGTGGGATAATGCCGCGAACCCCGGGCAGGGCGGGGAAGTCTATGTGCAGATTCAGTTCGCTGTCGCAGAGCAGTGCGGTGCCCTCCAGAATGGCACCCGATGCCTGCGCCTGTTCCAGCATCGGCAGGGATGAGCAGGCGTCCCGATTGGCGGCGGAGGTCAGCAGCTGACCCTCCGGCAGATAGTTTGCTTCCATATGTAGCTCCGATCCTTTCTTTTGCGTACTTCACCGGGGATTCCGGCGTTATCACCCGCAGTGTATGAAGCAATCGTCCGACGTATGCCACTGAAAAAGCGAAACGGCGAGGCAGGGACATACAGAAAAACACGCGAAAACGCAAGGAAACGGGAGCTTGCATACCTGTAAATCAAAAAATCAAAATAATTTCGAAAAAGGGCTTGACAGGCAGGGGCAGATATGGTATAATAGCGCCGTTGTGCGGGAGAGGTATGCCATGCGTGGTGCCGCTTCCCGCGAAAAATTGATTGGAGGAAGACAAGATGTCCACATTCATGCAGAAAAAAGAGTCTGTGGTGCGCAAGTGGTATGTCATCGACGCGGCTGAGAAGCCCCTCGGTAAGACTGCCGTTGCCGCCGCCGACCTGTTGCGCGGTAAGAACGACCCGACCTTCACCCCCCATGTTGATTGCGGTAACTTCGTTATCATCGTCAACGCGGAGAAGGCGGTGCTGACCGGCAACAAGATGACCGACAAGTACTACTACCATCATTCCGGCTATATCGGCGGTATGAAGAAGGTTCAGTACAAGACGCTGATGGCGACCAAGCCCGAGAGAGCTATGGAGCTGGCAGTCAAGGGAATGCTGCCCGATACCGTCATCGGTCGCAAGGCATTCACCCGTCTGAAGGTGTACGCAGGTGCCACCCACAACCATGAGGCGCAGAAGCCCCAGGTGTACGACCTGTAATCAGAGGAAAGGAAGGACAAATTCATGTATACAAGTGCAAAGCCCTACTTCTACGGTACCGGTCGTCGCAAGAAGTCCGTCGCCCGCGTTCGTCTGTACCCCGGAAACGGTGAGATCACCATCAACGGGCGCTCCATCGACGAGTATTTCGGACTGGAGACCCTGAAGCTGATTGTCAACCAGCCCTTCGGCGTTACCGGCACGGTCGGTAAGTTTGATATCGTGGCTACCGTCAGCGGTGGCGGTATCAGCGGTCAGGCGGGTGCTATCCGCCACGGTGTTGCCCGCGCCCTGAACGCGGCGGATGCCGAGTACCGTCCCGCCCTGAAGGCTGCCGGATTCCTGACCCGCGATCCTCGTATGAAGGAGCGTAAGAAGTACGGTCTGAAGGCCGCACGTCGCGCACCGCAGTTCAGCAAGAGATAATTTCTCTTACAAAATGCTCAAAAGCCCTGAAAACACTACGTTTTCGGGGCTTTTTCCATTTCAGGAGTTCTGTTTTGTTTCTCTGATTTTGATAGATTTTGACGGAATTTGAATGGGTTTATATGGGTTAAATAGTGGTGAAAACCGGTTTATAGAGGCCAAATGGGTTAAATGAGTGGTGAAAATCCGGCCATTTTCGAGCTCATTTTCAGCCGATTTTCCGGCTCCAAACAGCCCGTTTTCCTCTCCGGTTCGTTTGTCCCAGTTTGACCGAATTTGACACAATAAAAATATTTTTGTTTACCAAGGCGCTCAGTTGATACTGGGCGCTTTTTCTATTTCAAGGCTTCGAGAAAAAAGAAATGGAGGTGCTCTTATGAGCGGATTTATCAAAGATAAGCCCCGCGACTGCCAGTATTGCTACTACTGGAGCAAGAAGGCACCGCACTGTACATATGACCGCGCAATCAAGGTTTCTGCTTTGAAAACGAGAGCGGCAACTCTCCTGTTTTTGCAGCAGCATGACTTTGAAGACCTTGCTTCATTTGAGCAGTATTGCTCCGGCTTTTCGGAAAAAATGAACGGTCTTCAGAGCAAAATCAAAGCGGATGAAGCCCGCATGAGCGAGAACGCGGTGCTACAAAAACAGATCATCAACTATGTGAAAACGAAGGATGTTTACGCCGCTCACCGGAAGGCCGGCTACTCGAAGAAATTCTACAACGAGCACGAAAGCGAGATCATCATCCACAAGGCGGCAAAGAAAGCTTTTGACGATCTGGGGCTGAAAAAACTGCCCACAGTCAAGAGCCTGAAAGCTGAATACGCTGAACTGCTGGCAGAGAAAAAGTCTCTGTATTCCGACTACTACAAGCTCAAAAATGAGCAGCGAGATCTGCTGATCTACAAGGCAAATATTGAGCGGATCATGCAGCTTGATGAGGAAGAAAAGGAGCGTTCCAGACAGCGCCAGCAGGAAGAAAAATAGCGCCGGAACGGTGCGTAGCCGCAGAAGTATTCTGCGATCAATAAGGGGTTTGGGGCTTTGCCTCAACAAGCAAAATGATGGCCTCCGCGTAAGCGGGGGGTCATTCATTTTTTAAGCCTTTGTACGCACAAAGGCATTGCTTGCCAAGTAAGTATGACCTCTCAAATCTCGTCTCTTGTTAGTTTGCAAAAAATCGTCTTAAAGGGTCGCTTTTTCTACTCGTCAGGTTGAAGTGTTCATATTTTCGTGGTATAATATTGTTTGGATTACTATGCCCATACAGCATCCAGGAATAGGAGGACGGAAAAAATGGCTGTTAGCTATATGAAGCTCTGGCATCTACTGCTCGATAAGAATATGAAGAAGAAAGATTTGGAAGCGGCTGCTGGAATCAGCCACTATGTCATGAATAAAATGAGCCGTAATGAGGACATTTCGACGGAAGCCATAAGAAAAATCTGCAAGGCGTTGGATTGTCGTCCTGACGAGATGATGGATTTCAACTTCGATGAGTGAGTCCGTTTTTTTGGACAGCCAATGGTTTATAATTAAAAAAACAAATCTTCTGTTTGTCAGAGATAATCGTAGAAAGGAGGTCAAAAAATGTGGTGTAAAAACTGCAACATAGAAACAAATGAAAAACGATGCCCTATCTGTGGGAGCGAAACGATTGAAGACCTCCCTATCGAGATATATTGGTGTGACAACTGCAAAGTTCCAGTTATTCAAACAATTAACCAAGCAGATAAGGGTATCTGTCCTATTTGCGGGGAAAAAACAAAATATCTCTCTGCTGATTTGCGTCCAGTCTTTCCTGAAGAACGTTTACTGCTTGAGCTACTTTTAGGCAAGAAACCGAACGAGTTTATTACAAAATCCGTTTGGGCAGCAAATAGTAGATACTATGTTGACGGTAAGTCTGTCACCTTGTCCAGCAAAGTTTTTCAAGAGGCAGATACTGATTATTTGGCTGATCGACTGAATGAAACGAAAGCACAAAATAGTTATGAGAACTTCGATGCTTTCATGGAAAAGTTTATCTTGGCCAACAGAGATAGATTGAACTATTTGAAAGATGAAGCTTATAACTTTATTCATCGAGCGGCAGATAGATTTGATGAAGAACATATAGTCGTTTCTTTTTCCGGGGGGAAAGATTCTACGGTTGCAGCTGACCTCGCGGTAAAGGCTCTTAGTAATCCAAGCCTTGTCCACATTTTTGGGAACACAACATTAGAGTTCCCTTCAACCATAGAGTATGCTGCTCGCTTCAGAGATGCTCACCCGCAAGCAATTTTTCAGATTGCTAAGAATGATGAGCAAGTGTTTTATGATGTGTGTGAAGACATTGGCCCACCCGCAAGAATGATGCGTTGGTGCTGTTCTATGTTTAAGACCGGCCCCATTACACGAGTCATAAACAGCATGTACCGAAACCAGCAGATTCTTACTTTCTATGGAATAAGAAAGTCTGAATCTGTTAGCCGAAGCAAATACAACCGAATTGAAGACAGCTCTGATGCTGTAAAGATTCAACAGCAAACCGTTGCATCGCCCATTTTCTTTTGGAAAGACATTGATATTTGGCTGTATATCTTGTCCGAACAAATTGACTTTAACGAGGCGTATAGGCTTGGCTATGATCGTGTCGGGTGCTGGTGCTGTCCTAATAACAATCAACGTGCTCAGTTTTTATCCCGCATCTATATGCCGGAGCAGTCAAAAAAGTGGCGTTCTTTCTTGATCGACTTTGCAAAGAAAATCGGAAAGCCTGATCCAGAAGTTTATGTTGATAGCGGTAAATGGAAAGCGCGACAAGGCGGAAACGGACTGGCATCCGCAGGCGATGTGAAAATACGCTTTACAAACTGCACAACAGAAGATCACGCAAAAATCTATCGCTTGGTTCGACCTTTTGATGACGAGCTTGTAGGAATGTTTGTTCCGTTTGGCAGGGTTGCTCCCGAACTTGGCAGGAAGCTCCTTAACGAAACTGTTATCCTCGATACTCGCACTAATGTCCCAATAATATCCATTCAGCCTTTTACGCAAGATGGATACGACAATGCAGTTAAAGTTCGGACTATGAATGTGCGAGATCATGATGACTTGCAAAGAATGGTCGGTTATCAAATCAGAAAGTTTAATGCGTGTCGCAGATGCTTGAAATGTGAGTCTATATGCAGACAAGGCGCTATATCTGTATCAGCGGATTACTACTACATCAATCCGGAAAAATGTGTGCATTGTAAGAAATGCATGTCAGCCAAAATACTTGATGGCGGATGCACGATGGACAAGTATTTGCGGACAAAATAACGAGGAGGAAACACACTATGGCAATGAAATTTCGTGCCCATGATACATTCTTCATAAGAAAGGGCTGGCTTAGCAAAGGCATGAAGACTGTCTCTGCCAAAAGCGATATTTTTGTTGCCAAGGACGAAAACCCTATGGATGTGCTTGGCCTTGGTTCAAATATGGTCAAGGCGTTGCGGTATTGGCTTCAGGTTGTTGGGCTAACGCAAGAGCCGAAAAGCGGTAAGCGCACACAGGCTTTCACAGAGTTAGGTGAACGGGTCTTTGAAAGAGATCGCTATATTGAAGAACCCGGCACATTGTTTCTGCTTCAATATAAGCTTGCATCGAACCATGATGATGCCTCTGCTTGGTATTTTTTCTTTAATGAGTTCAACATGTCGGAGTTTTCTAAAGATGACTTCGTGGAGAGCCTTCAGAAATATATCAAAATGTCAGAGGATGGTTGTGAGGTTGCGGCCAGATCTTTGAGCGACGATTTCACGTGCATTATTAGTACCTACCTTCCTCGCTATAAATCGAACCCCGGAAAAGTATCACCGGAAAGCAATATTGATTGTCCTTTCGGTGAGCTTGGATTAGTAGACATCCTAAACAAGAGCAAAAAGACTTACAAAAAGAGTTCTCCCTCTGCCAGCTCAATAAACCCGTGGGTAGCTTTGGCTGTGATAGCAGATAATGCAAATGGAAGGAAAGAAATTAGCCTTAATGAATTACTTTCATCGCCGTGCAATATCGGGAAAGTCTTCAATTTAGATTCGATAACGATGCTCGATGTGTTATATGGAATTGAACGTATAGGGGAGATTAAAATCAATCGAACTGCTGGTCTGGATGTTATCAACATCATTAACGACCATACATTCATTCAATGCGTTGACCGTTATTACGCTGAAATTGACGAATAAAATTAGGAGCTTGAGTTATGAATGATATGATTTCAGTCGCATCAGGTTTTCAATACTCAGTGAATATTGGGTATGACCTGAATAACGATGAAAAACTCAAAAACTTTATACCGACGCAATCGGCACTTGGCCTGCTTGAAGAAATTCTTTTGAGCACTAATTCTTCGTCAACTGAACGGTCGAGAGTGCTAATTGGAGCATACGGAAAAGGAAAATCTCACATTGTGTTAATGATCCTCTCGATGCTCATGAAGCGCGATCTGTCTTTATTTGAGAAGACAATGCCGAAAATCTCTGAGAATCCCCAATTGCTCCAGTGTGTTCAGAATTATTATGAGAGTAACAATAAAATACTGCCCATCGTTGTTTCGGGCAGTAATACGAGCTTGACTCAGGCGTTCTTGCTCGCGCTTCAGAGAACCTTGTCGGAAAACAACCTTTTGGACGTCATGCCAGAAACGAACTATAAAGCGGCTGCGTCCGTTATCGAAAGATGGGAAAGAGAGTTTCCGGAGACTTTTGAAAAATTCAAGTTGGCGATTGATGAACCTATTTCTGCCTTTGTGGATCGCCTGAAGAATTTTGATGTTAATGCGTATGAGAGCTTTGAACGGATTTATCCAGAATTGACTTCCGGAAGCATTTTCAATCCGTTCCTTGGGTTTGACGTTGTTGAATTATACGAGAATGCAGCTGTTGGCCTGAAAGCGAAGGGATATACAGGCGTATATGTCGTATATGACGAGTTCAGCAAGTATCTTGAAGCGAATATAGTCGATGCTTCTATCAGCGACACAAAAATGCTCCAGGACTTTGCTGAAAAGTGCAATAGAAGCGGCAATCTTCAAATGCACTTGATGCTGATTTCTCACAAGGAGATTTCAAACTATATTGATAAACTTCCTCAGCAAAAAGTTGACGGCTGGAGAGGTGTTTCTGAACGGTTTAAGCATATCCATCTGAATAACAGTTTTACGCAGACTTACGAAATCATTGCGTCAGTTATCCAGAAAAAACAACCTGCATGGGAGGCGTTTTGCGCAGCTCACGCGGGCGATTTTGCCGCGCTTGAACATCGCTACGCTAAACATCCTCTTTTTGCCGGTGTGGAAGATGATGTTCATACTGCCATCTACGGTTGTTATCCGCTTCAGCCGGTTTCGACATTTATTCTTCCGCGTTTATCTGAACGTGTGGCGCAGAATGAACGAACGTTGTTTACGTTCCTCTCTGCGGAAGGTACTTCAACATTATCGGCGTTTCTCAATTCCTATGAGGACGAAGACTTTTCCTTAATTACGCCTGACCAAATTTATGATTATTTTGAACCGCTTTTCAAAAAAGAAGCATATTCCGGGGAGATTCATACCAATTATGTGCTGACGACTTCGATCTTGTCTTCTCTTTCAGAGGGAAGCTTGGAAAGCAAAATCGTCAAAACAATTTCTCTTATCTACATCTTGGAGCAGTTTGATCGTTTGGCCCCTACAAAAGAGGAGCTCATCGGAATGTATTCGTCCTCTTTTGATGTTGCCGAAATCGAACGTGCGATTTCTTCTCTGATAGAAAGAGAATTCGTCATCTACCTCAAAAGGAGCAACAATCATCTTCGCCTAAAGAAGACATCGGGGGTAAATATAAGACAAAAGATAGAAGATTTGATGGCCATGCAGGAAGGCAAGGTGGCTGTCAAAGATATTCTTAATGTTTCTAATTTCGACAATTATATGTATCCCTCAAGATACAATGATGCTCGTGAAATGACCCGTTTCTTCTCTTTTGAGTTTATCAACGGGAAGGAAATTTCAGACGATGTTGACTGGAATATCAAGAGTGAAAAGACTGTCGCTGATGGAATAATCTACGGGGTAATACCGCAGTCAGAGGAAGCAATACCCGATATTATTAAGAGTATTAGCAAGACCAGCGCGGGAGCAAGTCGGCATATTTTCGTCATTCCCCGTCATTTCCGTGAGATCGAAAGAATCGTACAAGAATATAGTGCAGTATCTGAATTGCGAGATAACGCAGCTGATGATCCTGTGCTGTTTGATGAGTATGAGGTAGTTTTTGAAGATTTAAGCGATATCATCAAAAGCTATATCGGGATATACACTCGACCGGAGAGCTATCAGTCCGTCTATATTTATGATGGAGAAAGAAAGGACATCCGGCGTAAAGCGAAGCTTACAGAGCTAATGTCCGATATATGCGATCAAGTATATGGGCTTACCCCAGTAGTAAATAGTGAAGCGGTTAATCGGAATGATGTAACCAATGTGTCCAGCAATAGCCGAGGAAAAATAATTGCCGGCTTATTGCGTAATGAATTGGAACCGCATTTAGGGTTGTCAGGCAACGGTCAAGAAGTTTCTATTATGAGAAGCTGTCTGGTCAGAACGGGCATCTGGAATGAAGATAATGGCATCCCTCAGCTTGAGCTTCGCCCTTCCGATGACTTAATTGCTAATATGCTTGAGGTCATTGAACAGTTTGTGCTGAGCTCACGTCAACAGCCGGAGCAGTCCTTTGCAACCTTGTACAATCAACTGGTCTCTGCGGATTACCATATCGGTTTACGCAAAGGCTTAATACCGATTTATCTCGCAGTGGTTATTCACAAGTATAAGCAGCAGATCGTGGTTTCTGATCGCTTTGGACAAGTGCCAATAAGCGCAGATGTATTACTGCAGATAAACTCTGATCCAGGAAATTTCTCTTTGTCATACTTAGATTGGAATATGGACAAAGAGGATTACATTGTTCGACTTGCGGAAGTGTTCGCTGACAATGTTATCGACGCTGAAAGAAAACTTTCTTCCTACGAGTATGTATCAAATGCTATGTACCGGTGGTTTATGTCCTTACCTAAGTACGCTAAGGAATGTACAAAGATGCCGGATGGAAAGAAAATACAAAAACGGCATACGGCAGTTGCTAAGGCCCTGAAACAAAACCTGAACAGTTATGAGTTGCTTTTTAAGCGTCTTCCGGAAATATTCGGCTATACCGAAATAACCGTGGATATTGCTCAGGATGTTGCCGTTGCAAAAGATTGTTTTGATGGACTGCTTTCGCAATTAAAAGCCGAGCTGATTGAGAAAACCAAAGGTCTTTTCATGCTGCCTCGGAATGAATCAACAGCCAAGCAAATGTCTTTGGCTTCTACGATCAAAGAGTGGTGCGATTCATTAGACGGAAAAGTCTTTGAGCAGTTATTCTCTGATGGCACAGATAAATGCCTGTCACTGTTCATGAATATAACGAACGACGAAGGCTCTTTCATATCTCGCCTTGCAAAACTGGCAACTGATTTGCGATTGGAAGATTGGAACGATGATACGAAGGAAAAATATTCAGCGCAGCTTGAGGCGTATAAATCTACTGCAGAGACATTCCATAGTCAGCAGCAGATCAATAGCGTGCTGGACACAAGCAGTTATGAGCTGTCCTTTGCCGACAGCACCGGGACGATTACGACGAAACGTTTTGAACGTGTAGAAATATCAAAACGGGGTAATTTGCTCTTTAACCAAATTACATCCGCTTTAGATTCTATGGGTCAGTCTATTTCTGAGCAAGAGAAAAGACAGATATTGATGGAGGCACTAAAGAAGCTGTGCTAAGGAGGGTATAAATGGCTTATTTTGATAATGCAGCAACTACATATCCAAAGCCTGATGTCGTCTATTCTTTTATGGATGAGTTCTATCGGCATAGCGGTGGAAATGCAGGTCGTGGGCAATACAAAATGGCAAGCTCTGCCAAAGCCATTATTGATGATACCCGAATGATGCTCCAGAAGATTCTGCATTGCCCCGCCAAGCAAGTCGTTTTTGAGCCATCCGCAACTATTGCCTTAAATATCATTATTCAAGGCCTTGTGAAAAGGGGCATCCACAATGTGTATATCAGTCCGTTTGAGCACAATGCCATTACGCGAACCCTTCATTCGTTTGAAAAGGATGGAATCATTCAGGTTCATCAATTATCAGTAACGGATAATTTGCGATTTGACTTTGAGAGAATCCGCTATCAGTTCGATGCAGTAAAGCCGGATGCTGTGATAGTGAGCCATGCAAGTAATGTTATTGGACTGATCGCTCCGATTGAAGAAATCTTTACATTGGCGAAAAAATACGATGCAATTACCGTTGCTGATATGGCTCAGAGTGCCGGCCTTGTAGATTGTAATGTCGGATTGGATATTTTTGATTTTGCTGTTTTCGCCGGACACAAAACGCTTTTAGGGCCAACGGGTATCTCAGGTTTTGTTATGAAACCAGATTTTGATCTTCCTGCCGTTTTGTTTGGCGGCACCGGTTATGAATCTGCAAATCAAGACATGCCGAATAGCCTGCCAGAACGGTTTGAGATGGGGACAATAAATATTGCCGGAGTTGCAGGCTTGAATGCAGCACTTAGGTGGATTGATGAGCAAACGGTTGATTTTTTGAAGAAATCTGAAGATCAGAAGCGTGAGCAGCTTGTTTCCCTTTTGAAAGAGTATGATTTCTTGAAAATTATTGGCAATCGTTCTGGCTGTGAGTACGTTGGAATAGTATCCTGCTTATTTAATGGGGTAAGCAGTGATAGTGCTGGCGAGATTCTTTCTCAGAGAGGGATTGCAGTACGAACCGGTTTACAATGTGCTCCGTCTGCTCACCAGTTTTTAGGGACTTATCCTGCCGGGACAATTAGATTCAGCGTGAACCACTTCACAAGTGATGCTGATTTTGAAGAATTAAGGGATGTTTTAGATTCCATAGAGGACGAATTATAAGCGAGGTGATAAACAATGAGCTTTTTGGACATAGAACTAAAGCCAGAATACAGATCACTGCTTGACAATGTAATAAAGGATTTCTACGTTCCTGTTTTGAAGCAAGCTACGATGTATAAACGAGCAGTAGGCTTCTTCTCTTCTTCCGCTTTGCTGGAACTGAGTGCTGGTATTTGTGGCTTGGTGGAAAACGGCGGAAAAATTCAGCTTATTGCCTCACCTAAGCTGTCAGCAGAAGACATTGAAGCCATCAATGATGGAATCAAACGTAGAGACGATGTTATTGAAGAAGCATTGCTGAGAGAACTTCGAGAGCCTCAAGGCAGATTTGAAGAAGCGCGCCTCAATTTACTCAGCAATTTGATTGCGGCTGGTCGGTTAGACATAAAAATTGCTTTTTTGGAATCTGACAATGCCGTTGGTATGTTCCATGAAAAACTCGGCTTAATGTATGATTCGGATAATCATATCATCGCCTTTTCTGGATCTATGAATGAAAGCGCAAATGCTTTTACGACAAACTATGAAGCAATAGATGTATTTACTTCATGGTCAAAGGATGAGGATCGTGTTTTCAGCAAGCAGTCCGCGTTTAATGCGATGTGGAATGACTATGAACCCAGTATCAGAGTTTTGGATTTCCCCAAAATAAACGCAGCTATTATCGAGAAATACAAAATCACGGACACCATTGAGACTTTTTCGGAAGAAGAATTCCTTATGAAAAAGCCAAGCCATGAAGACAAAAAGGAGATGTCAATAGGCCCTGCTGTCCCGGAGTTCGTACACATGCGACCGTATCAAATGGACGCAATAAACGAATGGGCAAGCCGAGATTACAGGGGAATATTTGATATGGCGACGGGTACCGGTAAAACTTATACGGCTCTGGCAGCCATTTCACGGCTTTATCAGGATAAGAAAAAGAACCTTGCCGTGATAATCATCTGCCCTTATCAGCATTTGGTTGAACAATGGAAAGAAGATATTGTTGCATTTGGAATGAAACCGATAGTGTGCTATTCCGCTTCTTCCCAGCGAAATTGGCGAGATCGACTAAAAACGGCTGTGACGAGCTTTAATCTCGGGGGTCAAAAGCATTTTTGCATGGTTACGACAAACGCAACTTTTTCACTGGATTACGTGCAAACTGAGATTCTCCGGCTATCCGGAAATGTCATCTTGGTGGTCGATGAAGCTCATAACTTTGGTGCCGAAAATTTAAGTAAAGCTCTGCTGCCACATATTCCATATAGATTGGCTCTGTCTGCCACTATTGATCGCCATGGCGATCCGGAAGGTACACAAAAACTATATGACTATTTCGGGGAGAAATGTATTGAATACACCCTAAAGGATGCCATTGATAATGATATGCTTACGCCTTATTATTATCATCCTGTTCCGGTTTCTCTAAACGAAGCCGAGTTAGCGGATTACTTGGATTTGTCGGCAAAAATCAGGAAAAACGTTCATGCAGACAAAAATGGGAAAGTTCAACTCAGCGAATATGCCAAAATGCTCCTGATAAAAAGAGCAAGGATCGTTGCTGGGGCTGCTGAAAAGATCTCCATCCTCCACGATTTAATGAAGGACTACCAGAATGATAATCAGATTTTAGTATATTGCGGCGCAACCACAATGCACGATGTCGATTATCAAGAAGGAAAAACGCAGATAGACGAGGCTCGACAAATAGATATTGTATCAAGCATGTTAGGTAATGATTTGGACATGCGTGTTACGAAATTTACATCCGAAGAAAGTGCTGACGAACGTGAACGAATAAAAGCCGATTTTGCGGAAGGTACTCACCTTCAAGCTCTCGTCGCTATTCGGTGTTTGGACGAAGGCGTCAACATCCCAAGCATCAGAACAGCTTTCATTCTTGCAAGCAGCACAAATCCGAAAGAATATGTACAGCGCCGAGGACGTGTACTTAGGAAGTTCCCTGGAAAGTCTCATGCGACCATTTTTGATTTCATTACGTTGCCGCTTCCGCTGGATTCAGTGGATCAATATGATGCTGAAGTAATTGAAAGCGTGAAATCATTAGCTAAGCGTGAGATTATCAGAATGAAAGATTTCGCATCCATTGCGGAAAACCCGTTTGATTCGGATTCTCTTATTAGCGAGATTCAAAGCCGCTATGATATAGAATTCTCTATTGATGATATGGAGGAAGATGAGTATGTCTAACGAGAAAGAAATCAACGAAAAGAAGCTCAATGCCATGAAGTACAAAATACTGAAGGCTGAGCAAGAGAACTTGAAAACCAGAGAAAAAAACACCGATCAAATGGTGGAGTTAATTCGTCGGATCATTACTGACGAATCCAAGAAGAACTATTAAGGAGGGAAAACATGCTTATCAAGTCATTAAGGATGGAGAACTTCCGGCAGTTCAAAGGAACAACAAAAGTTGATTTTTCATGTGACCCTGACAGGAATGTCACAATTATTCTTGGCGATAATACTTTCGGTAAGACTACGCTCCTTCAGGCTTTCAACTGGTGCTTCTATGGCATAGTAATGTTTGACCAGAATCCAGATTTTCTGTTGAATCTTGAAGTCGCTGGTGAAATGATGCCGGGCGATACCAAAAATGTCGAGGTTGAGATTACTGTTTTACATGATGATGTTGAATATGTCATCAGTAGGACGCAGAGGTATTCTTTCGTTGGAAACAATGTTAAGGGAGAAGCTTCACCGCAGGCAAAAGTGTCTTATAAGCAAAAAGATGGACAAACCGAGTCTGTAAAAGCTGTTCAGGTCAAGAATGTCATCAATAACATTCTCCCGCAAGATCTGTCCACTTATTTCTTCTTCGATACAGAGCGTGTCAACAGTATCAGTACGAGGAAAGATGTAGCTGAAGCTGTAAAAGGTCTTTTGGGGTTGTCTATTATGGACAGCGCAATTAAGCATCTGGGGACGAGAGCCACTAAGACGACTGTTATCGGAAAATTCTACGGTAGCATGGATATGGATGGTGACGCAAAAGCTCAAGAAGCTTTAGTGCGCATCCAAACTGCTGAGGACAAACGTCGTGTAATAGCGGAGCAAAAAGAGGAATGCGAATCTCAGATCAACCACTATGAAGGCCGGAAAGATCAGCTTGATGACATCTTGCGCGATAATCAGACGACAGCTACGCTTCAGAAGAAAAAGGAAGAATTAGAACGTAGGATTAGAGAAGAACAGAAGGCGCTCGACAGCACAACAAATGCGTACTTCAAGGAATTTTCACAGGGATCATTATCGTTCTTTGCACAACCGCTGCTTGAAACAACAAATGCTTTTCTGAAAGAGGTAAAGGTTGACGACAAGGGCGTCCGTGATCTTACCAAGCCCACCATTATGGAACTCATTAAGCGTGGGAAATGTATTTGCGGACGTGAAATTTGCGAAGGTAATGAAGCTTATGAACATTTGATGGCTGAACTTGCCTACGTCCCGCCGGAATCTATTGGAAATACAGTTCGACATTATAGAGAAAAACTTTCTTCTTTCTCCCGCCCCGCAGAAAGGACATTTGAAAGTCTGACCGAGCGTTATGAATCCATCTATCGTTCAAAAACAAGGATTCAAGATTGGGAAGATGAATTAACAGAAATCAGTGGCCAGATCAAAGGTAAAGAAAACATGCGTCAGTATGAAACTGAGCTTGTTGATGTCAAGTCCCGTCTGCGTGATCTGTCCAGCAAAAAGGAACGTCTTATTCGAGATGATGCGGCTCAGCAGAATGATATAGATCGTTATAAGAAAGTCTATGACAGCTTGGTTGCGGTATCTGGAAAGAATAAGGCTACGATGCAGTTGATTGCCTATGCGGAGCAAATCAGAGATTGGCTTTCTGAAACCTATAAGGAGAAAGAAGATACAATTCGAGAAGACCTCGAGACGAAGGTAAACGAAATCTTTGAGAGAATGTATCACGGTCATCGTAGAGTCGTAATTGACAAAAAATATCAAACCTCGCTGCTTACGACTGTTGCGGATAAAGAAATTGCTGCCGGTGAATCGGAGGGTTCAAACCGAGTAAAGAACTTTGCTTTTATTGCCGGTTTGGTTTCTCTGGCAAAAGAGAAAATCGTTACGGATGGGACGGAAAATGGCTTTAATCTTTCTTCCGAGCCTTACCCGCTGGTAATGGACGCGCCTTTCTCAAATGCTGATGAGACGCACACGGCTAATATCTCTAAAGTTCTTCCCGAAATTGCGGAACAAGTCATAATGTTTGTCATGCAGAAGGACTGGAACTATGCACAGCCGGTTATGTCTAATAGAGTTGGCGTTCAATATCATCTGAACAAAATCAGTGAAACATATACTCAGCTGAAGTAAGGAGGAACGGATATGTTTGAAAACGATTACACTATTACGGGTAAACATGCGACTTATCTGAAATTCCTCGCTGTCAAAAATTCAAAAGAAGACCCGGATTCGACAACCACCTCGGCAAAACTATTTGAACGCTATATTGACGTTTATATGAACGCGGCAGTATGGGGGTTGCTCTATTCACGAACCGCGAAGCGTGATACCGCTTCAGATGACAGAGCCCGTGTTTATGCAGATGCCTTTGCAAACGAGCGTGAAAACTGTGTTTTCTTGTATCGAATGGTAATGCTTCTTGACAAGACCACCGATCTTGATCCAGAAGAAAGGGTTAATAGAGCGTTCCGTTATGATACACAGGCTGACAAGGCGGAGGCTTTCAAGGAAAACATGGAACTGTTCAACGATTATGTTCGAGGTGGCATTGAGCTTATGTATGAACAGTTTACTGATGGTTGCTCGACAAGAGACGATTATCTGAATAAAACATATGAAGTTCTCAAGACCTTTAAGGAAGAAATTGAAGGAATATCCTATGAGGACGAGCTTGCAAAACTAATAAAGTAAAACGATTCATATTTCAGGAAAGGAGGTGGCAGTTTGGCCTTGGTTGATAACATTCCATCAGATCTGTACAAAATCGCTATGGCCTTGTTTTCCGATGCCGGTCATGCTGTCACCACTGATCCTGTGAACATTAACCACTCGCCGGAAGAAGTGGTATACTTCGATAGCCAAGTGGATGTGTATTTGTCACGTCAACAACGCGCAGTACTCAACGAAACTGCAAATATCTCACATTTGTTTGATGTACCGGGGGACTGTTTTGAAGAACAGTCCGATAAGACATGCGGGTTCTATTCGATTGAATTAACAACCGTTATCACATCAAGAAGTCAAGCAGCTTATGACGCACATTCTGTGCTAATTCCCTTCTTGTCGGGAGACATGAACATCATCTTATTCCGACACGATGGCAAGTTGATGCTGTCAATGCAGGGATTTGATTCAGATGTCATCTTGTCTGATTGGTATGATGAAATGACAGAAATAGAACAGCTTACCGACAGAATTGATATTGCCAATATAAGTTTGAACTCTGCTCGCGATTACATAAGCGATTTTATATATAGTTGTGCCCGGTGGTACTATGTTCATCCGATTTCTGGAGAGCAAGCCGCTTACGATATGCTGCCTCTGAATTGCTTTTCGACAACTAATCTCGAAGAACAGAGTTTCAGCAAAGACGAGCTTAAAGAAATTGTTCGAGATGCACTTCGTACTGCCGAAAAAGAATATGGTTTTGATTTCGTTGACTTTGGCATAGGAACGAATGTGTCCAGCATTGACATAAGTGCAGAACTTGATTTGCTAACGCTGGAAATTGATATGGACGAAGAACTTGAGGAGTCTCCCTTTGGAGAGGATAACGATTTTGAAGATGACTCCTTTGATGATGAAGAAGTTGATGAAACTGAACAAGAAAAGGATGAGTATGAGTTTGACGATTATGATGAGGACATCTTCCGTGATCCCTTACAGATGCTCAAACTGTTAGAAGCAAATGACAAACGGAAAAACGAAACAGATTTGCCGCCCATCCTAAAAGATTCGGTTTCCCAAACGACATTGGGCACTGACTTAGCTTCTTTTTTCAGGGAATTTGATCTGGAGGTTATTGATAAGCGATCTAAAGGTGGCTGTCTTTGGGTTATTGGTGACGAGCAAGATCTCGAAGAATATATTGAGTTTGCAGAAAAGGAATATGGTGTTACCGGTGGCTTCGCATCAGGAAAAGCAACCGGTGGACGTGTCGGTTGGTACACACGAAGCAACAAATAGAGGGATACTATGCTATCGAGGGATGAAGCAAAGAAGTTACCGCTCGAATATTATGAGGGTATCTTTGAAAAATATAAGACTGAAGACAATCTTGAACGTTGGGACGACTTTCCAGAAACAATGTGGCGATTAGGCTTTGAAATGGATTGTGAAAACAGTTTTCAAGAGTATGTTTCTCATTATAACCTCAATTTAAGGGAAGCGCACTCAGTACGCGAACAACGCCGCAATCAGTTGTTTGCTCTTGAACACGCAGATAAGCAAATTGTCGGAAACTACCTGTTCTCGCATTGGCGATATTTGACCCATTGGTCGATGGGATACGATGAATATGAGCCAGACTATTTAAGAAGGGTTATCGCCATCTTGGAGCAGCAATACAAAGAAGGAGAAAGCTAATGGAATTTCCGCTTGCCTCGTTTAAGAAGGAACTTGGCGAATACTGCGCAGTTTGCGAATATGTTGAATTGGCAATGCGGAGCATGAAAAAAGATCATGCCGGAGATTTAGAGAGCGCCGATGCTTTGATGGCGTTTTCTAAAGAAAACAATATATATTTGGCGACCTATGATTCGAGTTTATTAACATCAGCGGTTCCGCAATACTATATTTTGAATGTTTATCGTTGCTTTGAAGCATATTTGAAAAAGGTCTATCGACTGATTCGTGAGTATGAAGAAGACGGGACGGCATGTGATAAACAAGAGGATTCGTATCTTGATTGTATAGATAAGAGATTACGGAATAGATTGTCTTCTGATACACGCAATTTATATAATATATGCTCTTATTATCGCCTAATTCGAAATTATGCTGCGCATAATGGCGCTGAAAAAGAACAGAGTCAAAGAAGAACAGCCTTTCAAAGAATAGATCGCGAGAAATGTGCTTTGGATGCGATGTTCTCAAAGCTAAATGCGCCGAATTTTGACGATAATATATGTTTTGATGATTTTGTTTTGTTTTCAAGATCATCAATAAAATTGGCCGAAGCCTATTGGAAGAGCTTGAGATTGGATTACGTTTCGTTAATTGATGAGCTTCCGATTGAAATAATCCAGAAATGGAAAGGCCATCAAAATAATGATGACCGGCTAAGGCGCGAAATAAAGCATTTCTTGCAGGTTAATTATTCTATGAACCAAGCAGATTGTTCTAATGAAATACTAAACGCTGTGAAAAAACGCTTTTGAAAAGAGTTACTGGCCCGTTCGTCTAACGGTAGGACATCCCCCTTCATAAGTGCATAAACATAGAGTTGTGCATTTATGAAGGGGAAAGATGTGGTTCGAATCCACAGCGGGCCTCCATTTAGTTCTTTTGCAGAAATGCAATTTTGAAACGTCGACTGACTAATAATTGCAGAAACGCAATTTCGTGCGGCGTACTTCAAACGAAGTGAGGCGATTTAAGCATGGAAGTCTATACCGTTGCCTTCATAGGGCATCGCTTTTTAGACGACATCTTCCGTGTGGAAGCCAAATTGGAAGCTCATATCAAAGAGCTTCTGCAATCCCATGAGTATGTGGAATTTCTTGTGGGCCGCGACGGTGAATTCGATCAGGCAGTTGCTTCTACCGTCCGCAGGATGAAACGGACGGTCGGTGATTGTAACAGTTCGCTGGTATGGGTGCTCCCATATCCAACCGCAGAATATGAAAACAACGTGGATTCATTTCACGACTACTACGATGAGGTTGAGCTCTGCGAAGAATCCAGCCGAGCACACTTCAAATCCGCAATACAAATTCGTAACCGTAGCATGATGGATCGTGCTGATCTGGTGATCTGTTTTGTGAATCACAAGTCCGGAGGGGCTTATACAACATTGCAATATGTTATGAAACAAGGCAAGACGATCATCAATCTTGCGGAGGATACGATATGATGGAACAATCCGATTGGGAGAAGCTCTCCCCAGAACAGAAAAAGAAGCAACTCTATTTGAAACAGAAAGAATTGCTGGATACATTCCTGAAACACAACGCTATTTCAAAAGAACAGTACGAAAAAAGCCTTGGTAATCTGACGGAGAAAATGGGAGTCAAAGTGCAAGAGGAGGTTATTTTATGGCAACAACAGTAAATGGTGCTTTTACTGAGTTCATGAGAGATACAGTAAATTTGGATAAAGACCAAACACAAATTGCCCAGAGAAGCAGAGACAATCTGTTGTCAAATATCAAATCCTTTAGTGGTGATTCTGATTTCTTTTCTATCAACGGAACGAGGTCGCTATTTTTTGGTTCATTTGCAAGGCATACGAAATTACGCCCGTTAGATGATATTGATTTAATGATTTGCATCTCGGCAAGTGATGATAGGCATTTTTCATATGCGGGAAATGGAATCTATTACATGGGGGCAAATCAATCAGATATTGTAAATGGGCTGAATACGTATGGCACATATAATTTGAATTCAACGAAAGTGATTAACCGTTTTATCTCTAAGCTTTCCAAACTTAACGATTATAGTAAGGCAGAAATGCATAAGAATCATGAAGCAGCTACCCTCAAGCTTAAATCTTACGACTGGAACTTTGACATAGTTCCGTGCTTTTATTGTGATGGCGATTTCTATTTAATTCCGGATGGTAATGGAAATTGGAAAAAGACAGACCCTCGAATTGATAACGACAGGGCAACTTCAATAAATCAATCACAAAACGGAAATCTTCTTCCTCTTGTTCGTTTAGTAAAATACTGGAACAAAAGGAGAGTCACAATTACTATAAGTTCTTATATGCTTGAGTGTATGGTACTTAATCGCTATCAAAACAGGACAGCACCAGATAATTGGTGGATCGACTTAGAGTTCCGCGATACTTTATTGTATTTATCTTCCGCAATATACAATAGCGTATATGATCCAAAGGGTATTCAAGGGGATCTAAATAGTTTTAGCTATAGCGACCGGATGAAAATAAGCGAAGCGTTACGAAATGCATATAACAAGGCTGTTGAGGCAAGCAATCTGGAGATTAACGACAAGAATCAAAAAGCCGCAATCAAAAAGTGGGGAGAAGTTCTTGGCCCGTGGTTCCCAGACTATACAGGAGCGTAATAATGGATAATGGTATTAATCTGAGACAAAACGAAGATAGATCAATTATGATGTTAGCTGCGCAGAGACAGTTGTACATAACGGGATAAAATATTATAGAACGCGCATTAAGGACGCCGACGGCAAGCTCGTTGCTCTTTACGCAGAAACACGCGAGGAATTGTACAACAAGGTTCAGGAAGCGCGGCGTATGATTGATGATGCGATTTTCCGCAAAGCAAACCCTACGGTGGAGGAATACTGTGAGAAGTGGTTGTTGATGAAGTCCGCAACGATCAGACCGCAGACCCTGCGCAATTATCGGATTGCTCTGCGAAAATACGTTGTTGAGCCCATCGGTCACATGTACATGGATGAGGTGACGACAGACGATCTTCGGGTTCTGATGGTTCCCGTTTCAAAAATGTCTGCTTCTGTGTACGGCACGGTGAATATGCTCATCAAGTGCATCTTCTATTCTGCGGAGGATAATCAGCTGATCCAGTACAATCCCTCTGCATCGCTTTCCGCAAAAGGCGGCAAGTCCAAACAGAAAAAGGATGTTCTGACAGATGAACAGGTCAGCACGCTGTTGGCAACGATCAAAGACCTTCCTCCGTATCTGTTCACGATGATCGGACTGTATTCCGGTCTGCGCCGGGAAGAAATCCTGGGACTGGAATGGGACTGCGTTTTCCTTGATGAGCCTACGCCTTATATCTCGGTTCGCAGGACTTGGAGAACGGAGAAGAATCGTCCCATCGTGACCACCGAGCTGAAGACTCCGGCAGCAAGACGGGACGTGCCTATCCCCAAATGTCTGGCGGAATGCTTGCGGGAGGCGAAGGCAAAGTCTATCTCTGATTTTGTGATCGCTGACAGCAAGGGCGAGCCACTGGCGTATTCCCAGTTCCAGCGGGTATGGAAATATATCGAGGTTCGCACGGCAAAGGAGCGGAAGTATTACAAATACGTCAATGGTCAGAAGGTCGTCTGCACGGTACATCCGGAGCTCGGCAGTCATCAGCCCAATAACCCCAAGCTTGTTTATGCGCTGGACTTTGATGTGACCCCGCATTTGCTTCGGCATACTTATATCACCAACCTGATCTATCAGGGTGTTGATCCTAAGACAGTGCAGTATCTTGCCGGTCACGAGAACAGCAAAGTAACTATGGACATCTACGCGAAGGTGAAATATAATAAGCCCACAGAGCTGATCTCCGTGGTAAACGCGGCTCTGGGGCAGACAACAATCTAATAACATCCTCTAAATACGGGTGATTTCTAATGGGTTTAATAAGTGGTGAAAATCGAAGCCAACACCCCGAAAACCCAGTAAAATCAAGGGAAAACGGCTTTTGAAAGAGAACGAGTACGGTCTGAAGGCTGCCTGCCGCGCTCCCCAGTTCTCCAAGAGATAAGCTTCCGGCTTGCCCGGACTCCCAGCCCCGGAGGTTTTCTCCGGGGCTTCTCTGTTGCTTGCGTACATACATATGGGAACTTTACGCGACGAAAAAACACCCGCGCGGGTGACTTTTATTATGCCGATACGGTCCCTCGGCAATCAACCGGAAACTTCCTTTTTGTATTGCATCCGGAAGATGTACTTTACTGTCGGCACCAGCAGAACCAGGGAAGCCAGCAACCATGCGCCGGGGTCGCCGAAGCACACAGCCGCGAACGATGCCAACGACGCCGATGCATCGGTCGCACCGCCGTTGACCAGCGCCGGCAGGTATGCGCAGATCAACACCCGTGACACCAATTCCGCAACGCCCGCCCCCAGTACGTACCCGACCTTGGTGATGCCCTGCACGGCACTGCGGGTAACGATCAGAAAGCCGAGGATAAAGTACAGAATGAAATCCACGTACAGGTAGGTGTTCCCGAACCGGACGGATGCCTCGGATATCTTGTCTTCGCTCATGAAAATGTGTTGATACGCTCCGCCGATTGAGAGAAGCAGCCCGGCAGTCAGGCAGAACGCATACATGATGAGCATAATGATCAGCGATTGCCTCGTTCCTTGCCGGATGCGGCGGTAATCGCTTTTTCCGTAATTCTGTGCGTTGAAGCCCAAAATGGCGGAGGCAAGTCCGTTGTACAGAGCCATAAGGAAATTGATCAGCTTATTGGCGGCGCTGAAGCCGTTCTGCGCCGGGGTGCCCGGTACCATGATGCCGTTTTCCGCTATATCAAAGCGGACGACCGCTCCCTGCATGACGATGATGCCGATAGCCAGCACGGAGAATTGCAGTCCCAGCGGGATGCCCCGCGCCAGATGGCGCTTCACGTCCATGAGGGTGATGCGCCAGTCCTCCCGGTGCAGGCGCAGCACCGGATAGC
>ENA-ORMR01001122-ORMR01001122.1-human-gut-metagenome-genome-assembly--contig:-NODE-1122-length-22094-cov-3.153954_pt1 | contig 22094 bp, 27 predicted proteins | sample MGYA00242107_ERZ509003 | MGnify/ENA primary metagenome ERZ509003 (study PRJEB26280, sample SAMEA2338699) | human gut metagenome | biome: human gut; feature: human-associated habitat; material: faeces... | reverse complement strand
CAATTGGTTAATTCTTTTGTTTTTTGCATTGTCTACTTGACAGGGGGCATATTAAGGCGATGTGTTTTGCGGCGATTTTACAGGCGCTTTTTAACGGAAAATAAGTATAACCTCGCCCGGAGGTCCGAATCGGATTTCCGGGCGAGGTTATTTTTTGCGGGCGTATAGTAACTGTTATATTTTTACCGATTTCCCTGCTTGGCTTGACTTATATCGACATAAAAAATATAATGTTTATAAGCCTTGTGACCATTTCCGGCAGAAAGTTGTCTTAATATATAGAACGATATTTTACAAAGCTTACATAAAAAACGATATATCGCCCCGAAAGGAGAAGATCATGCATACAGACGAGGAAATAATCAGCCGTTACTTTTCGCGGGATGAAGGTGCAATTGCCGCGACTTCGCAAAAATACGGCAGGCAGTGCTACTCCGTTTCGTTTAACATTCTGCGTGTTCAGGAGGACGCCGAGGAGTTCGTTAACGAAACATATTTAAAGGTATGGAACGCAATCCCGCCCGAACGTCCCCACGATTTAAAGTATTATCTTATAAAAATAGTTCGGAATGTTTCTTTGAACCGCCTGAAATTGAACCGCCTGAAATTCCTGAGCAGCAAAAAGCGTTCGCGGGAGCTGGAAATATCACTTTCGGAGCTGGATAATGTTCTTCCGGACGCAAGCATTCCGCCGGAGTTCAGCATTTCCGATCTTACAGAGCTTATAAACGAATTTTTAGACACCTTAGGTCGCGATGAGCGAATCATTTTTGTCCGCAGATACTGGCATTTTGATTCGATTTCGGATATAGCTGCGGAGTTCGGATTTGGTCAGTCCAAAGTGAAAACAAGCCTTTTGCGCACTCGCGAGAAGCTAAGAAAATTCCTTAAGGAGGAGGGCTTTGATATATGAATATCTCAAAAATCGCGGAAGCATTCGGATATATCGACGACAGATTCTTAAAAGAAGCAGAGCTGCCGCAGAAACGACATTTTAAATTCAAGCCGACGCTTTTGGCAGCGATTATCAGCATAGTTGCACTGAGCACAAGCGTTGCAGCGATAAGCTACGGCGGCAATCTAAGAAAGATGAAATACGCCTTTGACCGCTTTTCGGGGATTCAAGGCTCTGCCACGCTTTCCACCGATGAGGAAGCCTCCACCGAGGTCACAGACTTAACACCCAACCATATGCGGGTTCATAAAGCCTACTGAGGGCGAGATAACAGTCTCCGGAAAGAGAATCGGCACAGACTGCGATTTTCCTGAAAGCATAGGTGTTATCATCGAAACGCCGGAGTTTATCCCTTACTACAGTGGCTTCAAGAATTTAAAGCTCCTTGCCGACATCAGGCACAAAATCACTGATGATGACATCAGAAGAAGCATGGAGCTTGTCGGGCTTGACCCAAAGCTGAAAAAGTCGGTAAAGAAATATTCTCTCGGTATGCGCCAGCGATTGGGTTTGGCTCAGGCGGTAATGGAAAACCCCGACCTTCTGATTCTTGACGAGCCGATGAACGGTCTTGACAAGGACGGAGTGGGTGATATGCGAAGGTATCTTCTGAATCTCAAGGAGCAGGGTAAGACTATACTTATCGCTTCACATTCGGCTGAGGATATCGATGTACTTTGCGATACTGTTGTTGAGATGGATAAGGGGAAGATGGAGAGGGTAAGATAAGAGAAAATCAGCATGAATAGAAAGAATTGGTTTTATATATGTGCTCGCAACGCTTGTTATGTTTTTATTTAATTAGTGTATTTCGAGTGGCGGGATGTTGAACAGCGTTATCCGGTCGGGCGCGGCTAACGCGAAGCCGCTCGGTTCATAGCTATGCTATTGCTTATCCTTTGTGCTTTTACTTGGTTATGAGTTCTGTGTTCTTCCCCGCCCTGCATATTCGGTGGGTTTGCATACCATCGCTTCCACCAATTAGAAAAGACTCCAAAAGGAGCCTTTTTTAATTGTGAAACGTTGACAAAACAGATTTTCTTTTGCTTCAAGAAAAATCGGTAGAAATACGGACAAAATCCCCTAAAATCGCGACAAACATATTCCGTTACTAAGAATCAGCAAAAGCAATCACTTAAAAATATTATTGATCCTATCTTTTTGATCTATAATATAAACCAGCATTTCACGATTGGTTCTTGCCAGATCCGTATATTCGTTGACGCTTTCAAAAATAGTATATCGCTTGCTTTTCCTCGTCTGTCAAATGATTAACACTGTCATAGCCGTGCAGTATCGCATCCAGTATTACGAAGATAATTAAAACGACAGCAGAAAAAGGCTCCAAATATCTTCTTTTGCGCAGGCAAGTAAACACCCAAAAGTTCCGATTAATAATCACCATGTCATTTTTCGCTCCGGTAGTAGACGTACTCCAAACACTCGTTATCGCCCTCGGAAGCGGTTTTGTTATCTATAAATCCGGCTGACCGGGGTCAACGCTTCAGAACTGCATACCACCGGTATGTGTCTGCGTAGTTTTCGTCAAGGTCGGGAATATTCCCTTGATGTTCTACAGAAAATCCGGCATTAAGCAGCGGCTGATAAAGGGATAGGTATTCCTCTGGCGTACGGTAAATCGCGTTATATAAGGTATTTAACGCGCCGGAATAGAAATTGTTCAATGTCAGACGCTCGCTGATTCCGACAGGCTCTTGGAAAAGGACTGCGCTGCAGTTCCCCAAAAGCTTCGGAATATTGCAAAATGACTCTTGCAGAATCTCATCATTGACATACATACAAACTCCGCAAAAGCATATACAATCAAAAACGCCGCCATAATACAGGTACAGCAGCTGTACCATGTAGTAGACCTTGACATCAAGGGCTTCTTTGACAACATAAATCACTCAAAGCTGATGCGGCAGATATGGGCATTGGGAATCCGGGATAAAAAGCTGTTATGTATCATCAAGGAAATGCTGAAAGCACCTGTTATTCTGCCAAATGGGAAGATAACATATATGCAATAAGTATAAAAGGATGGAAGTCGTATCCGACAACCTAACAAGCCAAACAGTTATTATGTTGCTAAACGGGGATTACCTAAGTCGAAATGCTTGTTTACAAGCTATTAAGCATAGGCTTATGAATATTCGATATGGTAACGGAGCCTTCGTAGTAGTCTGAGAGTGTTAATGGCACTTACACGGCGAAGGAAGGCAGTTTATAACATTAACATTATAGAAAGGAAAGTGTGAGATACACTATGAGAAATCCCGAAAATGTGTTAATCAGTTTGACAAAACACAGTAATCAGAAAGATTACAAGTACGAGCGTTTATACCGTTTACTCTACAATGAGGAAATGTACTTAATACAGATTAAAAGACTGTGATGATTTGGAAATTCTCGATTACTACAACAGTATGATAAGGGGCTTCTATAACTATTACTGCATAGCTAATAATAGTTCAATCATCAACAGTTACAAGCATATTATGGAATACAGTATGTACAAAACCTACGGCACTAAGTATAGAACTTCAATAAAGAAAATTATTGCTAAATTCAGATTTGGTAAGGATTTTGCAGTAAAGTTCAAAACTGTCAAAGGCGCTGAACGTATGAGGTTATTCTATAATCAAGGTTTCAAACGCCAAGAAAAAGCATTTCTACCCAATGAAGACTTCGTTCCGAACAGTATCAAATACTTTAGCAGTACAAATCTAATTGACAGGTTGAAAGCCGAACAATGTGAATTATGTGGCAAAACAAATTGGCTATGAGTTTGCCCAACGGTTTTTGAAGGGCAACAATGCTTTCATTGTCTGCACACATACCGACCGGCATCATGTACACAATCACATAATTTGGAACTCCACCAATCTTGATTGCACCGCTAAATTCAGGGATTTCAAAAGAAGCGGCAAGGCGGTCAGATTGCTTTCTGATACTATCTGCATTGAGCATGGCTTATCTATTATTGAGAATCCAAAAAAGCATGGAATGAACTACGGTGAATGGATTGGAGATGACAAGAAGCTTTCTCACAGGGATAAGCTACGGTTTCTCATTGACGAGTTGCTTTCTAAGAATCCTTCCGACTTCAAAGCCTTATTAACCTTGCTGAAAGACAACGGAGTTGAGGTGAAGCAGAGGGGCAACACCATCTCAATCCGTCTTGGAAACAACGGCAAGTTTGTCCGCTTTTCCTCTCTCGGCGAGGGATATGCCGAGACAGATTTAGCCGATGTTATCTCAGGAAAAAAGGAACATAAGCCAAAGAAAGTTACTCAACGTCAGGCTGAAAGAATCACTCTCATCAGTCAACTTGACGAGAAAATTCAAAGCTCGTCAGGCGGTTACAGGCAGTGGGCTTCTGTCTTTAGGGCGAAGCAGCTTGCCAAAACAATGTCATATTTGCAGGAACACAAGCTTGTGGATTTCAACGAGCTTCAAGCGAAAACCAACAGTGCGGTCGAACGATACAACACTCTCTCCTCACAGATAAAGTCGGCAGAATCTCGCATGGCTGAGATAGAGGTTTTGAAAAAGCAGATACTTACTTACCACAAAACTAAAGATGTTTTTGCCGGATACAAGGCTTCAAAATACTCAAAGAAATATCTTGCCGAGCATGAGGCTGACATACTTCTGCACCGAGCCACCAAGAAAGTTTTTAATGATTATGGGCTGAAGAAATTGCCTACCGTCAAGAGCTTGCAGGAGGAATTTGCGAAGCTGCTCTCCGAGAAAAAGGCGGCTTATCCTGAGCTTAAAAGAGCAAGGGATGAGATGAGGGAACTGTTGACCGTCAAAGCGAACGTTGAAAGAATGCTCGGCGATGATGAACAGAGAAAGGAAAAAGAGAAAGAACAGACAACCGATAAATCCAAGGAAAACCAGTCATCTGTTCTTTAGGCACTTAGAAGTGTAAGCTATTTAGATTTGCGTTATTAAGTAATTATTTAGACATTTTTACTCATATTTCTTGATTTTATTCGCATCATAGTGTATTATATAAGCATATAAAATACATCGTCTTTTGAAAGGATGGTTTTATGCTTTACAACATAGGAAAATACATAAAAGCCCGGCGAATAGAGTTGGGTATATCTCAGGAGAAGTTAGCAGACGGGTTCTGTGCGAGGAATTCAATTTCAAGAATAGAGAGCGGCGAACGTGTGCCTAAAAGTGATGTCTTGACAACTCTTTTACAACGTTTGGGACTTTCAGATTCCGAAATCAAAATCCTAACAGATGGAGAAGATGTTGAGCTTGCGCAGTTGAAATTTAATGTGCGGCAGGCACTGATTCTGCACGATTACAAAAAAGCACGCTTCATATTGCGGCAGAATGAAGCCACAATATCGAAGCTCGACCCTGTTAGCAGACGCACTTTTGACATTATTGACGCAATCATTCGCTCAAGGCAGAATGAAATCTCGAAAGAGGAATCGTTAGTTTTATTTGAAAACCTCATGCGTGTTATTCACCCGAGGTATTCGCCAAACAATCTGCCGATTCTGCTTTCATATGAAGAGATAATCCTCTTAAATAACATTGCGTCTCAATATGATAACGTCGGTGAAAGAGAAACGGCGATTACTATTTTGTATCACGTCAAGGAGTTTTACGATTCATATGTTTGTGATATAGAAGAAGCGCTGAGAACCCAACCGATGGTTTTGTACAATCTGTCAAAACTCTTGGGGCTTGCAGGACGCTATGACGAATGCATACACATTTGCGAAGAAGGAATTAAGCTTGCCAATGAAACGGGTAGATGCGCAGATCTTGCAACTACATATTATAATCTTGCATGGGCTTTGTATTATCGCAACAGTTCAGGTGACAAGGAGCGTTCACTTAAATACTTGAAGATGGCATATTACGCTGTCTGTGTAATTGATAGTAAAAATCTCAAAAGACTTGATAAATACGCAAAACGGCTTAAAGAGTGGTTTGGTGAAACCATTGTATCACTGTGAGATATCCTTATAATCGTCATCACATTCTTCCGAACAAACACCATCACCGTTTTCGTCAGCACCTTGAGAAATCACTTCGGATTCTTCATCAAGACAACTGTCGTTTGGGTTCGGATATACTGTCAGACACATTGCAGCACAAATAATCATGACGGTAGCCAGTGCTATGATTTTTTGAATGATTTGTTTCATATAATTTACCCCCAAAAATAGAATATAATTTAATGATAACACACTTTTTTCTATATTTCAATCACCGTAAGTGAGACACTTTTGTCCCACTTACGGTGATTGACAGAGGTCAGAAAGTGTGTTATCCTATTTTTGGAAAGTTTAACCCTGTGCAAAAAATGATGATTTGGGAAGAATTATAACACAAGAGATTTATCCAATTGTAGTCAAAAACGATTGGTGCACAGTCTTATTATATGCGTACAAATCATTAAGCATTTTAAAATGCGCTGCCGAACTTTCCTGTGCGTTCAAAAGGGTTTGGGAAATCTCCCAACAAGTAAAAATATAAATTTCAGCTTCGGCTGAGTTTTATATTTTTGCAAAGTGGGTACCACCTTGCCCAGCTTGCCAAGTTGGTAACCGCAGTTACCGCAAGATTCTAACTCCCACGACCATCACCGACAGATGTTGCAAGGGGAGTGAGAAATTCTCAAGATGCCACTTTACCGGATTTCGTAATCTTCACTATCGTCCGCTTCGCCAGTTGTGCAGATGAAGCACATATACGTCCCCAGTGATGGCACTTCCGGCGACCCAGATGGGCGCACCACAAATCATGCACCTTGCTCCATTTTGCTTGTCATAAGCGTTTGTTTTAAGGTTTTAATCAGTTCTTTGCGATTGTAACCTTTGTTGTTTTTCATAACGCCGTCGGCAAAATCTGAAATAGATAAATGTATGTGTACATGGGAAACTCTTTTTGGGTTTTACTTAATTATATACCATCTGAAATAAAAATGCAATGGGGTGGAGCTGATTTCTGTTTTACGGTTTGGTTCTTTGCCTGAATTTTTAAGAATTAATTAGTGGAGCAATAAAACAGTACAAGCATTTGTCCGGTTGGTAATTCAACAACCCTCATCCACAGCTCAATCGTCGCATAAGTTTGGAAATGTACTTTTTTTCGCAATCGAGTAGAATATCAAACTGTTTCCTAATACGCTCGCCGAGATTGTGGTTGCTCTTGACATTCGCATATGATTTCAAAGCAAGCAGATGTATTCTTTGAGCAGAGACAGAAGCCTTCTTGCATAATTCGAAGATATCTTCTGATAGGTTGTATCCGTTGGCGTTGAGATATACGCACATATTAACCATTAGCGCCTTATGCTCCATAAGCCCCCGTGTCAATCTATAATCCATATCTTCATTATGCCTATGTTGTCTTGTCAAATAGTCACATAAGTAATCTGCCGCACTAATTCCGTATCTTGTTCCTCTGACGTAATTAGAACTTTGTGAGGAATAGAAGTAATGTGATAATTCCTGCCGTATGAGTGGAATATCTAAGGTTACTTCATTCGGTGTATACTTATATAATAAGAACCACGAACCTTTTTCTATATATGACTTCAACATATCGGAATATGATACATCAATGATATGCATATTTTGATCTGCTAACCTTGCAAATAATGTAAATGTTTGCTTTTCATCATTGTACCCGATTATCAAAGAATCATGGTAGTACTTTTTGAGGTTGTATGCCCATTTTCCTGGTATATACTGCTCATCAATATTCGCTTGGATATAAACCCCGTCATCAAGTAAAGATTTCCAGTATTCTAACCATTTTGTGCGTAGCAACTGTTTACTTTTAACTCTGCATACTAAATCTTTGGTGACATCCAACATATCCGGAGTTCCGAATACCCTGAAACCAAAGCCGGGATTGAAGGCACAGTTGATGAATCTTCCGTATGCCCATGGTTCAAAGGTGTTATTGTTATTGCCTTGGATGATGCCTGTTATGAAGTTGTAATTGTTGTAGATAGTAAATATAGGTTTTTCAAAAAACGGCAAAATCTTTGTTTGCTCCATAATCTCAATCTTTCTTTATTATAAGTGTATAGGTTCGAAGTATTCGTTTAGTTTAGCTTCTAAGTCTTTATTCTTACCTGTGGAAGTGAACTGAAATGCCAATACTCCTTTTTGAGCGATATATTCAATCATTTTTTCTTCAATGTTTCGTCCTAAAGCTCTGCATGATAGTGAAAAGAGATCAATAGTGTCTCCAACAAATCCAAATGCACCTATTAATCCAAAATCAGAAAATTTATCCGACAAGTAAACCGAGTACAAATTGTAGTTATCATCTGCATAGGGTATTTTTAACTGTTCTAATGTATATCTTTTTCCATTGCTGCACTTATTTGTCCTTAGAGTAAGTTCGGATATTCTGCTTAGTTCCGGTGGAAGCGACCTATGAATATCTACTTTCATATTGAGTGATTTCAAGTAATCATCAAAACTTGTACAGCTGTCTTTTAATTGGCTTCTTAAAGCATTTGTTTTGTAAGTGCCGGTTCTTTCGGCTATAGTGTTAGGGTCAGCATCACCTTTTAAATTAAAACAAGACAGCTTTTCATAAATAGAAAATCTATTATATTTTATTGCTATAACTTGCGGAAACAGTTTTTTAACCGACTCCACTTCAAAAGCTGAGTCATCGACAAATACAATGCTGTCCAAGCCTATATTAAGAGCCTCAGATATTTTAGCAATATTAGTTGGCTTGTTCTCCCAATTCACCTGAAAGCACGCAATATGTTCTTCTTGAAGAACCATTCCACTATGCTCTTTAAAAACTTTTATGACATCTGAATAGTCATTTTTGCTGCAAATTGCCAAAATTACTCCGTGATGATATAATTCAAGAAGAAAGCGTTGAAAATCGTAATATAGACGACCAATGCCGTTGCTCGATAATCTTATACCGTCAATGCCGTCCTCTGATACAACTCCACCCCAAAGAACATTGTCGCAGTCCAAAACCAAACACTTTTTGGTTTTGCCGTAATGTATCAAGTGCTGTTTGTAAATTTCTTTACAAATCTCATTTGTTAGTTTCTCTGAATAAGGGGAGTTCCATCTGTATTTATTTTTCGCATCAAAAGAAGCTTTAACGCCGATTTCGGCGATAAGATAATCTAAATCAACAAATGAGTCTGATGGACATAAGTGCTGTGCTATTTCACTGTTTATGCCATCTATCAAATGCCGATAAATATGTCCCAAGTAATGCTTATTGTACGATGAGTACTTTTCAAAGCCGAACCATATGATATGAGCGTTAGTCAGGGACGTGACCTTATCGTATAAACCTTTTGTATCCTCAACAATGCTCTTTTTATCGATACAATCATTACCATATCTGCTTTGATAATCAATAATTACAACTACGAAATCTGCGAGGGATAGAATATCCGATCTTTGAATCACTTCTTCAAACTGAATTTGTGTAAGTTTAACGCCTATGTCGCTTTTCTCAAATGCCGCTTTAATTGAGGATAAAAATATGGTTCTAATGTGATATTAGCTACGGCTGCTATTTGTATACTGTCCATATGTACACGTTATGCCCTTAGATTTCCAAGCTCTTTAATTACTTCGTAAATCTTATTTACGGTGTTCAGTTCAGAAATCAACAGCTTTTCGTCGGGAATTTCACAGTCGAATTCTTCTTCAAGGGCAACTACTATTGTTACAAATTCCATTGAATCCATGCCCATTACAGATAAATCCTCATCATAACTTATTTCATCAAAGTTTATGTCGCTGATAACGGAACTTAAAACTTCAATTAATTTTTCAATAGAGATCATCAATTTTTGCTAATAGCATTAAGTTATCCGTATTCTTTCTCATGCGAATAGGTGTGTTAAATCCAATCAGTGATTGATGATATAAAAATACTGCGTCATCGTCTAAATAAATAGCATTATTATCTATAAAGTAATTTGTCAGCGTTGTTTTTCCAGATTTTCTTTCTCCTAATATAAGGATGTTTTTATCATTATGCCTAATACATGAACCGTGAAGAACTGTGCAGTCGAGAATGCTTGTATAACAGAATTCTAAAAAGTCCATCAATGTACTTATCCAATCGGCTTTACCGGTGTCGCAAATACAGTAAAAATCATCTTCAGCACAAACAAATGAACCTTTACAAACCAAAAAAGAAGAATATATATGTATGGTTTTAGTTGGCAGAAAATCTTTAGGGGGCTCGTTGACAAATGACAACAAGAGAGCTCTAAAAACTAACTCTTCTTTCAAATACAAATCTTCATCTATTTCTATAACAAGCTGTACATTTTCAAAAATACGTGAAAAAATCATACTCCTCCAATAAATAAAGACAATAACCTAACCGTATTCCTTCACCATATCTCACAAAAAATGCTCGTAATATCACACCAAAAGATACTCACCAATAATAGAATCTACACTTTCCTTTAGCATTTTCGGACTGCCCTCGGCTATTATTTTTCCGCCGTTGCATCCTCCTCCTGGGCCGAGTTCGATTATATAATCACAAGCGGAAAGAAATTCTAAGTTGTGTTCGCTGACTACAATAGTGTTGCCTCTTTCAATGATGCTTTCCAGCAAAGTCAGGAGCTTTTCTATATCATAGAGAGATAATCCCGTTGTAGGCTCGTCCAAAATATATATTTTTTTCTTGTCTGTATTTTCATTGCAAAGAGTTCTTAAAAGCTTTATGCGTTGAGCTTCTCCTCCCGAAAGAGCAACTGTTTTTTGACCAAGCCTCAAATAGCCAAGACCGTATTCATCAAAGTGTCGCAGCCGATTATATATAATCCTATCTCGTTTTTCAAAATAAGCAATGGCTTGAGAGATTTCCATGTTCAAAAGCTGTTGAATATTTACACCGTCTACCGTTGCATCTAAAGCTTCTTTGATAAATCCGCTTCCGTTGCAGGCCTTACATATGAAATCAATAGATCCGGTCTGTCCCATCCTTTGGCTGATTACACCGCTACCGCCGCAGCTTGGGCAACCGCCTATGGAGCTTTGAGAAAACATTCCCGACTTTAACCCACTGTTTTTGGCGAAAAAATTGCGAATTCTTTTGTGTATATCTATAGCGGTAGCTACACAGGAAAGGCTATTGGTGCCCATAGGCTTTTGGCTTATCAAATAGCATCTTTCAATTTCATCCATGCCGCTGATTGTTGTATCGTTAAGCTTCTCGTCTTTTTCGGTTACCAAGTCATCGGAGATAAAGCTGCTGCTAAGCTTATTCATCAATAGTGGCGCTATTGTCTCTGACAACAAGCTTGATTTTCCGCTTCCAGAAACTCCTGCAATTCCTACCAATTTGCCCAAGGGAATATTGACCGATATATTCTTTAGATTATGTAAGTTACAATTTTTAACAGAAATATAGGGCGAAGAGGTAATTGAAAAATCTCGAACCTTTAGCCTCTGTAGAGAAGGATTTTTATAATAGTTCAATACAATAGAAGCCTTACAGCTGTCATATCCGGAGATAGGACCTTGATATAAGCAGGTTCCGCCGTTTTTTCCTGCGTATGGACCGATGTCGATAATGTAATCTGCAGAACGGATCATTTCTATATCGTGTTCTACAACAATCACAGTGTTTCCTTGCGCCACAAGACGTTTTAGCATAGAAATAACTCTCTTTTTCTCCGTCTCATGCAAGCCTATTGTAGGCTCGTCGAAAATATAAATTAAGGATTCAAAGTCGGAAAAAACGTATTTTGTCAGAAAAACTCTCTGTGCTTCGCCGTTAGACAGTGATGAGATGGATCTTGAGGGCGAGAGGTACCCTAAATTTAGCTCTATAAAGCAGCTAAGCCGTTCAAGTATCTCCGAAACAAGCTTAGTATGTACATCCATATTACAGGATAAAAACTTGTAAATATCCTCAATGCTCATATCTTCTATTTCAACAATGTTTTTGCCGTTGATATAGGTATTAAGCGCTACGTCTCCTCGACCGCTGCCGCCGCAATGGGAACAGGCAGAGTAGCTTATAAAGGGATAGTCCGATTGGTTAAAGCCTTTTTGTGCAGACACCTTTCTGTAATGATTAATAACCCAAGGAATCATGCCGACAAATGCGTTGGTTTGGCTGTCGCCGTATTTATACATTTGCAGCTCTGCTTCGGATAGTGATGAGATGCTTTGTTTATAGGACAGGTTGTGATTATTGCAAAATAAATACAATGCCTGATATATAGTGCTTTCTTCACCCATAATACGGTTCAAAGACTTATCACCATTGCCTATCAGCATAGCCTCATCTACAATGTACTTTTTGCCAACGCCATAGCACTCCCTGCACATTCCGTCGGGAGAATAGCGTTGAAAGGACTTAATCTGCAACGTAATGTCGCTGACATCATTTTCCCCATATTGGCAAAACAGCATTGCCAAGAGAGCATCCAATCCGGTTTTGGTTGCTATAGTACTTCTGGGATTGCAAATCCGAGCAACATTTTGTTTAATGCCTGCTGTTGGCGATAAGTGGTGAATGGCATTAACCTTTTCGTCCGCTTCTATAGCTGAGGAAGAGTCAAGAAAGGAAATATAACGGTGTTTTCCCTCTTCACAAAGAATATCAAAGGCAAGGCTTGATTTACCGCTGCCTGATACTCCAGTAACAGCTGTCAGCTTGTTTCTCGGTATTTTTACATCTATATTTTTTAGATTATGTACCCTTGCACCTTCGATTATTATATATTCATTCATATTATCAGATCCTATAGTATTTTGCTTGCTTGTCGAACATCTCCGTATATATGCCGTTTTGATTATAAAGACTGTCATGGGTTCCGTATTCGGCAATAGTTCCGTCTTTAAAGACGGCAATCTTGTCTGCCAAATGAGCGGCAGCAAGACGATGAGTAATAAGAATTGCCGCTTTTTTGGAAGTCATTTTACCAAATCGAGTATATATTTCATATTCTGCAACAGGGTCAAGTGCAGCTGTCGGTTCGTCTAAAAGATATATATCGCCGCCATGATAAATGGCACGAGCGATTTTAAACCTTTGCTCCTCTCCGCCGGAAAGGTCAACTCCGCCTTCGTCAAGCCATTTTCCTACCTGTGTTTCATACTTTTTCGGCTGTTTTTCGATTAGTTCCTTAAGCCTTGATTCCTGAACGATTTCTTCAAGCTTCTCCTCGTCCAAGTCGCTTGCTAAGGTAATGTTTTTGCCCATGGTAAAATTAAAAGCTCCGCCATCTTGGAAAACAGGGGCAAATAGCCGCTGATACTCATAAAGATCATATTCATAAATGCTTACGCCGTTTAAAAGTATTTCGCCCTCTGTGGGAAAATACAAACGCGTCAAAAGCTTGATAAAGGTCGTTTTTCCTGCGCCGTTATTACCTATAATGCACAGCTTTTCATTTCCTTTAAAGACTATGTTTAGATTTTTCAATGCATATATCTCGCTGCCGTTGTATTTAAAGCTGACATTGCGAAACTCAATAACCGAATTATCATCAAATACGGGGGTTTTGTTTCCGGATGATAATTGCCTTTGGGGAAGGGAAAAAAATTGCTTTACTTCATCTATATACAGACTTCTTTCGGAAATACCCAAATAGTTGCCGGCAAGAGATTTCATAGACGAGGAAAACATAGCGACGCTTGAAAGCAAAATTGTCATAGAGCCTGCGTCCATTTTGCCGCTAAACACCTGAAAAACGATAAAAGCATAGATAAAAACCTGTTGTACAAAATTAAAAACTGTAGCAATAAGTGAAGAAATACAGCTCAGGAAAGAACTCTTTTCTATTGCTGCATTCTCTTTTTTGGTTATGTCAGTCCAGGAATCTATCAGCAGATCTTTTATACCAAACAAGCGAACATCCTTTATATTCCAGTTATACTGTAAGGAATTTCTATACACCCAGTTAAAGTTGTTCCACTTGCTTCTTTCGTGGTCGTATACAAACTTCTTTTTATCAATCTTTTTTGTAATAAAGGAATTAAAAACAACTCCTATTACAATCAAAATTATTATCCAGAAGTTTAGATATGCCATCACCGATGAAATTGTAATTATTGATAATATTGAAGAAAAAATAGCGATGACCTGTGCGATATTCCATTCCAAGCCCGACATGGTATTATGTACTCGATCACGCAAAGCATTGTATTCCGGCTTGTCGTAGTTTTCGTAATCCATATCAACCGAATGATAAAAAATGCGACGATTGACATTCATTATAATTTTGTTTATGCTCTTCTTGTTATAAACCGCAAACAATGTGTCAAGCCCGGTCTGTACCAACGGCGTTATAAGAAGTATTGCTATGTAAAATATTACAACCCTTAGTCGCTTTTGACCTACAATCTCGCTGATGATAAGACCCGGCATAATTGTATAAACCAGCGTAAACAGAACCGAAAGCACGGACGCAATTACATTTCTTATAATATACAATTTTCCGCCGTTTTCCTTTAAAAATATTGACAGTAAGTACTTCATATTGTTAAATACACCAACAGCAGAATAGGATGGTTGGTTTTTTGAATCAGTTGACATGAGGTGAAAACTCCTTATAGAGAATTAGTTCACGGTCGAATAGCTCTTGAATGATTTCGACTATATCAACAATAACAGCATCATCGTGATGTAACCCCATATCGAAACGCATTTTTATAGCAGCTAAAATATCGTATATGGATAAACAGCTGCAAGATTCGTTGCTAATACAGCTTATTATGAGTTTCCAAATGCATGTCATAGTCTCATTCATGACTACGATTTTATTGACGCGCTCAAAATACACTATCAATTCGCCGTTCGATTCTGATTCTAAATATTCTTCAACAAAAACACCTTGATATTCCTCATGCGGCAGTACAATATTCATATTTTTCTCCTATTTTTTTAAGTTTTCCTCTATTCTCTCGTTGGTAATTTGTATGACATGAGCATTAAGTTCTGGTATATAAACCTTTTTCCCAAACCATCCAAATACATGATTATTATTGATAATTTCCTCCAGAATATATGTATAATATTTTTTAATAATCCTACACTCGAAATCAGCAGATGGTATATTCTCCATTCGCATTCTCTTTATTGGACAACCACCGGCGCAATATCTAAACGCTATGCAATCTTTGCATTCAAAATATCTATCATAATATACTTTAAAAATATCCTTGTCATAGGTTGGATTAAACACGACCTTTTCATTGATTATCCTTCCTACAATTGGCGACAAATCAGCAGCATCAACGCATATGCCAATATTATTATTTGGATATAAAAATGGTGAGTTTGCATCTGAAATGCCGCAGATGATTCCACATAATTCATTCGTAATTGCAAGTAACCCTAAATTTGATTTGCCATACTTTGAAATCGCCTCTTTTTTGATTTTTATATATTTATCAAAGAACACATCGACATCTGTATCGATAATAGAAGCACAATAATTTTTAGCTCGTCCGGCTGATACAACCGGGTTAATACTCCAAGCTCCAAATTCGGTGAAATTATCATATATAAAATGAAACATATCTTCTATATTTCACGAATTGCATCTTCATCATAAACTACAATTGCAGGTTTAATGTATGTCATAACTATTCCTCCTTTCTTTTTTGAAAACCTTGCAATGCGAAACTTCTCATCTTCACTCAAGGATGTAAAATCTTTTCTTTGTATATACAATGTCAAAGATGAATAATGTGGCAACATTAGTTCAACATAGATATCTTGGTTACAAGCAAAAACCATCAAAAATTTTCGGAAATCCAATCATGCCACGCAAAGTGCTACCCGCTTTGCAAAAAATACAAAACCCAGTCGATATAAAATTTATATTTTTACTTGTTGGTTGTGTCCTTTCCTGTCGGTTCGGTCAGTGCTTCTGCTGAACAATCACTTCCAAACATTAACTATTCCCCGTGAAAAACCGATGCCGAGATGATAGATGGTTCCCTCTCTTCCATCAACCATGCCACAAAGCTTATTTCAACTGAATTCCAGTTCACCGCCATTGTACCAAAATTTTTGACTTTGTCAATAGATTTGTCGTAAGTGGTCGTTTTAGAGGCGTAAGTGGTAAAATGTAGAAAAATCAGCCGTTATTTTGTACATTTTCACAAAAAGCCCCGACTCGGCAATTGCCAAATCGGGGATTTTTCATTCAGGTCGCTTCTATTTTATCTTGCTTAGATTGATGCTAACTGTAAACCTCTCATTCTCAGATGTTTTCTGCACAAACCCGCCATACTTTTCAACGCACCGCTCAACATTTTTCAAGCCGTATCCGTGAACGCCTATGCGTTGTTTTAACAGATGCTCCTTTGCATATGGATTTTCAACCATGTAGTGCAAAATATTGTTGTGCATTTTCAATCTTAGGTTTATGTAACGCCTGTCATCCTCAAGCTCGGAGCAGGCTTCGATGGCGTTATCCAAAGTATTTCCAAGCATAACATATAAGTCCGCCGTTGGTATAAAAAGCTCAGGAGGAACACTGACATCAAGCCTGAGGTCTATTCCTTCATTCCTCGCAAGATTCATATACTCGTTGAGGATTATACTGACAACTCGGTTGCCCACATCCACAACATCGGGAATCTCGTCAACCAATGCCTGCGCCTCGGCAAAATTTTTCTCCGCTTCTGATGAATTTGAATCGCTTACAAGCGCCTGCATAGCCTTCATATATTTGCTGATGTCATGCCATAAGGCTCTTATCTGCTCTTTTTGGGCAAAGAATTGTTCGTAGTATTCTTTCTCCATACTGTAGTGATGCTCCGTCAAGTCGGCATCATGCTTTTGGCGGCTCTGCTCTCTTATACGGCTGACAAAATACATTACCATGATATTTGTATACATCAGCCCCAATGCTATAGCTATGTATATAGGATGAAGAACCATTTTTGAAAAATACGTTTGTATAAACAGCGTTCCGCACAGTGCAAGACTTGACAGCCAAACCGGCAAAAGTATTACAAAGGTCTGGGCAGTAATTATCCCTTCCTTGCTTTTATTTATGGTTGATATGCCCGCAATTACCCCCAAAAAAGCCAAATGCGTAATAACAATATATACTGCTCGTGCATCGCCATAATGAACAATTTCCCGTAAATCGACGTTGAAGGCAGAAAAAACCACCACCACAATTATATCGGAAAGTGCATAGATGGTCATAAATGCAAGGCTAGAAACTATTGAGGTAATGATTTTAGAATTAAAAGCAAGCTGTGCTATGCCAGCAAACGCTATTACGCTGTAGATCAGTCTGACTATTGATGCACTTTCAATAAACGAAAGAACCAGTAGACTAATTCCAAAACAGATGTAAACTATGAGTATGAGAATTTTGTTCTTAGCCTTTTTTGTAAAAAGGCTGTTATAAAAGATGAAATTAATAATCAATTCTGCTGCAACGCAGGCTGTTTCAACAAAATAATACATTCCTATCTCCCCAAATACATCTGAAGCGAGCAGCTAAAATCATGAAATTTCCGTCTACTCACAGGAATAACTGCACCATTGGTCATTGAAACGCCCGCTGCAGATGATGTGTTGACATGGCTGAAATTTACAACATAGCTTTGGTGCGGCATTCCGAAATATCCCCGAGGAAGCTGCGACATAACCTCTTTCAGGGTAGCTCTCATGGAAAAGGTCTGATCCATTGTGTGCAAAACCGTGGTGTGGTTATATATTTCAAAGTAGTAGATGTCATTTATGCCGATAACGTGACGTTTGTCATCAACCGTAAAAGTATATCTGTTGACGTTTACCTCTCGAACTGCGGAATCCAAGGCTTCGGTCAAAAGCTTAAAGGACAGCGGCTTAGTGAGATAGCGATAAACCAGCCCATAGCCCTGGATGGAATATTTTAAGGTGTTGGTCACAAAAAACATCAAAGGACGTTTTTCGTGAATCGACAGTAGCTTTGCTGCTTCGTAACCGTTGGTACCCTTCATTTCGATGTCTAAAAAGGCGATGTCGAAACCAATATCATTACAATCCCGCAGAAAATCATCGGCATTTGAGTATTCGTAGATATTAAATGTCCTTTTAGCATCGTAATCAAGAATAAGATTTTTCAGGTGCTGTAAGTCCTTCTGCTCGTCATCACATATCGCAAGTTTCATTTAATACATCCTTTCATAAAAGCTCCAACAACGAGCGGAGATTTGGAAGTTACATATCAGAATCAAGCAGAACAGCAGCGATTTTCAGAAGGGTTTTTCGATTGCTTTCGCTCATTTGAAGCATCAATCCATGTATTTTTTGATAATCTTCCTCAATTGATAAATCTGCTCCGAACAAATACCTTGCATCTAAGCTAAGTTTTGTAATTATCAACTCTAATGTATCAATTTTAGGTCGAGTAACTCCTCTCTCCAACTGTCCTACAAATGCCGTTGACTTCTCAATCATTTCAGCTAACTGTTCCTGTGTAATGCCCATTTCTTTACGCCTACGTTTCATTTCCTCGGCAAGTCGCTGTTGAAACATTTCTTTCCACCTCACAGATATACTATGTACAGTATATCCTATTTGGAAAGAACAATAAATTAAGTAATACTTTCATTATATCATAGTAATACTATAATTTCAATAGCTAAATTTACCACCTACGCCTCTAAAACGACCGCTTACGACAGAAGTATTGCTTTTGTCATGTATTTCTGGGATAATGATTGTAAAGGAGGTGGTAATATGACAAAAAAACTTTCAGAATTTTTTGCTAATTTTTTGGTAGATACAGGTGCTGTCGCCACTGATAAACGAGCAGTTATTCTGTTTGGACTGGAATTGCTACTTTCATCAATTATTAGCATACTCATAATTATTGCCCTATCCATTGCTTTCGGGTTCCCATTTTTATGGTTGCCGTTTTTGCTGGCGTTCATTCCGCTCAGAACCACAGCTGGCGGATACCATGCTGCAACCCATACTGGCTGTAATATCACTTTTGCTCTTGCATATATCATTTGCATTATAGTATGCAAATATGTGACAATGCAACCGCTCACTTATATAATTATATCTGTCATGTCTGTAGTAACGATATTGCTGTTTTCACCCGTAGAAGCTATCAACAAGCCTCTTAATGATGTACGAAAAAGTACAAACAGAACAAGAAGCATTATAATCATTTTGGCTGTCGCTGTAGCCTCTGTATTTGCGTGGCTACTTTCGATACATAATATCGGAATCCAAATGTTTTATTTAGGTGTTTTTGCTGCGATGGTTTCACAGATTGCGGCATTAATAATAAACTATAAAGGAGAGAACAAAAATGAAAGCTGCACTTAACAAAATTGCTTTTAAGCTTTCTGGTATGATTGCAGGTTTGGCAGTTCTTGTTGCTATCAGCAACGTAAACTCAGCTTGCCTGTTCATATCCTACCAGCCTGATGTTCCTGATGAATTAAGGTAACAGCAACAAGAAGCCTCTTACCATGCTTTTGAAAGAGGCTTCTTGTTGATAAAACTCCATTTCCTATAATCCCGACGCCAGACGCAGTGATTATATCATAAACAAGAGGTATATAATGAATACAAGTAACTCTCCCGAATCCCGCTGGCTGATCTGCCCTCATTGCAAAAGCAGAACAAGAACCAAAGTCTATGAAGATACGGTTCTTATAAAGTTTCCGCTGTTTTGCCAGAAGTGCAAAGCTGAATATCGTATAACAGTCGTAAAATTCAAGATGGTATTGGATGACAAGCCATGACGCATAGACCTCATTAACTGTCCGTCCCAGACAGTTAATGAATGAGCCCGCAACCCCGTATCAAGGGTAGCAGGCTCTTTTTGATTATGTAGGCTACATTGTAACAGGTTCTTTTGAACGAATAGCGGCAACAACCGATTCACAAACCGGAATAAGTGCTTCTATTTCTTCCTCGCTGCAATTGGCAAGTAAAAGCTCAAGCTTGTGAAGCTTAGTTGAACCTTGACACTCACGGTTGTAAAATACCTCATTTGCATCTATACCTAAAGCACGAATAAGCGGGTACAACACTTGCATTTTGGGATTTCCGTGGTAGTTTTCAATGTTCAGAATAGTTCTTGAGTCTATGCCTGCTTTATCTGCCAATTCAGCTTGAGTAAGAACAGCATTTTCCCTTGCTTTCTTGATAACATCTCCGAGTATACGAGCGTATTCGGGAATAGATATATCATTCATGTGCATTTCAATTCACCTCAATGATATTATACAATACACCATGCCTTATTGAAACTCATCAGCATTCAGATAATATATGTATTGCAATACATATAGAAAGGAAAACATCATAAAAAAGAACGGTTATCATCTTACAAAAACTGAATATTCACAGTTCAGAGCATAGCCACACATAGCTATGCTTTTTTATATGTAGCGAAGTTCACTTTCGACATTCGCTGCCGTTCTCCGCCTCTGATTTCGATTTTCAAACTAATAAAATCGAAATTGGAGGATTTTTTATGGTTAAAATCAATCTGCGGGAGTACTATCCGCAGTATTATATTAAAGACGTTTACATACTCGTTGAAGACGATGTTGCCGAGGCTTTTGAGGAAAGCAAACGAAAAGCAAAAGCTGAGGAAATGGAAAGCTACAGGCACAGAGACTACCGCTCTTTTGATTGCAATAGCAGTTTAGAAACAAGAATATCAAAATCGGACTATATATCTCCACTTGCAGAGCTGGAAGAAAGGTATATGTCAAAAAAGCTTTACGAAGCATTGTCTACCCTTACTCAGGAACAGCAAAGACGGATATACGCGAAATATTTTCTTGGGCTTAGTAACACCGATATTGCAAAAGCAGAAAAGTGTGATGAATCTGCTATAAGGAAAAGTATAAAGCGGGGTATTGCTCAGATTAAAAAGTTTTTTGAAGAAAATTAAAAAAATTTTGTTTACCCCGTCCGAATTTGCCTGTTTTCAGTAGTAATAAGTGAGAGGACATTTTTCGTCCCTCGTTTTTCACCTCCTTCTTTTTGTTTCGACCTTGTGTCACAAAGCAGGAGCTGTAGCTTGAAAACAGAATAACGGTAATTCAGGCACAGACCTTTTACATCCGAGCGACATAAGGTGCGCCGCCATGACGATAGCTTCAAGGAGGTGATGGGACAAGCTATCCGAGCGATCAACGCATACCTTAGACCCGGACAGGCACTCCGGGCGCGATGACAGCGCGGGGGTTAAAGATACTTTCTCACGACCTCCCACAGACTTGAGGGGGAACCCTGCGGCACACGCTTTGAACGATGCTGCGGAGTTATGACAGCCCTGCCAGGGGCGGCCTGTAATATCCCCACCGCTGGGGATGCGTGGCAAATACAGCGGGCTTGAAGTTACAGAAAAGTCAAGGCAGCCGCGCCGAAGTGCGCCGTATGTTACAACGGCTCCAACCAGATCGGCGCGGCTGCTTTTTTGTTCTCGAAGGAGGCGAACAATTATGACTTCAAATTCGCCTGTTTGTTATGCGAATATTCCGTCCGGGACTTCCGGGCGTACTCATACAGAAAGATACTCCGCTGTTCAGCCTGCGGGCTTTGGTAAGATCGGCATGACGATTGAAGAAGCTGCCGACTATACCGGCATTGGACGCAACACCCTCCGCCGCCTTGTGGATTGGGGAAAAATCCCGGTTCTGCGGATTGGGCGCAAGTCTATTGTCCGCGTGGATGTGATTTGCTGTTTCATGCAGATCAACGAGGGCCGCGACCTTCTGGACCGCAATCAGGTCCTTGCAGTGGATTGAACATAGAAACTTTTGATATTTAGCAAGCGGTATGTTTGATAGGAAAGCCACCCTTTGCTATAATCAGGGTGACACATCACTACGGTTCCGTTTGCCAGCATAGAAAGGAGTTTGCTATGGCAAAAGGATCTGTAAGAAAGAAAGGAAAGAAGTGGTACTATCGCTTTTATGTAGAGGATGCCAGCGGCAACCGCGTTCAGAAGGAATTTCCGGGAACGGAAAGCAAGAGTGAAACCGAGTCTCTGCTCCGCAAGGCGATGGAGGACTATGAAACCAAGATGTTTCTGGCGCAGGCCAAGAACATCACTTTGGGAGATATGCTGGATATGTGGGTGGAGGAAGAACTGAAACCCGGTTCGTTGAGCGATGGGACTGTGACA
>ENA-ORMR01001115-ORMR01001115.1-human-gut-metagenome-genome-assembly--contig:-NODE-1115-length-22181-cov-2.873271_pt1 | contig 22181 bp, 20 predicted proteins | sample MGYA00242107_ERZ509003 | MGnify/ENA primary metagenome ERZ509003 (study PRJEB26280, sample SAMEA2338699) | human gut metagenome | biome: human gut; feature: human-associated habitat; material: faeces... | reverse complement strand
TTATTAAATAGTTATAAGAAGGGATTCACGGCGGCTTATAAAGGCGAGAGTACGGCACCGAACGGAAAAGCCGCTTACGATGTGGAATTGACACCGAAGAAAAAAGGGGATATCGTGAAAGTGGAGTTGCAAATCGAGAAATATTCAAATTTCCCGGCTCGTATCACGGTTACTTCTAAAAACGGCGTTAGCAGTACGATCCAGATCAGCCAATTGAAAACAGGTATAAACCAACCGGATCGTTTTTTTGTTTTTAACGAAGGGGATTATCCGGACGTAGAGGTGATAGACCTTCGATAATAGAGAATTGAAAATTGATAATTAATACTTAGATACTATGAGCGATTCAGTGAATGAGAAAGTACGTTGCCTTATTATAGGCTCGGGTCCAGCAGGTTATACGGCAGCGATTTATGCTGGACGTGCAAATTTATGTCCGGTACTATATGAAGGATTGCAGCCGGGCGGCCAGTTGACTACTACGACAGATGTAGAAAACTTTCCCGGTTATCCGGAAGGTATCAGTGGTCCGCAGTTGATGGAAGATTTGCGTGCACAGGCAAGCCGTTTCGGAACAGATATTCGTTTTGGTATCGCTACGGCAGCAGATTTAAGCAAAGCTCCTTATAAAATAACAATTGACGGTGATAAAGTGATTGAAACGGAATCATTGATTATTGCTACCGGGGCAACTGCTAAATATCTGGGGCTGGAGGATGAAAAGAAATATGCCGGAATGGGTGTAAGCGCTTGTGCTACTTGTGACGGATTTTTCTATCGTAAGAAAGTGGTGGCTGTTGTTGGTGGGGGTGATACGGCTTGTGAAGAAGCACTTTATCTGTCCAGCTTGGCAAAACAAGTGTATTTGATTGTCCGCAAACCGTATTTGCGTGCATCCAAAGTCATGCAGGAACGTGTCCTGAACACTCCGAATATCACGGTCTTGTTCGAGCATAACACGATCGGTCTTTTCGGTGAAGACGGTGTCGAAGGTGCACATCTGGTAAAACGGATGGGTGAACTGGACGAAGAAAAGGTGGATATAGCAATTGACGGTTTCTTCTTGGCTATCGGTCATACTCCGAATTCCAAGATATTCAAACCCTGGGTCGAAACAGACGAGGTTGGCTATATCAAGACAGTTCCGGGTACGCCGAAGACAAGAGTGCCGGGGGTATTCGCTGCCGGAGATGTCGCTGATCCACATTATCGCCAAGCCATTACGGCTGCAGGTAGCGGTTGTGCGGCTGCAATCGAGGCGGAACGCTATTTGTCGGAGATTGGAAAATAATTGCATTGAACTTATGCTCTCGTTATGAAACACTTGAAACTCTCTCTTCTTTTTCTTTTGTGTGTACTGATGGCGGTTCCCGTGTCGGCTAAAAGAAAGACAAAGGTGATCGCTCATCGCGGTTATTGGAAAACGGAAGGGTCTGCCCAAAACTCTATTCGTTCGTTGGAGCGGGCGAATGAGATCAAAGTATACGGTTCCGAGTTTGACGTACACCTGACAGCTGATAATGTCCCGGTTGTGTACCATGACCGTAAAATAGAAGGAAAAGATATCCAGACGGCCCCCTATGCGGAGCTGAAAGACCTGAAACTCTCGAATGGTGAGACGCTTCCGACATTGGAACAGTATTTGGACAGGGCGAAGAAGCTGAAAAAGACCAAGCTGATTTTCGAATTGAAATCCCATGCAACTCCCCAGCGGGATCGAGAAGCGGCAAAGGTTGTAGTCGACATGGTAAACGGCAAGAAATTGACGAAGCGCACCGAATATATCGCTTTCAGTCTGGAAGCCGCAAAGGAACTGCACCGCCTGTCTCCGAAGACACCGGTCTACTATCTGAACGGCGACTTGTCTCCGAAACAGTTGAAAGAACTCGGTTTTGCCGGTCTCGATTATAATTATAAGGTTATGCAGAAACATCCGGAATGGTTTGCCGAAGCAAAAGATCTGAAATTGAAAATCAATGTCTGGACGGTCGATGATCCTCAGATAATGAAAGAGATGATCGAGAATCGGGTGGATTTTCTGACTACCGACTATCCCGAAGAAGCGCAAAAAGCAGTACATTTGTACCGCTGAATAAATGTGTGAAATGAGAAAGTATTGCCTGTCGTTATTGCTCTTGTTACTGACATTGGTTTCGAATGCAGTCGAACCTCCCAAGCGTGAGATTCGGGGAGTGTGGCTGACAACTGTTTATGGTCTGGACTGGCCACGTAAGCCGGCAACGACGGAAACGGGGCGAAAGGCGCAACAACGCGATGTCTGTGACATTCTGGACCGTTTGCAGGATGCGAATTTCAATACTGTTTTTTTGCAGGTCCGTATGCGTGGCGACGTCATCTGGCGTTCGGCTATTGAACCGGCAAGCAAAACTTTCTCTGGAAAATATGGGATGATGCCGGGATATGATCCACTGGCTTTCGTGGTCGACGAATGCCACAAACGGGGGATGGAATGCCATGCTTGGTTTGTAACTTTCCCGCTAGGAACGGACAAGAGTGTGAAAGAACAGGGAAAGCTCTCGGTTGTCAGGCGCCAGCCGAAACTCTGCAAGCGTCATAACGGCGAATGGTATTTAGACCCCGGCGTTCCTGGAACTTCCGACTATGTGTTGTCTTTAGTGAAGGAGTTGGTGAACGGATACGATATCGACGGCATCCATTTCGATTATATCCGCTATCCGGAACAGGCAAAATCTTTCCCTGATAAAGCCCAGTACACTAAATACGGCAAGAAACGCTCGTTGGCAGAATGGCGCCGGGAGAATATCAATAAGATGGTTTACCGCATTTATGACTGGGTGAAATCGGTAAAGCCTTGGATACAGGTCAGCAGTTCGCCGCTCGGCAAGTATAACCGCATCGAACGTGTTCCGAACGCCGGATGGACGGCTTATGAAAGTGTCTTCCAGGATCCGAAAATGTGGATGCAGAACGGGAAGCAGGATATGATCGTCCCGATGATGTATTACCTGCATGATAACTTTTTCCCGTTTGTCGACAATTGGGTAGATAACTGCAACGGACGCCTTGTGGTTCCCGGATTGGGCGCGTACCGGATGTTGAAAGAAGAGGCAGACTGGACCGTCAACGATATAACGGATCAGATCGACTACAGCCGTTATTACGGAGGGGCCGGCTGTACATTCTTCCGTTGTGCGAATATCCTCGACAATACGAAAGGGATATACGATGAGTTGAAGGATAAATATTATAAATATCCGGCACAACTTCCTCCTTTGTCCTGGTTGGACGATACGGTTCCTGCAGCCCCGGAAGAGATACGGGTGGAAAAGGAAGAGGATGAGTTGAAGCTCTCCTGGCAGAAACCGGATTCGGTAAAGGACGTGTTGACTTATACCGTCTATTATTCGCTGACGGATTCGATCAATCCGACATCCGCCCGGAATATCCTGATGACAGGAATCCGGGATACTTCCATCTATCTGCCTGTCGATACGACTTCGGAGCGGGGATATATATTTTCCGTTTCATCTTCCACTCGCTATCATATTGAAAGCGTGCTATCGAAAGAAACTTATTATTATCTTTCCAAATATCCTAAATAATATTAACGGTTTGGAAGGAAACCTTGGAATACCATATCTTTGTGTTGGATGAAAAAGATTGTGACATATCTGTTTATCGTATTCCTGGCGACACTTGTGTTTTATGGAGGTGCCGGTGTAAACTTGGTGACCTACTGTTGCGGGGATTGCCGGATGGAAGGTGTCACGGTTTTGCTGGAAAACAAATGCTGTGAGATGCATGGACAGACTTGGTGTTCGAATCAAGATGGCTGCTGTTGCGATGTCGAGTATGTCAGTTTCGATTGGAATGTTTTTCACGGTCATCTGTTCAATTTGCAACCTGTGGCAATTGATTTGATTTCGTATATCTGTTCACATTTATCACTAGTTCCTGTCCCTGTTATAAACAAGGCAGGAGAAATCGAACGAGAATCTCCTCCCGGATTCAATGCAGGAACATATCTTTCTTTTTTGACAGTCCTTTTGATTTAGTCCTTGCTGGTGTATCTCTTTTTGTGGGATTGCCTTTGCTCGTTTTTGCAACTGGTTTGCATTGGCAATGCCTTTTTTTTGTGCAAAAATAAATGCAATGGTGTAACCTTATGCATGTAAGTGATCTAAGTCAGGATAACAAAAAAGAAATTTATGATGAAACAACTCTATATTACAATTTTATTATTTCTTATTGCAATTCCGGTCTCTGCCGAGAAACTGGTGAAAGGACGTGTTTTGAATGAACAGGAAGAACCGATAGTCGGAGCGAACATCTATTGGGAAGGCACTCAGCAAGGAACGACTTCCGATGCTGACGGTTATTTCGAACTGAAAGGAAATGGAAACGCGAAGAATTTGGTCGTCAGTTATATCGGGTATACGGCGTCGGTAGTCCCGGTCGAGGAGATAAACAAGCCTTTGCGCGTCGTGTTGGTTGGAGAAGTCGCTTTGCAGGAAGTCGTGATCAGCGAGCGTAAAATGGGGACGATCGCTTCCCGCACCAGCGTGTTGCAAACCCAGAAGATCACCTATGACGAGATTTGCCGGGCGGCTTGCTGTAATTTGGCAGAGAGCTTCGAGACAAACCCGTCTGTCGATGTCTCTTATTCGGATGCAGCTACCGGAGCCCGCCAGATCAAACTGTTGGGGCTTGCCGGAACCTATGTGCAGATGTTGACGGAGAATTACCCGAATTTTCGGGGAGCCGCCTCTTTATATGGGTTGGATTACGTGCCCGGTGCCTGGATGGAAAGTATCCAGGTCTCGAAAGGAACGTCTTCGGTCAAGAACGGTTACGAGGCATTGGCCGGACAGATCAATGTGGAATTTAAGAAACCGCCTACAGCCGATATCTTTTCCGTTAACCTGTTCGGTAGTGATGCCGGTCGTTATGAAGGGAATGCCGATGCCTCTTGGCATATAAACGACAAGGTGTCGACTGGTTTACTGGTGCATTATTCCAATGATAAAATGCAGCATGATGGTAATGACGACGGCTTTCTGGATACTCCCCTGAAAGAACAGGTGAACCTGATGAACCGCTGGTATCATAAGCTGGACCATTATGTTGCCCAGTATGGTGTACGCTATTTGTATGAGAACCGCACGGGCGGACAGTCTACGAAACACCATGACTTTGCCGATCCTTACCGCGTGCGCCTGCTGACGAACCGTGCAGAGTTGTTTACCAAACAGGCTTATATAATCAACAGGGAAAAGGTGGAAAGCGTGGCGTTGATCCTTTCTGGTTCTTATCATGAACAGAAATCCATGTATGACCGGACGCCTTACAATGTGTATCAGAACAATGTATATGCCAGCTTGCTCTACGAAAAGGAGTTTTCTCCGGCACATAGCCTGAGCACAGGCTTGAGCATGAACTACGACGGTTTTGACGAAAACCTGACACTTGGCGGTGTGCGGACCCCTTACAATCGGACTGAAGTCGTGCCCGGAGCTTATGCACAATATACATACAACCTGAATGACAAGTTGATCCTTCTGGCAGGATTACGGGCGGATTACAGCTCGCTGTACGATTTCTTTGTGACACCTCGCCTGCATATAAAATATAATCCTTTCGACTGGCTCCATGTGCGTGCTTTGGCCGGGAAGGGATTCCGGACGGCGAATGTGTTGGCTGAAAACAATTATCTTTTGTCCAGTAGCCGCAAAATGAATATAGCTGCCGACTTGGACCAGGAAGAGGCCTGGAATACGGGTGTGAACCTTTCGTTTTACATACCGCTGTTCGGAAAGGAGCTGACTCTGAACGGAGAGTGGTACTATACGGATTTCCGGAAACAGGTAGTTGTGGATATGGATAGCGATCCGCATGCTGTCAGTTTCTACAACCTGGATGGCTGTTCTTATTCCAACAGTTTCCAGGTAGAAGCCACTTATCCGTTCTTCCGTGGCTTTACCCTGACAGCCGCATATCGCTATACGGATGCGAAAACGGATTACCGGAATGCGGAAGGCATCATCCGCCGGCTGAAAAAGCCGTTGGTTAGCGACTACAAAGGCTTGCTGACTGTCTCTTATCAGACTCCGTTGAAGAAATGGCAATTCGACCTCACCGGACAGTTTAACGGAGGTGGAAGAATGCCGACACCGGATGCCGTAAATCCCTTGTGGGAACCCGATTTTAAGGCCTATACGGTCGTGAATGCCCAGATCACGAAATATTTCCGCCGTTGGTCGATTTATGTCGGAGCGGAAAACCTTTTCGACTATAAACAGCCGCATCCGATCATCGATGCCGAGAACCCACGCGGAGATAATTTTGACGGATCGATGGTCTGGGGACCTGTCCATGGCAGAAAAATTTATGCTGGATTGCGTTTCAATATCAGTCGTGATTAGGGATAATGTGCCAATATACACATGGAATAGTATATTTATTTTTTTAATTTTAATTTTTAATTTAATCATGAGCCGTTTATTAGCTATTTTAATCTGTGCCGTATTTACTTTTTCAACGGCCTATGCGCAAGATGCGAAAAAGAAAAAGGAGACAGTGACTTTCTTTGTCGAAGGAATGGATTGTGCCAACTGTGTCAAAAAGATCGAGAAGAACATCGCTTTCGAGAAAGGGGTGACCGATCTCAAGTGCGATCTGAGCACCCGTACGGCGGCCGTTACTTATCGTGCGGATAAGACATCCAAGACAAAGCTGGCTTCCGCCTTTAAGAAAATAGGGATGGAAGTGACCCCAGTAGACAATGGCGCCGGTTGCCCGGTTGACCCTGCCAAAAAAAAGTGAGGGTTAAAGCTGTCTACCTCTACGCCGAAAATTAAAATGGATGCCGATTCCGATTATTTGCCGGAATACAGTATCTTTGTGCGTTCTCAAGAAAAATATTTTATCCGGAATGCAGCGTTTCGGATAATCTGAACATCATAATAAATGTATGGCCCCGGAAAGGGCGTGAAGGCACACACTAAATGACGGAGAAACAACTGATAGAGGGTTGTAGGAATGGGGAAAGGCTGGCTCAGAAGGAGCTGTACGAAACGTATTCCCGTAAAATGATGGGAGTTTGCCTGCGTTATGTCAGCGACAGGGAGACTGCCCGTGATTTGCTACAGGACGGTTTTGTAAAAGTCTTCACCAGTATGGACTCTTATTCGGGACTCGGGTCGTTTGAGGGGTGGATGCGAAAGATCTTTGTCAATTGTGCGTTGGAGTATTTGCGCAAATCGGATGTTTTGCGTGAGGCTGCCGATCTGGATAATACGGTGGAATTGATCCATCCGGATAGTTCTGCCATATCCGACATGTCGGCAGCCGAGTTGATGAAACTGGTGCAGGAACTTCCTGCCGGTTTTCGTACGGTGTTTAACCTGTTTGCAATAGAAGGTTATTCGCATAAGGAGATTAGCGAGATGATGAATATAACGGAAAGTACATCCCGGTCGCAGTTTACGCGTGCCAAACAATTATTACAACGCAGGATTAATGAATTGTATTGAGTAAAAAGAAATGAAGGATAAGGAAAGAGATATATTTGACGATTTGTGCCGTTCGAAGTTGCAAGACTTTGAAGCGGATACGATGCCGGGCGATTGGGAGGCGATAGCTGACCGTTTGACGGTTAAAAAGTCTGTCCCTTTCCGGCGGACTTTACGCTATTGGGGGGCTGCTGCTGTTATTTCTTTATTGGTTGTAACAGGAGGAGTCTATGTTCTTAACCACGACCGGGAACATCTGCCTGTAGCCGAAACGATACAGAAAGAAACTGAGGCCGTTGGAAACAGGCTGACTGTACGATCTGAATCGGTGACACCAGCAGTCGCCGCTTCCAAGCCGGTTAACCGGATGGCAAAACGTGCTGTTGCGCAAGTTACGGCCGTAACTACGTCCCGGTCGGATATAACGGCAGACGATGTTGTCCTTTCGCCCGAAGAAGATTGTGATACTGTTGTGGTGGTTTCTTCTAAAATCTCCGAGGTATCCGAAATGTCTGAGGCGGTGGCGGGGACTGGAACGGTAACGCCGGTTGGAACACGCTCTTTACTTGCGGATGCAGCACCTGTGAAAACAGAAAAAAAAGTGCGGGCGAAAAGATGGAGTTTCGGAATGGGAGGTGGTAGCGTGAGTGCAGGAACATCCAATTCATTAAATGCCTATGCCCTAAAGAATACGTCGATGACGGATCTGGAGTTGTTGCAATTGAATTCCCCCTATTTCAATAGTCAATCTCCGAAAACGAATATTCGTCATAAGACACCAGTTTCGGTCGGATTAGGTGTCAGTTATTCTTTAAATGACCGTTTTTCCCTCCAGTCTGGTTTAAATTATACATTCCTTTCTTCCGAATGGGAAACCGGATCTATATATCATGGTGAGACGAAACAGAAGTTACATTTTATCGGAATCCCTCTTTCTTTGTCCTATAAAATAGCAGAATGGAAGCGTATTCAATTTTATGCAGCGGCGGGGGCTATGACCGAGATTAATGTTGCCGGTAAGTTGAATGCCAAAATATTTGTGGAAAACAATGAAATTCGTCACGAGAAGAAGCATATCCGTATGAAAGAATGGATGTGGTCTGTGAATGCCCGGGCCGGTGCCAGCTATCCGTTGCTCCGTTTCTTAAGTGTTTATGCGGAGGTGGGAGCCGGTTATTATTTCGATAACGGAAGCGACATTGAGACGATCCGTTCCGAGAAACCGTTTAATGTGAATTTGCAGGCGGGTTTCCGTTTCGGTTTTTGAGTAAGAACTAATAAATAATAAACAATATAAAATTAAAGAACAGTAAAAATGAAGAAACTTAAAGTTTTAGGGGTAGCAGCAATCGCTGCGGGTATGTTTTCGTTAACCTCTTGTTTGGACGGCGGTGGTAATACACAGCAGCTTTCAAGTTATGCTATAGTCGATTATTCTTCTACGATGAGAACTCTGATTTATCCATTGGGCTATTATCCGTTGTATGTCGCTACAATTGCAAATGATCCGACTTATAGTGCTGGAGATTGTGTGTTGGCTAATTTTACGGTCGATTTTGATTCGGCGGATAATGCGAATGCCAGTACAAACGGTTTTTATGTGGCGACAGGAGCGGCTTCTTCTCCATTAGCAGAATATGATTTGAATTATTCTCCTTTGGACTCGATGGCATTGGACAATGAATTGCTTTTGTCTGGTTCCGAAAGTGCATTGTTATTTTCTAATAATTATAAGAAAATTGTTGTTATTCCTACTTTTGCATCTGTGTTGACGGATCAGAAGAACACATATATAATGTCGATGGATTCTAATCAAGAACCTGAAACTGTTGATGGAACGGATCGTGTTTATACGTTGTGCTTACGTGCTCAAAAGCGGGAAGAAGGGAAAGCACCAACCATTAGCAATGCTATGGACCCGATCGCTGTTGAAGGAGGTACATTATATTCTATGTTGAAAGGAAAAGAATCAGCAGCAGGGAAGAAGATTGTAAGTTATCGTGTGAAGTATCCGTTGACATTCAACGCAGATTCGACAAAGATAGCGACTTGGGGGTATTCTAAAATTTCTCAATTCTCGATTGAGGAAGCTACAAATTAATATTCCATATCTTGCGCTTGACGCGGGATCGCATTAAAATCGGCCGTATAAACATTAGATCAATAAGGCCAGTTTTTTGTGACCTCGAGTCAAGCCTGGAAACAAGGGGATTTTAATGCACCTCCATTGTTTTTGGCAATGCTTTTGTCATAATAATATCCCAATGTTTGGAGACATTCATTAAATATTATAAAATCAGGGGCTGTCCAAAAAGTCGGATAGCCCCTTTTGCTATTGTTTATTTCGGTAAAAAGTATTATCTTACCGTTGCAAAAAACAAACATTATAGCAATGGCTAAGATAGTATTTAAAGAGTTAACATCCAACCAAAATGTACTTTTTCCGGTCAGCTTATCGGAAAAGATAGCTCCCAATCATCCCGTTCGTGTTGTAAACAGTGTTGTAGACGCCTTGGATATTAGTTGTCTGCTCTGGGCATATAAAGGAGGAGGTACCAGCAGCTACCATCCCCGTATGATGCTCAAAGTTCTGTTTTATGCCTACCTGAACAATATCTATTCTTGTCGTAAAATAGAAAAGGCCTTGCAGGAGAATATTCACTTCATGTGGTTGTCTGGTAATAGTACTCCCGATTTCCGCACGATCAATGATTTCCGTGGCAAACGTTTAAAAGAACACATAAAATCGTTGTTTTCAGCCATTGTTCTGCTGTTACAGGAATCCGGCTATGTCAGTTTGGATGTACAGTATATCGATGGTACCAAAGTGGAATCAGCCTCCAACCGCTACACTTTTGTCTGGCGTGGTAGCGTGGAAAAGAACAAGGTAAAACTGGAGTCGAAAATACAGTCAATCCTTAGTGAAGTTGACAAACATATCGAGCAGGATAAACAGGAAAGGACACCAGATTGCTTACCGGATATGGATTCCTGTGGTTTGCGGGAAAAAGTGAGCGCTTTAAACAAACGGCTCTCCGGGATGAACAAAGCCGAGCAAAAGCAAGTCAAAAAGCTACAGGAAGAATATCTGCCCCGCCTTGCCAAATACGAATCGCAATTAGAGAAATTAGGGGATCGTAATTCTTTCAGTAAGACAGATGAGGATGCGACCTTCATGCGCATGAAAGAGGATCATATGAAAAACGGGCAATTGAAACCCGCCTATAACATACAGATTGCCACAGAGAATCAATTTATTACCAATCTGGGAATTTACAGGCGAGCCGGAGATACGGGAACTTTAATTTCTTTTTTGAAAGATTTTCGAGAGACTTATCATAGGCAATCCTCTATAGTAGTGGCCGATGCCGGTTATGGAAGTGAACAAAACTACGAGTTTATGGAGAATGCGGGTATAGAGGCTTTTGTCAAGTACAATTATTTCCACAAAGAGCAAAAGCGTGCCTGGAAGAAGGATGCTTTTGCCATACAGAACCTTTACTACAACCAGGAAAGGGATTATTACGTATGCCCGATGGGACAACATATGGAGTATAAAGGTCAAAAGAAAAGTAAATCCGATTTGGGATATGTATCCATACTGAAGCGTTATCAGGCACAAAATTGTGAGGGGTGCCCGCTGAAATCTCAATGCCATAAATCAAAGGCCAACCGGATCATAGAAGTTAACTATAACCTTAACAGGTATAAACAAAAAGCACGGGAAAGACTCATGAGTGAGGAAGGTATTTATCATCGGGGCAGACGATGTATAGAACCGGAAGCTGTCTTTGCACAGATAAAGCATAACTCGGCGTGGAACCGGTTTAGATTAAGAGGGTTGGAGAAGGTAAAAACAGAATTTACCCTGGTTGCTATTGCACATAATCTCAGGAAACTGGCTAAAAAAGTCAGTTTTCTTTTGTTTTTTACTTATTTCTGTAGGATGACTTCTCGAAAAGTAATAATTGAGAAGACCAAAGATATTTTAAATATAAAAATGGATAATAAACGGGCAGCATAACAAAAAAAGAAGGCAGCCTTTTCAGACACCTTCTTTTTTGTTTTAGATTCTTTCGTACCCTTTTTAGAAACTCTTTTAATTTTTTCGTCTCATGATTTGAAATATATTTTGGATCAGATTTTCAACAAAAACCAGCCTCCTTCAAACGAGTCTTTCTCTCTTCCGTTAATTTTCCATTTTTATAATCACGCCGTTGAACAGCACACCAACACCCCAACGATCCTTCCCGACTATAGGGCCAACGACCATATTCACGATAAAAATTACAAACTGATTGTAGATTCTCTTGCCATAGCTGATCCGGAGACCAGATAAAACCTATTTCATCCAACAACTCGACTCTTTCTTCCGAAATACGGTTCTGCCGACGCATCTTTCTTTGTGTGGAACACCATTCACCTAATTGTCCCTCGGACGATTTTGGAAAGCGGTTATGTTGTGCTAAGAACCGTTTCAACTTCTCATAGGTCTTTGTCCATTCTGTTTCCAGATCTTGGCTCCAGATAAAACCTATTTCATCCAGTTTACGAATACGTTCTTTGGTCAGCTTCCCGCTTTTACGCATCTCGCGTTGTGTGAAACACCAACAAGCAACCGTTCCATCTTTACGTTTAGGCCAACAACCGTTTGTATCCAAGAATGTTTTCAATGCCTGGTATCCTTGCATCCAACGGGAATCCTGTTGACTCCACTCAAAACCGATCGTATCTAAAAGCAAAATTCGTTCTTCCGGCAGCTTACCTTGCTTATATGCAACCCGTTGCGTATTACACCATAGTCCTAACTTTCCTTCTGTCACAGATGGCCAATCTTGCTCTTTATCATGAAAATCGACCAACCGTTCATACATCACCTGCCAAGGTTCCAACTCGGCAAGAATCTCTTCTACACGCAACCTTATATCCGACAAAAAACCCATCGTTTTAAAATCCACAATTTTCTCAAAGCCTTCCGGAGACGGTACTCGTGACAGTTTCTCCAAATCCGTAGTCATCACGTCATAGACTGACTTGCCAGACAGGTTATTCACAAAATCCAGAACTACAGGATTCCGTCCCGCTCCTGCATTCAAACAGCGCCCCAGCTGCTGTAAGGTGACAATATAGGATTCCGTACGTCTCAGAAACAGAACTGCATCCACCCCCTCAACATGCAATCCTTCTATTAGCATATTGATGGAAAAAAGAAGGTGTAGCTTATCTGTTGTTTCCCGAAAATCCTCCAATGTTTTCCGGTTCTCCTTTTCGCTTTTTCCATGATGTATTTCAAATACACACGTTCTATACCCAGCCTCGGTCAACCAATTGTTTACCTTCGGTTTCATCTCTTTCAGATGAGAGAAATCTCGGCAAAACACCAATAGTTTATGCACCGATTCAGGCAAAAATTTCCGGATTACTTCAGAGACACCCAAGGCTCCATTAAAATCAATCCGAGCCGCATCCAATTTTTTTTGTATTTTTCTCCGATGTCTGTCAGAGCAGCTGCTACGATCCAGCTTTCGCTGCAAACGGTTCCATCCAAACCGTAAGCACTTTGGACAAGTACCGGTACCGGCAATATACCATAGTACCAGGCTTGAGGCAATGTCAACTCATAAAATAAATTTCCTTCAAAATACAGATCGACGGTATCAATCATCCCTTCCGGCCGAACCGGCGTTGCAGAAGTCCCCAAAACATAAGCTTCCGGATTCTCTTCTATCAGTTCCTGCAGGGCATCTCCCCAAACTTCCGCGCCAAAATGATGGAATTCATCAATCAGTATATGATCTACCTTATGTATTTCGTTTAATCCCCGTCTTCGTGTCAATGCCTGAAAAGTCATGTACTCCACTCCTGCTGCCGGAAAACCGACCGCTCTTCGTATTTCATCCAATATTGTAATACCCGGAGCTATGACCAATATTCTCTCTCTCGGATGCCTGGAAATATACCGGGCTATCAAATAAGACTTTCCCGTACCGGTAGCCTGTACCACTGTTCCGATACGATGCGAAGCAAATCCCTGTTCGATTGCCCTGTAAGCGGCTTCATTATGTGGAAACAACTCTACGTGCCGACCCGATACAAGACTTTCCAGATAGGTTTCATCAGAAACTGTCAGACCATACAATTCATACTCCAATGCTTCCTTAAGAAAACCACCATGAGATACAATCCTAAAATAACAGCATCCATATCTCTTACCTACTTCAGATAGTTCCGCATAATAGCCCGCCATATCCTGACGGGTAAGCGGTGAAGTATTCCATACCTCCTTGACCAACATATCAACAGCACCTACCCTGAAACCGACCAGCAGGTAATCTGCAGATTCCACAACGGAATAACCGGCGGTACTAAAACAAACCGACAGGCTCAAGTCCATATTATTTCTTTATCCGCGCATTCACCACAGTGAATGATTATTCTCAAGTAATGCCTTTAACTGTTGTTGTTCTGTCCGTGTTAAAAGAAGATGCTCCACAGTATCTTCATACACACCTAGCCAGTGCAGGTCAGAACCGGCATAGTCATAATATTCATTCTTCAATAAACGATGGGAGACCTGAGCTGCCCTACGGCCGTAAATGCCATGAAGTGACATCAAATTCAACTGAAACTTATATCCTCTGTCTTTCAATACTCGATAATCCTCATCCGCCATATACAGATATCGCTCCGGATGAGCCAATATCGGCGTATATCCGTCCAAAGACAAATCATACAGCATATTCAGAAAATCCGGAGGAGCCGACATATACGAAGTCTCAACCAATACATGTCGGCCGTTCATCACCAGCAAGCCGGTTTTCCGCTGTTTCTCAAAACAGGAGTCCAGCATGTATTCACCCGCCAGCCGAAGTTCAATCCAGTCCGGACAAATGCGAGCGAAAGCATCGAAGCGTTCTTTCAGATTTTCCGATGTGTTTTTCTCCAGATCTCCCATTATATGAGGTGTCAAATAAAGTCTTGATACACCGATTTCCTGTAAATACTTCAATATACGTAACGCTTCGACTTCATTGGGTACGCCATCATCTACTCCGGGCAGCAGATGCGAATGCACATCTGTCATGCCCCAAAGCAGATTGGACTGTCTTATTGTTTTTCTCGAGCTAAAAAGGGTTAACATCTCAGATTTGATTTATTAATATCTATTTTTTCCCAATAGTTTCTCACTTAAGTGACCTTAATCCTTACTTATTATTCAATATAATAGTTGTGATCAACGAGGCAATAGAAGCCAAAATAGAGACTCCGGTCAGCCATACACTCATTGAGTTGTTTTGGTTGATAGCGCTTTGGTTTCCTTTCGTCTTATTCGGCTCTACATAAACAATATCATTCTGTTGCAGATAGTAGCAAGGAGACTGGAATATATCAGCCGAACGCAGGTCATGAAACAGGATTGTACGTTTACCGTCTGTCTCACGAATTACGGCTACCCGATCGCGCCGGCCATAAATCGTCAAATCACCTGCCATGCTCAATGCCTCCAACAATGTAATGCGGTCTCCCGATATGGAAAAACTACCTGGACGGGCAACCTCTCCCATCACCGATATCTTATAATTCAGAAATTGTACTGTCACAATCGGATCTTTAATCAGATCCCCCTCCATCAGACGCGTCTTTATCAATTCAGTCAGTTGCAGACGAGTCAACCCTTCCACATGTGGCTTTCCTAAAATCGGAAAATCGATATTCCCCTGAGAATCCACCAAATACCCCAGGACCCGTTGTTGACCGGCACTTTCACTACCAACTTGATACGTGACCAACGGCATATTAAACGGCAGTGCCAATTCCGGATTCTTACTGTTCACCATGATAGCCAACAAATCATCATTATGAATAATCACTTCGTACTTCTGCTCGATATCCTGCTGTTTTATAGGAACAACATCCTGCAGATAAACCACTTTCTTATACGAAGTACAAGAAGCCAACAATAATACGGCCAAACAAAAAATTAATTTCAGACTTAATTTTCTCATTTCCTAAAACGTGAATTATTTAATTAATACTTTATTTCGGTTTATATCAGTTTCGTTATGCGATCAATCCGGACTACAGTATCACAATAATCAAGGATACACTGGCGGTGAGTGATAAAAAGCATCGTCCGTTCCGGCAAACCGCGGGTCAGATTTTGCATCAACAATCGTTCTGTTTCGTCATCAAGCGATGAAGTGAACTCGTCAAATAGCAGAACAGCCCCAGGCCTTAAAAGAGCACGCGCTATGGCTATCCGCTGTGCCTGCCCTTCACTAAGTCCGCCTCCCAGCTCTGAGCAGGATGTATCAAGCCCTTCCGGGAAGTCAAAGACAAAATCGGCTGCTGCCATTTCCAGCATCCGGGCCATCTCCTCTTCGGTAGCTTCCGGATTGCCTAATAACAGGTTTTCACGGATCGTCCCACTCCAAAGACTATTCCCCTGCGGTACATACACTAAATTATTTCGGACAGCAGGGGAAACTTCTACCTCTTCCTTATTATTGTACAGACAGATCCGTCCATTTTCAGGTTGTAATAAAGCCAGCATCAGACGAAAAAGGGTAGTCTTTCCCACCCCCGTCTCTCCCACTATCGCCGTACGGGAACCTGGTGAAAAATCATGGCTGAAGTGATCCAATATGACACGCCGGCCATCCGGATAAGCATACGTCACTTGCTCCAACCGAATACCGAGGCCGCCCGGCAAGGTCACTGGTTCAATGTCCGTTTCTTCCGAATCGTCTTCTAATTCTATCAGGCGGTCGACCGATGTCATTGCATGTAAAATACCCGGCAACTGTTGTCCCATCTCTACTAATGGTCGCTGAATCTGTCCGACCAATTGCAGAAAGGCAGTCATCATACCGAATGTGATCGTCCCTTTCTGAATACCCTCTACTCCCCAAAGAAAAGCAACGGTATAGCCAACTGAAAAAGCGGAATTAACCATCGCACGGGAATACACAGACAAACGGCTCCGTTCCATCACCAACCGATAAAGTCCCTGCTGTATTCCATATAGCCGTTGTTCGACCCAGCTTTCACGTTCCAGGGTTTGCACCAGAACCAGATGCTGCAGACTTTCTTGAATATGGGACTGCACCTCTCCGTCTCTCTGGCGAATCTCCGACGTCAAACGCCGGATCCGGACAGCAAGCAATCTGGCTATCAATAAACATACCGGCATAATGACAACTACTGAAACCGCCAAAAGAGGTTCCAAATGTGATAAGAAAAGAAAAGCGGCAATAAACTGCACCACGATGGAAACCAACGAAGGAACTACCCGCCCCAAAAGATTGGCAACCACTCGGACATCCTCTCCCAAGCGGTTCAACACATCTCCGCTATGCCTTCGGAAGCGACCGTCAGGAGTCCCCCCCATCAACCGGACTAACAACCGCCTGCGCAGACCGTTTTTCAAACGGACCTCACTCTGGCTTAACAAACGAACATTCAATCCGGCAAGCAGAAGACGAAGTCCTACACAAGCAATCAATAATATTGTATAGAGGCTGCCAGCCAAAGGAGAAACGCCTGTGGCAATATCTACCAGTATTTTGCAGACATACACAAAAAACAGCGATTCACCCACTAACAGCAGCCTTATTCCTGCACTGATCGCGACAGACCGACGTATACCGTCAGATATATTCCATAGCCAACGAAAAGATTGCTTGCACATAGTTATGTCAGCAACGATGTAGCAGAGTTGTCTTAAATTTATGCTTAAAATAATAGAAGAAACTCATACGTCCCACCCAATACGGGTTCAGACGGAATATCCGTATTCTCCACCCCATCCTTTTCCCAAAAACATATAATTTGCCCTTATCCCTCAAATCTTTTTCAGGCAGGACATGATGTCCAAAATTTCCAACAGACAAGATACCAGCCACCACATCTTTGGCTTGAACACGGCGAAGAGCGTTATAACCAGGAAAACCATCCTGTGGCAAACCCAAATAATCTACAGCTATACAACCGAATATTTCCCACAGACGCAACATGCCTAACGCCCGGACATCCTTCAACAATTGCTCCTTGTCCACCTTGTCTGCGTATGTATGCAGACAAAGTATCCAATCACAGACCTGACGCAAGCCGATCCCCACATAAATAAAATGTTTTGCCAAATGATAAAAGAGATAACAAGCATCAAACTGGGCAGGAGGCAACAACAAAGTTGAATCATAGTGCCTTTCATATCCTGCATATCCGTCTACCAGATATAATTTTACCAAACGTTGCAAATATTTGTTGACGAAAGGATCCGGTGAATGAGTCGCCAACTTATGAAGTTCGACAGTGACTCCATTCCGATTAAAGTGGTAATGTTGATAACTCTAACTCTCTTTCCCACTCTTTTCTCCATAAGCAGATACAACCTCACAAGCTTTAGTGTATAACGTCTCTCCTATATAGAGATCAATATCCCCACACTGCCGTTGCTCCGGATAACGGTACAACCGGGCAACACCTTGCCCTTTCAGCAGAACCGGACGGATTCCCCGGTCCAGTAACAGTTCCGTCACCTCCTTCAACGTTTGGTTCAGCAACAGATGGCTTTTCCTTATTTTGAATATCTGACTTTGTAACCACTGCGTATCTTTTTTGGATGGACGGCTTTCCGACGGCAGCTTGGCGATACCGTCTGCCAAAACGCCTAATACGGTCTGCTTACGCCCCATTTCCAAAATGGTCTGCCAGTCTATCGGCTCTTCAAACAAGGAGGTATCCACATCCAAGTCCCACAAACCGGCACGCAATAAGGAAAAAAATTGTTTTTCTACCCATTTCATACTTCTACAAGACCGGCATCCAGCCAGGTTTTACAAAGAGAAGTGGCATCTGAAAAGGCCTGCTCTTGCCCGATTCCGTATTTATCAACCAACAGACCGGCCAATACGTCCGCATCAAACTCACGGCCTTCCACTCCCTGCCACAAATAAACGGCCGACTCGTTCAGATGAATCAGCTTATTGAAATCAATTAATTCCAAACTTTCAGCCAATACGATATAATCCCCACACATTTCGCGGAGCATAAATCCTTCTTTTATTTTCATGATACTATTCTATATATCTTCAACAACACTCTTCTCAACGGCAATAGCCTCACCCAAAAAGCAGAAGCCCACCGATAAGAACGATTTCGACAATCGATCACTTTGCCGCTACGGATAATTTTTACGACCTTGCCTATAACATCTTCCCGATTACAGGATTCCGTACCATACAGATTACCGTCGCCCATCAATATCAAACAATCACCCTTCTGACGGATCAGACGATGCAACACGTACTGTCTTTTTGAGACCTCACACAACAAAATGTCTCCTTCAGAAACTGCCGTCGGCCTGACCAGATAAACCTCATCCTGTCCCCCACGTATGAAAGGCAGCATGCTGTTTCCCTTTGCCTTAAACACGACTGGCACTCCTTCGGCCAGCAACTCCCGAATGCCTTCAACAAACAACTCGTTCGATTTCTCTCTGAGCACGCTTATCTCTCATGTATGGTTTGACAACACAAACGGGCTGCCTCCTCATCGGGCAAACATTTCAAATGCAGCAATCGGCAATGTTCCGTTACCGCCACAATTGTCTGATGAATCGTATCTGCCATCTCCCGCTGCCAGCGCATCCCTGAACAGGAAGGAGAAAAAGCTGCGTATGCCTGAATACCTCTCAACCTTATGATTTTATTCTCCGATGCCTGTTCTAACCGTACGACTGCTTTCAAGCGGGCTTGTTTGTTTTTATAACAGGGTGTTTTACCACTCCAGGGTGAACCGTAGACAATCACCTCATCATCCATAAGACGGATAATCGGATGGTCGTCATTCAGTAACTCATATCCTTCCAGGTAGCGCAACCAGAGTTGGCTATGGGTGCTCTTACCTGTTCCGCTCTTACCTAAAAAGGCATAGCCGTTTCCTGCTTGGGTCACCACTGAGGCATGAAGCATTAAGGTATTCAATGTTGTCGTATTCAATACATATAGCAACTTCAAACAGCTATTAAAGTAAAGCATATCTTCATATCCCGGATTTCTCTCCGGCAGACAAAGGATGCCTTTGGCATAATCGGCTTCGGCGCGAACCAGGCTACTGAGACAGTCCTTTCTTATCGACAGACCGTATGTATCATATGTATCGTTTATCCATAGATAAGGCGGTTCTTCATTAAACCGGTGCATCTCCTGCCGGACTTCCCGAAACAATGAAGTTGCGCATGTTTTTACTTCCAATGTAAATAATGGTTCAACCCACCGTTCTTCCCGAAAGGGCATGTAAGGAGCAAGCCATTCTGCCGCCAGATAACGTTCCGGTAACAAAAGTTTAAATGTATGACCGGCTACCGTAAATAAATGTTCCATATTGATCCCTTTTAGAAGTCAGGATACTGTGTCAAAATAGAGAACTTCAACACAGTCCCTGAAAAATCAGCTAAAATCAATTTTCATCTTTTGTGATTTTAACCGGACGGATAGGCAAATATTCAGCATACTCATCAATACTCTGCTGGAATTCCCAATGGGCACCGTTAAAGGAGCCGGGAATATTATGTGTATGAAAATCTGTTTGTTGTAATACCTCATTCAATTCATCCTTTTTCAATTGAATATAAGGAGCATACCACAAATTATAGTGTGCTTCAGGAGATACAACAGGATTAAGTCCTTTTACAGTTGTAAAGCAAGCCTTAAAATCATCCAATATATCTGTCTTGATACGATAAACCACACCAGCTTCTGCTTCACAATTTGCATAAGAGGCTTTAATAGCACCAAAGGATTCACCTGCGATACCACCGCTGAATGTAGCTGTAGCTTTACCATAAGCGACACAACCCACAATAATACCATTATTAGCACCAGCTATACCACCGGCATAACGACCATCTGTACTGACATCCACATCATTTGCCGAACAAACCAAAATATCTCCATTGTTTGTTCCAACGATACCACCGGAACGAACCTCGTATCTTTTATCGTTCTGCTTAATTGTGGCATTATGACTGTGGCAGTCTACAACATCACCTTCTACGTTACCAACAATACCACCCAGGAACATAGCGCCACGCACTTCTCCTTGAAAATTGCATCTGGAAATAACATCTGCACCACCATAAGAACGACCTAAGATACCTCCAACATTTTCACCGCCGGATACCATTGCTTCTGTCACATCGCATTTATCAATAACAGCACCAGAATGATTATCTCCAAATTCATAATTCATCATACCGGCAACAACTCCGATGTAACCATCATCATCTGGATCGTTTTCCTTTCCTGTATAAGAACTGCGGACAGACGGATTGACAAATTTGATGTTAGAAACTTTCACATTCTTATCTTCACGTCCCCGAACCGGTCCCAATGCACCAAAGAAACCTGCACATTCATATTCGCCATCAACTCTTAAGTGACGCAATTCACGTCCATTACCATTAAAGACACCTTCATAGGAATGTTCTTTCGTTCCAACCGGAATCCATTTACGATTTTCAGGATCTTTGTCAAAATCAAAGCTCGCCATTAATTGGCAATCCAAATCATATTCACCATTGTTCACACGTTCAGCCCACTCATATAAACCATCCAATGTATGGACATAGAAACAATTTTCCAGCTCAAAATCCTCTCCATATTCAAATGTACCCGGCATGACATTACTAATTGAAATCGACTTACCCGGTTCAAGCGTTGCCGGGCTTGTAATAACTCGCTTCCAAGTAAGTCCGTCTTTGTTGACAAATGTCACAGTCACACCTTTTTCAAATGTTTGAGGTGGCAATATGAAGTAATAATATTTTCCCTGATAAAAATGATCCTCTGTATTCATTACAATTTTTTTAGATGCCTTTTCCGAATCACACACAGTAATTCTTGCATCATTCCCCAAAGTGGTATCAATGGTTACGTCACCAGCCAATAATTCACCATTATTACCCTCCAAAACCATTCCTGTAATCGTACCGGCATAATCTTCAGAAATACTGATCCGTACCCAAGTACAAACATTATGAAAAAAAGCCGTTTCACCTTGTCGGGTTTTCGCAAGCAAAATATTTCCTCCGTTATAAAAACTTCCTGGCTCAGGGTATTGTACTGCCGATAGTTCAGTAGAGATAATATTGCCTTCCAACCTTGCCCCCTCATTAAAAGGATAAAGGACATAAAATTCCCCTTCTACATCATTATATCCTTCAAAGCGAGTTACCTTACCTCCGTTCGCCGTTTTAAATTTCTGCGGAGAACCATTCTGAGTAAAAACCCCCAACATATCATTGGCATTCCAATAAATCTCACCACCTTCGCGCATCATGGAACGAGTGTTTTTCACATCAATTTCTCCGGCATCTTCCATATCAATAGTTTCCGCATCAAAAAAGACTTTCCCCATCTCTCCCAACGTTGGACTGGAAGATTCTATTTTTTCTTCCGTACAAGCGACAGCACCGATTAACAGTGCTGCGCTTAATAAATTAAGATACTTCATAAAACTTTTTTGTTTTCAAAATTTTAAAAATCATCTTCATCGTCATCTCTTCTCCTGGAGGAGCGTCCCCATTCTTCTCCTCCGCCTCCTCCTTCTACACTTCCGATAAGAAGATTACCTTCCCCCATCATCTCAACCACCTCACATTTGGGTGCTTCATACACCCCAGTT
>ENA-ORMR01001106-ORMR01001106.1-human-gut-metagenome-genome-assembly--contig:-NODE-1106-length-22314-cov-4.785076_pt1 | contig 22314 bp, 18 predicted proteins | sample MGYA00242107_ERZ509003 | MGnify/ENA primary metagenome ERZ509003 (study PRJEB26280, sample SAMEA2338699) | human gut metagenome | biome: human gut; feature: human-associated habitat; material: faeces... | reverse complement strand
TTTTTTGGTGGGATTCCTTCAAAAAAGAGCTTGACAAAGGTTATCTAATTTTATTACTTGTTGCCAACTAAATAATTGTAAATATAAGTTTTACAATACATACTATAAGAAATTTCGATAGATAGATTTATAATAAAGCGTTAGAAGGGTGATAGTTATGTTCAAAAGAAATAAAAAGAAATATCTCATCGCATTTGATATGGATGGGACTTTATTAAAGAGTGACAATACTGTAGGAAAGAAATCTAGAAGGATTATAAAGAAATTAGTAAAAATGGGTAACTACGTCACAGTTGCTAGCGGAAGACCTGTTAGAGTAATCTTATCCTATTATGAAGACTTAGGTTTGAATGGACCTATAGTCTCATATAACGGATCTTTGGTATCTGATCCATCAGATAGTTCTTTTGTGCCATCTAAAAGATTATTTCCTAAGGAAATCATTATCGATTTTCTTAACAAAGTCGGATACGATAAAATCGACAATGTCCTCATAGAAACTGAAAAAGCAATAATATCAAAGAAAAAAGATCAGACTTTGCAAGGCTTTTATCACAAAGAAGGAATGGAAGAAAGAATTGGAGATGTCAGAACACTGATTGATGACGATTGTTTTATTTGTGTATTATCGATGGCAGATCACAAATTCGATGAAAGATTAGTAAACGCTGCTTTCTACTATCCTAATATGGGACTTAGATTTTGGGGTGGAGTCGAAAGCAACTTTTCCGAACTATATTGGTTAGATGTATCAAAGACATATGGATTAGAACAAGCAAGACAAAAGCTGGGTTTATCAAAAGATCAAATAATAGTAGTAGGCGATGCTGATAACGATGTAGAGATGCTCACTGAATACCCCCATTCTATAGCAATGATAAATGGTGAAAACCAAGTAAAGAAAAGAGCGTCGACTGTCTCTAAATACGATAATAACCACGATGGTGCTGCAATAGCAGTCTATGAAATGATAAAGAAATTAAGAAAAGAAAATTGAAGAATATAATATCGACTAACCTATCTCGATGAAAAAGAAATAGATGCCTGCACTATAAAAGTAACATCACAATCAGATTTAAAGAAATTGTTTAAATAAAAAAAGCTATCAGTCTTGGACTGATAGCAATTTTAATTCTTTTTGAAATTAGTCGAGCTTGAGATGGCTTCTGAAATCATCGATGATCTTATGAGCCAATTCTTGTCCTAATTTTTCATTTGGAGTTACTGTTTCAACATAAATCTTGCATTTAGGTTCAGTTCCAGAAGGACGGCAAGCAAGCCATCCATCCTTGAAGAAATACTTCAAACAGTCGCAAGAAGGAATCTCAGTGATAGGTGTAACTTCACCAGTTACTAAGTCGAAATGCTTTCTCTCGAGATAGTCATCACATGCGATGACCTTATCTCCTCCGATTACCTTCAAAGGATTGACACGAAGCTCATGGAGTTGCTCGGTCATCTTCTGACGTCCAACCAATCCATTGACATAGATGTTATCGACGACATTTTCATAATGACCGAATTCCTTCTCAAGTTGTGCAAAGTATTGATCGACAGTCATTCCATTACGATAGCACCACTCGACCATATCAGCAATTGCAATATTGGATTGGAGACAATCCTTATCACGTACGAAGGGTTGGGTGATATAACCATAAGATTCCTCATATCCAAATTCAAATGGTTCATCAGGAGTATGCTCAATCATGTATCCGGTGAACTTGAATCCAGTAGGAACCCACTTGACCTTAAGGTTGAACTTCTTTGAAGCTACATCAGCACCGAAATTAGATGTGACGAATGAAGAAACGATATAACCATTGTCATGAAGTGTACCGAGTTTCTTACGCATAGTCATCAAATAATTGATGAGAAGTCCGCCAGTTCTATTTCCGGTGTAAAGGTGGAATTCATTATCACTTCCGATAAAGCCAAATCCGACACGGTCAGCATCAGGATCGTTGCAAAGTGCGATGACATAAGAAGGATCCTTGGCATGTAATTCCTTCAAAAGTTTTTCAGCCTTTACAAAGGATTCAGGGAATTCAGGGTTAGGGAAGTGAACACCATCAAAATTTCCATCCCAACGATCTTGACCAGGAACAGAAGTGACAGTATATCCGAGCTTTCTCAAAGCCCAAGGACCCAAGAAGACGTTACATCCACATTGAGGAGTGTAAACAATCTTGATATGTCTTTCGCCAGGAAGTGAAGAAGTGCTAGCCTCACGAGCGATAAACTTCTCATCGAAGTTCTCTCCGAGAACAGTGTTGACTCCAGAAACTGTACCTTCTTCAGGCTTGACTTCAACATCGAGGAAATCAGGAAGAGAGGCAATCTCCTTCATCAACATATCGATGTTCTCATAAACCATCTGGCATCCAGTTTCATCATAGACCTTGTATCCGTTATAAACACAAGGGTTATGCGAAGCAGTCACCATAACACCAGCACAGCAATGCATCTCACGAGTTGTATAAGAAAGCTCGGGAGTAGGGTGTGGGCAAGCAAAAGTGAATGTGTTGATTCCATATGCATTGAGAATCTCACATACTTCCTTTGCAAATTCTTGAGAATGATGACGGGAATCAAATGATACAGCTACGCCACGCTTCTTTCCTTCTTCTCCATAGTGATGGATGACGAAGTTTGCCATTCCAACAGTAGCCTTTTGAACAACCAAAGGATTCATTCTATTGGTTCCAGGACCCATTTCTCCACGAAGACCGGCAGTTCCAAAAGCGATATCGCCACCAAACATATCACGTAACTTGTCGTCGCTAGAATTACGAATGATTTCCTTGTCAGCATCACTGACTTTAGGACTATCCAACCACATCTGAGCACGCGCTTTAAAATCCATTGTTTATTTCCTCTTCCTACCCTTTTTTCCATATCAAAACAAGGGTTAATAACCATTTGTTATTATAGTCTTTTAAATATACTTTTTTCAACAAAATTTAAAGTTTAGACATCGTATACTTTATTAACTCTTAAAAGTCGGAATTTCATTTATATATTCCCATTCAATCCCCCAGTGAAAGTTATCAGACATCATATCTTCCGCTTCATACGAGGAAGTATTTCCATTAAAAGAAAACAAAAGGATCTTCACTCCACGCCTCTGGTTCCTAGAAAGGAATCAGAGTTTTTTTACTTTCTTACTGGCAGCTGAATTCTATAAATCATCACCAATTATGCGAATAACGTTCCAAATTTTCGTCATAGGAATTAATGGAAGATATAAGATGTTCTCTTTGATACCCTTCCTTCGCCCATAGGGAATTTCGTTTCGACGATGTTCCCGTTTTTTCTTGAGATGACGGAAACAGTTGCTAATATGTTTGCAGCCACTGCTGCTCCTTTCCTCGAAGAAAGGACACACTAAAAGCTTGGTCGTACGTTACCTATCATCCGGAATGCACTTATCTCCTATCATGACAAGCAGCCTTGCAACCAGGTCGACTTTGCGGTAGTTTGGTCATGAGTTGCTTCACGTCGCAAGCTAAGAACCTATTTTTTTGTTCTAGGCTTTATAACATTCAACCATAGGAAATTGTTCAAAGTGTAGAAAATTTGACATAAATTAATATTTTCGTCTTATTTCTAGTCATCATCGTGGATTTTTCATTCAAAAGAAAGAGCCAAGCACATTGGCCTGACTCTTTGAACGTTATTTAATTCTCCCACTTAATTTTCTTCTTTTTGCAATAATCCCGGATTGCTCTTTTTGCTTTAATCGTTGGTTCATGATGACCATTCTCCCAGCGATTAACTGTAGCAAATGTCACACCGAGTTCCTTAGCGAGTTCTTCTTGGGAGAGAAGAAGAGTTTCACGGATTTCTTTAATAACTCAAGGAAAGATGACATTCTTCCCTTTTCTTTTTCTGACGGATTTTCCACATCCATGATATGGCCAAGATAAACTATATTTACATTCTTTTTTCTCCATATTTAAGCCACAAAGAGAAAAAGAAAACTCCCATCGGTTGATAGGAGCAATATCTAGAATTTTTCTCCAATTATACAAGCTTTGGCACCTTGCTTATATATTAAACTGGTTGTCGGTGGGTCATAGGGCTTGTCCCTCTCCACTCTCTTTATGGACGTCACTATATTAGACCCGATTTTTGAAAAAGAAAAGAAGAAAAATTAAAGAAGCATCCCTACTTTGAATATATCAAAGTAAAATATTTTGCATTTTGTTAGTGATTGTCTTTTTATAAATCATTCTAAGAAAAAAAGGGGCAATTCGCCCCTAATTGATATATGTTTTTATCTTCTATTTATTTTTGTTCTTCGATATTAAGCATTTGGTTCCATTTTTCTTTCGAAATCGTATTTTTTCATAAGCTGAAGCAATACAAACAAAACAATGAAATCGAAAACGACTGCAATAAGGCAATAAATAGCCAAAGTTGTTAATCCGTAGACAAAATAATTAATTGAACAAACAAAATTACTGACGGCAAAGATTAAAAACGACACGAAATTGCAAGCCATTGAAGCCATTGGTTTATGATCAAGAAGAACAAGACTCATAGCACCAATGCCAACTTGCATAACCGAGCAAATAACGGAAATGATTGCACTAGCTTTTGTCCCATTATCCACTCTATAATTTGCCCATTTATCCATAAGAAAAATGATGTCCGGAACGATGCTAACAAGTCCAGAAAGAGCCACATAGATGCTTGTGAAAATCAAAATTGTTCTACCTCTATTTGTTGGATTCCAAATCATAACCGTCAATGAAGCAAACATATAGAAAGCCATAAGAACTATTTCGATTATGAGAGCATATAGATTTATATATGAACTACTATATGTAAATGCACCAATCAGATCAAGAACAACTCCCACAAGAAAAACGGCGATTGCCGATCCAAAGAGAACATACATGCTTCCTTTGCTAGCATTTATTTTAGCTGGTTTAATCATAAGAATTTCCCCCTTTATTAAATTATTTTTAAGATATTTTAACCCCCCCCGACCCTTGTCAACCATTTCATAATAATTTTCAATAATTGAAATCTTTGAAGCGAAATTTGCTATACCATCTCCAGAAACAAAAGCCAGTTCCTGATGAGTTATTAAAATTTAGTTCTTCTTTTGTCCCTCTTCGGCGTCAGCCTTAACATCCGCAATCCATCCTCAGTTGGGTCAAAAATGTCCGCAACTGCGATAATTTTGCTATTTTTTAATTATCATGACTTCCATCATTTCTTAGACTTGTCAGCATTTCTAATCCGTTCCAAAACATATCAAATCTGCCATAACATAAGACTTAGGATCTAATTTTCATATGTGAATAAGTTCTCTTGTGAATTATCGTAAAAATACAGTTTATTCATCTCTATATAAGTTGATGTTGATATATTTTCACTGCCATCACAAGAAAGCAACGAAAAAGAAGACATTACGAATAAACTGATTTTGCTAATTCTATTGATAACTAATTTGTTAGTATCAATCATTTCATTATCTTTTCTAATTGAAAATACTTTTTATGATCATCATCGATCAGGCTTTTCAATCTCATCAACCCATCGCTGAAATTAGAAACCTTAGCGTATGAATTGATATAAGGCATCGTCAGAAAATCATATGAAGTCATGATTCTTTCATCTCCACCATTGATCGTGAAGAATTCCTTCAGTGTTTTATATTCTTTTCCTTCGAAAAAGAACGATTTCTTTTTCGATAATAAATATCCTAAGTCAAACCAACTCTCAATAGGATGAGAATTATATTCATCAGTTATTCTCTTTATCGAGCTATAAAAAGTCGGTCTATTTTTATCCAGCCCTCTAATTTCTAAGAATCTGAGAAGCAATCCTTTAGATAGTAAAGATTGTAATTCAACAATGGGTCTAGGTGCATTGTTCAATATCATCATTCCTAATTCATTCGAGTCATTCAATCTAATACCGCCCAATGCTAAATGATGTCCAGGATTTAGTAGGAATGATATTTCAAAAAGAGCAATTTCTTTATCTTTGTTGTCTAAAAAAATACTGACTGCCCTCTTGCCTTTCTCAATATCCATCTCATATAGCCAGTTAGTAAATGATGAATCGTTGAATTGATCGATGAACAAATCTGGGTAAAGACACATTTCATCACCGACTTGCTCTAAAGATGAATAAGACAATCTATCGTTGATTCTAAATGTTCTCTTGATCATATGGCGATTCCTCTTTGCATGTCGATGATGACTACTATAAAGCTAAACACTACCAAGAAGAAAAAGACCCAACTTATCGAGGAGAACAAAGTATCCAATATTCGATGGTTCTTTTGTCTAGTAATCTTCAGCATGCTTTTAATCTTGGCCGATTCTTCAAACACAAATCTATTAATTGAATCTTTATCTAATATCATCTTGTCTTTAATATGTTCGATAAGATAAGACATCAAGTTCCCTGCCAACTTGTCTATTTTATTCAAAAGTTGAACAGATTTGTTTTTGGAGAAATTCAAGACATAATCAAACCCTCTATCTCTTCTAGATTTTATGGAGAAGATAGTAGCGAACAAAATATCGTATATCAATGTTCCGACAATAGGAATAAAAAGTGCGTAAGTCGATAAATAAGACCAATCTGGAGAAATCAAAAACTCTCGCATCAATCCGTTAGAAAAAAGATAAAGAGAGAAGAAATTGCTGAATAACAACAATAAGACTGATAGGAAGGACTCAATAAATCTCAATCCACCAGCTCTTCTATCTCTACTCTTAACTTCATCGATTACATTGGTCATTCTAAAGACTTGATCTTTGTGCCACCCATCTATTCTTTTGGAAACAATTTCAATTTTATCTTCATTAGAAATATCTTTATTTACTATTAGTTCATCTATAGTCAAAATCTCGCCTTTATAGTCGATCAAGAGTTGTCCTATGGATAAAGGGCAATCCTTGGGTTGCTCTTTTTCAAAAGGGTTGACCCACCAATTGACAAAAGAATGTATAGCATACTCAAATACATGTGTCTCTAAAGAGGCGTAATCCATCATATTGGTAACTGCAAAATCCAAATCACGAAGTGAAGCATATTCATACATCAGTGAAGGAAGATAAGTCAAAGAAGCTTGTTGTAATTTGATCATGGATTCTATGTAGACAGGCGAGTTCTTCAACGAAACTGAAAGTTGTTGAACAACCTTATAGCAATTGATTCCTGAAGCTTCCATCAATAATCTATTTCTATCAAGAGTATTCATAAAGGCATCACCTCACTATAAGGAACAAAGTAATTGAATATCGGTTCAAAAAATCCATAGTCTATAGTTAAAGCTGGTCTCATTCCACTTATAAAATAAAATACAGTTGTGACTGACATGCACATAAACAATATGGAATAGGTTAGATGGATAAACTTATGACCTATTCCTCTATTGAAAGGATTGGATAAATGCACAAAGTGCTGGGATGATATTCTAAATGTCAAAAGCAAGACTAGAAAAATCACCATTATCAAAAATGTTCCCGAAGTCAAATATAACGCCTCTAAGTTCTTTGGAGAGTAAGCGAAAATAGGTTTAAGAAATTCATAGAATCCTTTCCCGATTGCATTTAGAACTTTATACTCAAAATAAAACTTGTCGAATAGAAAGAAAAAGAATAAACAAATATAAGGAGGAAAGAAAGACCAAAACAAAACTTTTATCTTGTTGTAGGAAACAAAAAAGGAAATAGCTATACAGCATACCAATGGAATTGTTATAAGCCATGATAGGACCATGATAACCGTCTCCTTTTATGTTTCTTATTTTACCTAATAATTAGCTCAAATCAGAAAGTATTTTGCGAAGGTGATCGGGAAGAGGCGCTTCAAATGTCATACCAGAAAGATATGATAGAACACCATCGATCTTCAAAAAACTGAATGTAGCTGCGTGAAGGAATTGAGACTTCAATCCATAGAGGTCTTCAAATTCTTTATTTATTTCAAAGTTTCCGTACTTTCCATCACCTACAACCGGATGACCAATCAAAGAGAAATGGGCACGAATCTGATGTGTTCTACCAGTCAACAATTCGACATTCACCAATGCAGTATTGGAGAATTGCTTGACTCTTTTATATTCAGTTATCGCTGTCTTAGCACCTTCTTTCAATGTGCCAGCCCTGACCATTCCTTTATCAGCATCTTTGAGCAAAGGAATATTGATAGTTCCTGAGCCATTCAACTTTCCATAAACCAAGGCTGTATATGATTTCTTTATTTGAGTTCTATCTCTGAACAAAGCCAATAATTCCTGCATTGCAGGAAGATTCTTGGCACAGATGACAATGCCAGTAGTATTTCTATCCAATCTATGACATGGTCCAGGAACAAAGCCATAAGAATTGTTCGGATTGAATTCACCTTTTTGTATAAGATATGAGGTCAGCATATTAGCTAAAGTGAATTTGCTATCCTTTCCATCAGAATGAATGAGCAATCCTCTCGATTTATTTACAACCACTATATTCTTATCTTCATAGATGATATCCAAAGGAGTAGAAATCGGTTTTTCTACATAATCCTTCTTAAATTTTTCTAAAAGATCTGGTTTTAAATATATAAATAAGGTATCACCATCTTGCAAAATATATTTAATATCTACCTTTTTTCCATTAACTTTGACATCTTTTTGCCTAAAAAGCTTATAAATGAAGGATAAAGGAGCTTCTTTTATCCATCTTTTGATAAATTTGTCGACTCTTTGGTTGGCCTGTTCGGCGGTAATTTTAATTTCCATGCAAATTTCTCTTTTCAAATCAAATCTTTTCTATTATAATACTACACGCGCTGGAGAGATACCCAAGTGGTTGAAGGGGTGGGCTTGGAAAGCTCATAGTGGCAGAAATGCCAGCAAGAGTTCAAATCTCTTTCTCTCCGCCAGTTGAAATGCTATTTGAACTCTTACTATTAGGTAAGAAGTTCGGATTTAAGACTAGCCTTGCCAAAATCAAGAGTAGTCGATAGAAATAGAGGGTATGAAAACTCCAGATTTGAGGGGTAATACCCTCTTTTTAAATGCAAAAAACAGGTTGGAGTCGAACAAAATACGTCAAAAACTAACAGCCTTGAAAAAAGGATATGCCTCGGCTAGCCTTATCATGAGAAAATTTTAGCATTCGGAAAAACATATCAAGCTTTTTATCTTCTAAAAGAAGAAAAAGCATTAGTTTGATCCAAATTTATGAAAAGAAAGGATTAAGTACATCCAAATGCAAAAGGAGAAGAGGGAAAAACTTAATAGTTTATGCCAACAGCTTTTAAAATTTCTTGATTTAGATCGGTTGACATAAAGAAGTAAAACTACTATATTCCATTTTTGTAAAGATTAATGAGAGAACAAAAATATGAAAAAGAAAATAAGTTTATCAATTTTATTAAGTTGTCTTATTTTAAATTCTTTATATGGATGTTCATCTGAAGATGATTATTTCAAGCAAAAAATAACTCCCTATTTGAGCTTTGAAGCTTTTATCAATTATTTAGATGAATCGAAAGAAGATGATGAAAGAGATGTTGGGGTTATTGAATATGAGGATAGAGGGGAACAGGGGAAAGGTTTTAATATTAATACTGACCAAGTAACACCTCTATTAAAGAAAATAAAATTTAGTATCGATAAAACTGTAAAAGAAGAATATGCACCTGATAATTTTTTTTGGATTTTAGAAATCAAATCAAAAATTCAAATAAAAGGGTATTCCTATGAAGATAGAGAATACGACTATATTTTAGAATTTAACAAAGATTTTCATGTAAGAGTTATTGTAGAACATTGGGAAAGATGGTCATATAACGATTTTTTTTCAAATGATTATTATACCGATTTGGATAGTCTGAATTTACTAAATGATTTTTACAAAAAGGGTGTGGCAAATGATGATTAAATATTCGATATTAAATAAAAATATCTATATTAATCCAGTCAATTTTACTTATTCCTTTAACGAAGAAGATTTACAAGGAATTGCCCCTGCATTAAGCACCAGTTTACCGGAAGATAAAATTCTGAGAATCTTTAAGCCAAAGTGTTATTCGTTTGGAATCGATATCTCGGATAAGTGTAATCTTCGTTGTTCTTATTGCTTCAATAAAAATATGACTGGAAGAATCATTCCTTTCGAAAAAGCAAAAGATTTTCTAGATAAGATGTTCTCGACTTTTCCAAATGGGGAAAAATACTTTGTTGATCTTTCTGGAAAAGGCGAGCCTCTCATGAATTTACCTGTGATTTTAAAAATTGCAGAGTATTGCCAAGATAAGAGTGATGAATTAAATGTTGAGGTATTACCTACTTTTGTATGCAATGGGACTTTGCTTTCTCCTATCGTGGCTGAAATATTACAAAAGAACGGGATTCTTTTTGGCGTAAGCCTGGATGGCGATAAAGAAACAAATGATCTTTATAGAAAGGACAAGAATGGTGAGGGCACTTATAGTGAGATTATTCACAATGTCTTACAAATTAAAAATCGAGAGTATATCGGGTGCACTACACTGAAGCTTGGCTTTTCCTTTTATTCCAGTTCAAACGCACCAGTATATAACTGATAGTAAGTTCCTTTCATGTCAATCAATTGATCGTGAGTTCCTCTTTCGATAATCTTTCCGTGATCCAATACCATAATGACATCTGAATTTTGAATTGTGGAGAGACGATGAGCTATGACGAATACGGTTCTACCATTCATCAAGTTATCCATACCTTTTGTAACTATGGCTTCTGTTCTAGTATCGATAGAGGATGTAGCTTCATCCAAGATCAAGACGGGTGCATCATTTACTGCAGCACGAGCAATGGATAGTAGTTGACGTTGACCTTGAGACAAGTTTCCACCATCATTGGTGAGCATTGTCTGATATCCGTTAGGAAGACGTGTGATGAATGAATCGGCATTAGCTAACTTTGCAGCAGCAATACACTCTTCATCAGTAGCATCCAATCTTCCGTAACGGATGTTATCCATGATAGTTCCAGTAAACAAATTAGTATCCTGCAAGACCATTCCAAGAGATCCTCTCAATGAAGATTTCTTAATCTTATTTATATTGATTCCGTCATATCTAATCTTTCCATCAGCTATGTCATAGAATCTATTCAACAAATTGGTAATGGTTGTTTTTCCAGCTCCTGTGCTACCGACAAAGGCCACTTTTTGACCAGGCTTTGCATATAAAGTAATATCGTGAAGAACAACCTTATTTGGATTATAAGCAAAGTCCACATCGAACATTCTTATATCGCCTTCGAGCAAAGTATAAGTAATAGTACCATCAGCAGTATGAGGATGTTTCCAAGCCCAGATTGTCTGATTTTGTCTTGTAGCTTCGACGATGTTTCCTCGCTCGTCGTATTTAGCACGAACCAAAGTGACATATCCATCATCTACTTCAGAAGTTTCATCCATCAATTGACATACTCTTTCACAGCCACCATATGCCAATCCGACAGAGTTTACCTGGTTAGCCATTTGAGAAGCATTGTTGGTCATCTGTTTGACCATAGGTAGGAACGAAACGACTATTCCTACTGTGATTTCAGCATAACTTCCAGACAAAGTCGGATTCTTAACGTGTCCAATATAAAGCAATGTTCCAACAATAGCGATAACCACATACAAGATATTACCGATATTTCCAAGAATTGGCATCATAGTGTTTGCATATGAGTTTGCCTTGGTGGAAACATCTTGCAAGTTTCTAACAATAACATCGAAATCCGCTTCGCCTTGTTCCTCATGGTTGAACGATTTGATCACCTTCAAGCCGTTCATCATCTCTTCGACATATCCTTCTTCTTTTCCTAAAACTCTTTGTTGAGCGACGAAGTTCTTCGATGATTTTCCACCTACTTTATAAGTCACGAAGAACATCCAAGCCACAAAGAGCATAACAATAAGAGTTAAATATATAGAAGAGAACAACATGACGAACAAAACACAGACGAACAGTATTCCAGAAATCATTATTTCTGGAATAGATTGAATCAAGAATTGTCTTACCGTATCGATATCGTTGAGATATACAGACATGATGTCTCCCTTATCGTGACGATCGAAGTAAGAAATAGGAAGACTTTCCATATGGATGAAAACTTTCTTACGAAGCTCATCCATATACTTTTGACCATATGTGGCATTAATAAGTGAATAGGAGAACGATCCTATTACCGATATAACATAACATGTCACTAGAATCATTAACCACGGGAAAATCTTGCTCCAAAGTTCATCTGGTGAAACAGATAAAACATAGTGACCTGTCAGCTCATTAAATACTGCATATTGACCATATATGTTGGTGACTTGTTGTATGACAACAGGTGCAACAATATTTCCGACAGCGACAAAGAAAATACAAATCAAAGCGATTGAGAATGCCCATTTATGGTTTCTAGCATAATCCAAGACACATCTCATCATAGGATTCTTACCTTTTTTAATAGGTTTGTCCTTGATGTCGATTTTTTCTTTATTCATTGAGATTTCTTCAGACATTTTGAGCACCTCCCACGCGATTTTGAATATCGTTAATTTCTTTGTAGATAGAGCAATTTTGAACTAGATAATCATGAGTTCCCTTGTCTACAATCTTTCCGTCATCCATGACTAAAATCATATCTGCATCTTTGACTGATGAAACACGTTGAGCGATGATGATCTTAGTAGTATCGGTCAAAGTATCTTTAAGACCCTGGCGAATCAAAGCATCAGTCTTTGTATCGACAGCCGAAGTGGAATCGTCGAGAATCAAAATCTTAGGCTTCTTTATGATTGCTCTGGCGAGACACAATCTTTGCTTTTGTCCACCTGAGACATTTGTTCCACCTTGGAGAATTTCAGAATCATATTTATCGGGGAATGATTCGACAAACGATGAAGCCTGAGCTATATCACAAGCCTTTTTTATTTCATCATCTGAAGCATCTTTATTACCCCAAAGCAAATTAGACTTTATTGTTCCACTAAATAGAACATTTTTTTGTAAGACCATACCCACAGCATTTCTTAATGTTGTGATGTCGTAGTCTCTGACATCTACACCCCCGACTTTAACATCGCCTTGTGATACATCATAGAATCTTGATATGAGATTTACCAAAGTCGATTTAGATGATCCTGTCGATCCTATGATTCCGACGGTTTGACCGCTCTTGATATGTAAATCGATGTCCTTAAGTGCGAACTTCTCAGCTTCAGGTTTATACTTGAAAGAGACATTATCGAAGTCTATGCTTCCATCCTCCACTTTCATTACAGGATTGGTAGGATTGGAAATTGTAGGCTTTTCAACTAACACTTCATATACACGACGCATAGAAGCAGTACTCATTGAAATCATCATAAACACTGATGAAAGCATCATCAAAGAAGACAAAATCATTGCACCATATGTAATCAATGATGTTATTTGTCCGATAGTGATAGCTGTTGTAGCACTCTCTCTAATCAGCAATGTATATCCACCAAACAAGACTAAGCTCATAGAAATATACATAGCACAGTACATAGAAGGATTGGTCATTCCAATCAATCTCTCTGCTACTATTAAACCATTCCTAATATCTTCACTTGCTTTAGAGAATTTCTTCTTTTCATAATCTTCACGAACATAAGTTTTCACAACTCTTATACCACGAACATTTTCTTCGACCGACTCATTCAATCTATCAAGCTTTTTGAAAACTTTATTGAATACAGGAATGACATTACCGATCAACAACACTAATACAACTGCAAGAACAGGTATAGTAATGGCAAATACCCAAGCCAACTCAGGAGATTGGATGATAGCCATCACCAACGAGAATATGAACATCAATGGAGCTCTCAAAGCAATACGTATCATCAACATATAGGATAGTTGTATGTAGGTGATATCTGTCGTTTGTCTAGTTACGAGACTAGATGTCGAGAACTTATCAATATTAGCAAAGGAAAACTTTGATACTGCCGAGAACAAATCCTTACGAAGATTTGTAGCAAATCCAACAGCAGCCTTTGCTGAGACCTTGGCAGCCGTATAACCACAGCCAAATGAGCAAAATGCCAAGGCTATCAATCCCAAGGAATAATAACCGACTGTCGCCATTGCTTCGCCTTCAGTCATCGTCTGGTTGAGAATATACCCTTCGCTCTTCTCCATAAATGTCAACAACATAGACATAACAAAAGGAATAACACACTCAAATACAGTTTCAAATGTAATGAACAATGCTGCTAATATTGAATCTTTCTTATACTCTCTAACGGAGCGAAGAAATACTTTGAGCATCTGGCCATAGCCGACTTTTTTCTCTTTTGGTTCTTTCTTCTTTTTCATACTTACCTCCTCAAAAAAGTGGCCACCTTCACAAACAAGATATCTTATTTATGGAGGTGGCCACTCAACCATTTTTCTAGGTCTAGTTTACATTTAATCCGTTTTTAATTATAAGAAAAAAATAATTTTTTTCTAATCATTTCTTGTGAATGCGTTTACACTTTTCAATCTTGTAAAGCACATCTTGAGGAAGCCTTAATTCAATTAACGATTTAAAAATAAGGGTTGAAAATAAGCATTGGGATTTATTTTTATAGAATAACTATTTTTCTTTTGAACTAGTAAGCTCTAACATATATAATTAAGAGTAATTGGTTGGAGGCTTTAAATATGGCTGAAATTATTGGAATTGACTTAGGCACATCATCTACTAGAATCTATGTTAAAAGCAAAAAGGCTGTCATCTTCGATGAACCAACTTGTCTATCCATAGATATTAAAACAGATCAAATCGTTAACATCGGTTATTTAGCATTCAAATCTTTAGGTAGAACTCCATATGGAATAGAGGTAGAGTTTCCAATGAAAGAAGGAGTCGTTGCCGATATTCAATCCGCATACCAGCTCATCGATCAAGTCTTTCAAAATCGTGGAAAAAAGAGAATGTTGAGAGGTGCAAGTTTCTATGTATCAGCACCGAACCAAATGACAAATGTCGAAAAGAATGCATTGATAGATGTCTTCAAGAAGATCGGAGCTAGAGAAATAATATTACAGCCTTGTGGGAAACTAGCAGCCTTAGGGGCCGGATATGATGTAAATTCACCTACAGGAACAATAATACTTGATATTGGAGGCGGAATTTCTGATTGTGGTGCAGTCTCCATGGGAGATATCGTAGTAGCTCATTCAACCAAAGTCGGTGGAAAAGAATTCGACCATGTCATAGAGAGATACATTAAGAACAAGAAGAATTTAGATATCGGTCCTAGGGCTAGTGAACAAGTAAAAGCTAGAATAGCAAGCGTAAATCCAAAAGCAGAGAACCAATTTTATGAAGTATCAGGAAGAAACATATCTACAGGATTACCATCAACAGCAATCATCTCTACAGCCGAACTATATCCTCTATTAAGACAACTCATCGATCAAATAGAAGATAATGTCAAGGAAGTTATCCAAGACATTCCTTCAGAGATGGTAGGCGATATCGTAAAATCCGGAATTATTCTCACTGGAGGAGGAAGCCAAATAGCAGGAATGAAAGAAACACTTCAATCCGATTTAAAAATTCCTGTAAATCAAATCAAAGATCCGTCCAATGCCGTCATATTGGGGTTGGCAAAAATGATAGAACAAGAATAATACAATGACTAAGATAGGAATAGTAGAAAACGACGAAAAAGATATGGCCCTTTTAAAGAATGCCATAGAAGAGTATTACAGCAAAAAAGGTGACAGAGATTTTAATTTGGTTTGTTTTCCAAGTGCTTTATCATTTCTCAACGATACAGACAAGTTTGACGTGGCCTTTTTAGATATCATGATGCCACATATGGATGGAATGGAATTAGCCAAGAAAATAAGAACAACAAATAACAAAATGATAATTGTTTTTACGACTAATCTCATCAACTTTGCTATCAAAGGTTATGAAGTCGAGGCTTTGGATTATCTAGTGAAGCCTATAAATAAGAATCATTTATTCAAGACATTGGATAAGATTTCATATATCATGAAAACTAGAGAAGATAAATTCGTAACACTCAAAAACAAAACAGCGATAAAAGTTGTTCCTGCTAACAGTATCACATATATCGAAATACATTCCCACCTTATCTCATACCATTTCATGGATGGAACTACTTTCGATGTTTGGGGTACTTTAAAAGAAGAGATGAGCAAACTACCCGAAAATGAATATGTCAGAATTAATTCATCAGAGATTTTGAATATGCAATTAATAAAATCGTTAAATAACAATGAAGTGTCCATAAACGGGGTGGGTATTCTTTATATTTCTAGACTATTTAAAAAAGACGCAACTAAGAAAATCATGGAGTATTTCGGCTCTAAAATATGATACAGAATCTTGGGTTAGGAATCTTCGAAGAATTGAGATTCATAATAGAATTATCGCTCGGCTTATACCCTGTCTTTTTCATATATTTTCAAAAGAAAAAGAATTTCTGGTTCAAATTTATAATTCCATATATAGGGATATTAGGAACTAGTATTTCTTATTGTTTCTTTTTCCAATATATCATCAATGTAAGCAATTGGGGATTCACAGTCTTTTTTTCATCTACATGGTACCTATTCTTAACATTCTTAATATTTATTCATAGCATCTATTGCTTTGAAATGAAAATCAACGATGGAATTTTATTTATCATAGGCGGATACGCAATCCAGCATTTAGATATGATCTTAGCTAATGAAATCGTAAGATTCATTTTGTATCCAGATGTTGTAAACCATCTATTTATTTACTTTTTGATTTGTGTTGGCTTTACTGTTCTATTCTATACACCTTATTATCTGACCATATTTTTCTTCAACAAGAGTAGAGCTTCAATTTTGGACGATAATATCAGCACAAGAATTCTGTTATTGGTTCTCATCGTAATGCTTTATGTATCAACATATTGCTTCCAGAATTTCTTTAGATCATATGGCTCATACGATATACAAGTCATCAGCGCAATTGGAGATTGTTTCACCTCTACAATGCTTATAGTCGCTATGTTCATGATAGAAAAAGCGTCTATAGATAAAAGAGAAAAGGAATTTATGAAGTTGATGTACCAAAAAGAGAAAGAAAGATACGATTCTTTCAAAGGAAACATCGACTACATGAATGTCATGCTTCACGACTTGAAATATGAGATAAAGAAATTAGCTGATGATGGTGCAATCTCTGTCAGTTCATACGACGAAATCAAAAAGAACATCAGCGCCTATGGTGCCAATTTCGATACAGGAAATGAAGTTATGAATTTAATAATGAGCGATATTACATATAGATGTCAGTCTAACAATATCGCATTTTCGCCATTAGTAGATGGTAAAGCTTTAAATTTAATCGATAAAAATGATTTATATATAGGAATGTCGAATTTATTCGACAACGCGATTTCTTATGTGAAAGAGCTCCCGAAGAATAAAAGATACATAAACTTCATAGTGAAGAAGGTAAATAATTTTATAATAATAAAGGAAACCAATTATTTAATGAATCCAAATTTAATTGAATTCAACAAGGATGGAAGCATAAAATCAACCAAAAAAAGCGATAAACAGCATGGATTTGGCACTAAATCCATTGTTTTATTTGCTAAGAAATATAAAGGTGATGCTTATTTTAAAGTCGAAAACAATGAATTCATAACAACCATAACCATTCCAAATTAACTACCACTTATGTAATTAACTAGACCAAAAACGCTTTTTTGCTGTAAACGCTTACCAGTTTTTTGTAACCTCTAATCGCTAAGCACAATGGAGGTAACAAAATGCTAAAAAGACGTGTAAAGTCGTTATTAGGATTAGCGATTCTCAGTGTGAGCATGGCATCTGCTCTGTCATCCTGTACGAGCGGTAACACCAGCAATCAAACTGAAGAAAAGGTAATTCAAACATTAAACGGATCTGGTTCGATCAATGATACGAATTATGATTTCGAGTTAAGAATTTTGGAAGCTGACAACGAATTCTACATTAAAACCTTAAACACCGAATATGAAAATATTTGGGGTGAATGGACATTCACTGAAGGAAAAGGATATATCTTGACATTCGATGATGCCTATTGGACTGAAAAGAAAGTCAAGTATAACGAGGACTCAAAAGAATTCTTCTTCACCTATGAGGTCAACCTTGGAAGTGCGGTAGGAAAAACTAAAGTCAAATTCAGTGGATCTGCTGATAACTTCATTTATGATGGAGAAGGATGGGGATTTGAGCCATTCGAATTCTCTGCTTCTAATCTCGATGTCATGGGAATGACAACCATCGATATAACATTGACTTGTTATGAGGATTTGACATTCAAGACCCAGGCTTCTTGTCCTTTAATCGCCGTTCCAGAAAGAAACGGAACTTATTCATTCGATGAAGCAAATAAAGTGTATACATTCAAATTCTCCGACGAAGAGAATCCAACAGAAACAACATATGCTGACGGAACTTATTCATTAACATTGAAATTAAATGTTGGAATGCCTATGCAATTCACCATCACATATACACCAGAAGCATAATAAATAGGAGAATAGTAAAATGAAAAGAAAAGGTAGAATTATATTAGGTTCTTGCTTAACAGGAATCGCTGCTGCTTTGGCTGTCGGAATCACCATCGGCAACTTCTATGCATTCAAATACGAACCTATCATCGCCTTAAACTTAGGTCAAGACACTTATAAGATTGTCAACAACGATTCAGATGAAAAAGTTGAAGATATCTATAAATCAGAATTTTCAAGCTCTAGAAAACTAGTCAGAGAAGAAAACAAATATGCTGAGACTATTCAATCCGAAGGTAGTGTCCTTCTAATGAATAAAAACTACGCGCTTCCTGCTACAACTGCTAAGAACATAACTTTGTTTGGAACAACTTCAGTAGATTTCCTTTATGGTGGAAGTGGTGCTGGTAGTATTTCAACTTTAGGTACTCCAACTTTAAAGCAAGCTTTCGAAAATCTCGATTTCAAAGTAAACAGCACAGTCTGGGATTTGTATAGCAGTGGTGCAGGATCATCCTATAGAAGAGCAGCCAATTCAAATGTTTATAAAGTTGGTGAAGCCCCTGTTTCTATTTTCACCGATGATATCAAGAGTTCATTCAGCAATTACAACGATTTAGCAATCGTCGTAATCGGTAGAACCGGAATGGAAAACAGCGATTTGGCCTTAACGACAGTCGAAGATAGCTCAAAACACTCTCTCCAACTTTCACAAAACGAAATTGACACAATCAAATTAGCTAAGGATTCGGGATTTAAAAAGGTTGTAGTTCTTCTCAATACATTGAATGCAATGGAATTGAATGAACTCGACGATTTAGGTGTCGATGCCTGTCTTTGGGTTGGAGCAGGTGGACAAAAGGGTATCAATGCAATTCCTAAGATGATAAAAGGAGACCTGGTTCCTTCTGGAAGATTGGTAGATACATATGCAGTCAATGCCTTATCAGCTCCTGCAATGAAAAACTTTGGAGATTATACTTTCACCAACGCAACTAGCCGTAACACTAGCAAGTATTTGAATTATTCCGAAGGAATATACGTCGGATACAGATATTATGAGACTAGATATGAAGACAAAGTCCTAAATCAAGGAAATGCTGGAGACTATGACTACAAAAAAGAGGTTCAATTCCCATTCGGATACGGATTGTCCTACACAAACTTCGAATACAGCAATTTCAATGTGAAAGAGAATACTGATACATTTGACTTTAGAGTTACTGTAAAGAACACTGGTGGATTAGCCTCAAAAGATGTTGTAGAAATCTATATGCAAAGCCCATATACAGACTACGACAAAACTAATAACGTCGAAAAATCAGCTATTGAATTGGTCGGATTTGAAAAGACAAATATAATCGAGCCTAATAAATCAGAAACATTGACAGTAAGTGTGAAGAAGAGCGAAATGGCAAGCTATGATTATAAAAAAGCTCAAACATACATTGTCGATAATGGAACTTATTACTTTGCTTTAGGTGACTCAGCTCATGATGCTTTGAACAACATCTTGGCTAAGAAAGGTAAGAACACCTCTGATGGAATGGATTATGATGGAAATCAATCATTTGTTTATACATATGAACAAAAAGATTTCGATAGCACAACATATGCAGCATCATTGTCTGGAGGAGCAGTAAACAACAAATTATCATTTGCTGATTTAACTAACTACGACAAGGGTGTGAAATACTTGACTCGTTCAAATTGGGTGGATTCATTCCCCAAGACTTATGAAGTTGAAGATGGATCTAGAAAAGCTCAAGCCAGCAATGAATTGCTGAATGATTTGCAAGTGCCGACAATCACTGATAATGAATCTAATTACACCATGCCAGATTTCAATTTAATAAGTGGAAATGGTGAATTATCCTTGGTCAACTTGAACGGAAGATCTTATGATGATCCTTATTGGGAAGTCTTGTTAAATCAAATGAGCAAAGAAGATATGTATAACCTTGTTCGTGTTGGAGGTTACCAGACTGGTGCAGTCGCCTCAATAGGAAAACCTGGAACAATCGATAAGGATGGATCCGCAGGTATTTCTTCGACATTGGTCGGTGGAAAAGGTGCTTTCGGATATCCTGTCGAAAGTGTCGTCTCTTCAACTTGGAACAAAGCTATCGCAAAGAGAATGGGTGAGTTGGTCGGTGAAGATGGAATCTATACTAAGACCAGTGGATGGTACGCACCTAGTATGAACATCCATCGTAGTCAATTCTCCGGAAGAAACTTTGAATACTTCTCTGAAGATGGCTATTTGAGTGGACAATTCGGTGCTGCCATGGTAGAAGGTGCTGAATCCAAAGGATTGTACTGCTACATCAAACACTTCGCCTTCAATGATCAAGAGACAAACAGAGGTGGAGTGGCTACATTCATGAATGAACAAGCTGCAAGAGAAATTTATTTGGAGCCTTTCAAGATTACTGTCGAAGAAGCTCATCCACACGGAGTTATGGCAGCTATGAACAGAATAGGAACCAGATGGGTCGGTCATTCCAAAGAATTGATGACTGATATTCTAAGAGGTGAATGGAACTTCGAAGGAATGGTCATCACTGATCAAGCTAGTTTCTACACAGACTATATCGGAGATGTAAGACCTACATTGTATGCTGGAGTTGATTTGATGCTCTGCACCAATTCAAGTCTTTGGAAGATTGAAGATTATGAGACTAGCAACATGTATTGCACCTTGCTTAGAAGAGCTACAAAGAATATCCTTTATGCAGTTGCAAACAGCAATGCCATGAATGGTGTCTCAGCAAAGACAAAGATCATTCGTGTAATGCCAGATTATGAAAAATGGTTGATTGCTTTAGATTGTGTCGTAGGTGTCCTTTGTGCCGCTGGAATCACATGGGCTGTATTCTTATTCAAAAAGAAAGATAAAGTCGAAAACCCAGTAGAAGAAAAAAAGGCTAACTAATTAAAATAGAGAAACGGCAACTGATAACTGCCGTTTTTTCTTGCCTTTTCAAGATATAAACAACTGAATGATAGAAGAGTATAATAAATATTTGTGGAGGTCATATATATGGCTGAAGAAAAGAAATCATTATTTCAAGAAATCATGGCTTATAACATGGAGGCTTATAAGGCTCATGACCAGGAAGCAAAGGATGCTTGCGGAGCTTTGATATCTGCTGCAAGAAATGCCCAAGTCGTTTGCAAGAGTCAAAATAAGCCTTTCACAGATGCTGAAATGGGAAAGGTAGTCACTAAGACTTTGAAAGAGTTAGAAGAAGAGCTCGATGTATATGTGAAAGGTAATCGTCCTGAAAGAGCAGAGGCAATCAAAAAACAAATCGAAGTCGTCAACAAATTCAAGCCCCAACTTATGAGCGAGGATGAAATCAGAAAAATCATCGAAGCCTTACCTGACAAATCGATAAAGTCAGTTATGAAGGAATTCAAGACAAACTATCCCGGAAAAGCTGATATGAGCATAGTCTCAAAGATAGCCATGTCATTCCAAGGCAAATAACTAGTCAAAGACTTAAACACAGCCAAAAGCTGTGTTTTTTTTATAAAACCTTATCATTTTTCATCTTTTATCTTGTTTATTTCCTTAATTTGAGTTTTAATATTACGGCTTTGATAAAGCTAATTTTAAAACCCTATTTGGGGGAATAGTTAAATGGTATAACTACGGTCTCCAAAACCGTTGTTCTGAGTTCGATTCTTAGTTCCCCCGCCAAATAGATCAATATGCTTGATGTTTAAACGCATCAAGTTTTTCTTATGCTTAGCTAGGATATTCCTTCCACTCTCACACATAGGAACAACC
>ENA-ORMR01001104-ORMR01001104.1-human-gut-metagenome-genome-assembly--contig:-NODE-1104-length-22339-cov-3.405358_pt1 | contig 22339 bp, 20 predicted proteins | sample MGYA00242107_ERZ509003 | MGnify/ENA primary metagenome ERZ509003 (study PRJEB26280, sample SAMEA2338699) | human gut metagenome | biome: human gut; feature: human-associated habitat; material: faeces... | reverse complement strand
GGAGAGACGGCGGCATATCATTTGTAATCGTCGTACTTTTGTTTGCCGCCGCACAGTGCCTTTCCTCCGTCGTTGGCGGTTAGTTTGTTGATATGCAAGTTACTGCATATGCCGCACTATTGTCTGCAATTGCAGGACGGAAACGCCCAACTTTTGTTTAAGAGGAGGCGCTGCCCCAAGACCCTGCAAGGGCTTCTCGCCCCTTGACCCTCGCCAGCCTTTTGAAAAAGGCTGGATCGAAAACTTTTTTAATTTTGCTATTGAAACATAGTTTTATCTACAAAAATACCGGTGCAGACCGCTTTGCGTGATTCTGCGCCGGTATTTTTATTGACCGTTCAGAAAAAATAAGCTAAAATATTAAAAAGTGTTACACGGCAGTGTGTTTTGTCGTCATAATAGGTGAAGACGTCTTTATTAAAGTGTGGGAGATGATAGCTTGGAGGACGAAAAAATAATTCAGCTTTACATAGTCGGTGACGAAGCCGCCCTTAGGGAGACGGAGAAAAAATACGGCGATGAGCTGAAAAAGCTTTCCTTTAGAATAACAGGTTCTGAGGGCGACAGTGCGGAATGTCTTAACGACGCCCTTATGCAGGCGTGGAAAACGGTCGGTTCTGTCAGACCGGACAGTCTGCGGGCATATCTTGCCAAGGTTACAAGGAACATTTCGCTTGACTGTCTTAAGAAGCGAAAGACTCAAAAGCGGTGTGCGGTAAGCGTTGCTCTTGAAGAGCTGGGCGACTGTCTGCCTGACGTTACCGCATTGGGTGCGGGCGATTTCTTTGAGGTCATCGACGAAAACACCCTTGCCGAGGAAATCAACCGCTGGCTTGAAGGCATAGAAAAGGAGAAGCGGGTAATATTTGTCCGCAGATATTTTAAGATGGAGACTGCAAGGGAAATCGCGAAAAGCCTTGGTGTCAACGAGGGCAGCCTTCGAGTAACGCTTTCAAGGCTGAGATGCTCCCTTAAAGAATATCTCGAAGGCAAGGGCTATGCCGTTTAGGCGGCTGCTTGTCTTGGAAAGGAGTAAATTATGACTGATAAAAACGAAAAGCTTTTTAATGCAATAGGAAAACTTAAGGACAGCTATATCGAGGAAGCATATGCCGAGAATCCCAAGCTTTCAAAGCCGAAAAAGAGCATAAAGCGGATTGTTATGCTTGCCGCAGCAGCTATGCTTTCAATATCGCTTGTTATAACGGTCGCCGCCAACAGCGACGCTATTATCGCGGCGATATTTGAACGCCGGCAGAAGCTTGTTGACAATAAGATAGGGCATATAGACGAGTCGGCAACCGTGGGAAATATAACGCTGACTTTAGAAAGCGTTACGGTTGAAAACGTCTTTGATGACGATAACATTTTTGCAAACTACACCGTCAGCTTTCACAATAATGACGGCGCTTTTGAAGGCGGTCTGAAATACGGCGGATATAAGCTGCAATGCATATTTGACGACAGCGGCAACGGAACGCTCCACGCGGATTCGGAAATCGATGAAGACGGGCGCAAATGGTATACCCTGAATGGCGACCAGCCCGATAAGTTTGAAGCGTTCTATCCCGCTTTGAGTCGGATCAACTTCGGGCTTGACGATCCCTCGGATACTATCACCCTGAAAAGCTCTCCGTCATACGGAATGTATGGCGTAAACCGCATTATCTTTTATGACCTTACCTCGGCGGACGGCTCTGTCAAGTATGCAGACGAGATTTGCGTTGAGTTTACGGTTACAAAGGAAGAAGCCAAGCCCTTGATGCAGATCAATTACTACGAACCGAATCTGACATTTGAAATCGAAAATACAGAGTTTTTGTTAATGCGCATTGACCTTTACTCCACACGACTGTATATGGAGATGTCAAATCCGGCAGGCGATTCGGTCAGCATCGGCGGGGTTGAATGCTGTGCAATCAACTATTTCACAAAGCTTGCCAACGGCGATGAATTTTTTGAAAAAGTCAAAAAGTATTCTGATCAGGAGAACAAAGTCGGATTACAGCTTGAAAGCGAGTATGATGAGCGGGAAGTTCATGAGAAATATTCAGAATGGGCTTCAAACGATGAGGAGCTTCGCAGATTGAATGATGAGGTACTTACAGCAATGAAGCCCACCGAGGATGAGAAGCTTCTCAACGAGTGCTACGAGGTTGTTGTTGAATTAAAGCCGGAATGTGGTGCAGAGGTAGTCTCAATGAAAACCTCCTGCTGCGGCTGGGCGGTTCCGGCGACACCGGATACTGTTTGCGCAGGGTTCGTGGCTGAATTTTCCTCACCGATATACGTTGACGACATCGTAAGGGTATACGCCAGCAAAATCGGCGACCCATCTAAGGAGGTAAACATATGGATTCCCGCCGAAGACAGGGGTCTTCGGGAAATCAACAAATAACTATACAACAACGTTTGTGCTTATCCCAAAGATAGGGGTCTTGCGGAACTCAACGAATAGCTATATAATTAAATCGCCGGACAGTGCTTTCGGCGATTTTTCTTTGATTTTTGAGTAATACTATACAGCCGCTTGTTGTCTTTATTAGTGAAAGGCCTTTTTGATAGAAGCATAAGGAGATGAAATGCTTGGATGATGCGAGAATAATTGAACTTTTCTTGGCAGGAGACGAATCGGCTCTCAGAGAAACCGAGCTTAAATACGGCGGCGAGCTTAAAAGTCTCTCCTACAGAATAACCGGCTCGAAGGAGGACGCTGCGGAGTGCTTTAACGATACCCTGCTTAAAGCGTGGGAGAGCATTTCCGAAGCGAAGCCGAAGAATTTAAGGGCGTATCTTTGCAGGATAGCAAGAAATTGTTTGCTGAACTGCGTTAAGAAAAAGACGGCGAAAAAGCGCGGCGCTGTACATATCGCCCTTTCGGAGCTGGAGGAGTGCATTCCCGATGAAAAGGCTTACGCCAAGATTATCGACGACGACAGCCTTGCCAATGAGATAGAAAGCTGGCTTTTAAGCGTCAGCGAGGACAAGAGAGCAATTTTTATCCGCAGATACTTCCGCTCTGACACCACGAAGCATAGCAAAAAGTCTGGGCATTCGCGAGGGAGCGGTCGCGGCGACGCTTTTGCGGCTGCGAACCTCTTTAAAGGAGTATCTTGCCGCTAAAGACTACATAGTTTGACAAGACAGGAGGTTTTATTATGAAGAACAGTCAAAGAATACTCGATTCAATAGGAAAACTCAGCGACAGCATGATTGAAAGTGCTTTAAGCTATGAGAGTCCCGAAAATAAAAGAGAAAAGATAAAGGATTCATCCGCCCGCCCGATGAAAAGGCTGGCTGTATCGCTTGTCGCCGCGGTTATGTGCATAGCTCTGGCGGTCACCTGCTTTGCAAATGCGGATTTGATAAAGTCGCTGTTCCAAAGGGAGCAGGAGCTTGTAGACCCCTACGCACTTAAAGTTGACAACAGCGTGACCGTTGGCGACATCACCCTGACAATAGATAAGGTTGCATGGGGAGACGAATATTACGTTTACTATACCATTAAGAATAACAACGGAATATTCGATAAGGGTCTGACATTTGACCGGATTGCAATAAAGGAGGGCGATATCGGATTTTTCACCAACAGAGATACCGTCGGCATTATAGACGGTCCGGAGGAGCGCGGAAGCGACCCCGACTCATCCATAGCCTTAGTGGGTTACGGTCTTGAAAATCCGTCCGACACAATAAGCGCAATGTTCAGAACTGATTTGGACAGCGGAGAATTTACCTTCGCGTTTGAAAATGTCACCTCCTACGACGGCTCGGTGAAATATGCTGATGAAATCGCCTTTGAATTAGAGCTTCCCAAAATGTCCGACAAGCCGGGCATCGTTAAAAAATACAGGGATCTTATCGGCACGTTTAACCTCGAAGGCAAGGAAATGGCGTTGGAAAGCATTAGATTCACTCCGTATGGAGTTACCGTTTTCATTCGGGAATACGGCACCGATACGGTCAATTACTTCGGTCATGATTTCTATTATTCTGCATATATCGAAGGCTTCAGCTTCGACACCAGCAAGGTACAGCTCGACCAAATGTTAAAGGATTGCTTGGTTGAAAGAGAATATTATGATACCGAGCTTAATGAGTATACAACCGAGTACGGTGGTGTTAAGGTTAGCGTTAAGGGTTATCCCGAAACAGCTACTATAAAGATTCCGATAAGAAAAGAAGATGATTTGGACCCAATGGAAAGATATGAAATCAGCCAAGATATTTATTCCCACGAAGCCGAGCTTGAAAAGTATGCCTATAAAGTCTATGCCAAGCTTGCCGACGGCTGTACCGCAGAGATTATTACCCGCACACAGAACGCATACGTGGGAAGTCAAAGATTCGACGACGGCACTATTGACTGCCATATTAAATCCCTTGTCGAGCTTAAATTCTCAACCCCCGTCTACGAGGAAGAAATCTTAGAAATCTACCTGCTGAGAGAATTCGACGGCGCAAGAGTTACGATATACGAAAAGCCGGAATAACCCATTAAAACCAAAAAAGTACTGTCGCATATCGCGGCAGTACTTTTTGTTGACGAATTACGGCTTTCGGGCTACAATAATATAAAAAACTTTTCCCAAGCTGCACTTTTCGGGGCAGATTTCACGTCTTAATAGGTGAGACGTCTTGAAAAAAGATAAAGGTGGTGGCGATTTGGAGGACGAAAAAATTATAGAGCTATATTGCCAAGGCTCAGAGTCGGCAATAATCGAAAGCGAGAAAAAGTACGGCGCAGCCATCAAGCGGCTGTCGTTCGGGATAACCGATTCCATGGAGGACGCGGCGGAGTGCCTTAACGATACTCTTATGACCGCATGGAAGACTGTTGCAACCGTTAAGCCTGATAACTTAGGCTCGTATTTATTCAAAATTGCAAGAAATCTGTCCTTGGATATGCTTAGAAAACAGAACACCGCAAAGCGGCAGGAGAATATGGCTGTTGCACTTTCCGAGCTTGAGGATTGCATACCCGATAAAAGCGTTTGCGCTCAGGCTGTCGAGGGAAATGAGCTGAGCGAGGTTATCGACGAATGGCTTGCTTCTATTGATAAGGATAAAAGGCAGATTTTCATGAGAAGGTACTTTCTCATGGAACCGGTTGAGGTGCTGTCTAAAAAGCTGGGAGTCAAGAAAAATACCGCCGCCTCGATATTAAGAAGACTTAGAAAATATCTAAAGAAATATCTCGAAGAAAAAGGCTATAGCATATAAACGCCTTGCGGAGATATTTCGGAAAGGAATGGCTTATGAATAAATCTGAATCCGATAAGCTGCTCAACGCCATAGGCGGGGTAAACGACCGCTGGGTGAAAGAGCTTATGGAAGAGCCTGATGTTAAGGCTTCGCACAAGGTCAAGCCGATAGTAAAAAGAATCATTATAGCAGCAGCCGCAGCTTTGCTGTCGATATCGCTTGTTATAACGGTTGCCGCAAACAGCGACGCTATTATCGCGGCGATATTTGAGAGACGGCAGAACCTTGTTGACAATAAAATAGGACATATAGACGAATCGGTGACCGAGGGGAATATTACGCTGACGATGGATAGCGTTAAGATTGACAGTCTCTTTTATGATGATAATGAATTTCACGGTGATTTCACGGTGAGCTTCCACAATGAGGATGGCATTTTTGAAAATGGTCTTAAATACGGCGGATATAAGATGCAGCATATATTAAACGTAGACAGCAGCGGTAATTTGTCGGGACCTATGGAAATTGACGGAGACGGACGTAAATGGTATACTCTGCATGGCAATAAACCGCAAGAGTTTGATGCGTTTTATCCCGCTTTAAATTACATCAACTTCGGTCTTGACAATCCATCGGATACTATCACCCTGGAAAGCACTACGGCGCTTGGAATGTATGGCGTTAACCGCATAATCTTTTATGATCTGACTTCGGCAGACGGCTCAATTAAATATGCCGATGAGCTTTGCGTCGAGTTTACCGTAACCAAGGAGGAAGCACAACCGCTTCGGCAGCTTCATTACAGCCCGGATATTACATTTGAAATAGAGGGCGTAACCTTTGAAATAGACGAGATATATGTCGAACCGGACAATATGTCAATTCATTTTACAAATTCAAATGCTGATAGGGTTAACATTGCAGGGGTTGACTGCTATGCAATCAATTACCTTACAAAGCTTGCCAACAGTGATGAATACTTTGCAAAGGACAAGGAAATTCTGGAGCTTGACGCGGCGGCATCCAAGCAGGGTGAAACCTTTGAGGAACAGATTGAAAATCTCACCGCATGGATGATGAGCGACGAGCGTGTTAAGCTTGAAGGCGAGCTTGGAGCGATGTCGGAACCGACTGAGGATAAGAATATATTGAATGAGTGCTATGAGATACTTGTTGAAATCAAGCCGGAATCAGGGGCTGAAATTTCTTCCGTTAATACCAGCTACAGCGGCAGCGGCGCCACAGTAGGCGAAGTGATTGCAACCATGAAGGCGCAGTTCTACTCACCAATATACGTAGACGATATCGTAAGAGTATACGCCCGCAAAATCGGCGACCCGACCAAGGAAATAACCATTTGGGTTCCCGCAGATGACAAGGGCTTAGACACTTTCAGATAAACTCCGTATAAAGATATATAACGAAAAAATCCAGCCGTGAGCAAATCTCGGCTGGATTTTTTCGTTATATGGGATTGTCTAAGAGGCTTTATGAAACGGTGTGCTTATCTCTGCGAAATCATGAAACAGAATGCTTAACTCTGTCTTCAACCTCGGCGCGCTTTGCGTTGTTGAAGCGGTCAAGGGTTCCTACAAGATATCCGGTGATTCTGCGGATTCTTTCAAAGTTTGCCGGAGCAAAGTGATATTCAATGTCGACATAGTCGCCGTCGAGCCGAAGATTCATTTCTTCGATCTGCCTGCCCTTGTGAATGCTCTCCGCGCGGCTTACATATGCGTTGATTTCTTCTTGTGATAAAGTTCCGTTTGTAACGTTTACTCTCATAATAATAACTTCCTTTCGATATTAAACATATAAATAAATCAATGACTTGTGTTATATAAGCGATAATATCACAACATATTGTATTTGTCAATAGCTTTTTTAAAAATTTTTAAGAATATTTCTTAAAAGCTGTCGTTTACCCTAACGTTGTCCGGTTCGGCGCTTCCTGCCGTGGAGAAGTCCTTGAAGGAAATGTTCATATCGACATTTCCTGTAATGCCGGGAACGCTGCCCTTAGAGGAGTACTGCCACATTGCAAAATCGTAGAAATATGATGGGACGTCGTTGTATTCGGCAAGCCAGATATCAATGCCGTTGAGCCTTGAAAGGTCGTATTTCCACACGGCGGTTTTTTTGTTGGTGTAAATTCCGGGGACATATCCGGCGTATCTTATTCTTTCGGCGAAAACAAGAGCGTTGTTTGTAAGATCGTCGGGCTGTATGTAAGCGGTTCTGGGGGTGTCGCCGTCCTTGTCGATAACAACCTCCCAGTCGTAGAATACGGGGTATTCAAGCTCACAGCCGTCCAGCAGCTCTATGCAGAACTCCGCTTCCTCCAAGGCTTCGTCAACGGTAAGTGCCTGCGAGAAGAAGTATACTCCCACCTGAAGCCCCGCCGCCTTTGCGCCTTCAAGGTTGCGCTTAAAGTTGGCGTCCTCGTTTACGGAGCCGGTGACATATCCGCGGAATCCGCAGCGGATTATAACGTAGTCAACGCCCGAAGCCTTAACCTCGTCCCAGTTGATGTCGCCCTGATAAACCGAAACGTCTATTCCGCGGTAGGTTTTAACGCTGTCGTCGGCGTAGGAGACAACTGCGGTGTCGGGGTCTTTGATAAACTTTTCGGGGTCGTAATTGTTTTTGGGGACGCTTGCCAAAGCCGGCATCCATATCGGACCGTAGGCAGAGTCGTTTAAAAGAAAGCTGTCCGGCGAAAGCTCGTGCGAGTACTCGTTTGATGGGTCAATCGCGGTGAATTTCGGCACCTCTATCTCCTTTATGACCTCAACCGTCTCCACCGTGGGGACGATTGTTCCCTGCTCGTGATACCAGCCGAACGCCAGCACTCCTATTGTAACCGCAAGAACTATAATTACTCCGCAGAGTATTGCGGTGATGGTTTTGTAGCCCTTTATAAGCTCGCCCGAACGCTTTTCAGCCGTTTTGCGATACATCTCGGTTACTTCTTCCAAGACCGCAGCGTGGGTTGAAGTTTCATCGGGTATGCTAAGCTCCTGCTTTTCGGAAGCCTGATTTAAGATATCTGCCATAATATGTATTCCTTTCGTGACAACGCGGGGGTTGATTTCGACGTATTACTACAATTTTAGCATATATTCCTCCGGTTGTAAAGCATAAAATTTTCGCAAAGCCTATCAAATCATAGAAAATATAATATTGTACCGTGATTTGAATTTTTTATAGTTACTTTGGTTATATTTTTGCGTTTTTCGGCTTGAAAATAGTGCATAAAGGAGTAATTTTGCAGGAAATGAAAAAACAACTTGCATTTTTGTGGCGTTGGTAATATAATATATTAACGAATGTATTATGCGATAAAATCGGAGGGCTTTAAAGTGAATATCTTGGATTTCTCACAGGAACAGCTTGCCGCGCTTTATAATAAGGAAACGGCAAAGCTTGCAGAATATAAGGCAAAGGGCTTAAAGCTTGATATGTCAAGAGGAAAGCCCGGACCTGAGCAGCTTGATCTTACAAACGATATGCTGACCCACTGCTTAGACGGCGACCATATCTCCGAAACCGGCGTAGACTGCCGCAACTACGGCGTGCTGGACGGCATTTACGAGGCTAAGCGTTTGTTTATGCCGATGATAGGAGTAGGAAGATATGAAATAATCATCGGCGGAAATTCAAGCCTTCAGCTTATGTACGATACCATCGCGCGCGCAATGCTTTTAGGAGTAAAGGGAAGTCCCAAGCCGTGGTGCAAGTGCGATAAAGTAAAGTGGCTTTGCCCGGCCCCCGGATACGACAGGCATTTTGCCATCTGCGAAGCCTTTGGCATGGAGATGATAACCATTCCCATGCACGAAGACGGTCCCGATATGGACATGATAGAGAGACTTGTCTCTGAAGACGAGGACATAAAGGGAATCTGGTGCGTTCCGAGATACGCAAATCCCACCGGCGTGGTTTATTCCGACGAGGTTATTAAAAGATTTGCAAACCTGAATCCCAAAGCCCCCGATTTCAGAATATACTGGGACGATGCCTACTGCGTCCACGATCTTACCGACGAGCGCGCGAACATCTTAAATATTTTGGAAGAGTGCAAAAAGTCCGGCAAGCAGGATATGCCGCTTATCTTTGCTTCCACCTCTAAGATATCCTTCCCGGGCGGAGGAATCGCGGCGATAGGCGCAAGCGAGGAAAACATAGAATTTATGAAGGATCAGATGTCCTTCCAGATTATAGGATATGATAAGCTGAATCAGCTCCGCCATGCAAGATTCTTCAAGGACTTCGACGGTATTCTGGAGCATATGAAAAAGCACCGCGCAATAATCAAGCCCAAGTTTGATATAGTGCTTGAAACCCTTGAAAGAGAGCTTAAGCCCTACTCGATAGGTCAGTGGAGCAACCCCAAGGGCGGCTATTTCGTCTCCTTCAACGGTCCTAAGGGTACGGCAAAGAGGACGGTTGAGCTCTGCCGCAACGCAGGCGTAACGCTTACCAAGGCGGGAGCTGCTTTCCCCTACGGCATAGACCCCGACGATTCAAATATACGAATCGCGCCGACATACCCCTCGCTTATCGAGCTTGAAGCTGCAATAAACATATTCTGCACCGCGGCAAAGGTCGCCGCGTGCGAGGTTCTTATGAAATAACATAATCGGCTCCCGAACGGAATTATCGCCGTCGGGAGCCTGTTTTTACCTTTTCTATACGGTTATTAAGATTATCTTAATTATCTTAATGTTTTTTTAAGGATTTCTTAATAAAAACCATATTGTCTCTTAAACTTTTTCCTCCTATACTTTAGGCAGTAAATCTTTTCGCTTTCATAGCGGATTTGTCAAAAGTACGGAGGGGATTTTTTATGACTTTCTATCATATCATAAACAGTATAATAGCGGCATTGTTCTTTATCTGCTATTTCTATCAGTTTATTTATACCGCTGCGGCGTTGTTCAGGGGCAAGGCGGGCAAAAACGAGTTCCGACTCCACAACTATGCCGTGCTGATAGCCGCAAGGAACGAGGAGGCTGTTATAGCTGCGCTTATCGAAAGTATCAAAAAGCAGATATATCCCGGCGAGCTGATAACAGTTTTTGTCGTTGCGGACAACTGCACCGACCGCACGGCTGCCGTCGCCAAAAACTGCGGAGCTGTTGTATATGAAAGGAATAATCCGACTCTTGTCGGAAAGGGCTATGCTTTGGACTTTCTTCTTAAAAGAATCGGAGAGGATTATCCCGAAAACACCTTCGACGGCTATTTTGTCTTCGACGCGGACAACGTTTTAGAGCCGGACTATATTTACGAGATGAACAAGGTGTTCTCGCAGGGATACAGGGTAGTCACCGGATATCGCAACTCGAAAAACTACGGCGACAACTGGATTTCGGCAGGCTATGGGCTTTGGTTCCTGCGCGAATCGCAATCTTTGAATAAAGCAAGATATATTTTAGGGACAAGCTGCAATATTTCGGGCACCGGATTTGTATTCTCTAATGAGATAGTTAAACGCATGGGCGGCTGGAAATATTATCTTCTTACGGAAGACCTTGAATTTACCGCCGACCATGTTATCAAGGGAGAAAAAATAGGCTACTGCGAAAACGCCGTTTTATACGACGAGCAGCCCACCGGCATGGCCCAGTCAATCAGGCAGAGAACCCGCTGGTGCAAGGGATATTTTCAGGTGCTTGCCAAGCACGGCACCGAGCTTGTAAGGGGAGCATTTATAGACGGAAACTTTTCCTGCTATGACATGCTTATGTCGATGACTCCGGCTTTTGTTCTTTCGCTGGCAGGAGTTATTGCCAATGTCATCTGGATGATAGCAAGCATTATAAGCGGAGCGGGAATTGCGGCGCTGATATTCGAGGCTGTTATGGGAATATTAAAAGGATATCTTATGTTCTTTATTCTCGGACTTATCACCACGCTTACCGAGTGGGGAAGAATAGACGCGCCGGCGGCTAAAAAGATATTGTATACCTTTACCTTCCCATTGTTCATGTTTACATATCTGCCTATTTCCATAGGCGCGATATTTGCAAAAGCCGAGTGGAAACCGATTTTCCACGGAAAATCCTATTCGCTTTCGCAAAGCAAAAGCAGAAATTAGTTAATGAATCCTATAATTTGTATTGTATTTAACGTTTTTTTGTCTTTCTCTCTTGTATTCCGCCGAAATTAATGGTATAATAAACTGGTGTATGAGACGCACCAACCATAAAAGCCCTTTATGGGGATTGACTTTGCGTTTGCGCGAAGTCTTTTCCTGTTATTATAGGATGCGATTGTGTGCAGCCTTAGGGCATAATGCCGTATATTGCGGACGTTGACATTAAATTTTAGATTTTTGCGGGATTTTGTTGGATTTTGCGCAGATTTTACCTAAAGATTGCGCAATAATTTCCTTGAATTTTTTTAAGGAAGCTGCAACAAAACCGTATGTTTTTGACACTTAATATACAGAAGCCTTGAGACGGCGCGCGTATTCATATTGCGTCTTTATGTATGTTAAGTGCGGCGACTCGAGGTGAGAGAATGAATTCAGGCTTTTCAGAGCTTGTGGCAAAGGCAAAAAAAGGAGACAGCGCGGCTTTCGCCGAGCTTTATTCCGCTATATATAAAGAGCTTTACTATTATGCCCTGTGCAACCTCAACAACAGTGAGGACGCTGCCGACGCTGTGAGCGACGCGGTTCTGGACGCATTCTCAGGCATAAAAAATCTTCGCAATGAAGACGCTTTTAAGGGCTGGATGATAAGGATTTTAACGGCAAAGATAAAGCGCAAGCAGGCGGAGTATATCAATCAGAGGGAATATGTAACCTCGATGTCTTCAATCTATTCAGATGATGACGACGACAGGGAGCAGGATATTCCCGTAACCGAATCCAAATACGAGGGTATTGAGCTTTTGGACCATATCGAAAGCCTAACCCACAACGAAAAAATGTGCTTCTCGCTGAGCGCTATTTACGGCTACACCAGTGAGGAAATATCCAAAATCACCGGAATCAACTCGGCAACCGTGCGAACCTACCTTTCAAGAGGCAAGGCAAAGCTGCGCAAGCTGATTGAGGAAGGCGAGCTTTAAAGATTTTAAGACAATACGTTTTATTTATAAATGACTATCGTAGATTTCAAGGAAAGGAGGTCGTGCTATGGCAATGCAAATGGATAAGAATTCAAGACAGAATGTTTATGCGGAGCTGTTTTCAAGTCTTCCTGTTCCGGAAAGGCTGAGTCCGGAAAATATCAAGCTTATGCTTGATGCAAATGTTTCCGCCGAGTTAAAGCGCTCGGAAATAAAGGTCGGCACGGCTGCTTCCAAGATAGAATCTTACGAGACTAAAAAGACCAATATCAAGACCAACAGCCGCAGACCGGTTAAAAAGCTTACAACCGTTTACAGAGCGGTGGCTTCGGTTGCCGCCTGCGCAGTGCTGGCTTTAGGCGTGGTGAGATATTTCGACGCCGGCACGGCTCTTGATGCCGACAGCGGCGTTAAAGGCAGCGCCTATGCCGGAGATTATGACCATCTCCACCAGATATTCCGCACCTATTATGTCGACGACAGCGACAAAAAGACTCTTGATTCCGCAATAGCGGAAATCGAGCATTCCTATAACGAGGCGCAGGGCAATTCCTCAACCAACAAGGTTGATACTCCTGTTCCTCCGGTTAATCCGGACGATACTCCAGATGTTACCGCCCCTGTTCCCGACAACACTCAGACGAATACGCCTGATCCGGTTGTGGATAACCCGGCGGTTGAAGACCCTGTTTATTCCGGAATCGACCTTCCCGAATTTTCGGCAAATCCGGAGCCTGACAACGTTATAATAGCCGACAAGTATATCTTCGTCCGCGACGGCAGCACCATAAAGGTAATAAGCACCTCCGGCGGTCAGATGGAATATATAGGCGACGCTGTTCCCGAAAAGGGCATATTTGAAACAAAAGTCCTCGACAGTGCTTATGCGGTGGGAGACAAGCTCTGCGCTGTGTACACCGTTATAAACGAAGAGCCTCTTTCAATTCCCGCTTATGGCGAGGAAAATTCGATAGTAGACGGAATCGTCAACGGAATATATACCGATAATGTTGAAACCGTCAAGACCAAATCGGTAGAGGTTGTTATTTACGAGGTGACCTCCTCGGGCATAGTTCCCGCAATGGTGACAAGCCAGAACGGCACTTTGATAGATGTTAAGGAAAGCGGCGGATACGTTTATGTAATCACCGATTACGACGATTACAGGCGCTCGCCCTTAATCGGGGTTGACGATTTGGAAAGCTATGTTCCGAGCTACACTGTAAACGGCATCAAGCAGTTTATCCGTCCTGAAAATATCCTGGTTCCCGAGTATATTTCCACCACCGACTATACCGTTATCAGCGGAATAGCGGTAGGAGTTCAGGGAAGCCCTGTATTGGTTCAGGCAGTTTTAGGCTCGGAGGGCAAGGTTATAGCAACCGATAAATCCGTATATGTCTTCGGCTATTCCGATGGTATGGGTGTTGAAAAAACCGTATGTGAAAGATTAAGCCTTGAATTTGGCTCTGCTCACTTCGTCGGTTCGACCTCTATAGAAGGAATCGCAGTAAACGGCGGCATTTATGAGAACAACGGAACTCTGTTTGTAACCACTCTCAGAAACACCGAAAACGGCTATGTAACAAGAGTCAGCGCCCTTGGCGACAGTATCGACGGCGGACTTTCACTTATCTCATATATCGACGTTCCGGCGGCTGTAAATCAGGTAAGCTTTGAAAGCTCCAAGGTGTTCTTAACAAACGGAACCGATAACTATGCGGCAGACTTCACCAATCCCGCAAGTCCTGTTCAGATAGACTACAGCGATAATATCGACGTTACCTCCGGTCTGGTAGCCTTTGGAGACGGTTATGTAACCCTTACAAAGACTTCCTCCGGCGGAATAAAGCTTGAAAAAATAGTTTCCGGACAGGACGAAAGCCTTACCCGCACCGCAGGAATAACAGTCTGCGAGGAAAGCGCCGTTTCAAAGGCTTTAAGCGACAACAGCATAATGTATACCGACCCAGTAAACGGCTATGTAGGCGTTCCCTACGGCTACTTTGACGGCTACGATTACTGCTACAAATATGAGCTGTTCAGGCTTACGGCTGAAGGCTTTGTTCGCGCGGGACACATTGAGTCCCACGAAACGGAGGATGCTTTCGAGTTCGGCAGAGCAAGACTCGCCGGCGGAATGCTGTATATCTTCTCCGAAGGCAGAATCTATTCGACGGCTTTGGGCGACGGCACGCTTTCGGTAGTAAGCTCGGCAGACCTTATCGAGTCCAGCTACTCCGGACACACAACCTGGTAAGTTTCTATCTCTGATAAATTTTGTTTAGCGGCGTGGGATGTTCTCCTGCGCCGCTATTGTTTCATTTCAGACAAAAATTAGCGTTTTAACAAGGAGAAAGTAAAGATATGGAAGACTGGTTAAAGCAGGTAAAGGATAGATGGAACGTCACCTCTGATTCGCAGTGGTATAACTCCCTCAGAACTGATGAAAAAATAAAAGAAGTAGTCACACATCCCGAAACGGCATTTCACCCAAGGGTGTATTCACTGCTGAATAAATATATGCCGGATTTTAAAGGCAAAAAAATTCTGCTGCCGTCGAGCGGAGATAATCATGCAGCTTTTGCGTTTGCTTTACTGGGAGCTGATGTTACCTCTGCGGATATAAGTGAAAGGCAATTGGAAAATGCCGCCGTGATTGCGGATAAGCTGAACCTCCACATTGAGTTTATATGTGATAACACTATGGAATTGTCCGAAATTAAAAGTGATACATATGATTTGGTATACACATCAAACGGTACACATTCATGGATTCCGGATTTAATGACTATGTATCAAAATATTGCCAGAGTGCTGAAAAGCGGCGGATATTCTGTTATGTATGACGTTCATCCGTTTAACCGCCCTTTCACGGGGGAGCCATGGAAACAGCCGCAGATAGTAAAGCCATATAGTGATACATATCCATCCTGCCATTGGAGAATTGAGGACTTGATAAATGCAAACATTTTTGCAGGATTGGCAATTAAGGAAATGGCAGAATTGCAGGCTATAAACGCATCGTTCTGGTATTCTTATGACGAATTAACAAGCAAGAATCCGGATGAATTGATTGATATAAACAATTGGAAGCATAATCCTATGGCGGCTTTGCCGGCGTGGATAACGATTATATCGCAAAAATAGGGTGCCTGTTTATACGATTCCATATGGGAGACCAAAAATGACCGACACTATAACAATCAGACTTTTAACTCTTTCGGACATATACCCCGAAATGCTGTATTCATTCAAAGACAGGCAGGTAATAACCGATAAATGGGTTAAAATCAATGATCATTATGAGCTTGCAAAAACAAATGAAGTTTTTGAGTGGAATGAAAGCAAAAGAATCTGGATATCGAAGTACTTAGCTCAGCAAATGGAAAGCGGCGGCTTTGTTGCCGGAGCCTTCTGCAATGATAAAATCATCGGATTTTCCAGTATAGACGGCGTATTAGAGGGCAGTCAGGAGAAATATGCCAACCTGACAATGCTTTTTGTAGATAATGAGTGGAAGCGAAAGGGTATCGGGAAGAGCTTATTCTTTGAGATGTGCCGCTGTGCCAAGGAGATGGGAGCGGATAAGCTTTTCATCTCGGCGATATCGTCTTACGAAACGGTGGCGTTCTATTTTAATATGGGATGCTCGGATGCGGAGCAGATAATAGAAAGCTTTGTTGATACTGAGGAAGACCGGTATCTGGAATATGATTTGAAAGGAAGAAGCCATCAACTGTAGCATTAAGAAACAGGCGAAAAATGGCATACGTCTGAATTTCCGACTGATAAATACGAATTGCGGAGGTATTTATGAGAAATTACGAAATAGAAAACGAAATGTATAAAAGAGCTGTGGAGCTGATAGAAACGCGGTACCCCACCGGCTGGGGCGGCGCTGGCGTTGTTCACACTTCCAAGGGAAATTATTACACAAGCGTCTCCATTGAGACGGCAAACGCCTCTGCCGTGGTGTGCATCGAGCTGGGAGCAATGCTTGAAGCTCACAAATACAATGAAAAGGTGACTCACTGCCTCTGCCTTGTCCGCGACGACGAACATTCGCCGTATAAGGTATTGTCGTCCTGTGGGATATGTCAGGAGAGACTGCGGTATTGGGGCGAGGACGTTCAGGTGGCCGTCACAACCGACGAAGAAAAAATCAAGTTCGTAGAGTTAAAGGAGCTGCAGCCCTATCACTGGACGAAGGCATATCCTGCCGATGAAATCGAGCATTACGAGGAATAGCCGGTATTTTGTCTTTGGGACAAATCGGAATCAAACGGAGAGTAAATATGAACATCACACTACACCTTATGTCGGTTGACGAAAAGGCACTTTTAGTCCGGCTGATGGAGCTGTACAGCTATGAATTTTCGGTTTACAGCAATGACGACATCAGCGAATACGGATATTATGGATATAATCACATCGACGACTATTGGAACGAGGATGGAAGATACCCCTATCTTATACGAGCCGATGGAAAGATTGCGGGCTTTGCCTTGATTTGTCCCCACTGCGACTATCGGGATGAAAAGGACGCAAGGTGCTTCGGCGAATTTTTCGTCATGCTGAAATACCGAAGAATGGGAATAGGCAAGCAGGTTGCCATGCAGCTGTTCGACAGGCATCGCGGACATTGGGAGGTCTGCTACTGGAAAAACAATCTTCCGGCGAGTCTGTTCTGGAAAGAGGTTGTTGAAGAATATACAAATGGAAATTATCATATCTGCGGAACGGAAAGTAATCATAATTGCGGATTTATTTTTGATAATTGACAGCGGCAGAATATAACTTGGCACATTTCCACGATCGTATAATTAAAACGGAGGACTAATATGGGAAACAAAGACTGTCCCTGCAAAAGAAAAAGCTGCCCAAGACACGGCAACTGTGAAGCCTGCAAAGCCTTCCACGCCGATTCAAAAATTGTTCTGCCGTGCGAGTACAAAAAACGAAAAGCTAAAAAGCAAGCAGGGAAGAGCCTTGCATAGAAATACCCTCCGAGCATTTTCGGAGGGTATTATACATTATATCATCCCGCGCAGACCTCTTTGATAATCTGCACAGCCTTTTTAAGCTCGTCAAACGGTATATTCAGCGCCGGCAAAAGTCGAATCTTATCTTTTGCGGTGAGAACCAGAACGCCCTTTTCCAGGCATTCCACCGCCGCTTGCTTGGCGGGCTTTTCCGCCTTTATGCCTATCATAAGCCCCATTCCGCTCAGGCCTTCAACGCCCTTTGCGCCCCCAAGCTCCGAGAAGATGTATTCCGACTTTTTTGCGACTTCCGTCATAAATTCGTCGTCCAGCCGCTCAAGTATGCTTATAGCACCCGCGCAGCAAACGGGATTCCCCCCGAAGGTTGAGCCGTTGAGACCCGGTGCAAATACGTCTTCAAGCTTTTCGCCCAGCATGGTAACACCGATTGGAAGCCCTCCGCCTATGCCCTTTGCCGTGGTGACTATGTCCGGCTGGAGGTTGTAATTCATGTAGCCGTAAAGCTTGCCGGTGCGACCGTTTCCGGTCTGAACCTCGTCGGCTATGAGAAGAATGTTCTTTTCCGCGGCGATATCCGACATAGCCTTGACAAACTCCGCATCCAGCGGCAGAACTCCGCCCTCTCCGCGAATCACCTCAAACATAATCGCGCAGACGTTGTTTGCATCAATTGCCGCCCGAAGATCTTCGGCGTTTGGTTCGCAGTGAACAAAGCCCTCGGTAAGCGGCAGAAAATGCTGATGAAAAGCCTCCTGACCGGTTGCGGCAAGAGTAGTAAGCGTTCTGCCGTGGAAGCTGTTTTTAAGCGTTATTATGGTATGGCAGTCGCTGCCGTGAATCTGAGCGCCGTACTTTCTCGCCGCCTTTATTGCACACTCGTTGGCTTCCGCCCCTGAATTGGAGAAAAACACCTTTTTAAGTCCGGTCTTTTGGCATAAAAGCTCGGCAAGATGTGCGCATGGGTTGCTGTAGTAAAGGTTAGAGGTGTGCTGGAAGGCGTTTAGCTGCTTTGTCACAGCCGCTATCCACTCATTGTCGCAGAAGCCGAAGCTGTTTACTCCGATCCCCGAACCCATGTCGATATACTCTTTGCCGTCCGAGCCGACTGCTATCGAGCCTTTGCCGCTTACTATCTCTATCGGAAAGCGGGCGTAGGTGGGTGCAACGTATTTTTTATCAAGCTCAAATGTGTTCATCAGTCTGAGTCCCCCTCGTTCTGTAGCTCCTCGGATTTTTCTTCAAACATGGTTCCAATGCCCTCGTCTGTAAGCGTCTCTATCAAAAGCGAGTGGGGAATCCTGCCGTCGATAATGAATACCTTTTTAACGCCGTCCTTAATGGCTCCGGTGCAGCATTCCACCTTGGGAATCATGCCGTCTGATATGGTGCCGTCGGCTATAAGCACCTTGGTTTCCTCCACTGTGATGTGCGAAATAAGGCTTTCGGGATTGTTCTTGTCGGCTAAGATACCGGGGGTGTCGGTCAGCGAGATAAGACTTTCCGCCTTTAAAGCCCCCGCAATCTTGGCGGCGGCAGTGTCGGCGTTGATGTTGTAAACATTGCCTTCGTCGTCGCATCCCAAGGTGGAGACAACCGGAATGTACCCCTTTTCTAAAACGTCGGTAATCGGCGTGGGGTCGATGTCCGTGATGCTTCCCACATATCCCAGACGCTCGTCTTTTACCTTTGCTTTAATCATATGACCGTCGATTCCGGAAAGACCTATCGACTTTCCGCCGCGGCACTCTATAAGATTTACAAGGCTTTTATTGATTTTTCCGGCGAGAACCATCTGCGCCACCTCAACGGTTTCCCTGTCGGTGACCCGCAGACCGTCCACAAACTCGGTTTTTTTGCCCATTTTGGAAAGAAGCTCGGTTATTTCGGGTCCTCCGCCGTGGACAAGCACCACCCTTACCCCGATAAGGCTTAAAAGGACTATATCCCGCATTACGCTGTCTTTAAGCTTTTCATTTATCATTGCGTTGCCGCCGTATTTGATTACGACTATTTTGCCGTTGTACTTTTTTATATAAGGCAGGGCGTGGACAAGAATCCTTGCCCTGTCGGCGTTAGGTGTTTTCATAGCTGAATTTCCTTTCGTTTTTTGCGATAGCGATAAACTTGTATCAGGTGCGGTAGTCGCCGTTTATCTTTACGTAATCGTAGGTGAGGTCGCAGCCCCAAGCGGTGGCTTCCTCACTTCCTGAGTTAAGGTTTATTGAAATCGTAATTTCGTCCTGCAAAAGAATTTCCTTTGCCTCGTCCTCCGAAAATGGGGTTCCCGCGCCGCCCTTGCAGACCTCTATTTCGCCCTTGCAAGAGATAAACGAAACGTCAACCTTGGTAACATCGACTTTGGCTCCACTGTAGCCTATCGCGCACAAAACCCTGCCCCAGTTGGCGTCCGCTCCGAACATAGCCGCCTTTGTAAGTGAGGAGCAGATGACCGATTTTGCAACCGTCTTGGCTGTAGTGAGAGTTTCGGCACCCGTAACCTTACATTCAATCATCTTGGTTGCACCCTCACCGTCTCCGGCAATCTTTTTGCAGAGATATACAGTCAGCGTGTTCAGCGCAAGCATGAATTTGTCGAAATCCTCGCCCTCGCAGACGATTTCATTGTTTCCTGCCATGCCGTTTGCAAGGATGGTTACCATGTCGTTGGTGGAGGTGTCGCCGTCCACGCTTACCATGTTAAAGGTGCTTTGAATGTCGGTTGAAAGAGCTTTCTGAAGCATTGCAGAGCTGATAGCGCAGTCGGTGGTGATGAACACAAGCATGGTAGCCATGTTGGGGTGAATCATTCCCGAACCCTTTGCAATTCCGCCTATTTTACATTCAACTCCGCCTATTTCAAAGCTTATTGCAAGCTCTTTTTTAACGGTGTCGGTGGTCATAATTCCCTCGGCGGCGAATTCGCTTTTGTCTCCCAGACCCGAAACAAGCTCGCCGATTCCTGCCTGAATAGGCTCAACGCTTAGGGGCAGTCCGATAACACCGGTAGAAGCTACAACAACGTCGCTGACGGAGATATTTAAAGCGTCCGCGCAGATTTTGCTCATCTTTTCTGCGATTTCAATGCCGTCGGCATTGCAGGTGTTGGCGTTGCCGCTGTTGCAGATAATAGCCTGAGCCCTGCCGTCGGAAAGGTGCTGCTTTGTTACGACGAGCGGCGCGCCCTTTACAAGATTAGTGGTGTAAACCGAGGCGGCGTTTGCCTTGACCTCGCTGAAAATAAGGGACAAATCCCTCTTAGATTTGTTTTTGCGGATGCCGCAGTGGATGCCGTTTGCCGTAAATCCCTTTGCCGCGCATACGCCGCCTTGTATTGTCTTCATATTCAAAACTCCTGTTTTATATTATTCTTATAATCATTATAGCTCAAGACCGGCAGTTTTGTCCAGCTCCAGCGCGATATTCATGTTTTCAATCGCCGCTCCCGAAGCTCCTTTGCCGAGGTTGTCATATCTTGCTGTAAGTATGATGCGCTCGCTGTTTCCGAACACCGATATCTCCATAGAATCCTTGCCCGAAAGTGCTGCGGCGGATATCATGCCGTCGCCGTCGTCGAGCGGGGAGTACTTGACAATCTCCGAGTTATACTTTTGTGCGTATATCTCCCTGATGTCCTCTAAGGGCGAGCCGCTTGCAACATCCTTTGCAAACAGCGGCACGGTTACCTCCATCCCGCTGTAAAAGTTTGAGACTATCGGGCAGAAGATGGGGGGATTTTCAAGCGAGCATAAGGCGGTCATCTCCTTAAGGTGCTTATGCTGCTGATTCAAGCCGTATTGCCTTGGCGCGCAGAACATGGGGTTTTTAGCTTCTTCGGCATACTGCGCTATCATCTTTTTTCCGCCGCCGCTGTAACCTGTCAGCGAATAGCAGCTCAGCCCGATATCTTTTTTTATAATTCCTGCCTCTATAAGAGGATATACAAGCGCGATAAATCCGCTTGCGTGGCAGCCGGGGTTGGCAATTCTTCTGGCAGATCTTATTGCTTCCTCCTGCGAGGGCGAAAGCTCCGCAAAGCCGTAGACCCAACCGGGGGCGGTTCTGTGGGCGGTGGAGGCGTCTATTATAACCGTTTCGGGGTTTTCTACCATTGAAACCGCGTTGATTGCGGCACCGTCCGGCAGGCAGAGGAATGCAACGTCGGCAGAGTTTAAAAGCTGCTTTCTGACTGCTTCATTTTTTCGGTCGGTTTCCGGTATCTCCAAAAGCTCGATATCCTTTCTGTTCTTTAGCCGCTCGTATATTCTAAGACCGGTGGTTCCGGCACTTCCGTCTATAAATACCTTTTTCATAAGGATTGTATTCCTTTCAGAATTGTTGGTGAAGGATTTGACGAATGTATATCGCACTGAATAATATGCAGAAAATATACAATCTTCATGCATATATGATAGCATATTTCGCATAATTATGCAATAGATATGAGCAAAAAACCCGCTATTGATTCTGACGAATTTTTTTAGCGGGTTTAAGATTGGTTTGTGGAAAATAGCATACCTGCGGGAGCAGCTTGGTGGTCTTATCGGTTTGATGGGCGATATTACTGCCAGCGCACCCCTTTCACTTTGTGGGGCGGACGGCTTATGCGCAAGGCGCATTGATGGCATCTGCAAGCGCGCCCTACAGGCACACTTGCAGATGCCATCAGGACGCTTTAAGCGTCCAAGCCGTCCCCGCACTATGGTGGGTTTCCCGCAGAAACTGCGATAGAACACCAAAGTACGGGGGTGCGCGTCCTTACCGCACAAAGTAAGGACGACAATCCGTCAGCAAAACCAAGTTTTTTAGCTCTGCAATCTGCCGGTTATCCCAGCGCAACATCTAAAAGCATCATAAGCGCAAATCCGCAGACTATGCCGAAGGTTGCAAAGTAGGGATGAGCGTCCTGGTTTTTCTGGCACTCGGGTATAAGCTCGTGAACCGCGACAAGTATCATCGCGCCGGCTGCAAAGGAAAGCGCAAAGGGCAGCATGGTTTCTATATATATTACTGCTGCCGCGCCGATAACTCCTGCCACAGGCTCGCCC
>ENA-ORMR01001100-ORMR01001100.1-human-gut-metagenome-genome-assembly--contig:-NODE-1100-length-22355-cov-3.059641_pt1 | contig 22355 bp, 27 predicted proteins | sample MGYA00242107_ERZ509003 | MGnify/ENA primary metagenome ERZ509003 (study PRJEB26280, sample SAMEA2338699) | human gut metagenome | biome: human gut; feature: human-associated habitat; material: faeces... | reverse complement strand
TCCATGCTCCTATTATATCACATTTTTTCTGCTTTGGCAATTGTGCGGTGGCGCCCTAAAGTAAAATAATGCATATGCAATAGCCATTATTTCGAGGAGATGTATTATATTGAGCAGCATAAATAAACTTAAGAAGGCTTTACGCTCTATTGATGGGCAATCACGTATCCTTATATGTGATTACTATAATCAAAAATATGAATACTTCAACGGCATTGGTCTTACACTTTTGCAGCACGATTACATTAAATTTGAGACTGTCAGAATCATCATAACTGTGCCTAAGCACATATTGCCGGTTGACATTTCTTTTGAAAGCGAAATATTTGCTGAAGATTATTTGCTCAGGCAGGTTCTTCCACAATTGCATTTACTAAATGAAGAATATCAAAACAAAAGGAAAGATACGCGGCTTCAATGTGAATTATTCCTTTGTCCATGCGATAGTCGAATAAGCAGAAGAAATGCTTCTAAGTATAATGCCAAAGAGCAGGAGTGGAATATAACCGTATTAGCGCGTATACCTTGCATAAGCATAAATTCTATAAACGGAAAACTGTTTTCTAAGTTCATAAGCGATCTGATTCGTGCTGTCTGCGAATCTATGGAGAGCATTAATACAGTAGATTATAACACAAAAAGATGTTTGTTTATCAAGCAGCAGCATATCAGAAGATATCTAAAAAATCATAATTCAGTTTGTTTCATCGCAAACGGCAGCATTATCCCTCGTATAGAAAACAGTTATCTTCCAAACGAGAATGCTATACTGTTTGTATCACCTGCATCATTAGAAGTAACGATTAGATTTGATGATAATACGTCAATAACTGGTATGCTTTTGAAACATGGAATAACCGTAATTGTGGGTGGTGCCTATTCTGGAAAATCAACACTGTTAGATGCTATAGAGGAAGGCACATATGATCATATTATGGGAGATGGACGAGAGCTAATTCTGACTGATAGAAGTGCAATTAAAACTAACGCCGAAGATGGACGTCCGGTCAGCCACTTGAATTTATCTCCGTTTTTTGTCAGCATACCTCCCAAGAGCAATTCCGATGATTTTTCAACAGTACACGCAAGTGGAAGCGTTTCGCAAGCGGCAAATATTGTTGAGGCCGTCTATTGCAATTCAAAGCTCTTGCTAATAGACGAGGATAGCAGTGCAACAAATTTTTTGGTTCGCGACCAGAATATTCGAAAGATAATAAAAAATGATCCTATCACCCCATTTACAGACCGAATAACGCAGTTGTCCGATATGGGCGTTTCTACAATATTTGTTTCCGGGGCATTAAGCGATTATCTTACTGTTGCAAACACCGTTATTTTAATGGAAAGCTTTATTGCTAAAGATATTACAGATATTGTGACTGGGAAATCAATGTTCAATGATACAGACAAAGTTGCTTGGACGGAAAAAAGAACGCTTTGGATTGAAGAACCCGTAAATCCTGAAATAACCTTTTCGTCGTCAAAGATTGATGGTAGTAACATTGTCGTTGGCAAATACATTACGGATATTTCGCGATTATCAGCATTGACTTCAAGACCTCAAATAAATGCGCTTTATTATTCGTTGCTAACCATCCTAACGCTTACAGAGAACTATAACAGAGAAATATCAGATGTTGCCGAGGATGCTTGTAAACATCTATTTTACGAAAGCTGGAATAAAAGCCGTATATCTGTGCCGGACGAATATTGGATAGAGAGCATACGTCCAATAGATATTTGCTGTGCTCTTAACCGCCTAAATGAGCTGCACGAAGGCGAAAGCAAGAAATAAAGTGATAACAGCACTTAGCATATGTACAATTATTATATTTGAGGGAGGTGTTGCCTTTGAGTAGAATCAAGCAGGCAATAAAATCAATATTCTATTCTGTTAATCTATACTACCAATCAAGTGGGCTGCTGATAGTTCTTTATCTTATATTATACCTATTAAGTACTAGCTTATCACTGTTCCATAGCTTTTCGCTGAAATGTATCCTTGACGGATTGACTGATGAACAATTGAGATTAAATTCGGTGATCTTGTGGGCGGTGCTATACTTTCTCTCAATTTTTCTACTAAGAGTAGACAGCTCTGCAACGTCGATAACTGGAGATTGCTGTATCAAAAAAGCTGAATTCCTTTATGATTGTAGGCTTGCAGATAAGCTATCAAAACTTCCGCTTTCCTATATAGATTCCTCAGTCGGAAGAGATATGATAGATGATGTCCGCTATTCTCGTGGTTCTTCAGTATATTTAGTTTCGCGGTTGATACTAATAATAACGAGTATATATTCCTTCGTAGTAACATTTTCAACCCTTGTCGGATTCAATATTTGGCTTTCAATAATTCTGTTAATGCTCACAATTCCCGGAGCATTATTAAGCGATTATTTTGATCGCAAGTCTGATAAGCTCAGATGTGAACTGGCACCTGATAACAGGAAATTCAGCTATTACAGATGGATGCTTACAGACGCATGGCCGGCAAAAGATGTCCGTATGTATAATCTCACTGATGCAATTTCAGCGCGTTATAACGAGGAAAAGACTGCTTATGTAGCTGCAAATAAACATCTTGCAAAAAAGGCGGTTAAGTCGCTAATCCTTGCAGACATTATCAGGCATAGTGGGGAGATTGCTTTGATAGTATTTTCGGTGTTTGAGGCTATAAAGAGTCATATTTCAATCGGCGATGTTGCATTGTATACAGGATTTGCATTAACAGCTGGAATTTCATTTGAAAACATTTTGCGTTATACCGTTATGATAGTAGGACTTGATACCGAAAGAATGAAAAGAGTTTTTGAATTCTATAGTATCAAAACAAGCGAACAAAACAAGCCCTCAAAGGTGATAGACGAATTTCAGTCTGTTTCTTTTGAAGATGTTTATTTCAAGTATCCTTACACTGAAAAATACGTTTTGTCTGGTGTGTCTTTTACGCTTAATAAAGGTGACAAACTATCAATAGTCGGCATAAACGGTTCTGGAAAATCTACAATTATTAAGCTTATGCTCGGGTTGTACAATGTTGATTCCGGCAGAATCCTTGTAAACGGATATCCCATGTCAGATTATAATATTAGTGATGTACGCAAGATTTTTTCTGTGTTATTTCAAGATTTTGTTCACTATCCGCTCACTTTGCGCGAAAATGTTTCACTTTCAGAAAGCATTAATATGGAGAATGATAATGATATTGAAACTGCTCTTGTTCAAAGCGGCGTATATGATGAGTTACAGCCGAAGCTTGAAAATGGATTGAATTCATTCATGACTCGTCAGTTTGACAATAAAGGCACTGAGTTGTCACGAGGACAATGGCAAAAAATTGCAATATCCCGCGCATATTTCAAAAAAGCTCCCGTTATTATCTTTGACGAGCCGTCTGCTGCTCTCGATGCTGAGGCAGAGAGCAAAATATTCCGTAACTTTGAGGACATAACGGAAGGAAAAACAGGCATAATGATTTCGCACAGAATATCATCTGCCAGAATATCAAACAAGATAATAGTTTTAGACAACGGTATAATAGCAGAGCAAGGAACTCATGAGGAACTTCTTGCTCATGAAGGTTTGTATTCAAAGCTTTACAACCTTCAACGTGACAAATATTCCATAAAGGAGGTTGATTGATATGAACGGTATCAAACAGACTTTCTTTGGCGTTTTCAATAATGTCTGGTTTGGAATTAAGACGAGTTTTTTGGCGTCAAAATTTTACTTTTTGATGAAGCTTTTAATTCTGCTTTCAACAACAGCCATACCGCTAATTAATATCCGATTGTGGCGTGAAGTGCTTAATGGAATTGTTGATTATAAGGCAAATGGTAAAAATGTTGTCATTTGCCTTGCGATGTATCTTATATTGCAATTGGTGACATATATTTTAGCGCAATTTAACAGTAATTATGTGAACGGACGGTACCACGATGAACTGCAATTCTATATTGAAACGGTAATGATGGAGAAATCCTCCCGAATGGATTTGAGCTTCTTTGACTCAGCAGATATGGGAGATAAAGTCCGTCATGCAAGAGCCAACTTTGATGTTATGACGCAAATGACATGGCTTGTTTTTGATATTATTTCATCGGCAATAAATGTAGTTGCAACTTTAATAGTAGTCTGTACTTACAAATGGTGGCTTGGGCTTGTGACGCTTTTGCTGTTGATACCTTTCATGCTATATAATAAGTATCACACTGAAAAACTATTGAAGATGGAAAAAGATCAGCTTCGCGACAATCGAAAAAAAGACTATTTTTATAACACTTTTTTTGACGGAAGTATTCAGTTTGAGATTAAGCTGAATAATATCGGAAGTTACTTTTTATTGCGATTTAAAGATATCTGGAGCAAACTGTACAATATTAACAGACGGGAGAATATTAGGCATAATATTTTAAATGCACTGCTATCGGTTGTGAACATATTAAGTGAAGTTTTTGTGTTAATTATATCTATTTCAGATGTTATTGCGCAAAGAATCGGAATAGGCGACCTGCAATATAACCTCAGCATGGTTTCGCGCCTAAGAAATCAGGCACAGCGACTGACTAATAATGTCAACAGTTTTCTTAACAACAATACAAGGCTTCTTGAATTGCAGGAATTCATGAAAATTATGCCCGAAATGGAAAAGAGCGGGACAAAACTTCCATCTGATAATCCTGAAATAGAATTTCAAAATGTCTCTTTCAAATATCCCAATTCTGACCAGTATGTACTTAAAGACTGTTCTTTCGTTATTAAACCGCATGAAAAAATCGGACTAATAGGCTTAAATGGCGCAGGAAAGTCAACGATAATAAAGCTGATGTTCAGGTTTTATGACCCAGAGAAAGGACAGATTCTTCTTGATGGTATTGACCTTAAAGAATACGATGTTTACGCAGTTAGAAAAATATTTGGCGTATTGTTTCAGGATTATGTTACCTACTGTCTGCCATTGCGGGAGATTATTGCACTGCCAGATTTTGAAAGCCGTTTCGATGACACGAAGTTAAAATACGCCTGCGATATAAGTGGGTTCTCAAAAATCATAGAAAACTGGGAAAACGGCTTTGATAGCATTTTAGGTCGATATTATGAAGATGACGGAAAAGATTTGTCTGGCGGGCAGTGGCAGCTTTTAGGACTTGCACGGGCGTACTTTAAGAACTGTAATTATATGATTCTTGATGAACCGTCTGCGGCACTTGACCCCATTTCCGAGGACAGGATATTTGAACAACTATACAGACTGAGCCAAGGCAAAAGCTCGGTTACAATTTCGCACAGGCTTTCAAATACAACTCTTGCAGACAGAATTCTTGTTATAGGAGACGGACACATCATAGAGCAGGGTTCTCATACGGAGCTACTAAAGCAAAACGGCGAATATGCGCATTTGTTTAATTTGCAGGCAAGTAAATATGAATAAACAATATTTATGGGAGGATTGTTATTATGAAAAAAATCAGTGAAAACTTAGTTGCATTCCGTGCAAAGCGCGGGAACACTCAGGAGGAGCTTGCCAAGTATTTGAATGTGAGTACACAAGCTGTGAGTATGTGGGAGAACGGAAAAGATCAGCCCCAGATAGAATTTCTCTCGGACATTGCTAAATTTTATCAAACATCTGTAGAAAAACTCTTGGGTGCAGATGAAGAAAGAAAAAGAATAAAGATAGAACAGTACCATAATGATGCAAACAGTGCTTGTGAAGTTAAAAATTATGAAAGAGTCGTAGATATCTGGCGAGAAGCGAATCATGAATATCTCTGTGATACATACTGTGCCGCTCAATTAATGCTTGCGTTAAATGATTTGTTCAACAGCAACAATAACATTGACTGCCTTAACGAGATTATAAGAATAGGACGGCAAATCGTTGCTCAGGAAAAATCCGAACCATTGATGGGCAGGGTGATTCATGTCCTTTGCAGTTCACTCGCAAAAGTAGGTATGCTGGATGAAGCGAAAGAGTATGCGAAGTTTCTTACAACATAGATGATTCGTATGAGGTTATTATGAGTGAGATAAGCGCCGAAGAAATCAAGGAAGATAATATACCTTCCCTGCCAGATTCTGATGATTTTGTCAGGAAGGTTATGGATAAAATCCATGTACTAAATAATATTTTGCATAAGTATTGATAAACGCACGTTGTTTGAATGAATTACTAAAATTCCTATAATGTGATACTTAGCAGCATTAACTCTAAGAAACAACTCAATTATTCGGTAGGTATTGATTATACGCAAACCTTGCAAAAAGTCGAAGAAAACACAGTTATGCTCCGGCTTTTTTGTTGTTCCTTTTCTGAAAATGTCAATAACATATTGTCAAAATAACAAAAAATGAAGAACTGCAAAGCGTTCGACATAATTCCCGAAGTTTTGCGGTTTTTATCATTTATAATATAAGTAAAACTAAAATGGAGGATAATTCGCCTATGCAACATCTTTTCGGCGGTTTGTTCAAGCAGATTGAGAAACCGCAAGACACACATCCCCCGTCGATTCCGATGGACTTTTCTCAGTATGATGATGAGTATATTACATATTGTATCGAACAGGAGCAAAGCATCAGTGAATTAGAATCGGGGCTGCACACAAACGATGACCCGGAGGAAATTGCAAATAAAGCACTTGCAATGGCTTGTGCATTTTATGATGCAGATTGGGCTGGTGTTATCGAAATTGACATGGAACTAAATATTTGGGCTACCGGATGGTGGCATAATATCGACCCAACTGTTAAGAAACTGGAGAAGATTCAGGAATTTGAGAGCCTTATGGCTATGCCCGGTATCGTCGAGTTAATCAAAAAGCAGAAGCCTATCAGCTTTTCAAATGTCGAAGATATTGCCAAAACCTTTCCCCGGGAGTATCAAGTCTTTAAGCGACTTGAAGCACGTTCTATTATGGCTGTTCCTTTTGGACCCAAGCCTATGGGAATCCTTGTAGTCCGAAATCTCAAGAAATATAACAACCGGACAAGCACTCTTAATATCCTCGCTTATGTCATTCATCGTGCAATTGCACAGAAAAATACAATGGATAGAGTCAGAATGGCTCTTGCGCCGGATGAAATCAAAACCGACAGCGACATTATAATAAACTTCTTCGGTGGTATGGAAATCACAACATCGACAGGCGTATGGAAAGAACAGGATTTCAACTCGCCCAAGAGCAGCCGTGCGATTGCATATATAATGCTACACAGAAAAACCGCTCACTCAGCGTTAGCTATTGCCGACGCCCTGTATCCCGAAGAAGATTCTGACATTGATACTATAAATAAGAATATTCGTGGTTATATATACCGCTTTAGAAAGTCGTTTGAGCTAATCTGTAAAAGCAAGCTCATTGAGTATCAACGACAATTATGACAGCCTTAACCACGACGGCAAAACCATCGGTATGGACGTGGCATTCCGCAACCTCGTCTATGATTATTACAGCAAAGACCTATCCTCTAAAGTAAAGACGGCTATGCGCTCCAAACAGGAAAAGGGTGAGTTTATCACTTGCTTTACTTATGGCTATAAGCCCTCACCGAAGAACAAGCACAAAATGATTGTTGACGAGCCTGCAGCAGAAATCGTCCGTGAGATTTTCGATGCCGTTATTGCGGGCAAGACCACAAGTGAGATTGCCGCAGACCTCAACGCAAGAGGCGTTCCTACGCCGCAAGCTTACAAGGGTGTAAAACGCAGATTTGACACCGAGCCTCAATGGACTCACCCTCGTATCGTCTATATGATACGCAACATTAAGTACACGGGCGTGATGACCAATCACACACGAGAGAGCCGTCATATCCGAGACAAGAACCAACGGCGAGTTCCTGTAGAGGAATGGATTATCCATCCCGATGCACACGAAGCAATCATCCCTCGTGATAAATGGGAGCTTGCGAATGAAATGCTCCGTAACCCCAAGAAAGTAAAAAAGGCTGTCCTTGAACAGCCCGACAGAGTTTATTATTGTGCTCATTGTGGCAGAAAGCTTCGCAAGACTTACGGCTCAGACCAATACTATTCTTGCGTTTCTTCCAAGTATCTGCACGACAGTGAGTGCTCCGACATCCACTTCAAAAGGAGCGAAATGGAAGATGTTCTTGTTGAAGCACTTCGGGCACAGCTAAACTTTATAAAACAGAACGCACCTACCCAAAAGAAAAAAACGCGTTCTGCAAGTGTGGAGTGCTACAAAGCCATCACACAAATCGAAAATGAGCTTGCACAGTTTCCCGACAAAAAACTGGAACGCTATGAAGCCTATCGCTCCGGTGAAATCAGCCGTGAAGATTTCATCAAATCCAAGGATGCACTTTCTGTCAAAGCAGACGAACTCACGGCAAAGAAAGAACAGCTTGAAAAGGAATACCAAGCTCTGCTAAAAGCCAAACAGCAAGAGGCTGATACAGAGTCAGAAGTCGCCAGAGCTGAACAGGTTCTTGCAGACTTCGATGCAGGTTTGCATGAGCATCTGTATGAGGCAATCGAGCGAGTAATCGTAACTTCAAATGAGCAAATCGAAATCGAATGGGTATTTGAGGACATCTTTACACACAAGGAAAAATACTGCTGATTTTAAGCAAAAAGACGGTTTTGCCCCTATTATAACACGAGCACCCCCACATAACCACCCTTATCGAACGAAGTCGAAAACGGTCAAAACCCTTATACAATCAAGGTTTTGACCGAATGAAAAATTTTTTGCTTCTCTCTTGACACGTCGAGACCATCTGGGCAGAGTGGTAAACACGGTATTAGTGCGCCCATTCGCACCCGCGAGGGGTAAGGCGCGTAATATTTTCGAGTTAGAGTCGCTATTGTCTGCGGCTCATTTTTCTTTTTCAGTAGCTTGCTTGATATACTTTCCGCTTTTGATTCTTGCATCAGTAGGCTTCGGCGCGTCCTCTGGGATTGCCCAAGAATGACCGATACGCACCGCACCCTCTATGCGTTCCTCGTTGCACAAAGTCTGTATGCGCCGTTGTGAGATACCCCACTTCTCGGCGGTCTGTGTAACGGATAAATATTTCATCGTATGACCTCCCGATCTTTACGCACTCCGTCTTGTGCGTCAGCGTCAGAATACAATAAATCACTATATATTATACTCGTAAACACGAACAAAATCAAGAGGTACAGAAAAATGTTCAGAAAATATTTCCAACTTGAATAGTCGGCAGCTTCGCCCGCCGCCTACAACCGAATATCGCAGAAGTGCTGCGCTCTCGTTTTTCAAAAAATCGAGGGCGCATTTTTATGCCCGAAAATATTTCTCCGATGTTTGGCATTTTCGATCTTTACACCGTGGAAGAAAGCAACAGAAAAAATTTTTTCAAAAATCAGCCAAAACGCACCTTGCCAAGACCTGTAATAAGTGAACGGAGAAAAATTTTTGAAAACGGTTGAATTTCTCCCCTCTGAAATTCTGAATCTGTGAAAAGTGTTTTTCAAACCGTTGATTTTTCTCCCGCAAATGTCCTAACAGGTAGAGGATGAAATTTTCTAAAAGAATTTTCCAAACACCGTTGATTTTTGCCCGCTGAAATTCTGAATACAATGAAAGCCATTTTTGCCACTCAAAAAATATTCTTGTCAGACCACTCACCCAAACAGCAAAAAAATGTCCGTTGCAAAGTGGAGAGACTTAATTTTCTCAAAGAAAATGTCCGTTGAATTGTGAAAGCACTACCAAGTTTTTCGCAGATTTTGTCCGTTGTCAAGTAGAGGGGTATTACAAAAATCCCCGTTCAGAGGATAGCGGAAGTAGTTAGAGCAAGATTCTACCACGGTGCCAAATTTCGCCTACTGCTCATTTTCGCCCTTGTGGTGATCTTGTTGGGGAGTGCCTTCCCCAAACCCTGCTGAACGGCTAACGCCGCAAATTTTCCTCTCGCCCCGTTTGGCAATTCTGCCATCTTCGGTGTTGTAGTGAGCAAGAGAAAATTTGAAAAAAATTTGCGACCTACCTTGCAAAACCGCTTTCCACGATGGGTTAGGCGGAAAGCGATACAACCAAACTTTTACGCTATCTCGCAAAAATCCATCCACGGAAATTTGTTGTTTTGCAGAAGTCGCAAAAAATGGGGTGCAAAAACGGCTGAAAAAAAATGTTAAGTAGAGGAACTTATCAAAAACCTCGGACAAACGCCGAAAAAATGTCCGTTGTAAAGTGAAAGAATTTTTCAAAACACCTTAAAAAACAGCCTCAAAAAATATGGTAAGTGAAAGGAGTTATGCCTATGCCAAAAACGTACAACACACCAAAGCGCACTTTCGTAGTCAAGACCCGCTTGACCGAGGAAGAACACGACTTCTTTATGGAGCGAATGAAGAATTATGAAATGAGCCAATCCGAATTTATACGGCAAGCCATTGACGGCGCGGTTGTCAAACCGATTATCCGTGTCAATCCCGTCAACGATGAAGTGCTTGCCACGCTCGGAAAGCTCATTGCCGAGTATGGCAAGATCGGCAATAACATCAATCAGATAGCTCGGACGCTGAACGAATGGCGAAACCCATACCCACAGCTTGCCGCCGAGATACAAGCCGCCGCTTCAGATCTCGCCGCGCTGAAATATGAAGTCTTGCAAAAGGTAGGTGAACTGAATGGCTACGTTCAAACATATCAGCTCTAAAAATGCTGATTACGGCGCAGCCGAAAAATATCTGACCTTTGCCCATGACGAGTTTTCCATGAAGCCCACGCTTGATGAAACCGGACGGCTCATACCACGCGAGAATTTCAGAATTGCCACGATTGGATGTGGCGAGGAAGATTTCGCTATCGCGTGTATGCGGGCAAATCTCCGCTACGGCAAAAACCAAAAACGCGAAGATGTGAAAAGCCACCACTACATTATTTCCTTTGACCCAAGGGACGGCACAGACAACGGATTGACCGTTGACCGCGCACAGCAGTTAGGCGAGGAATTTTGCAAAACGCATTTTCGCGGACACCAAGCACTTGTCTGTACCCACCCCGATGGTCATAACCACAGCGGCAATATCCACGTTCATATTGTCATAAACAGTTTGCGAATAGAGGAAGTCCCATTGCTCCCGTACATGGACAGACCTGCAGATACACGGCAGGGTTGCAAGCACCGGTGTACCGACGCGGCTATGGAATATTTCAAATCCGAAGTGATGGAAATGTGCCACCGCGAAAACCTCTATTAGATTGATCTGCTTCACGGCAGCGCAAACCGCGTTACCGAGCGCGAGTATTGGGCGCAGAAAAAGGGACAAGCCGCACTTGATGAAAGAAACGCAGAAATCACCTCCGCAGGGCTGACACTGCGCACCACAAAATTTGAAACTAACAAAGAGAAGCTACGGCAGACGCTACGGGCTGTACTTGATTTCTCAACCACCTTTGAGCAATTTTCCGCTTTGCTTTTGCGGCAAGGGATAACCGTCAAGGAGAGCCGAGGGCGTTTGTCCTACCTCACACCCGACCGCACCAAACCCATCACAGCAAGAAAGCTCGGTGATGATTTTGACCGCGCCGCCGTTCTTGCCCGTTTGGAGCAGAACGCACACAGGGTTGTCGAGGAACGCGCCGCAGCACTCAAAGCCGACAAAAATGCTCCCAAACGTAGCGTGATAGACAGACTTCACGAAAAGCAGACCGCAGTTAAAAATGACGGCATACAGCGCACCGTGGACATTGCAGCCAAACGCGCCGAGGGTAAAGGCGTTGGTTATGAAAGATGGGCGAAAGTCCACAACCTCCAACAGATGGCAAAAGCCCAATTTCTGTTGGACACGGGCTTTAGCTCACAAGAGGAATTTGACGCGGCACTTGCCACCGCCCAAGCTGATTTGCAGAGTACCCGCGCCGCGCTAAAAGCCATCGAAACGAAAATAGCCGAGAAAAAGGAATTGCAGAAAATGGTTATCGACTACGTCAAGACGCGAGATGTGCGAAACGAGTACAAGGCGCAAAAGACCGATAAGAAGAAAGCCGCCTATCGCGCTGCGCACGAAGATGACTTTATCGTAGCCGATGCTGCTGTCCGTTATTTCAAATTCCACGGCATTACAAAGATACCGACCTATAGGGCATTACAGGCAGATATTGAACAGTTGATTACAGAGAAAAACGCCGCCTATAACGCCTACAACGAAGCGAAAGCCCGTCATAGGGAGCTTGCCACCATTCAGCACAATTTGGCTGAACTTCACGGCGAGCCTACCCCCGACAAGTCCAAGAAACACGAACACACGATATGACCGCGCCGCAGAAAGGAGCTAACCAATGCCACGAATGAGCAAAAAGAGAAAACAGGAATGGTCGTTCTTCTTGAATGACCGCAACCGTATCACCTATAACGAGCTTTGCCGCAAATGCGTCCATGAGTGCAAACAGAGCTACCGCGCCCTTGTTATCGAGTGCCCGCGCTACTGCTCCAAACGCTCCAAAGAAGGGCATAACGCCTCACTTCCGCGCCCTCCAACGGACGAGTAGCCATAGCTTCTATGCCGCGCTGAAAGGAAGTGATGAATGATATTTTTTAAGAAAAACACTCCACTCCCTCCGTTCATACCTTTGCCACGGTTTATGATCGCAAGCGAACATTCGATAAACGCGAAGCTGCTCTATGGGCTGTTGCTTAACCGCACCTTGCTTTCTCAAAAATCGGGTTGGGTATCAGAGGACGGAAACGTGTATGTCATTTACACGATAAAGCAGATGGCAGATGACCTTAACAGGAGCGAAAGAACAGTAAAAACCGCGCTGAACGAATTAGAAAACGCAGGGCTGATTACCCGTATCCGTCAAGGTTGGAACAGGGCTAACCACATATTCCTACATCTGCCCGATGGGGTGCAGATTTCTTCACCACCAGAGGGAAATATTTGCCCTATGGAAGTGCAGGAAACTTCACCTTGTATGGGGCAAAATCTGCCCCCAAGTAATACTGAACAAGAATATAAAAATATGATTCAGACAGAAAAAGGAGAGATACGCCGCCGATACGGTCAGTATCAAAATGTTTTTCTCTCTGAAAAGCAGCTTGCCGCGCTTGAAGCCGATTATCCCGATAGGTACGCCGACTACATCAACCGCCTGTCAGCATATATGGAGGTCAACGGAAAGCACTATGCCAACCATTACGCCACTATCCGAAAATGGCTTGACGAGGATAACAAAGCCAAGCCCGTCAAGAACTACGATTCCGAATACACCGATAAAGGAGATTGCCTATGAATATTGACCCTATTTTGTCCGCTATCATTGATACCGCAGACGCGGCGAACACCGCGCCCGATGATTATATCAATCCCGAAGATGGGCTGAAATACTGCGGCAAGTGCCATACGCCAAAAGAAGCGTACTTCGCTGAAAAGCACCGCTTTAACGGGATTGACCGACACCCAACCGATTGCAAGTGTGCTGCCGAGGAAAGAGAACGGCGCGAGGCTGAAATGCGAGAGTTTAACCGTATCAACCACATCAACCTCTTACGCTCCGAGGCGTTCAGCGATATTCCCGCCGCTGATTGGCGTTTCGATAATGCGCCTGTTATGACAAAACAGCTTACCAAAGCAAAAGAATACGCCGAGAAATGGGACGATTTCAGCCGTGAGGGTATCGGGCTGTTACTGTTCGGAAATGTCGGCACAGGAAAATCCTACGCCGCAGGGTGTATTGCAAACGCTCTGATTGACCGCATGATTTCCGTTCTCTATTTCGATATGACCGATGTAGTCAACCGAATGCACGATATTCGCATATCGGGCAATTTTGGAGCAGACCGCGACAGCTACTTAAAACGGATCACGCGCCCCGATTTACTCATTCTTGACGATTTGGGCGCAGAACGAAATACAAGCTACGGCAAGGAGCGCGTTTTCGATATAGTCAACCGCCGCTTACTCTCCCGCAAGCCTATGATTATCACAACCAATATCGCGCTGTCTGTTATGCAGAAAGCAACCGACCTTGATGATCGGCGCATTTATGACCGCATTTTAGAGGTATGCGTTCCCGTCCTCTTTGACGGCGAGAACTTCCGCAAGGGTAATGCAGCCGAAAATCTCAAAAAAGCGGCTCAAATCCTTAACCTCTGATACTCATATCAGACAAGCATATCCGCATAAAATTGAAATATGACCGTAGCCCATGAAAGGGGGATCCGCTATCGAAATAATCGTCCATTATCCCGAAACACCCGAAAAGCAGGCGTTATTTGACGCTCGTGTGGCAAAGTTCCACGCTGAATATGTGGCGCAGTACATCGAAAAGCTGAATTGCCCCACAGAGCAAAAACTAAAATTGATTGACGCAATCGCACAAACCATTCTTGACGGTTGCGAGGAAGATAAAAAGAGCAAAGCTGAATAAATTGAAACAGGCAAGGTAGATGCCCTTTTGTGGGGGGATCTGCCTTGCCTGTTTTTTCTATGTTTAGTCCAACGGCTTATATTCAGTTACGGCTTTTAGGTATGCTTCGGGATTGCCGTTCAATATAAGATCGGCATATTCAAGAGGGGCATTGTAAATCAGATAGTCAAGCTCTGAACGTTCATACATATTCCGCGCAACCTCATTTTCAACGGCAACGGTATCAATAGCTATCATACTGCCGTCAGAAAATTTCAGCTCCACGCAGACAGTATCGAAGTTAAAGGCGCAGCTAACAAGTTTTTTCATAATCAAATCCTCCTTTCGCTCTTATTTGAAGAAACGTTCCCATGTGCTTTTGAAAATACGCACTTTGTTCTGTTCCCATTTTTTCAGATTACCGACATGAACACCGAGCATATCAGCATATTCGCGCTGTGTCATATTCAATTCCAACCGCTTTTTGCGTATCTGCTTGCCTTGATCGTTATACAAGAACATATTGAAGTCATCAAGCAATTCCGTTACGGGGACACCGAACAGGGCGGCAAGTTTTTCCATGTTATCTAACGGGTAATAGTCGCGCCCGTATTCCTCATAGTGGATATAAGTGCTACGGTCAACGCCTATATAATCTGCCACCTCTCTTTGCAAGAGTGCTTTTCGGTATCTGTGATAACGGAGCTTGTCCGCAATCTCGGTTATCTCCGACGGGTCAGAGAATCGGATATTGAATTTCTCGGATTCTAACAAATGGTGTGGTGCAAGCAACGGGAAACTGTGAATGAACAAGGGAGCAAATTTCACCTCTCCCGATATGTTTTGCACCATCAAATAAGAACGGCTACCCAAGCGGCGAAATACGCGCCATTTTTCATCGGAGGGAGCTTGATTTTCGCCGTATGCTCCAAAACAAGCCGTTATGATAGGATAGCATTTTCGATACATCTCGACCCATATGCCGCGAACCTGTTGCCTTTATCCGGCTTATATGTACCCACCGCCTTTATAAGCCCGACCGTTCCAATGGAGATAAGCTCATCCTGCTCCTCCCCACTTACGTAATACTTCTTGACAATGTGCGCAACAAGCCGCATATTGTGCAAAATAAGCTTATCCTTGGCGGATTTGTCGCCCGAAGCAAGCCGCCCGAAAAGCTCAGATTCCTCCTTTGCCGAAAGCGGCTTGGGAAAGTTGTTTTTGTCCGAAATGTGAAGTGCGAACCACAATAGCTTTGAGGCTATCCTTGCAAGCATTTCAAAGAACATAGTATTTACCCCGCCTTTCCTTGAATATCCGTGAAAACAAGCCTTGAAAGCCTATATCGGCGGATAATTCCGTTTCCCTCTTATATCATATTCCGATATGGATTGTACAGATTACTTATAAAGCAAATATATGATGATTTTGGCAAAAGCTGTATGATAAAGTATCTGAGCGGCTAACATTATCTCAAAAAATAAATAAACAGCATATAACACTTGACAACAGTTGTATACTGTGATATACTGTTATACATGACGTCATAGAAAGGAAAGATCGAAAAATTGAGAATAATAATAAACAATTCGCTGATGACCCCCATCTACGAACAGATAGTGGAGCAGATAAAGGCACTTATCCGCCAAGGCGAACTGCGGGAAAACGATATTCTACCATCTGTCAGAACCTTGTCAAATGAGCTGAAAATCAGCGCCCTGACAGTAAAAAAGGCATATGATTATCTGGAGGAAGAGGGCTTCACCGTTACCGTTCACGGAAAGGGCAGCTATGTCGCGGCGACCAATACCGAGCTTTTGCTCGAGGAACAGAAAAAAGAGCTGGAAGCCGACCTGGAAGCGGCAATACTAAAGGGCAAGCGATACGGCATCAGCAAGGAAGATATAAAAAGCCTTTTTGAATTGCTTTTGGAGGAATAGCAATGATTAAAACCGAACACTTGAAAAAGAACTATAAAAATTTCACGCTGGATTGCTCGCTTGAAATAAGAAGCGGATTCATAACCGGGCAGATAGGTCAGAACGGTGCAGGAAAAAGCACAACATTCAAGGCGATTCTGGGACTTATTACTCCTGACGGCGGAAGCATAAGCATATTCGGCAAGGACATAAGCGAGATTACGCCTTTAGACAAGCAGGATATCGGCGTTGTTCTGTCGGATTCCGGATTCAGCGGATATCTTACTATTGATGATATCATTCCCGTGCTTGAAAGCCTTTACAGAAATTTCGACAGAGCGTTTTTTATCAATCAGGTCGAACACTTCAAGCTACCCCGCGACAAGAAAATAAAAGAGTTTTCCACCGGAATGAAGGCAAAACTGAAGGTTCTGGCGGCAATCTCGCATAACGCCAAGCTTCTGATACTCGATGAACCCACAGCGGGATTGGACGTTGTGGCAAGGTTTGAGATATTGGAAATGCTAAGAGATTTTATGGGAAAGGATGAGAATCGCTCCATCCTGATAAGCTCGCACATTTCAGGCGATCTGGAATCTTTATGCGACGACATTTATATGATTCATGACGGAAAAATCATCATGCACGAGGATACCGATGTTCTTTTGAGCGATTATGCGCTGATAAAGATTGATCCGGAGCAATATGCCGCATTGGATAAGCAGTATATACTGCGCGTCAAGGAAGAAAAATACGGCAATAGCTGTCTTACAAATCAAAGGCAGTTTTATATTGACAATTACCCTAAAGCGGTTATCGAAAAAAGCAATATAGATGAAATTATTACCATGATGATAATGGGAAGCGAATATGACCATCTTTGATGATAAGGGGGAGCGAATTATGACCGGTCTTTTGGTAAAGGATTTGAAGCTGTTAAAGGCACAGCGGTATTTCTTTCTGATATTTATGGCAACAGCCGTCTGGATACAGACATTTATGGAAGGTGTTTCGTTCATCATAGGATATATGTCCATTTGCGGCTCCATGGCTGTCTTAAACACCATAAGCTACGACGAATATGACAACGGAAATGCATTCCTGTTTTCCCTTCCAATCAGTCGGAAGGGATATGTCCTTGAAAAATATGTATTCGGATTTCTCATAGGCGGAGGAGCATGGCTGTTTGCCGTAATTATCGCGATTGCCATGAGCTTCGTAAAAACTTCGCTATTGGTGAGCGACATTGTAATTGCCGCTTTGATGCATTTTGCGCTGTTGGCGGTTATTCTTGCCGTTATGCTGCCTGTTCAGCTTAAATTCGGCGGAGAGAAAAGAGTATATGTTATTTTCGGAATTGCCGGAATAGCAGGCATTATCGGCTTTATCGCAATTGGAATTGTGCGTTGGCTGAAGATAGATTTAAGCCTGATATTTAATCGCCTGTCGACTGTAAGCAGTGGAATCATGGTTTTGGCTATAATGGTGATAGCTGCCTTAGCGGTTCTTATATCATGCAGAATCAGCATATCCATTATGAAAAAGAAAGAATTTTAACACAGTTTTCTTTGAGACTATCCCGAAAAAATCACTGATAGCACAGATGTCACCGCTTACGAATTTCGTATTGCACATATCGCCGTGATGTGGTATACTTGTAACGAAATAATCTTAGAGCGTGGGGTGATTTTTTGATACCGATATGCGAATACATCAATTTCATACCGTCGTCCGACGAGCCGCTTTCCGCAGATGTTTTCTTTATCAAGGGCGATAAAAAGACATACATCTACGACGTCGGCTCGAACGAGCAAGCCTTTAATGAGATTGAAAGCGTTGCGGGCGAAAAGGCGGTGATACTTTCACACTTCCATCCCGACCATACCGCCAATATGAAGCGTATTAGCTGCGATGAGATATATCTGGGCAAAAAGACATATGAAAAGCTTGGCAAGGGCATCATCGTCAGCGACAGAATTGTTATTGAGGACGGCTTAAAGCTTGAAATAGCGCGGTTTCCATCGGTTCACGCAAAGGGCAGCCTGGTGCTTACAATCAGCTCGGAATACACCCTTATTGGTGACCTTTACTATTCCAACAAGGACTGCAACAAGGACGTCGCGCGGGAGATGATTACGGCTATGAAAAGGCTTGACACAAAGTATTTCGTCCCAAGCCACTGCGGCGAATCACCTATAATCGAAAAAAGCATACTGATTTGCGAGCTTGAAGACTACTTTTTCGGCGGAGAAATCTCAAAGAAAGGAACGACACAGAGCAAATGAACGGTGAAAATACGGATTGGGGCAAGAGCGTTTCGGGCGTGCTGATTAAGGATGGAAAGGTGCTTTTAGCCCGTCATACATACGGCTCCGGCAATGGCAAGCTGATTATCCCCGGAGGATACATCAATATCGGCGAATCGCCGGAACAAGCTATCGTGCGGGAATACATGGAGGAAACCGGCGTTCTGATTAAGCCGGAGCGGATTATTGGCATACGTTTCAACGTCCACGACTGGTACGTCTGCTTTGAGGTAAGCTATGTTGACGGCACACCCCGCCCCGACAACGACGAAAACAGCGAGGTTATCTGGGTGGATATCGCCGAGGCTCTTGCGCGGGAGGACGTCCCCGGGCTTTCTAAAAGCCTGATACGGGCGGCTATGGATAGCGATTCGGGGCTTTCTCAGGCGGAGTATATTTCCCGGGAAAGTGATAAGCCTTATTCGCTGTTTACGGCAATCTGACAGCCTGTAAAGCTGATATTCTTTACATAAAAATCATCCCCCGCTGAAAAGCAGAGGATGATTTTGTTTTTATATTGATTTCCGTCAGTCGACGTTATCCCTTTTCTTCAAGCTTGGTGATAAGGTCTACCCTTCTCTGATGTCTGCCGCCCTCAAATTCGGTGGTAAGGAACAAATCTACAAGCTCGCAAGCCAAGCCGGCTCCCACTACTCTTCCGCCGAGGCACAAGGCGTTGGCGTCGTTATGCAGACGGGTGTATTTTGCCGAGAAGCTGTCAGAGCAGGCGCAGGCGCGGATTCCTTTAATCTTATTTGCCGCTATGGATATGCCTATTCCGGTTCCGCAAATAAGTATTGCTCTGTCAACAGTGCCGTTTACAACCTCGCGGCAGACACGCTCCGCAGCGTCGGGGTAGTCGATTTTCTCGCCAGGGGCTATGCCGTAATCTATGTATTCCACCCCTATTTCATCCAGATGCTGGCATATTGCAAGCTTTAAATCTGTTCCCGCATGGTCGTTTCCTATTCCTATCTTCATAAATATCGTCCTTTCAAAATCTATTTATTTTTCTCCAATAAATCCTTTTCAGCTTTGGTTATCTGCAGATATCGCGCATTCAGCGCTTCTGCGGGCTTTGCTTCTTCGAGATGCCACAAAGCCGCCTGAGCTATTCCCGATGCCTTTTGAAGCCTGTCAGCCGCGGGAGCAAGTCTCACTCTTAAATCGTCTGTAAAGAGTGTTTGCTTTACAGACTCTGCGCAGTCGCCGACAAGAATTATATCACCGCTATAGCTATCGGCGTATTCCCTGAGCTTTTCAAGCTTGATAACGCCGTCCGGAACAGTGTTTGTAAGGCGTTCGCCGTCGGAATCGTATGCTCCGAAATAGACTATTCCGGGGCGTGCGGACATAACGGCAAAGATTCTTGCCTTTGCTGCAAGGCAGTTTGCGGCAAGTCCTTCAAGCGTAGAAACTCCAAGGCAGCTTTTGCCTGTAAAGCATAGTCCCTTTACCATGGCAATTCCGATTCTGAGTCCTGTATACGACCCAGGACCGTTTGCGGCGGCGATGATATCAACATCGTCAAGGGTGAGGTTGACGTCTCCCAAGAGTCGCTTTACAAATGGCAGTATCACCTGAGAATGGGTTAGCCTTGTGTAGACCGACGTTTCGCCAAGCACAACGCCGTCGCGCAGAACTGCACATGAGGCAGTTTTTCCTGAAGTATCAATTGCTAATATCGTCAAATCTTTCATCTCCGGTAACTATAATTCTTCTGTCATCCTCGCCGGTGCGGAGTATCTCAATAGTAATAATGCCGTCTGGCAGCTCGTCGGCTATATTCTCGCTCCACTCTATTGCCAGCACCCTGTCGTTGGTGAGATAGTCGTAAAAGCCAATGCATTCAAGCTCGTCCGCGCTTATTCTGTACATATCAAAGTGGCAAAGGCTGAGCTTATCGCCGATATATTCGTTGACGATTGCAAAGGTGGGGCTTGAAACATCATCCCTTAGTCCCATTCCGAGAGCTATTCCATGGGTGATAGTGGTTTTCCCCGCTCCCAATCCGCCCTTGAAGGCAATGATATCCCCACCGCGAAGGCGCGAGCCTATAATTTTTCCGACCTCTATCGTCTCGGCGGCGGAGTGGGTAACAAATTCAGTTGTCAAAATTATTCACCAGCCATTAATATCCGGATTCTCCGGCTACCGATTCATCGTTGATAATCCAGTCGAACACGGGAATCACGCGGTAATTTTCGTCGTCGTCGCGGATGATTACCCTTTCAATGCCAGAGTTGATTATGACCCTTTTGCACATTGAGCAGCAGCAGGAGTTTTTGATGTATTCGCCTGTTGCAACCTCTCTGCCGCATAAGTACAGGGTTGCACCCAGCATACGCTCACGCGGAGCGTTTATTATGGCGTTCATTTCGGCGTGTACGCTGCGGCAAAGCTCGTATCTCTCTCCGCGAGGGATATTGAGCTGGTTGCGGACGCAATAGCCAAGGTCGGTGCAGTTTTTTCTGCCCCTCGGCGCTCCAACGTAGCCTGTGGATATTATCTGGTCGTTGTTGACGATTACCGCGCCGTATCTTCTTCTGAGGCAGGTGCATCTTTCCGAAACGGAATCGGCGATATCGAGGTAGTAGTTGATTTTGTCTCTGCGCTGCATTATTACCAGTCCTTTCATAAAGGCATTATTTAAAAGTATTATAGCACATTTTACTTGCATTGTAAAGTAGAATATCTTAATAGTTCAGGTGTTTGTGAAATGTTAGTGACAGAAAGGCGAAAAATGTAAATATCCCTTGAAATTATTGCGAAGTGGGATTATACTGTAATTAACACATCGAAAAGAGGCGAAATGATGCCAAGATTCTTCTGCAATTCACCGCCTGTCGGCAATGCTATAAGCCTTTTCGGGGAAGATGCTGTTCACATCGGCAGGTCGCTGCGAATGAGGCTGGGCGACGTTATAACCGTCTGTCACGACAAAACCGACTACAGCTGCAAAATCCTGAAGATCAGCGACGAAGCAATAGAGCTTGAAGTGATATCACAATCGCCGTCGCCAGAGCCTTCGGTTTCGGTAACGCTTTTTATGGCTGTTCCAAAGCTTGATAAGCTTGAGCTTATCGTCCAGAAGGCAACCGAGCTTGGCGCAGTTGAGATAGTCCCCGTTTTAACGCAGAGGTGCGTTTCCCGACCGGAGCAAAAGCAATTTGCAAAAAAGCGTGAAAGGCTTGCAAAAATCGCTCTTGAAGCAGCCAAGCAGTCGGGCAGAGGTATTGTTCCCACCGTTTCGGACATAATAAGCCTTGAATGCTGTATTGAAAAAATGAGGGCAATGGATTTAGGGCTTGTCTGCTATGAAAAGGGTGGAAAATCCTTAGGTAAATTTCGGTACAATCCGGGAGACAGCGTTGGAGTGCTTATAGGCTCGGAGGGCGGCTTTTCAGTGGAAGAGATTGCACTTTGCGAGCAGAACGGTATCGAAAAAATATGGCTCGGCGAAAGGATTCTTCGATGTGAAACCGCTCCGATATCTGCAATCAGTATTATAATGCATCTGAGCGGCAATATGTAGAACGAATTTCTCATAAAAGTATAGAAACAATGTGTTTTTCAGATATTTTCAGACACTTTTTATCGAGAAATAAACACAGGTCTTGCATTTTCAAAAGAAATATGCTATATTATAATTAATAAAAGTATAAGGAGATGTTATTATGAATAGTATTCTCAACACCCTTGCTTACAATTCCATCCTCACCATAGAACTGCTGGCCATGGCGATACATTTCATATCCTAAAATTCCAGCATCCACAGA
>ENA-ORMR01001097-ORMR01001097.1-human-gut-metagenome-genome-assembly--contig:-NODE-1097-length-22390-cov-5.105977_pt1 | contig 22390 bp, 20 predicted proteins | sample MGYA00242107_ERZ509003 | MGnify/ENA primary metagenome ERZ509003 (study PRJEB26280, sample SAMEA2338699) | human gut metagenome | biome: human gut; feature: human-associated habitat; material: faeces... | reverse complement strand
GCTGGGCCCCTCTCCCTCCATAGGGATGCGGTGGTGGGTCTTTTCATAGTCTGGGTCGGCCACCGGCACTGCCGAGAGCAGACCCTGGGTATATGGATGGGCCGGATGGCCGTAAACCTCCTCCGTAGGGCCATATTCCACCATGGTGCCCAGATACATGACAGCCGTCTCATCGGCGATGTGGCGGACCATGGACAGATCGTGGGCAATAAACAGGTACGTAAGTCCCAGCTCCCGCTGAAACTTCATCAGCATATTGACCACCTGGGCCTGGATGGACACATCCAGGGCGGAGATGGGCTCATCACAGACGATAAATTCCGGGTTCAATGCCAGCGCCCGGGCAATACCCACCCGCTGGCGCTGGCCTCCGGAGAACTCATGGGGGAATCGGTTGGCGTGCTCCTTGCTGAGGCCTACCATGTTCAGCAGCTCATACACCCGCTCCCGCCGCTCCTTGGCATTGGCGCAAAGCTTATGCAGCTCCAGGCCCTCCGCGATGATCTCGCCTACGGTGAAAAAGGGATTCAGAGAGGCGTAGGGGTCCTGAAAAATCATCTGCATCTTTCGAGTCAGGGCCTTGGGTCACCTTACTGATGTCCTGGCCGTCAAACACGATGGTGCCCCCGTCCGGCTCATAGATACGCAGCAGGGTGCGGCCCACGGTGGTCTTGCCGCAGCCGGACTCGCCCACCAGTCCCAGGGTCTTGCCCCGCTGGATGGCAAAGGATACATTGTCCACCGCCCGCAGGATCTTGCCCCGGCCTACACGGAAGTGTTTTTCCAAGTTGGAAACCTGGAGAATTGCATCAGACATGATCACTGCCTCCTTTCGGCAGGGGCGGAATGCCCTCCGGCGGCGTTACATCGGGTGCCCTTGGGTCCAGCAGCCAGCAGCGGGAGCCGTGGCCCTGACCGCAGGCAAATTCCGGGGGATCTTCCTTCAAGCACGCCTCCATGGCGTAGGGACACCGGGCCGCAAAGGCGCACCCCTTGGGCGGGGCATACAGATCGGGCGGCGTGCCGGGAATGGCGAACAATGCCTGCCCCTTGACGCCGAGCTGCGGCAGTGCGCGGAGCAGCGCGCGGGTGTAGGGGTGAACGGGACAGGAAAAGACTTCCTCTGTCGGCCCCGTTTCGATGATCTCGCCGGCGTACATAACGGCCACGCGGTCGGCGATATTTGCCACCACGCCGAGATCGTGCGTGATGAAGATCACGCTTAGCCCCATGCTGCGCTGAATATCGCGCAGCAGCCGGAGGATCTGCGCTTGCAGCGTCACGTCGAGCGCGGTGGTGGGCTCATCGCAGATGAGCACCTCGGGGTCGGCGGCGATCGCGGTCGCGATGACGATGCGCTGGCGCATGCCGCCGGAAAACTCGTGCGGGTATTTCCCGTAGCGGTCAGAGGAGATGCCGACCTGCTCCATCAGCTTTTTCGCCTTTTCCGTGGAGGCGTCCTTGCTGAGGTCGGAGTGCAGCGTGATCATCTCGCGGATCTGTTCGCCGACGGTTTTGAGCGGGTTGAGCGCCGTCATCGGGTCCTGAAACACCATGGCGATGCGCTTGCCGCGGATGGCGAGCCAGTCCTTTTCTGCAAGCTGGTCGAGCCGGGTGCCCTTGAAGTCGATGCTGCCGCCGACGATCGTACCGTTTTTGTCGGTCATGCCGATGAGCGTCTTGGTCAGCACGCTCTTGCCGCTGCCGGACTCGCCGACGATGGCGAGCGTTTCGTTTTCATAGAGATCGAGGCTCGCGCCGCGCACGGCGGTGAGCGTTTTGCCGCGCAGACTGAAGTTGACGCGGAGGTCGCGGACGCTGAGAATCGTATTTGCCATAGCTGCGTTCCTCCTTAAATGTGATTGCGCGGGTCGGAGGCGTCCGCGAAGCGGTTGCCCACGATATAGAACGACACCGTGACGAACGAGAGGATGATGGTCGGATAGATCAGCTGGAAGGGATAGACCTCAAAGCTGTTCTTGCCGACGGAGACAAGGTTGCCGAGCGACACAACGTCGAGCGGAAGGCCGAGGTTGATGTAGCTGAGGAAAACCTCAGAGCCAATGGAGTAGGGGATCGTCAGCGCGACCTCCATGATGACGATGCTGACGATATACGGCACGATGTTTTTCAGCAGAATGCGGGAGAGCGGCGTGCCGAGACACTGGGAGGCAATGTTGTACTCGTTTTCACGGATGGCGACAACGCGGTTTCGCACGAAGCGCGCGATGGAGAGCCAACCGGTCAGACACATGGCGAGCACGATCGTCCAGAAGCTCGGGCGCAGAATGTAGGTGAAGAGCACCAGATAGACCGTCTGCGGGATGTTGGTGACGATGTTGTAAAGCTCCGTCATGAAGCGGTCGATGCGCTGCACGTAACCCCACAGCGCGCCCGCGATCGTGCCGAGCGTCACGTCGAAAAACGCGATCACAAAGCCCAGCAGCAGCGAGGTGCGCGTGCCGTACCAGGTGCGCGCCCACATATCGCGGCCGATGTTGTCCGTGCCGAACCAGTGCTCCTTGCAGGGGGAGAGGTTCCATATGGCGCTGCCGGTCTGGGCAAAGTTCGGGTTGCGGTAGCTCGTTTCCCAGCCGGGGATCAGCTCGCTGATGAGCGGGTAGAGCAGGCTCATCGCAACAAACGCGCACATGATGCCCAGCAGCACCGTGGAGCTGCGCTGTTTGAAGAAGGTGCGGAAGGTGCTGTGCCAGTAGGAGTAGTTGGAGTAGCCGGTCAGCTCGCTCTTTTCGTAGTCGAAGGGAATGCGTTCGAACATGCTCTCGCTCAGCGAGACCTTGAGATTTGGCTTTGCAGCGTTCATGACTATCCCTCCTCCTTTTCCGTAAGGCGGATGCGCGGATCCAGAAATACCATCAGAATATCACCGAGGAATACGCCGAGCACGCCCAGAGTTGAATACAGAATGACAAGCACCTGAACAAGAGAGTTGTCCATCTCCTGAATGGCTTCCACAAGAAGGCCGCCCATGCCGGGAATGGAATAGAGGCTTTCGATCACGAGGGAGCCGGAGATCGTCAGAAGCATTTGCAGGGGGAAATACTGCGCGAGAGGCACGAGCGCGTTGCGCAGCACGTGGGACTTCATCAGCTTCCAGTCGCTCATGCCCTTGCTGCGGGCGAATTTGACATAGTCGCGGTTTTCCTCGTCCACCATGAACCGGCGCAGCCAGATGGCATACCAGGCGATGCTCGAAAGCGAGAGCGAGATCGTCGGCAGGATCCAGGTGACGGGATTGCGCTCGCTGAACATCATGGGGATCTTGAAAAGACCCGTGATGGCGATCTGGAGCAGGAAAAGATAGATAAGGCTCGGCACGGCGCGCACGATGACCACGTAGCCCGTGCCCAGCGCATCCGGCAGGCCACCCTTGCCCTTGGCCATTGCCATGCCCATCAGAAGTCCGAGAACCAGCGAGATGAGCATGCTCACTACGCCGAAGTAGAGCGAATAGGGGATCTTTTCCGCCAGAATATCCGAAATGGCGCGGTGGGGCTGGAGCACGTAGGACTCGCCGAGGTCGCCGTGGAAGAGGTCGACCATGAATTTGCCGAAAAGCTTGATCGGATTGCCGACAGCGCCGATGTCCTCAAGGTACATCTCGCGCTCGGCTTCGCTCATGTTCTGGTAGTCGTCGCGCGTGAAGTAGCCGTCGGTCGGCATCAGGCGCAGCAGCAGAAATACAACGAATACCACGATGAAAACACTGAGCAGGGATTGCAAAGTCCGCTTAAAGATATATTTAGCCATGTTACCACCCTTTATATTGGTACGGCGGCGTCTCAGCCGGCATTTCTCTTGAGCAGCTGCTCATAGAACTCATCTTCCAGCTGCTTGTACTGCTCGGCCGAGATGGGCTCTTCGGAAAGCTGCATGCCCTTATACTTGAAGCGGGAGAGGCCAAAGCCGCCGCGCGGCGCGGTGAACGGGATCTCGCGGGTCATGCCGTAAGTGCCGCCGCCGCTCTCCCACGGAATGATGTAGCCGCCATTGATGAGCATGCCTTCAGCCTGGGCGAAGAGTTCATAGCGCTCGGAGGCGACGAGCTTTTCGCTTGCCTCCTTCACCAGCGCGTCGAACTGCGGCAGAGAGTAGCGGCCGTCGTTGACGGCACCGCCCGTTGTCAAACGGTCGAGCTGGGAGAGAGGATCGGCATATTTGAAGCTGTAGTTATCATAGGCAAAGTCAAAGTTGCCCGGAGCGATGACGTCGTTGTACTTGTCACCCGTAAACTGGGAGAGGATGACCTCGATATTCTCACTGCCAAAGACCTCTTCAAGGTTCATTTTGATGATCTGCGCCATGGAGACCTCGTCGGAGGACGCGCCGTGTACGTAGACCAGCTGGAGCGGCAGCTTACCGTCGGTCTGGAACGAGAAGGTGCGGCCCATCTTGACCTCGCCGGCGCTTGCGCCGCGAATGTTGCCGCTGCCGTCGGTCACCGCGCTGAGCGCCTTTTCAAAGTACTCCTTTGCAAGAGCGGGATCGTATGTGGCGGCGCCGCGCTCCTTGATCTCCTTGAGGGGAGCGTAATCGGTGTAGTCGATGCCATTTTCATCGTAGCAGACGTCCTCGGGGCAGATGAGGTTGGTCAGCATATCCTCGGTGTCGTAGGGATTGTAGAGCTGCGCAATGGTCACGCGGTCGAGCGCGTGATAGAGCGCGAGGCGGAAGTCCTCGTTCTGCACGAAGGCGTTGAACTCGCTGTTGGGGCTTTCGAAGTTCGGGAAGAACCAGAAATTGACGGAGGACTTGTCGCGCAGCGTCACATACTGTCCCCATTCGGGGTCCTGCATGTAATGCTCGACCTGATCGCCCGTGAGGGAGGTGCCGGTCAGCTCGCCGCGCTTAAACATTTCGACCGTGGCGGCGCCGTCGGTGATCTTCTGTAGAACGATCTTTTCCACGCTGACCTTGTCGGCATCGTAGTAGTTTTCGTTCTTGACCATGACAAATTCCTTGTTGCGCTGCCAGCTTTGGAGAATGTAAGCGCCGCAGTAAAGGAGCTGGTCGGGGGAGGTGCCGAACTTGGTGCCACACTGGTCGGAGAACTCCTTGTGGTTGGGCAGGAAGATCTCAGTGACGAGGAAGGATTCAAAATACGGCACGGGCGCGGTCAGCGTGTACTGGACGGTGTACTCGTCGAGCGCCTTGACGCCGACGGTGTCGTCAAACTGTGCTTCCAGCTTTTCGCGCGGGCCTTCGGGCTTTTTGCTCGGTGCCAGGTTGGGGTCGTCAAAGTCAACGAGCGTGTCGTAATATTCGCCGAGGCCGGCGATCACGCTCTTGATGATGGACATGTCGCTCTTGGTTTTCTTGTGGTCGGCAACAAAGCGCATGCCGTCCACAAAGTCCTGCGCGGTGACGGGTGCGACCTCTGCGCCCTTGCTGTCGTACCACTTGGCGTCCTTGCGCAGGTGGAACGTCCAGACGGAGTAATCGTCGTTGTGCTCCCAGCTTTCAGCGAGCGAGGGAACGAAGGCACCAAAGCGGTCGGTCTCGATCAGACCGTCGATGACGTTGGAGATGACCTTTTTGCCCGTGGTGTCGGGCAGGTAGAAGGGAATGAGGGAGGTGACGTCGGTAGAATAAGTGCCAAGATACTCTGCGGTATTCACGCTCTTGGAACCGCAGCCGCTCAGACAGGAGACCGTCAAAAGCATTGCGAGTGCGATGGACACTGTACGGGATAGGATTTTTTTCATCATAATTCCTCCGATCGTTTATTCGAAGCGACCCTTGACGGTCGCCTGACCGTTTTTGACCATTTGTCTGCCGCGGGCAAAGACGCCGTCGATGCTGAGCGCCTGCCCGAGAAGGACGAGATCCGCGTCTGCGCCCTCGGCGATACAGCCCTTTTGCGCTTCCATCCGCAGCACGCGCGCGGGATTGCAGGTGATAAAGGTGAGGGCGGTTTCCAGCGGGAAGCCTTCATGCTGCACAAGATTTACAAGCTCGTCGTGCAGCACGCGGCTCGTGCTGTAGCTCAGCCCCGTGCATCGGCCCTGCTCGTCAAAGCGCGGCTGACTGCCGAAAGCATCGCTCGAGAGCGTCATGCGGCTGCTGTCGGCGCCCTTGTCCATGGCGTATGCCATCAGGCGCGCCGTGCCGCCGGAAGAGGTCTCGCCGGCGGTGAAGTCGGCCTGCCCGCCCGCCTTGATCCACTCTATCGCTTCCTCGAGCAGCGCGCTGTTGCGCGCGACATGAGTCGGAAGGAAGGTGCTCAGAGGCACCTCGGATTCTTTCAATGCACGGAAGAGCTTGGAAAGAGCCTCCTGTCCGTCGCCCATGTGAATGGTCAGCAGCCCTGCCTTGCGGCTCAGTAGTCCGCCGCGGCGAACCGCGCTTGCCAGCCGCAGCAATTCTTCATAGGTGATCTCGGAGCTGCGGTGGTCGGAGAGCGCGATCTTTGCGCCCACAACGCGGTCGATGAGAACGAGATCCCGCTCCACACTGCCGCAGAGGGTGGGGGAGGGGTAGCCGTAGGCGCCGGTGAGCATATAGCAGTCCATGCCCTCTTCCGTCATGGCATGCGCCTTGGCATAAAGCGTTTCCAGGCTGCGGGCGATGCCGTCCGTTCCGAGAAGCCCTACGACGGTGGTGACGCCAGCGGTGGTAAAATCCGTCAGGCGGGATTCCGGCGCACGGGAGGAAAAGCCGTCCTCACCGCCGCCGCCCGTGATGTGAACGTGCAGATCAATGAATCCGGGGACGAGCGGTTTGCCTGCCGCGTCGACCGTTTGCAGCGTGGGAAAGCGAGAGGGGATCTCCCCGCAGGAAGCGATGAGGGCGATCTTTCCGCCCTCGAGCAGTACGTCGCGCATACCCAGGTGGCGGGGGGCGTAAACGTCTGCATTCTGGATCAGAGTTATCATTTCAGATGCTCACTTTCTTCTGGAATTTCTCCGCTCATAAAGCGGGATACGCTCAGCTCCTCGTCCAGGATCCGATCGAGCGCCGGGCCCATTTCCAAGGCGATGCAGGAGGTGAGCACGTTGATCAGCGAGATCGGCGCGGTGAGCGAGTTGAAGAAGAACTTGGTCTTGGTGCCGCAGATGAAATTGAACGGCCCGTCTGTGACGGCGGGGGAGGCGCTGCTGTCGGTGATCGTGATGATCGTCGCCCCGCGATAGGCGGCGTAACGGGCCACGTTGGATACCGGCTCATAGTACGGCGGGAACGAAAAGAGCACGATCACGTCGTTTTCGTTTGCCATAGAGAGCGAGGTTTTCACCGTGTCGCTGTCGCCGAGCTTGAGACTTGACGCCTTGATGCGAAGGTAGTTCAGGCGGTGGGCGAAGTAGTCTGCCATCACCTTGGAAACATCGTGACCGAAGAGCAGCACCTCGCGCGCGTTCATTAACGTCTGTGCGCAGTCGAAGATCTGTTCCTCGCCGATCGAGGCGGCCAGCGCGGTGATCCCCTGCTGCTCGGCTTCGAACATCGAGCGCAGCAGCGCGCCGCGGTCGCTGCGGGAACGGTCGTCCACCGTTTCCAATGTGTAGCTGCGGTCAAAGGAGTCCTTCAGCCGTTCGCCGACGTAATGCCGGAACACCTCTTTCATCTCGGCATAGCCGCTGCATCCGAGCTTGCGGCAAACCTTGAGCACGGAAACCTCCGTTACGCCGATGCGCTCGGCGGTATTGCGCAGGGTGTCGTAGCAAACGGCCTCCGGGTGGTTGAGCATGTATTCGAAGATACGCGTCTGCGTTTTCGTCAGAGTATCGCTCAGCTCAATCATTTGCTGCATAGTTGGCATGAAAGCTCACCACCTTAGTAAAGTGTATGCTATATTTTTACCACAAGAAAGCAGCTCTTGCAATATAAAAATTCATAAATAAAGCATTTGGTGAATAGAATTTACAATTTGTATAGTGCAAATGATATCGCTTGTTTTAGAAAAAAGAAAAAACACACAGATGAGTGAAAAGTGCCCGCTTTTCACACATCTGTGTGCATTCAAGAGAGATGCAAGTATACCTAATGGCAAAAGATATACATTGCTATGCTATGGGTGTGACTATCATAACGTATCATTTCGCATTTTGCACGTATTATCGTATAGAAGCAGCACATTACTTTCCTGCATTAGTGCATCGGTGCACCGGTGCTACAATGCACAAAACAAGCGGCTGCGGATTTGCTCAAATTTGTTGTATTTGCATAAAACGCATGCTAAAATACCGAGTGTGGCAAGCGGCCTGACAGACACCGCCTGCCCGCTCCACGCAAAACTGGAGAAAAACAAATCGACAAAAACAGAGAGAGAGGAAATCTATGAGTATTTTAACCAACCCCGTGACCATATCGGTCATCGTGCTGTGCGTACTCAGCCTTCTGAAGCTGAACGTTCTGCTCGCCATGCTGGTCGCCTGTATTGCCGGCGGTCTTGCCGGTGGTATCCCCATCTACGCCGCTAAGGGCGATAGCGTTATGAGCCTGCTCACGTCCGGTTTCTCCGGCAACGCGACTACCGCTCTTGCCTACATCCTGCTCGGTACCTTCGCTACGGCGATCGCTACCACCGGCCTTGCCGACATTGTCTCCAAGAAGCTGAGCAAGATCATTGGCACCAAGAAGCTCGTGCTTCTCGGCATGATCACCCTGATCGCCTGCCTGTCTCAGAACCTCATCCCCATTCACATCGCTTATATCCCCATCCTGATTCCTCCCATGCTCGTGCTGATGAACAAGATGCGCCTCGACCGCCGCGCTGTGGCTTGCTGCCTTGCCTTCGGTCATAAGGCTCCCTACATTGCCATTCCCTTTGGCTTCGGTTTGATCTTCCAGACCATCATCAGCGACAACCTGACCGCCAACGGCATGGAAGTCACTGTCAACGACGTCGCCAAGGTCAACTGGGTGCTCGCCGTTGCCATGCTCATCGGCCTGCTGATCGCCGTGTTTGTGCTCTATCGCAAGCCCCGCGACTATCAGATGATCGAGGCGGATACCTCCGCGTCCGACGCTGTTACCGGCGAGCTCGGCTACCGTCACTATGTGACCATGGCTGCCATCGTCGTCGTCGTTGTCGCTCAGGTCCTCACCGAAGATCTCGCTCTGTCCTCCCTCGCCGGTCTCGCCGTCATGATCGTCTTCCGCGCTATTCCCTGGAACGAGATCGACGAGCAGCTCGCCGGCGGCGTGAAGCTCATGGGTCTGATCGCTTTCGTTATGCTCATCGCCGGCGGTTATGCTACCGTCATCAAGGCGACCGGCGGTGTTAATGAGCTGGTCGAAGCTGGCGTTTCCATCATGGGCGGCAGCAAGCTCATCGCTGCGATCGTCATCACCCTCATCGGTCTTCTGGTCACCATGGGCATCGGTACCTCCTTCGGTACTGTCCCCGTTCTGGCTGTCCTCTTCGTGCCCCTCTGCGAGCACATCGGCTTCTCTCCCGCTGCTACCATCCTGCTGATGAGCGCTGCTGCGGCTCTCGGTGACGCCGGTTCCCCCGCGTCCGATACCACCCTCGGCCCCACGTCCGGTCTGAACGCCGACGGTCAGCACGATCACATCTGGGATACCTGCGTGCCGACCTTCATCGCCTTCAACATTCCTCTGATGATCGCTGCGGTCATTGTTTCGCAGTTCATCTAAGACTTAGATCCTGTTCGTCTGTCTGTGTGCCGGCGGTGTTCAGCCGTTCAAGAATGAGCTGATAGCCGCCGGTACCGAATTGCAGGTTTGTGTTGACACGCGTGATGGTACAACTGCTGGTTGACAGCTGCGAGCGCACAGCGCCGTAGGTGCAGCCGTCCGACAGCATTCGTGCAACTTGCAGCCTCTGCGAAAAAAGGGACAATTCCTGACGGGTGAAGAGGTCACCGAAAAAAAGATGGCACTCATCTTCGCTGCGAAGGCTCAGAATGGCGCGGTACAGGTCATCTATCGCCTCGCTCGGCGGAAGTTTGATCGACGGCATAGCATTCACTCCTTATCATTTCTAAAAAGCTATTTGACTGTGAAGCCTATTGTAAGTCGAAAATCCGCGTTCATGTCAAGAGACCGTTTTTTTCGTTTCACGCGCTACAGATAAGCTCACTTTACCTTTTGCCGATATTTCGCCAAAAGGTGGAGTGAGCTTTATCTTTATAAAAAAATGAATTTGAAATTCTCTTTTTTGCGTGATAAAATACGAATAAGATACTGTACGCCTGCTGTTATCAGAGATAGGAGAGAAGAATGAAATGAGAATCGGTGAGGCATCTAAACGTTCCGGCGTTCCGGTCTCCACGATCCGCTATTATATCCGCAGAGGATTGATCGTACCAGACGGCGAGGGAACGCAGTACCTTTTCGATGAACAGGACTGCCATACGTTAGAGAGAATCGTGCAATTCAAAAAGTGGGGGCTTTCCCTCGAAACGGCGCACAGGCTGCTCTCGCTCGAGCGCGTGTCGAGCGGCGTGGAGCAGGACACGGTGGAGGACTGCGTGGCGCTGCTGCGCACACATCAGAAACAGTTAGAGGATCAGCGTGTGCGGTATCAGCACTACAAAGAAGAGATCAACGAGTTCATTGATGAGCTGAACCGCCAGGCGGCGGCGCCGCATGGCAGCGCTCTTGCGCCGACCGGCGTGCCGCTGCGCGCGCTCTCACTGCTGTGCTGCCCGCGCTGCGGCGGCGCGTTCCAGATCAGCAAGGCAGATATGGATATGTCCGCTATTTTTTCCGCCGACCTCCACTGTAGCTGCGGCTACCGTGCGGAGATCCGCAACGGGATCATCTACGCCGAGTGCGAGGAAAAGTACCCCTTTGACGAACCGGACATTGACCGCGAACTGTACCGCAGCGCGCCGAGCGAGCTGGTGTCATTGATCCAGAAGTCTTACAACTGGATGGGGACGCGGATCAAGGAGCTTTCCCTGCCGAGCGGCAGCGTTGTGATGGAAACGCACCTGAACTCGTTTTTCGCCCTTTACAAGAAGCTGACGCAGATCGATCCAAGCAACATCTATGTGGTGCAGGACAAGTTCCCCGCGATCATTGAGCTTTATAAGGGCTACATCGACCGCCTGCCCGCAAAGCCGGAGATCCTTTACATTGCAGCAGCGGACAACACCACCTTCCCGCTGCGAAAGGGCTGCGTCGACCTGCTGATCGACTATTGCAGCACGAACGAATATGGCGTCTACGCCGACGATTTCTATCTCGATCGGATGCGGCAGTATCTCAAGCCCTCTGCCTCCGTGATCGGCACTTATTTCTACTTTGATCCCGACAGCCGCTCGCTGCAAAAGCTGCGGGAAATGTACCCCTTGAACGGAGAGAAGAACTACACCCGAGATTATTTCAAAAGCGGTATCCGCTCGCACTACCACATCGTCAAGCAGGCGGAGATCGGCGTGTCGACCGACTCCGGCGATGGCATGACCTTCGATTTCCACTGCACGGGCGACGCGCTTTACATGAGGAGCTTTTTGCTGCACCCTGCGGAACGGCACCGGCCGGAGCGGGAAGAGAAGTAAGGGGATAATTGCATTTCAGCATGAGAAAAAGTACAAGGAGAGCAAGCACGAAATGGGCTTGCTCTCCTTACTTTAGTTAGAAAGCTGCCGCAGCACTGCTTTTAACAACTGGTATACCCTGTCGATCGAGGAAAGATTTACGTTTTCTTGAACTGTATGCGCATAGCGAATGGTTGGGCCAATAGAAATCATTTCCTGAATGAAGGGGCAACGTTCCTGGAGAATGCTGCATTCAACACCGGCATGAACATTTTCCATAATGCAGGGCTGCTGAAATAATGATTGGTAAGTTTGTGCAAACAGTGCGTGCAGCGGAACATCTTTTGCAGATTCCCAAGGCGGATAGTAATCCTGCTGAGAAGATTGAAACGATGCGCGGTCAGCAGTGTGAACGACGAGGTCTCTTCCTTCGCTGAGAAACGCCTGAGAAGAAGCACGCAGGCTTTCCACAATTTCAACATTATCGCCAAGCTGACGGACAGTGGCTAAATTGCTGGAAAGCTGGATTATTTCCGGGGTACGCTGCAATACACCGTGAGGCAGGCCGGCAAGCGTAGAGAGCAGTTGATCGCAGAAGGAATCCGTATATGCTTGCTTGCAGATCGGTGCCTCAAATGAAGTCTGAAGAAGAATCCCGTGATCCACAGATTCTGCCTGAGCGGTGATTGCGCTGGCGGCAAGCTTCCATTCTTCTTCTGAAGATGTATCGCCGACCTGAATGAGGGCTTCTGCGCAAACTGGAATCGCATTGGAACGTGTACCGCCGTGCAGTTCGAGCAATTCCCAGTTTGAAGCGGGGCAGCTGCGAAGCCAGCGAACCAAAATCTGAATGGCGTTGAGGTGCGGGGTTCCAATATCAAGACCGGAATGGCCGCCCTTTAGGCCGGATACAGAGAGCTTGAGGACCTTGGGGTTATGAAACCGCGACTGCTTATGACATTCAACGGAGGCATTCAAAATGATGTTGAGACCGCCTGCGGCGCTGATGGTGAATGTCCCTTCTGTTTCACTGTCCAAATTGATCAGCCGGGTACCGGAAACAAGAGATGCGTCCAATTCTTTGGCACCGGTCATACCGGTTTCTTCGTCTACTGTAAAAAGACCCTCGATATTCTGTACCGTGTCGTCTTCCATCAGTGCGAGGATCAGAGCCATTCCGATTCCGTTATCTGCGCCTAAGGTCGAACCGACTGCGTGGAGACATTCATCGGTTTCGCGCAATGATACGCCCTTTTGATAAGGAGTTCCCGTCGATTCCCATACCATATCCATATGAGCCTGGAGAATTGTAGGCGGCGTTGTTTGGGAAATCGCTTTGCGGAGAACCACGTTTCCGCAGCTGTCCTGATCAACTTCCAGACCGAGGCGCTTTCCTGTTTCGATTAAATACTGCGCTACGTTTGATTCATCGCCGGAGCGCCGGGGAATGCTGCAGATTTCACGGAAGTAAGAAAGAACGCGCTGCATGCTGTCCATTAAACTGCACCAGCCTTATTCTGGAGCTTCCGGTTCTGGAGCTTCTGGCTTACAACGTACAGCACCATAGCGACTGCAATGCAGATCAGGGGAACGGGGATCACATCACCCACCGCGACAAACCAACCAAGCCCCACGGGGCGAGCCGTCATGGTAACGCCGACAAACGAAGCCACAGCCCACGACACAATGGCGTCCCACTTGATGCCCTGAGGAACGTCGCCGCCGTCATAGTTTTTCCGGTTGCAGATATAGAAGTCAGCGATCAGGATACCGCCGATCGGGGTAATGAACACGCCTAACAAGGAGAGGAAAGTCACAAAGTATTTATACAAGCCAACTGCAGCAATTGCAGTGCTGATCAAACCGACAATGAGGGTCAGGCGCATGCGGGGGACTTTGCTGATACCGTCCAGAGTATTCATAAGACCCAGTACGCTGGTGTACAGATTGTTGTCGTTCGTGGTCCACTGACCAATGATCAACACAAGAGCGCCGAACAGGCCTAAGCCGAGGGACAGAATCATAATCTCCACGATATTCCAGTTGTGGAAGGCGTAGTTGAAGAATGCGCCGCACATCAAGATGGGAATGTATCCCCAGCAATGACCGATGCTTACGCCGATCATGCAGTCCCGCTTGGACTTAGAGAAGCGGCTGAAGTCACCTACCATTGTAACACCTACGGCAAAGGAACCGACGACGGCGGCGATGCCCATGGGAATGGTAATCGGCGTGCTGACCGGCCCGGCGTTCCAAATGTCGCCGAAAGAAATCATGGAGCTTGTTTTCCAAACGGCAATGACGCAGAGAACCGCAAGCAGCGGCAAGCCCACTTCGCTGAGAAGCTTGATCGCCTTAAATCCGAAAATGGCGGTCAGCGACATGGTGATACCGCCGATAATTGTAAAAATCACAGAATTGACAGAGCTTCCGTTAACGTGCTTGATGACAGAAGCAATCGTTGTACCGAACAGGTCTGCCTGAAATGCGTACCAACCAAAGTTGGAGATGCAGAGAATAATGCCGATGATCTTGGCACCCTTTATACCAAAGGAGCGGCGACAGGTAAAAGAAGTAGAAAGATGGGTATGCGCGCTAACAAGAGCATTGAGAGTACCGATGATGGTGATGATAATAGATCCGATTATGCTGACTAAAAGCATATCCCGGAAAGAGAGACCGTCGGCAAGCACACCGCCGGTAGCTAATCCGCTCAGGCCAAATCCCGCGCCAAGCCATACCATGCCCTGCTGATACCAAGTTTGTCTGGCGGTTTCGGGGACTGGAGTTTTTTCGTAGTCGTTGTACTTTTCTTCCAACGGAGCCTTGGTTGCAGTGTTATTACTCATATTATTGCCTCCCGCAATACGTCATTTGGCTATTTCTGTCTCATATGATGATTCTTCCCTACTGTGATCGAATCTACTGCTTGGGTTTGAATTGTACCGAAATAGGCCGCCCTTTGCAAGATGTTGGCGTAAAAAGAGTGCTTGTCCATTTCGGTACAAATTCATTCCCTAAATCATAAGAGTTCGTTGCAGGTTTGTGCGATCAGTCCTGAAGGAAGACGCAGTCCATATCAAATCCAAAGAATCGGGGATTAAGAATCTCCAATGCGCGTTCGCGCGTCCAGAGCTCGTGGCAGTGGAAGCCGAGAACGGCAACCTCCATTCCCTCGACGCAGTTCGGATTGGTGATGGGGTAGCCGGTAGCTTTTTCCACCACGCAAATGAGATCCGGACAAGTGAGATTTACCTTGTCGTCAATCCACATTACCATGTTCTCGTTCTTGTACCAGATTTTTGAAGTCTGGTGTGTAAAAGCGCCTTCGCCGGCAATGTGAATCGTGCCAACGGTAAAGCCATCCTTGATGCCCCATTCGGACTCGCCGGTGACGGTTCCCTGGAAAAGCAGCTTACCCTTTCCAGTGTCCAGGATCGCCTGAATGGGATCGGAACCGCGCTCAACGGCTTCTCTTTGGGCACGACCAACAGTAGCTGCATACGTCAATGCATTGGGAATGACTGCGTGACGCAGCTTGTCGCCCTTGATCGGGTGATCGGTCATACCAACCAAGCCGCCGGATCCGATTGCCATGTAGCGGGAGAGCGCTTCTGCGCGAGCATCATTTTCTACGTTTGTGACGATCGCCATGTCGCCGAATGAAGTACCGACGGAGAAAGGCGTGATGGGATTTTCCGTCACATAATAAGTGGAAAACTGAAGCTCCGGCACTGCGCGGCCGGCTGCATCTGCATCGACAATGTATTTGCCCGTACGAGCTGCGGCGGCCATGACTGCGCCGGTGTTTCCGCCACCATACTCAATCGAAACAAGGCCTTCGAACTGAACGCCCATGTACTCTTCCAGAGCCTTCACCGACGTGGCAATCTCGTCTCCGCGTTTCTGGCTGGTATCGCCCTTGGGGACGATAGAACCGCAATAATAAGGATTGGCATAGTAGCTGTCATCGTTGATTTCATCGAAGGAGAGCAGTTTGAACTCGTGCCCGGCGTTCCAGGCTTTTTCGACGGCCTCTAACCCGCTCTCTAAAGAGCCGCCGCCGCCTGTACCAAGAATGGTGCAGCCAACCAAAGTGTCCTTGATTTCCTGAAGAGTTAGTTTTTTCATAAAAAGCACCTCCAAAATTTGTCTATTTTGAATAATTCCCTTGCGGATTGCTTGACAAAATTATAAGATATATGCAAAGGCGCTTCAATGTGCCATAGTACAAAATTTGATTTAAATTTCTGTAATTTTTATAATTTTCCATTTATTCTGCAAGTATAATTTGACATCTTGGGAAGGCTTGATTATACTGATGCATAATTAAAGGCAAGGAGGTGCTTGTTGTGAGCGTTACGGTAAGCGATGTTTTACAGCTGGATATTCTTAACTCTGCCAAGGTAATTGCAGGGAAGAATGGGCTTGACCGGGAGGTTTTGCGGATCAACTTTACAGATTGTCCGATCAATCCCCTTGTGGATGCCGACTTGATTATAAGCGGAGATGCTTTTATCTGTAGCTTCTATATGAATAAAGATATGGAGGCAAAGATATATGATGCAATTTCGTTTTATATTCAGATGGGAAGTGCTTGTTGCATTGCGCTGAATGAGTTTCTGCCGCAGTTTCCGCAAAGTGTGATCGAACTTGCCGATTCGCGGGATTTTCCGATTATTCACATTGACGGGACGGTTCCTTACGGTGCTCTCATACATGACATTTCTGAACTCATCATATCAGATCAATCAGAGTTATTACTGGAAAATAAAATTTTCCACCTGCTGAGCAAGGAACTTTCTGATGCTGAGCAGCGCAACATTTACCGGCACCTTGCACCGCATGTTCAATCTGACTACATCGTTGTGCATGCGACCTTTCAGGGTCTGAGTCATCGGCGGCTTCAAATGCTGAAGAAAGATGTGGCGATACAATTCAAAGTGCCTCTTTTTAAATATTTGGAGGGAGCCTTTTTTGTGCTGCCTTGTCAGGGGCAGAGGGAAATCAACAATATACTGCAGCAGATGACGCCGATTTTTTCCTATTATGCGCCAGAGCATTCCATGGGGTACAGCTCGGTTGCGGCGGGAGTAAAGCAGTTTTCTTCTGCATTTCGCCAGGCCCTTTCGGCGGACGAAATAGGAGGAGTATTGGGAAAATCTCCAATGGGATATGATGCGCTGTCTGTCTATCAGTTGCTGCTGCCGCTGAAGAATCATCAAATCCTGAGGAATTTTTGCAGCAGCATTCTTGACCCGCTAATAAAGCAGGATCTCTTGGAAACGGTTTCTGTATACCTTGAATGCAACGGAGATGTTAAAAGAGCGGCAGGCAAGGTGGGAAAGCATGAAAATACAGTCCGATTTCGGATCGGTCAGGCAAAAAACCTGCTGAATTTAGATGACTATGAATTTATTGAAAAAGTATCCATCGCGCTTAAAGCGAGAGATATTTTCGGGCAGCAAATGGGGGACGACTAAGACTCTGTTAAGGAAAATATGAATCCGGCGACGTATTTGCAACAATTGGATTTTGAACCTGCCTTCTGGTCCGGGTAACCGGCAGAAAGCGCGCGTATCGCTTGCGCCGCGGGCGCTTCCAGATGCTGCCAACGCTTCCACATCCCACTGGATCGGCTCCATGCCGATCGAGCGGATGGCGGAGATCACGTGGTCGTCATATTCGCCGAACGGGCAGCGAATGAGCGTCGGGCGAACGCCGGTCAGCGCTTCGATCTTATCGTTGCAGGTATTCACGTCCGCAATGATCGCGTCAGCGGAGAGGGCATTGAAATGGTCGTGCGCGTTGGAGTGATTCATCAGCTCGTTGCCGCTTTCGACGATGGCTTTCGCCTGCTCGGGGTACTGATCCGCCCAGTTGCCCACGACGAAAAAGGTGCACGTTACGCCGTACTCGCTCAGCACGTCAAGAATTTTCTGCGTGTTGTCCGCGCCCCAGGCTGCATCGAACGAGATGGAGCAGACCTTCTGGTCGCGCTGCACACAGTAGATGGGCAGCTGCCGCGTTGCAGTCGACGCACTGACGGCGGCAGGATAATTGACGGCGGCGAAGATCGCCGCCGCGGCCAGCCCCGCTGCGGCCAGCGTCAGCCATTTGCGCTTGAGAATGAGAAAGCGCGGCGGCTTTCGTTCCGCTTTTTGTGCACGGTTGCGTTTGAAATGAAAAAACATCAGCATATCCTCCCAAGATTCTTTTGGTAGAGGGTATGCTGATGTTTTTTATATCATGCGGCGGGACTTGCCTGCGCGGTGCGATGATGCGCAAAAGACCCCTGCCGTCCCCAAATGGCAGGAGTCGTCTGCGTGATTGTGTGTGGGCGCGCACGCGCCCTGGTATCATAAAGCCGCGAGCGGCTCTATCATCAAGCTTCGTTTTCGAGCATTCGATAACCCACGCCGATCTCCGTGAAGATATATTCGGGCGAGGCGGGGTTTTTCTCGATCTTGCGGCGGATATTCGCCATGTTGACGCGCAGGATCTGGTTGTCGGCCTTGGCCTTGGGCCCCCAGATCTGCTTGATGAGGTAGTCGTAGGTCAGTACCTTTCCGGCATATTTGCCGAGCAGCGCCACGATCTTGAATTCGTTGAGCGTCAGGTGGACGTCCTGCCCGTCGACGAGCACATGGTGCTTGTCGTAGTCGATCGTGAGATCCCGGACGGTGAACTTGCCTGACTGGGCGATCTCGCCGTTGTCGAGCGGCGTGCGCGTGTGGCGAATGGCCGTGCGGATGCGCGCGAGCAGCTCACTCGTGCCGAACGGCTTTTCGATGTAGTCGTCCGCACCGAAATCAAGTGCCGTGACCTTGTCGCTCTCGTGCGTGCGTGCCGAAACGACAATGATCGGCAGATTCGACCACGAGCGAACCTCTTTGAGGATATTCATTCCGTCCATATCGGGAAGGCCAAGGTCGAGAATGATGAGATCGGGGCAGTGAGAGGTGATCATCGAGATCGCCTCGGCGCCCGTCTGCGCCATAAGAACGTCAAAGTTGTTTGCGGTGAGAACCGTCGAAATAAAGTTGCTGATGTTCTGTTCGTCCTCGACAACGAGGACCTTATCCTTCAATTTCACTGTTGATGCCCTCCTCCAGCGGCAGATAGAAACGGAAGCACGCTCCGCCTGATTCCAGATTTTCTGCGGTCATCGTGCCGCCGTGCGCCTTGACGATGGTATAGCACACGGAAAGGCCGATGCCCATGTTCTTCTTCATGTCGAAATTGTTGTGCGATACGCCGGAAAGCCCACCGTCGAAAATCGTCGGAAGCTTTTCCTTCGGAATGCCGATGCCGTTGTCGCTGATGGCAAAGCAGGCGCTGCTGCCCTCGCGCGAGAGCTGAAAACGGATCTGCGTGACGTTGCCGCCGTGAATGGCGGCGTTTTCCAGCAGGTTCATCATGACCTGACGAATGAGTGTTGCGTCCATCGGCACCATCAGCACCTCGTCCGGCACCTCAACGGTAACTTGGATATTGGGGAAGCGCTTGGTGAATTTGCTGACCGAAACGGCAACGATTTCTTCCGCTGCCTCGCATTCCTTTTCGATCTTGGCCTGGCCGCCGCTCATGCGCGTGATGGAAAGAAGGTTCTCCACCATACGGATAAGCCACTGGGCGTCCTCGTTCACATCTTCAAGAAGGCGGCGCTTCTGCTCGGGGGAGAAGGAATCCTCGTTGTCAAGGATCGCCGCCGTGTTGCCGACGATGCTGGTGAGCGGCGTGCGGATATCGTGCGACATGGCGCGCAGGAGATTGGCTCGCACGGCTTCCTTTTCCGTTTCGAGGCGCAGCTTTTCCTGCTTTTTGATCTGCGTGTTCATCGCGCTGATCATGATGGAAACGGTCAGCATGGCAAGGAAGGTGAGCGGGTAGCCGGTGATCGTAAAGTTAAACGCCCAATAGGGGTAGGTAAAGACGAAGTTGACGAAGAGAACGGCCGATACCGAACTGAACGTGCCCCAGAAAAAGCCCTCTGTCCAACGCGAGATGCACGCGACCGCCAGCACAAAAATGAGGTTGACGTAGCCGCTGCCGTCGTCGAGTCTGCGCAGCAGTGTGCAGAGGATCGTCGCGATTGCCAGAATTGCCACGGTGAGCAGAAAATCGTAAAAATGGCGCAGGTGCTTGGGCTTTGTTTTCATATTGCTGCCCTTTCTCGCTTGATTATTGGCGCGGAGAAAGCCTCCGCATACTATTTGCACCTATTATACCATACGAGCCGCTAATTTTGTGCTAAATCGAATATTTTTTTGCGGCAAAAGGGACGGCCAAGGCCGTCCCTTTTGCCGTATAAAGGAAGAAGCGGAATACAAACTTAAATCTTGCGAATGCTGACGTTTGTCACGTTCGCCATATTGAAGCCGGGCTGCTGCGCGATCGCCGCCATGATGGCGACCTTGACCTCGTCCGTCAACCCGTCTGCGGGGACGGCAGGGGCTGCCGGAACGACAGGCTCAGCCTTCGGCGGTTCGGGGCGGGATAAGATTTTGCCCATGAGCAGCGTCAGAAAGATGATGCAGGACAGACCTACAAACGTGACGCCCATGCCCATGACAACAACAAATGCGCTGGATACTTCCATCGGTGGATACGCTCCTTTTATGTAATCTGGCGCTATTATAGCGCACGGAGAGAACATATCAAGCGTTTGGAAGCGGCCTTAACACCGGCTTAACGAGAGAGGTTTTTCCTTTAACGGCATTTTTATCAATGCTTGGTTTCCGCTAAAGAAAATACCTCAAGGGTATCGCCGTTCACGCGGAAGCGAACGTCCCAACCGGCAAAGCTCATGCCGTATTCGCGTGCGGGGTCGTGCTGATATTGCGGGCGCGGATCCTGAGCAAGCACACCGAGCAGCGCCTCGCGCTGTCCCTCTGGGATTTTAGAGAGAAGCTCCGGCGGGCAGCGAACCGCGATCGTTTCCTTTGGCAAGGGAGCAAATCCGCCGAGCGCTTCGGGGTGCGCGTCGGCATAGGGAAGATAGGGCTTGATGTCATAGATGGGCGTCAGGTCCATCAGGTCGGCGCCTGAGACAAGCAGAACATCGCCAAGCCCGTCCTCGTGCTGCACACCCTCCAGCTTGACGCAGGAAAGGCCGAGGGCGTTCGGGCGAAACGGCGAGCGCGTGGCGAACACGCCGACGCGTTCGTTGCCGCCAAGCCTCGGCGGACGGACGGTGGGCGACCAGGTGTCGCGCACGGCGGCGGAAAACTGCCAGATGAGCCAGAGATGTGAAAATCCCTCGATGCCGCGCAGCGCGTCGGCATTGCGGAATTCCGGTTCAAAGACGATCTTTGAGCGCAGCTCCGGCACAAGGCCGCTCTGGCGCGGAATGCCGAATTTTTCGGGAAAGTCGGAGCGGATCCTTGCGATGACCTTCATTGTGTGCTGTTCCATACGATGTTCCTCCCTGAAAAAGAAAGGGCGCTGCGCGCCCTTTTTCCGATGCTGCCGTGTTTGGCTTACGAGATCTTTCTGATGAAATTGCCGCCGATGCGAACGCCCTCCTGCACGATAAAGAATGCGTGCGGGTCGATCTCGTGTACCGTTTCCTGCAAGTCTGCTGTCTCAAATTTCGACACGCAGACGCAGAGCACGCGAATGTCGCTGCCGGTGTAGGCTCCCTTGCCCTCCCAGTAGGTCAGGCCGCGGCCAATGCGGGACATGATGCGCTGCGGCAGCGCGGGGTCAGCGTCCTTGGTGAAGATAAGCACCTGCACGTTGATGTTCTGCTGATGTCCGCGGTCGATAAACAGCGCGCAGAACACCGTGTAGATGACCGAATAGATGGCCGTGCGCAGGTCGAAGAGGAACGCACAGGCAACGTAGAGCATGATGTTAAAGCCAAGAGAAAAGCGCCCGACGGTGAAGCGGCTGCCGCGCTTGGCCAGGCACAGACCGACAACGTCCAGTCCGCCGGTCGAGCAGCCGCAGGTAAGGGCGAGACCAAGGGCGAAGCCGCAGAGAATGCCGCCGACAAGGCACGAGGCGAGCGGATCTTCCAGAATCGGCACGGCGGGGGAGCGCACCACGCTCAGGAAGAACGACGACGCGCCCACACAGATCAGCGTGCGCAGCAAAAAACCGCGGCCGAGGTCGCGCCAGGCGAGATACAGCACCGGAATATTGATGAGAAAGTACAGAATACCGGCGATGTCCATGCCCGCGGGCAGATCAAGATGCTGCATGAGCAGTGTACGAATGACCTGGCTGAGACCGACCACACCGCCGGAATAAAGCCCCATCGGCACGATGAAAAGGTTTACGCCCAGCGCGTAGAGAAACGTTGCAAAAACCGCGATCAGGACGCGCACCCATTTGTTTTGCAGTGCTTTGTGCAGCATGATCTTTCCTCCTCGTTTTTGTCGCACCGGCCGCTGCTTTTGTGTCGGCGCGGGTTTCAGTTCTAAATCCTTTCTATTTTATTATAGCCCATATCGCAGACATTTGTAAAGCCTTCTGCGCGCGCGGGAGAGCGTGCGCGAAACGGTAGACTTGTCCCGCCCGATCGCTGCGGCGATCTCGCTTACGGTCATGTTTTCCTCGTAGCGCAGGCGCAGCAGCTCGCGCTGGCGGGGCGTCAGCTCTTCTTCCCGCGCGAGGCGCAGATTGCGCTTGAGGCGCATAAGGTCGCTCTCGTTATCTCCGGCGTGCGCGGTCAGCCAGGCGGTCAGATCACCGTAGATCTCGTTGTTGCGTATTTTATAAGGTGTATTTTTCACTGCGCCAGTACCCCCTCTCATAGTAATGCTCCAGCAGCGCCGCCAGGGCCAGGATCACCAGCACCGTCGGATTGAGGATGGTGGACGCCTCGCACAGCACGCCCAGAATGACTCCCAGGAAAAAGGTCGCAAAGTAAGAAAGGCCCTCTTCCAGCAGCTCTGTGTACTTATTGATCT
>ENA-ORMR01001096-ORMR01001096.1-human-gut-metagenome-genome-assembly--contig:-NODE-1096-length-22392-cov-2.898778_pt1 | contig 22392 bp, 19 predicted proteins | sample MGYA00242107_ERZ509003 | MGnify/ENA primary metagenome ERZ509003 (study PRJEB26280, sample SAMEA2338699) | human gut metagenome | biome: human gut; feature: human-associated habitat; material: faeces... | reverse complement strand
AGACAAAACCTTTATGCCTGCACATATTATCATTGCCTTTGCGATGGGCGCACTGTGCTTTGCAAGGCATTGGTCTAATATTGAAAGACTTCGCAACCACACGGAAAATAAGTTTACAATAAAGAAGAATAAGGAGGTCTGAACGGCATGAAAATAGCAATACTCGGCTCCGGCGGATGGGGCTTGGCGCTTGCCTGCACCTGCGCAAGACTGGGACACGATGTTACTGTCTGGAGCAAATTCAAGGACGAAATTGATACTATTTTGCGCACCGGCGAATTAAGGGCAAAGCTTCCGGGCGTCATCATTCCGGATACCGTCAAGCTGACAACGGATATTTCCTGTGCAAAGGATAAGGATATCGTTCTTGTGGGTATACCGGTTAAGTTTGTAAGGGAGGTCTGCAATCAGGCTAAGCCCTATGTCAGCAAAGAATCAATCATGGTTTCAACATCTAAAGGTCTTGAAGACGGAAGCATGAAGCGGATGAGCGAGATATTAAAAGAAGTCTTCCCGGATAATACCGTTGCCGTGCTGACCGGACCTTCTCATGCGGAGGAACTCGGCAGGGGAATTCCGACTGCGGTTGTAGTTGCATCCGAGAGCATAGAAGCCGCCAAGCTCATTCAGAAGACGTTTTCGGACAATGTTTTAAGGCTTTATGTTAACAGCGATGTTATAGGCTGCGAAATCGGTGGAGCGATTAAAAACGTAATCGCACTCTGCTGCGGAGTTATAGAAGGTCTTGGACTGGGAGATAATACCCGCGCCGCGCTTATGACAAGGGGCTTGAGCGAAATCACACGCTTGGGCACAGCAATGGGCGGAAAAGCGGATACATTTTCCGGTCTTGCCGGAGTCGGCGATCTGATTGTAACCTGTACCAGTATGCATTCGCGCAATTTCCGCGCAGGAATACTGATAGGTCAGGGCGTTTCCCCGCAGGAGGCGGTATTCAGAGTCGGAACGGTGGAGGGCTATGCATGCGCCGCAGCGGCTTTGAAGCTTTCCAAGAAATATGACGTCAATATGCCCATAACCGAGGAAATCAACAGAATTTTATTTGAAGGCAAGCCGCCCAAGTCCGCTATTGGTGATTTAATGGGCAGACCTCACGGCTTTGAATGATAGTTTTGCAGTTTTTTATAGAAAAATGGAGAAAAAACTATTTACAATCGTGCGTTTTTAGGTTACAATATATAATGATAATATAATCGAATACTGCATACAGCTTTATCTATTGGCACAAATATTCCGTGCTCGTGCCGGTCGGCGGCGCGATTATTGTACGATGAAAGGAATTGATTAATTTTATGGAGCCTAAGTATAAGCGGATTCTTCTTAAACTCAGCGGTGAAGCCCTTGCGGGCGAGAAAAAGACAGGTCTTGATTTTGAGACTATCAACAACATCTGCCGCAGCATTAAAAAGTGCTACGACGCAGGCGTTCAGGTTGCGATTGTAGTCGGAGGCGGTAACTTCTGGAGAGGACGGTCAAGCGGAGCTATGGACAGAACCCGCGCCGACCATATCGGAATGCTTGCAACCTCGATGAATGCACTTGCAGTCGCTGACTCGCTCGAAGCTCTTGGAGCAGAGGTAAGGGTGCAGACCGCGATAGAAATGCGCCAGATAGCAGAGCCGTATATCAGAAACAGGGCGGTAAGGCATCTTGAAAAGGGAAGAATAGTTATCTTCGGCTGTGGAACCGGAAGCCCCTTCTTCTCCACCGATACCGCGTCCTCTTTAAGAGCGGCTGAAATAGAAGCCGACGTTATGCTTAAAGCAACCATGGTAGATGGCGTTTACGATAAGGATCCCCACAAATACCCCGACGCTGTAAAATTTGATACCTTGTCTCTTGATGAAGTGTTAGTAAAGAATCTTGCGGTTATGGACAGCACCTCTGCCGCAATGTGCAAGGACAACAATATTCCGATAATAGTTTTCAATCTTGCAAGACCGGACAATATTTACGACGCTTGCATGGGAGAAAAAGTCGGAACTCTCGTTAAGTAAAATTAATATATTTTGAAAGGAAGGCATAATTATGAAGGAAGTACTTAATACTGCTAAGGAGAAAATGGAGAAGACCTTAAAGGTTCTTGGTTCGGATTTCGCAGCAATCAGAGCAGGAAGAGCTAATCCCGCAGTTTTGGACAGAATTATGGTTGACTATTACGGAACTCCCACCCCTATAAATCAGATGGCGGCTGTTTCTGTTCAGGATGCAAGAGTGCTGGTTATTCAGCCGTGGGATAAATCAAGCCTTAAAGCGATTGAAAAAGCAATTCAGGCAAGCGATTTGGGCATAAACCCCGCTAACGATGGTTCTGTTATCAGACTTGCTTTCCCTCAGCTCACCGAAGAAAGACGTAAAGACCTTTGCAAGGAGATCAAAAAGCTTGGTGAGGAATCAAAGGTAGCTGTTCGCTCTATCAGAAGAGATGCTAACGACAAGATTAAGGCAATGAAAAAGAACAGCGAGCTTACCGAAGACGATGTTAAGCAGTTCGACAAGGATATTCAAAAGCTCACCGATAAGTATGTTGAATCTGTTGACAGCGCAGTTTCTGTAAAGGAAAAGGAAATCCTTTCGATTTAATCTGTATTCATTTGGAACAGCTCTGCAAAAAGCGGGGCTGTTCATAATACATTCACGGAGGAAGCTTGAAATGCCGGAAGATAATCTGAAAATACCCCGCCACGTCGCACTTATCATGGACGGCAACGGCAGATGGGCAAAAAAGCGAATGATGCCGCGAACCTACGGTCATAGAGAGGGCGTTAAAGCTCTACATACCGTAATAAGAAGCCTTGAACGCCTCGGCGTTGAATATGCGACGTTTTATGCCTTCTCGACCGAGAATTGGAGCCGTCCGGATGACGAAGTTTCCGAGCTTATGAGGATATTTAACGAACAGCTTGATAGCCTGACAAAGTACGTTGGCGACAATATAAGGCTTCGCTTTATAGGAGACAGAACAAAGCTTTCGCCGGAGCTTCAGGAAAAAATGGCGTATTACGAACAGCAGTCCGCCGAAAAAACCGGTATGACGGTCATCATCGCCATAAACTATGGCGGATATGACGAAATCTGTCGCGCTGCCGGAAAAATTTGCGAGCTTGCCAAGGAGGGCTACGTTACTTCAAAGGACATAACGCCCGACTTTTTCCGGTCGTTCTTAGATACAAAGGATTTCCCAAACGTAGATTTGCTCGTCAGAACAGGCGGGGAAATGCGAATTTCCAACTTTTTGCTGTGGCAGATCTCGTACGCTGAGTTTTATTTCTGTGATACGCTTTGGCCCGACTTCAACGAAAAGGCTGTTTTAGCTGCAATAAAGGAATACTCCTCCCGCGACAGAAGGTTCGGTGGAGTAAAAAATACCTGACAAAAGGATTTATTGATGAAAACAAGAATTATTTCAGCCGCAGTTGCAATCGCTCTGCTTATTGCGGTGCTGTGCGTACATAATACGGTTATATTTAATATAGCCTTCGCTTTGATAGGCTCGCTTATGGTTTATGAGCTTTTCGGAGCGTATAATGAGAAGAAAAGAGCTGGCTTTCTTGCCATAAGCATAATAATCACTGCTGTTTTTGCAATTATGCCGAGATTTTTGGACTATAAGTCCAATTTCGGAATATATATTTTGTGTGTACTTGCATATATATGCATATCGATTTCAATACTTCTGAGTGAGCATAAAACTCTTTCAATTGGCAGATTTGCAACTATATGCGGCTATACAGTTCTGATTGCAGGCATGGTGTTTTCTATTTCCGTGATAGAAACCTCCGACCCCGCAATGGGTCTTGAAAACCTTCTGGTTACCTTCTGCGGAGCGTGGCTTGCCGATACCGGAGCTTACTTTGTCGGAACGTTTTTGGGCAAGCATAAGCTCTGTCCCGAAATAAGCCCTAAGAAAACGGTTGAGGGTCTTGCCGGAGGAATAGTTTCAAATGCTTTGTTTATGATGCTTGCGGGATATTTGATTTCCGTACTCGGCAAGGGACTTGTGGTTAATTATGCTCTTCTTGCAGTTCTGGGAATCGTTAATGCAGTTTTGGGCACGATAGGCGATCTGACAGCTTCTCTGATGAAGCGCGAATGCGGCATAAAGGACTTCGGAAAAATAATGCCTGGTCACGGTGGAGCGCTTGACAGGTTCGACAGCATGGTGTTTGTTGCTCCGTTTATGGCGGCTGTACTGAGCGTTTTCAGCATTTTCGGAACGTTGTTTTAAGGGGTGACAAAGCGTGAATATCTCTGTTCTTGGCTCGACCGGCTCTATAGGCGTTCAGGCACTCGATGTTATTAAACGCCGCAGAATGAAGGTTACCGCTTTGGCGGCGAAATCAAACGCTGATTCGCTTGTATCTCAGGCAAAGGAATTTCGCCCGGATATTGTCTGCATATATGACAATAATAAGAAAGAGCAGGTAAGGGACGAATTAAAGCCGTTGGGAATAGCCGTAGTCAGCGGGATGGACGGTCTTTGCGAGGTCAGCGAATATGACAAGACGGATATTGTTTTAAATTCGGTTGTCGGCATGGTGGGTCTTAAGCCAACGCTTGCCGCCATAGAAAAGGGAAAAAATATAGCCCTTGCCAATAAGGAAACACTTGTCGCAGGAGGAAGACTTGTAACCGACAGTGCAAGGTCTCATGGGGTTACAATATATCCCGTTGACAGCGAACACTGCGCGATATTCCAATCGCTTCAGGGAAGCCGCAGGGAAGACCTCAGTAAAATCATTCTGACAGCGTCGGGCGGACCGTTCTTCGGCAAGACCAGATCTGAGCTTGCAGGCGTTCGCGCCAAAGATGCTTTAAAGCACCCCACATGGAATATGGGCGCGAAGATAACGATAGACTCGGCAACGCTGATGAACAAAGGTCTTGAATTTATCGAAGCTATGTGGCTGTTCGGCGTTACGCCTGAGCAGATAGAAATAGTGATCCACCGCGAAAGCGTTCTGCATTCTGCGGTTGAATATAAGGACGGCTCGGTTATCGGTCAGATGGGCGTTCCGGATATGCGGATACCCATACAGTACGCTCTGTGCTGTCCGGAAAGACCGGAATCCGGTGTAAAGCATTTATCGCTTACGGAATACGGCTGCCTGACATTCCAAAAGCCGGATTATGAGACTTTTGACTGCCTGTCCTCCTGCATAAAAGCTGCGCATAAGCCGAATACTACTATGCCGGCGATAGCAAATGCCGCAAACGAAGCAGCGGTAGGGCATTTTCTCAAAGATGAAATCGGCTTTTTGGATATCGGAAAGCTTGTAAAGTTGGCTGTTGAAGAAATAGAAAGCTGTGAAGTAAATTCACTTGACGATGTTCTCAAAGCGGATTCAGCCGCAAGGGATTACGTTGAGCAAAGCGTGAAGCATAAAGCTTAGAAAGGAACAGAGCATTGACTGTTGTTTATATTCTTATTGCGATACTGATTTTCGGCATTATCATAATGATTCACGAGCTGGGGCATTTCACTGTTGCCAAGCTCTGCGGAATAAAGGTCAACGAATTTGCAATCGGCATGGGTCCTAAAATCGTGTCGTGGGGCAAGGGCGAAACCAAATATTCGTGGCGTGCACTTCCCATAGGCGGATTTGTCTCCATGGAAGGCGAGGATGATGACAGCGCAGACCCTCGTGCATTCCGTCATAAAAAGGTCTGGCAAAGGCTTTTGGTTGTGCTTGCCGGTGCTTTTATGAACCTTGTTCTGGGCTTTGTTATACTTGTGATAGTTACCGCATGCTCTGATGCTATAGTTTCAACCACAGTAGCGGATTTCTACACCGAAGACGCCGCCTCTCATGTCAGCGGACTAGAATCGGGAGATAAAATTGTACGAGTAAACGGGATGAAGGTGTATACCGACACCGACATATCCTACCAGTTCCAGATGGATGAAGACGCCGTTTTTGAAATGACGGTTATAAGAAACGGTCAGAAGGTTGTTTTGCCGTCGGTAACGTTCGATACTACCGACACTGAGGACGGCACAAAGGCTGTTCATATCGATTTCAGAGTGGTTGGCGAGAAGGTTACGCCGGCTTCTGTAATAGGGTATTCTTCGCGCAAGTTCGTTTCGGTTGCAAGAATGATATGGCTTTCACTTGCAGACCTTGTTAAGGGCAGATATTCCATCAACGACCTTTCGGGACCTGTGGGAATTGTCGGTGCAATCGGTGAGGTTGTTGGTGAGACTCAGAACGGCATAGCCTTCGGAGAAATGCTTGCAAATCTGTGTTCTTTCGTTGTTTTCATAACCATTAACGTCGGAATTTTTAACCTTCTTCCCATACCAGCGCTTGACGGCGCAAGGGCGCTGTTCCTTATCATAGAAGGAATAAGACGCAAGCCGATAAAGCCGGAGCATGAGGGAATGGTTCACTTGATCGGCATGGTTGCTCTGCTGATATTGATGCTTGTTGTTACTGTCAGCGACGTTATGAAACTGTTTTAAAGGAATGATACTATGGTAGTTAAGCCTGTAAAGCTAAAAAACCTTACCTTTGACGGCAGACATATATATGTTCAGTCGATGCTAAACACCCGCGCCGACGATATAGCCGGAAGCGTCGCGCAGGCTGTAGCTCTTGAAAAGGCGGGCTGCGAGATAATAAGGGCGTCTATCCCAAATGAATCCGCATTGGAGCTTATCCAAGCGATAAAGGCGAGTGTTAGCGTTCCGCTGGTGGCAGATATCCATTTTGATTATCGCTTGGCTTTGGCTGCGGCTGAAAGAGGAATCGATAAGATTCGCATAAATCCCGGAAATATAGGCTCCGTCGATAGAGTCAAAGCGGTTGCAGACTGCTGCCGAAAACGTGGAATCCCGATAAGGATAGGCGTGAACTCCGGTTCCTTGGAAAAGGATATCCTTGCAAAATACGGCTCTCCGACGCCTGAAGCCTTGTGTGAAAGTGCCATGGGGCATATTAAGCTTTTGGAAAGATTTGATTTTGACGACATCGTTGTATCTATAAAATCGTCGGATGTTCAAAGGAATATCGCAGCATACCGCTTAATGCGTGAGATGTGTCCCTACCCCTTGCACTTGGGAGTTACCGAGGCGGGTACATATAATATGGGACTTATAAAGTCCGCGATAGGAATAGGCTCGCTTTTGTGCGACGGTATCGGCGAGACTATAAGGGTATCGCTCACCGACGACCCTGTGAAAGAGGTAAAAGCAGGAATAGATATCCTTAAAGCGATAGGCAAGCGCGGGGGAGTAAGACTTGTTTCCTGCCCGACCTGCGGAAGAACCAAAATCGACCTTATCGGACTTGCAAAGAGGGTAGAAGAGGCTCTTGCAGATGTTGACAAGGATATTACAGTCGCGGTTATGGGTTGTATAGTAAACGGTCCGGGTGAGGCAAAAGAAGCCGATATCGGTCTTGCCGGAGGAGACGGCTGTGCGGTCATCTTTAAAAAGGACAAGATAATAGGAAAGTATTCGGAGGAGGAAGCATTTACTGCACTTCTTGCCGAAATAGAAAAGCTTTGATAACATCAAGGAGAATCGGATGGCTATTAAAACGGTTGCTGAATTTTTCAGCGCGTATCTGAATATAATCCCCGAAACCTGCGCAGACGGCGAAATTCTGCGCTTTGGTTTTTCAAAGGATAACACCTCCATGGCAATTGAAATAAAGTTTTCAAGGGTCATATCACTGGAGGATTTAAAGCGTTTTGCCGTGGGACTGAAATCCGCGCTTGGAATCAGCGAGGTTTACATAGGTCCGAAATATGCGCCGGAGCTGTTCAACGCAAACGCTATGCTGGCGGTAATAGAGGAATTAAAGCGCCGCTGTCCTGTAAACGGATTCTTTGAAAACGCTGAATATATAATCGATGGCGAGGTTGTCCGTATAATTCTTAAAAACGGTGGAGAATCCATCCTTAAACGTTCAGGCGCGGAGGAGGCTATACCTCGCATCATATCGAAATGGTTTGGTTTAAATAAAATGGTGGAGTTTTCGGGCAATCTGAGCGTTGACCGCGAATTTCTTGAAAACGAACGGGTTGAGACTCTGTGCAAAATGACTCCTCCGCCCCCGCCGCCGTCATCTTCGGCAGGGGGAGCTAAACCCGCTCCCGCTGATTTGGGAGGATATAATATCCAGCTTCCGTCTGACGATATCCTGCCCGACGCTACAATTATCATGGGAAGGGCAATAACCGGCGTTTCCGAGATAACAAACCTTGTTGACCTCAACGACCAGTCTGGAAGGGTGACAGTTGTCGGCGATATAGTAAGCGTTGATTCGAGGACAACCAAGGATGGCAAGAGGATGATTTTAACCGTCATAATCACCGACTATTCAAGCTCGATGTCTGTTAAGATAATAGAGCTTGTTGCAAAGGCTGAAGCCATCCTTGAAGCCGTTAAGCCCGGAAAGACGGTTGCTGTAAGCGGCGATGTCGTGTTCGATACATACGATAATGAGATTAACATCAAGCCCAAGGATATAAGCCTTGTAAAGCGCAAAAAGAAAGTTGACGAAGCACCTGTAAAGCGTGTTGAGCTTCACTGCCACTCAAATATGTCCACTATGGACGGTATTACGCCTTCAAACCTGATAGTCCGTCAGGCGTTCGACTGGGGCATGAGCGCACTTGCAATAACCGATCACGGCGTATGTCAAGGCTTTCCAGACGCTATGTATGAGGTTGATAAGATACGCAAGGGCGGCGGTGAATTTAAGGTCATCTACGGCGTTGAAGCTTATCAGGTCAACGACGAAACCAGCATTGTTTTCGGTTCGGACGAGCGAAGCCTTGAAGATGAGTTTATCGTATTCGACCTTGAAACAACAGGTCTTTCTGCTGCAAACGAGCGCATTATAGAAATAGGCGCGGTAAAGGTCAGGGGACTAGATGTTGTTGACAAGATGGATATATTCGTAGACCCCGAAAAGCCGATTCCTGCGCGGATTATAGAGCTTACCGGCATTACCGACGCTATGGTTAAGGGAGCCTGCTTGGAGAAGGAAGCTATCGAAAAGTTTATTTCCTTCTGCGGCAGCGATAAGCCGGTGCTTGTCGCTCATAATGCGGGCTTTGATACATCGTTTATCCGCGCGGCTGTAAAAAGACTGGGCATAGATTTTGATTTTGCTTATATAGATACCGTTGCAATGTCGAGAAACATGCTTCCCGCTTTGGGTAAGTTTACTCTTGACAACGTTGCAAAGCATCTGGGCTTGGGAGATTTTAACCATCACCGAGCCTGCGACGACGCTAATATCAACGCCGGAATATTTATAAAGCTTGCAAGAAGGCTTCTGGAGAACGACGAAAAGCTGACGGTGGATAAAATCAATTCGTCTCTCCCTAAGACGGATATTTCCAAGCTGCCCTCCTTCCACCAGATAATCATTGCCAAGAACAAGACAGGACTTAAAAACCTTTATAAGCTTGTTTCCTATTCAAATCTGAAGTATTATCATAAAAACCCGCGAATCCCAAAATCCGAGCTTATCAAGCACAGAGAGGGACTTATAGTCGGCTCGGCGTGCGAAGCCGGAGAGCTTTTCAGAGCAATATTCCAGGGCAAGCCGTGGGACGAGCTTTGCGAAATAGCCAGATTCTACGACTACCTCGAAATTCAGCCGCTGGGCAATAATATGTTTATGCTGCGTGACGGAAGCGTTTCTTCGGTGGAGGAGCTTCAGAACTTCAACCGCACCATTGTCAAGCTCGGCGAAGAGCTTGGAATACCTGTAGTCGCCACCGGAGACGTTCACTTCTTAAACAAGAGCGACGGTATTTTCCGCAGTATTCTTACCTCTGTTATGTACGAGGATTCTGACGTTCAGGCTCCGCTTTACCTTAAAACCACCAATGAAATGCTTGAGGAGTTTGCATACCTCGGCGAAGAAAAGGCTTATGAGGTTGTTGTAACCAACTCAAACCTGATTGCCGATATGACAGATCCTGAGCTGCGCGCCTTCCCCAAGGGCACCTTCACCCCGCATATCGATGGTGCAGACGAAGAGCTTACTGAAATATGCTGGAGAAGGGCAAAGGAAATCTACGGCGACCCGATACCGGATATAGTATCTCAGCGTCTCGACAAGGAGCTTACATCAATTATCAAGCACGGATTTGCGGTTTTGTACGTCATTGCAAAAAGACTTGTTGCAAACTCGGTTGAGCATGGCTATCAGGTCGGCTCGCGTGGTTCGGTTGGTTCATCGTTCGTAGCTTCAATGTCGGGAATATCCGAGGTTAACCCGCTTGTGCCGCACTATGTCTGCAAAAAGTGCAAGTATTCGGAGTTCTTCACAAAGGGTGAGGTGGGTTCCGGCTTCGACCTTCCACCTAAAAAATGTCCAAACTGCGGCGAAGACCTGCACCGCGACGGTCATGATATCCCGTTTGAAACATTCCTTGGCTTCAACGGCGATAAGTCGCCTGATATCGACCTTAACTTTTCGGGCGACTATCAGTCGAGGGCGCATAAGTACACCGAAGAGCTGTTCGGCTCGGACAACGTTTTCAAGGCGGGAACAATCTCCACCGTTGCCGATAAGACTGCATACGGCTATGTTATGAAATATCTCGAAGAGCGTGGAAGAAAGGTTCACTCGGCGGAGGTTGCACGTCTGACAAAGGGTTGTACCGGTATAAAAAGAACCACCGGTCAGCACCCCGGTGGAATGGTAGTTATCCCCAGCGATTACGAGGTTTACGATTTCACTCCGGTTCAGCACCCCGCCGAAAAGACCGATTCTGATATAGTCACCACCCACTTCGACTTCAACTCGCTGCATGATACAATTCTTAAGCTCGACGAACTGGGTCATGATGTGCCCACTCTGTATAAATATCTCGAAGACATGACCGGAACGGTTATAACCGAAACGCCCATGAGCGACCCTGCTGTATATTCGCTGTTTACATCTCCCGAAGCCTTGGGAGTGACTGCTGAGGAAATAGACAGCCAGACCGGAACGCTGGGTATCCCCGAAATGGGAACGCCGTTTGTCCGCGGAATGCTTCTTGAATGTAAGCCCACCAAGTTTTCTGATCTTTTGCAGATTTCGGGACTTTCGCACGGTACCGACGTTTGGCTGGGCAACGCCTCAGAACTTATCAAAAACGGCACCTGTACCATCGATCAGGTTATCGGAACGAGAGACTCTATTATGACCTACCTGATTTATCACGGTGTAGATCCAAGTCTTTCGTTTAAAATAATGGAAATTGTCCGTAAGGGCAACGCCCCCAAGCTTTTAACAGACGAAATGAAGCAGACCATGCGCGAGCATGACGTTCCGGAATGGTATATCGACAGCTGCATGAAGATAAAATACATGTTCCCGAAGGCTCATGCGGCGGCATATGTAACCGCCGCTATAAGGCTTGCTTGGTATAAGGTGCATAAGCCGCTGGCGTTCTACGCTTCGCTGTTCACAGTTCGTGGCGAGGATTTCGACGCCGAAACAGCCGTCAGGGGAAAACTTGCGGCGAGATATAAAATTGACGAATACAAGCAAAAGGGCAACGACCGCTCCGACAAGGAAGACGGCGTTTTAGATACGCTTCTTATCATCAACGAAATGCTTTGCCGCGGCTATGAGTTCCTGCCGATCGATATACATAAGTCCCACGCGACTATATATCAAATTGAGGACGGCAAAATCCGCCTGCCCTTTGTTTCCATGAACGGAGTAGGAGAGAACGCCGCAAAAGCAATCTACTCCTGCGCGCAGTCGGGCGACTTTATCTCGGTCGAGGAATTTCAGATGCAGGCGGGCGTTTCAAAGTCGGTTATCGACGCGCTTGTAAGCATGGGCGCTTTCGGAGATATGCCGCTTACATCTCAGATGACCTTGTTCTGATGCCGCTTTCATCCTCCGATTAGCTTGCTTTCCTCTTCTCTTCGCGCATAGCTCACATCGGATGTTACAAGTATGGCGTCCTTGCCGATAAGGTCAATGTCGCTGTATTTTATAACGATGTCGCTGTCTCTGCCCATTAAGCCGAAAAGCTTTGGACGACCGTATACTATTACCGAATCTATCGAGGAATCGTCGGCGTTTATTTCAATGTCGTCTATCCTGCCAAGCATGATTCCGGTTTTGGTTTCAACAACTTCCTTGTTTCTTAGCTCTGATAATGTGTATTTCAAAAAAATCACCTCAATCATTTTTATGACTGAGGTGATAATACTATTCACCGTTTGTTAAGCGGCAAAAAGTATAAGATTAGCTCTGTGAGCAGTTCGACGATATGTCTTCGAGGCTCTTGGGGAAGAACTCGCTGGACGGGAAGTTGATCTTCTCAAACAGCTCGCAGGGGCTTTCGGTGCTGGAAACGCACTCCTTGTTCGGCACTGCATAGTCGTATGCGGGAACCATAACCGGAACCGTTCTTGCCAGAGATACGATAGAGAACACACCCAAGGTAATGTAAATCATCTTTCTTGCGGGCGATACCACTGTTTCAGCACTGTTGGGGTCTACACAGCAGTTCATTGCAGGTATGCTAACCAAGCGGATGTTTAAAACTATCGGGTCGGCAACGGCAAGGGTAGCCTTGGGCGGATTCTGGTAGGAGCAGCCGTTTTGCGATACTGCGCCGTTTTCGTTTGAGGTGAAGTACTTTGTTCCGCCGTCCGAGCCGTAAAGAATGACCTTCTTTGTGAATGTCGCCGTTCCGTGTACGGTGTTTGTCGGAGATGTGTTTGAAGCGGCAAGTTCGATTTCAACATCGAAGGTGTAAGTAATGTCTACCGAATAGAAGCCCTTGTTGAAGGGTATCGGCTCTGTCGAGAAGAACACGCTGGTTACCTCTGCGCATTTTGCTTTTGCATAGGTTGCTTCGTTCACAAGACGGTTTGACTCATAGTCTGGGAAGGTTACTTCAAGATCCTCTAGACAGTCTCTGTCTGAACAGCTGTCAAAAATTCGCTGTGCTTCTATGGTCACAGCTTCCTTGAAGCCGCATGGATTTGTTCCGAAACCAGCCATATTGATCCTCCTAAATAAGTATTAAAGTTGTTAAACTTCTATACATATTATTCAGATGTATTTGATTTAGTTACAGATACTTTATTTTTTGGGATTTATCAGTCCGAGTAAAAAAATGCCGATACAATTTGACAATGTAATGCATTTGTGCTATAATCAACTGATAAGCTTTTCAATTAAGCGTATTAACCTCATCCTGCATTTTGCACGGAAGAAATATTAAGATTGGAGTTGTTTTTTATGCCGGAGAATGTTGAAAAGAAGAAAATTATCTTTTCGGGAATCCAACCTACCGGGGTCTTCACCCTTGGAAACTATATAGGAGCAATCAGAAACTGGGGTCCCTTGCAGGATGAGTACGACTGCATTTATTCCATAGTTGATATGCACGCGCTGACAGTTAAGCGCGATCCGGTCAAGTTCCGCCAACAGACGCTTGAATCGTATGCTTTGCTGCTTGCCTGCGGAATCGACCCTGTTAAGTCTATCGCCTTTATTCAGAGCCACAATCCAAGCCACGCTCAGCTCAACTGGATTTTAGCCTGCTCCACTCAGTTCGGCGAGCTTTCAAGGATGACCCAGTTCAAGGATAAATCCAAAAAGCACCCTGATGACGTAAACGCCGGTCTTTTCACATATCCTGTTCTGATGGCGGCGGATATACTGACATATAATGCAGATCTTGTTCCAATTGGCGCCGACCAGAAGCAGCATTTGGAGCTTGCAAGAAATATAGCAGTAAGATTCAATCAGCGCTTTGGTGATACCTTTGTTGTTCCCGAGCCGTACATCCCCAACGTCGGAGCAAGCGTAAAGAGCCTTCAGGAACCGACAAAGAAGATGTCAAAGTCTGACGAAAACGCCAACGCAACCATATTTATTCTTGACGATAAGGATACCATCATCCGCAAATTCAAGCGCGCAGTCACCGACAGCGATACCGAAATCAGATACGCCGAGGGCAAGGACGGCATAAACAACCTTATAACCATCTATTCCTGCGTAACAGGAAAGACAACTTCGGAAATCGAGTCCGAATTTGCCGGCAAGGGCTATGGCGATTTCAAACTTGCCGTGGGCGAGGCTGTTGCTGATCATCTTGAGCCGGTTAGAACCGAGTTTGCAAGACTGATGGGGGATAAGGCTTACCTTAAGGAATGTTACACCGCAGGCGCTCAGCGTGCGTTCAGGATAACCAACAAGATAGTAACAAAGGTATACCGCAAGGTTGGATTTGTTGATTACAGATAAGGAGAATTTGCATGAACAAAGGCTCAACAGCGGCAGCGGCGGGAATGGGTTCCTGCCTTGCAATGATAATATCCTTCAGCGTAAACCATTCAATACTGTGGGCGCTTATTCACGGTCTGATGAGCTGGGTTTACGTTATTTACCGCCTTATTGTCGGCGGATATTGATACTTTTATAAACATAGTATAAATCATACGAAAGGCATGGATGTATAATGAAGTTAGGCATGGTAGGACTTCCAAATGTAGGAAAAAGTACTCTTTTCAATGCGTTGACAAACGCTGGAGCGGAATCGGCAAACTATCCGTTTTGCACTATAGAGCCAAATGTCGGCGTTGTTTCTGTTCCGGATGAAAGGCTTGAAAAGCTTGCAAAGATGTATCAGCCGCAGAAATTCACTCCGGCAACCTTGGAGTTTGTGGATATTGCGGGACTTGTAAAGGGAGCCTCTAAAGGAGAAGGTCTGGGAAACAAATTTTTGGCGAACATTCGCGAATGCGACGCTATCATTCACGTTGTAAGGTGCTTTGAGTCGGACGATATTATTCACGTTGAAGGCTCGGTTGACCCTGCGCGCGATATTGAAACAATAGATTTAGAGCTTATTTTCGCCGATCTTGAGGTTTTGGAGCGCCGTTTGGATAAGGCTAAGAAGATGCTTAAGGGCGATAAGAAATATCAGGCAGATATAGACATGACTCAGGCGCTGATTGACCATCTCTCCGACGGTAAGCCCGCAAGAAGCTATCAGTTCACTGACGAAGAGCGCGAGATGATTAAATCCACCCCGCTTCTTTCCCAAAAGCCGGTTATATATGCTGCAAATCTCTCGGACGATGATTTTAGAAACAATCTCGACACCAACAAGCACTATCAGTCGGTTGTGAAAATCGCAGAGGAGGAAGGCTCGGCAGTGCTGCCCATATGCGCGCAGATAGAAGCTGAGCTTTCGGATATGGACGACGAGGATAAGCAGCTCTTCTTGGCAGATATTGGGCTGGAGGTATCCGGTCTTGCAAGGGTTATAAAAGAGGGATATTCTCTTCTCGGACTTATCTCTTTCTTAACCGCAGGAAAGGATGAGTGCAGGGCGTGGACAATAAAAAAGGGCACTAAAGCACCTCAGGCGGCAGGAAAGATTCACACCGACTTTGAACGCGGCTTTATCCGTGCCGAGGTCATTGCGTTTACAGATCTTGAAGCATGCGGAACCATGACAGCCGCCCGCGAAAAGGGACTGATCCGCTCCGAGGGCAAGGAATATGTAATGCAGGATGGAGACGTTGTTCTGTTCCGCTTTAACGTATAAGTAATTATATATACCAGTAATATGCCGCTGTGCCTTGATTTGGGCATGGCGGCTTTTAATCTTAATGTAATCTTAATCTTTAAACTGTTGCAGTCCGCTGAAAAACATTGTATAATAAGCCTATAATAAAAATATATCGGATGTGATAACTTGAAAAGACTGTGTTTAGCTGTTACCTGTGCCGTTATGCTCTCTATGAGCGGATGTATGGAGTATTCCGAACGAACCCATTCGCCGATTGTTTATGAAACAACAACCGTGCCGGATGCTTCTCAGAGCGTAAGCACGCAGGAAGTACAGAATTACATTATGCAGATAAGCAGCACTACCTCTGAGCTTTCATATGCGGAAGAAGGCAAGACCGACAAGCATCTTGCGTGCGTGCTGCGCGTGAAGGACGATTCTGCGACAACTCTTTTGGTCAATCTATATGACGAGCTTGGCAGAATAACCGGTACCACCAAGGGCGATGTTACTGTAGATTATGAATACGACAAGGAATCAAGAGTAACAAAGGAATCAAAATACTATAAGGGCTTGTATCAGGGATGCTGCGTCCACGAGTATTTTTCAAACTTCCACGCGAAAACCTCATATGAGGCTGACGGTAAAATATTATACGACGGTGAAACGTATGACGAGTATTTCAACACTAAAGGTCAGCTTGCAGGAAAAACCATCTATGTTGATGAAAAAACAAAGTATTCAAGTATTACAATGAGCTACGATAGAACAAACAGCTGGATTACCAATGAGTACCTGGCAAACCGCAACGAAGTCGTAAAGGAAGCAAGGCACAGCTACAAGGTAAACGAGCGTGGTAATCTGGTTGAAACCGTTACAGACGGCATATCCGGCAAGGTAAAATCCGAAACAACCTATATTGGCAATGACCGCTCGGAGGATAAGATACTTCGATATGAAGAATACGATCCCAATGGCGATACAGTCAGAGGCTATGAAAATAGATATATCGAGTCGAACGGCAGATACATCCTTGAAGAAAAGAATTCAATGGATATAAACTCTATAACCGGAAAAATAACGGCGGATATGTATTTCTATTCAGCATCCTCAACATCCAAATATAATATAGAGGATGATATTTACGAAAAATTGGGACTGGAACCAAATGATTTTTCCAGACTGACCATTCATACGATATCTTCAGGATATTTTGATTTTGCCGTGACATATGACGGCTCAGGCGCGAAAATTAAAACAGTCACTTCAAAAAGGGATGACAGCGGCAGGGTAGTAGAAGTCAGAGAAACCGGTAAGTACGGCACTGTTACCTTGATAAGGAGCTTTGAATATGACGAAGCCGGCAACTGCACTAAAATGACCATCAAGGAAGGCAACGAGACGACCGAGTACATATTCGGCTATATATCGGTTCCGGACGTGTACATAGAGCCGTTTTCCTTCGCCAACGCCGAGGAGTATATCGTCGAATAAATCTTTACAGCATACCAATAACATATAACAGATTACAGCTACTGCTTGCCGGTGCGCCCCTCGCTTTACGGCAGCAAGATGGCTGTAATTTGTTTTGTCAGGGCTTTTGTGGATACGGATACAATTCCGGATCCGGCAGGAAAGTTATCTTGCATAATAATTTTTTCGGAATGTTGTAATAAATCGCTTATGTTTTTTGTTATAGTATATGAAAGATGTCTTTTAAATTGAGCTTATGGAGATGATGGCTTGGATGATTCAATGATTGTGGAGCTTTTTGTCCGAAGAGACGAGGAAGCAATAAAGCAGTGCGAAGCAAAATACGGCGCTGAGCTTAAACGAATGTCTATGCGCATAGTAGGCTCAGAGGAGGACGCTTGCGAGTGCCTCAACGATACGCTTTTGCAGGCGTGGAATTCCATAACTGAGCAAAGGGACTACAACCTGCGGGCATATCTTATAAAGCTTATGCGCAACAATTCCATAAACTACCTGAAGAAAAAGACGGCGGCAAAGCGGGGAGCGGTGAATATGGCTTTGGACGAGCTTGAGGGCTGTCTGCCGGACAATAGGTCTGATCTTGATTTCATCGAAAAGCAAAGCCTCACCCATGACATAGAAGAATGGCTGTTAACGCTCAGTACGGAAAAGAGAGTTATATTTGTTCGCAGGTATTTCTTTATGAAATCCGCAAAGGAAATAGCCGAAGAGCTTGGTTTAAGAGAGGGAACAGTTCTTGTTGATTTGTCCCGCCTTAGAAAATCCTTAGCCAAGCATTTGAGGGAAAAAGAATACATTCTGCCATGACTCAGAGAAAGGATGGTAATACTATGAAGCAAAATGATATATTAGATTCAATCGGCGGCATAAGCGACAGCATTATAGATGAAGCTGTTGATTACGTTCCCAAAAGCAAAAGCGTTAAGAGATTATCGGTAAAAATGCTTTCGGCGATATCGGCAGCAGCAGTGCTGTGCATTGCGCTTACCGTGACCTGCTTTGCCAATGCTACCGAGATAAGCGCGGTAATAAGCTCGTTGTTCAGAAGAGAAGAGAAGTATGTCGAGCCATACTCACAGGTAATCAATCAGACTGATTCATCTGAAAAAGTATCGATGACAGTTAGGAAGGTTGCTAAGGATGATGACAATTACATTCTGTTTTTGACAATGCACGCCTCGGAACCGTTTGCTCCTGGATTCTTGATTTGTGATAGCTATAGCCTTGAATATATAGCAAACGGCGAAAAGCAAACCTATAAGCAGGAATATATTGACTATGAATTTGAGAAAACCAGAGAAAATCAAATTTTTTTACGCGGTATAAGTCTCAAGAACATTATTTCGGATGATTCTAAGGATATTTCATGTCAGCTGATGCTGCCTATCAAAGAAGACACAGCATCACAGTATTCATGCCTTCCTTGGGAAAGCGGCAGATATCACTTTGAAATTAACAATCTTGCGCTTTGCTCTTACTATTGTGAAGACGAAAACGATATGTTAGAGAAAAAAGTATGTTACGCTGACAAGCTTGAAGTAGATTTTGATTTCAACGAAAACGAAATTAAAGATCTTCCGGCAACGGTTATCTATCCCGAAACGGAATTTGAGCTTGCAGGAACCAATTTCCGTCTGAATAAAATCGAGCAAACAGCAACTCAGGTTAAGCTGACGGTTGAAGACCTTGATAAGAAACGCATTGAGATAGGAAACAGGAACTTTTATGGTGCTAATAAGCTTATCGGTTTCGGTTTCTTACCATTTGAAAAGGTGGAAAAGGACCTTATGTCAACATTGGAATTTATTGATAAATACAAGCTGGGTAACATTACCTACGGTGCTAAAATAGAGTTTGCCGGCGAAGCGGCTGATACCTGTAGAATTGAAGATACGAATGTGGAGTTGTTTAGAAATGAATACGGAGCCATTGAAACAGATAAGGTTGAAATTACATTGTATACAGAATCTGCGATAAGTATGGAAGATATAAAAAGCATTTATTTTGAAGCTCATGTTTTTGACAGCTATCCGATAGAAAAATACATCGATTACGAAATAATAAAGGTTACTGCATGGGAAAACAAAGCCGAATAAGCTATAAGTCCCGATCGTAAAAATACGGTCGGGACGCTTTTTATATGTCACCAAACTGTAACCGAACTGTAGCGAAGTTTTCATTGACTTGACCCATCCTCGGTGCTAAAATGATAGCGAAATCATATTAAAGGAGATAATTTTCCATGAGAAAAGCGTTATTCATTTTTGTACTTATCATTTGCCTGACATTTGCCGCCTGCGGCGATACGCCCGTAGATCAGCCCGACAGCCCATCTGTAACATATGGCAATCAGGATGCCTCAGCGCCTGTAGATTCTCAGCCGGTGGATAATCCCGACAATGTCACCGATACTGAAACTGCTCCCAACGGCGAAGTAGTCCCTTATAACGAGCTTCAGACGGATATGTATCTTTCAAGCGAGAAAAGGGTAGACAGCGACGGCACTGTAACCGAAGTCAAGTATACTTACGATTCTGAGGGCAGACTTCTTTCAGCATTAGCCTCCGACGGCAGCGGAAACAAATACGAGTATCCCGACTACAGCACCGATATAACCTATTTTCTTTCAGCCAGAGGAGAAGCTTATCAAAAGCAGGTCTGCGAATACGACGGCAAGCATCAGCTTATGTCAAACATTTGCTACGACGGCAATGGCAAGCTTATGGGCGATGGCATGAGCTATTCCTATATATATTCCGAGCCTAATATGATATCCCAAATCAGATACTACACCACCGACCTTGAACACTTTGAAACCGTTGATATTGAATACACAAACGGAAACGTTACAAGCAGAGTTCATAAGGACGAAAACGGCGAAACCGTTCAGGTTGAGACATATGAATTTGATGATAAGGGCAGAGCTACATTATCATATAATAAAGACTACAGAACCGGTTTTGAGTATTCCGAAAGATACGAGTATTCACAGGATGAATCGGGCAACACTATTACCCTCTGCTACGAGGTCGACAGTGAGACTCCTTCATACAAGAACATATTTGATTCGGAGGGTAGGTTGCTTCTTTATATACTCTATGATGAAGCCGGCAACGAGCAGACAAAAACCGAGGTTGTAAGAGACGGCAATAGGGAAGTGACAACAACCTATCTTAACGGCATAATATCCGCAAAAACCGAATCGGTTGACGGAAGCTATCCCCGCTTAGAATCCTACGATTCCGAGGGTAATCTTAGCGAGTATACCACTTATGAGCATACAGACACCACTATGACGGAATACTACTACACCACCGACGGCAATCTTATGTTGCTTACATCAAAAACAGTTTATACAAACGGCGCAGACGACAGACCGATTTCTATGTATAGCTATGACGCGGAAGGAAACGTAACCTATTCAAATGTATACACATACGATGAAAACAACTGCCTCATAAAGGAAGAAACCTCTTGGGACAGCCTTTCACAGCCTTCTGTAGTTACCTATGAATACACTAAAATCGAAGGCATATTCAGGAGTATGGGCGGCGCTGATAATCATGACTGATAAATACAAGTAACCATCCATAAAAAAGAGTCAGCACGAAATTGCGCTGACTCTTTCTATTATGTGACATACTAAAGCAAGGTGTTGCCTATTCTATCTCGGCGTCATTTCTCCAAATCTCAACGTCAATATAATGTCCGTAGCGTTCATCGTGAGGAGGAATTTCTTCTTTTGTTTTCATGAAGCCGATGGAAAGTATTTCATCATCGTATATAGGATCGGAGAAGATTGCTTTTATTTTCATTATGTTGCGGTCACCGTCGATTACAAATGTGTTGCGGTCATCGCCGTCTACTCCCTTAACAAATTCAATACTGCGACTGCCGCCGTGCCAGTATTTCTTAGCGTCATCGGCAAGCTCAAAGGCGAGCTCGTAATCTCCATAGGGGAACATATAATGCTCTTTTAAGAACTTATCGAACTCATCATACTCTTCGCGCGTATGATATCCAAAGCCAAACTCCTCGCAATCGCTAAAGCCGGTGAACATACTTATTGCGCTGAAGTGCATGGAATCAACTTCCATAACCTGATGCAGCTCGTCGGTGATAATCAGCTCAACGCTCATGGGCGAGATGGTTATTTCGTTTAAGACGAATTTGTACCCCTCAACCTCAAATTCGGTATCAGGTTTTATGGTTCTTGACGGAAGCGGGGATATGCCGTCCTCACCGACTGTGAAGTTATCCGAAATCAAGTCGGCAAATATTTCCGATTCATACCATTTCATGTTTGCATCGTCCGGCTCATCAAGAAGTTTTGCTTCGGTCAAGCCGGAAATCTTAAAGACATAATCGCCTTGCGGCAGGGAATCGCCGCTTCTGCCCAGCTTGATAACAGCTTCAAAATCCGTATCGGAGACATATTTGCCCTGCATATTCGTACCTGTCAAGGCGATTAAGTTGGGGTCTAAATCCTCACGCGAGTTGAATACAGACACAACTTTTTCTCCGTCTTCGGTGTAGATACCCATTTCTTCATAATAAAGAAAAGTGCGCTCAAATCCAGCTGGATTGTGGATGTTGATGTAAATATAATAATGCTCACCGTCGATAAATACTTTATCAACCTTCAGACTCGCTGCCATCGGGTCGATATCGTCCTGCGGAATATTTGCCTGACTGTCGTCGGTGTTGACAACCGCATAAGGGTCGATAAGCTCCTGTTCTCTTACAAACAGCGACCGTATTGCGCTTGTGATTTCCTCGGCGTGAATAATACAGGTAGTGCCGACTATCAGAATCGCCATACATGCGGCAATAGATACTATCTTTTTAAGATTTATGTGATTGGCGCGCTTCTTTGTGACTTCGCCGCTGTCAATGGCTTCATCAATCCATTCGCTTTTCATGTCCCTCAGCGGGTCAAAAAAGCTATCTGATTTTCTTTCTTTCATATAAATTATCATCCTTTCAAAAATTCAGACGTTGATGTCATAGCTTTCAAGATGTCGGCGCAAATCGTTTCGCAGACGGAAAAGCGTGGTTGCAACCGTATTTTTGTTAATGCCAAGCTGTGAAGCGATTTCCGAAACGGAAAGCATCATAAAATACCGCTTTGTAAAAATAATCCTTTTCTGCTTTTCCGTCTTTGGATATGAACCACTGTATTTTGAGGCTTCCAAGCTCATTTACTTCCGGAATAACCGTTATGTTTTTATCCTTATACCCGTACTTCGGCAGAGGATATTCCGCTCCGCTGTCCGCTGAAAAGTCAACCTCCGGCACGGGATACACCTTTATGGTTTCCGAGCTGTATTCAAAAACACGACCAAAACTGTCCGTTACAGACGCTTTCAG
>ENA-ORMR01001091-ORMR01001091.1-human-gut-metagenome-genome-assembly--contig:-NODE-1091-length-22416-cov-24.713251_pt1 | contig 22416 bp, 18 predicted proteins | sample MGYA00242107_ERZ509003 | MGnify/ENA primary metagenome ERZ509003 (study PRJEB26280, sample SAMEA2338699) | human gut metagenome | biome: human gut; feature: human-associated habitat; material: faeces... | reverse complement strand
TCTGCGGACGCGCAAAGTTAGGGGCAGGGACGCTGCGCTGCCTGCACCTTTGTTGGCGGCTTCCTTGGAATTGGTCGAACTCGGAACAGTTGGGGCGTTGCCCCAAACCCCACAAGGGACAGACGAAAAGGGACAAAGTCCCCCCTTGACCCTGCAAGGGGCAGACGAAAAGGGACGAAGTTCCCCCCCCTTAACCCCTCCGCGCGATTGGGTTGGTCACACTTTCATGCTCCTTCCGCGTGCAGCTTTTGGGGGCTTCGCCTAAGTCCTTGTTTGCTTCCCCATCTTTCCGTGAAGAACCCAAAAACGCGGTCAGACAGCTTGTTTCGCCATCTGACCGCAGGATGCCCTATTTTGCGGATAATCCGCTTACCATGTGATATCCTCGCCCGTCAGCGCCTTCCACGCCTTGCGGATATCCTTCTGATGGCGCACGCCGTTCTTCGGGTCGAGCTTCGCGGTTTCCTCCATCGTGCGCGGGAAATGAACGCACAAATGCCCGTCGAAGTCGTTATCCTTGATGCTGCCGGACAGGTGGGGCATACAGTGCATGGAGGCCAGCACCCAAGTGCCGCTGGGCAGCAGGACATACACCGGCTTCTCGTCCCACGAGAACTTGCCGCCCCACGCCGCCTTCATAATCGCGGTATCCTGCGCCGTCAGCGGCTCGGAGTCCGCGTGACGACCCAAGTAATAGAAGCGCAGGCGGAAGGAGGAACCGCTGCTCGGCTCATAGACCAGCACCGTCTGCCCGCTCTTGATGGTCGGCTTGATTTCCGTGTACCACATCTGCAGCTTAATCTGGCTCTTTGCCGGGCCATTGCCAAAGGACGCGCCGCTGTTGCCCGTGCCGCCGTTTTTATTTTCGTCCGGCAGCGCAGTGTCGCCGGTCACGCAGTCGCCCGTGTACAGCTTCGTCTGCGTGTTCACGCCCGCGATGCCGTCCGGGGCAAGCCCGTTTCGCTTCTGGAACGCCAGCACCGCCGCGCGGGTCGTCTCGTCATAAGTGCCGTTGATGGTCACGGTGTAGCGCAGGTTGCTGAGTGCTTGCTGGAGACGCAGCACCGCGTCGCCCGTCGCGCCGACTTTCAGGTTGGTGTACACCGTCGGCGTGGTGGAATCGACCTGCTTGCCTTCCGCCGTAATCGCGTTGACGGAGTAGAGGATGGTGTACGTCGCCGTATCGCCGTTGCCGGAGCCAGTCAAACCGTTGCGCAGCTGGAACGCGCGCATGGCGGCGACGGTGTTCGCGCCGTACTTGCCGTCCACCTTGTCCGTCAGGTAGCCCAAATCCTTCAGGCGCTGCTGAACGCTCTTCACGTCGTCGCCCGTGCAGCCGGAATAGAGCAGGCGGGTCGGACGCGTCACGCCCGTGGTCGGGGTGGACGTCGGCGTGCTGATGGCAGCAAGCGCATCCGAAGAATACAGCTTCTTGTAGGTGCGCTTGCCCGCCACACCGTCCGCGCTCAAATTGTTGCGCAGCTGGAACGACGCAACCGCCGCCATCGTGCCCGTGCCGTAGTTGCCATCCACCGTGCCCGTGTAGTAGCCCAGCGCCTTCAAGCGGCTCTGCACGCTCTTCACGTCATCGCCGGACGAGCCTTCGCGGAGGGTGCGTGTGGGCACGATGCCGAAGGACTGCGTGGGGGTCGGCGTGGGCGTGGCAGCCGACGGATCAGCCGCAACCGCATTGCTCGAATAGAGGATTTTGACCGTGTTCGCGCCGACTTTGCCGTCCGCCGTCAAGCCGTTGCGCGCTTGGAACGCCTGAACCGCCGCCACCGTCGCCGCGCCGTAGATGCCATCCAGCGCGCCGGAGTAGTAGCCGAACTTATCCAGTCGGCTCTGTACGCTCTTCACGTCGTCGCCGGACATGCCGGGGCGCAGAATGCGCGTGGGTGCGCTTTCATCCACCGGCTTGGGCGAGGGCGTGACGGAGCTGCCCGCGTCAATCGCGGTGCTGCTGTACAGCGCCTTGACCGTGTCCTCGCCGCAGATGCCGTCGGACGTAAGCCCATTGCGCGTCTGGAAGCGGCGAATCGCGCTTTCCGTCGCCGTGCCATACACGCCGTCCGCCTTGCCCGTCAGGTAGCCCAGCGCAATCAGCTTCGTCTGCACGCTCTTCACGTCGTCGCCCTTCATGCCCAGCGTCAGCTTGCGCTCGCCCACGCCGTCGGGCTGCGACGTTTCCTTTGCGCCGATCGCGCCTTCGGAGAAGAGGCGCTTGCGGGTGTTTGTGCCCAGCACGCCGTCAGCGGACAAGCCGTTCTTCTTCTGGAAGGCAAGAACCGCCGCCTTCGTCGCTGCGCCGTACTGCCCGTCGGAGATGCCGGTCAGGTAGCCCAGCGCCGCCAGACGGTCCTGCGTGTACAGCACATCCTGCCCACCCATGCCCTCGCGGAGCGTGCGGGTCGGGATGCCATAGGCGATGTTGTCCAAATCCGCGGTGGGCTTGGGCGTAATCATCGGCTGGGTGACGTTGCCATTGCTGTCGAAGTAGCTTTCCAGCTTGACGAGCGTGTTCTTGCCCGCCTTGCCGTCCACCGTCAGCCCGGTCGCCTTCTGGAACGCCATGACCGCCTCGAACGTGGACTGCCCGAACACACCGTCCACCTTGGAGATGGTGAAGCCCAAGTCCTTCAGTGCCTGCTGCAATACCCGCACGCGCGAGCCGCTGGACGTGTACTGCAATTTGCTGTAATCGCCCTTGAACAGCCCCGTCGCGGTCGAAGAGGAGGACGACGAATTGCCGTCAATGTCAATGCCCGTCTGCTTTTCCAGCAGAGCAATCGTCGCGGAACCGGCGATACCGTCCACCGTCAGGCTGTTCGCCTGCTGGAACGCGGTCACCGCCGCCTTCGTGCCGCTGCCGAAGCTGCCGTCCACCGTGCCGGAGTAGTAGCCCAATTGCGTCAAGGCCTGCTGCAAGCGGCGCACACTGTCGCTCTTGTCGTTCTTCTGCAGCTTCAAGGCTGCCGCGCTGCTTGTGATGACCAGCGTCAGCATCAGCACCAGCGCCAGCACACGCACGATGCTCTTTTTCATAGCATTCCCCTCCAAATGTTCCAAAGTACCTGCGGCTATTGTATCAGAAAATCACGCAATTGTAAAGAACTATTACGCATTTGTTACAAGTTGAATTTCTCCAACAGCTCCATCGGGTGGGCGATCAGCACCTTCGCGCCATTGTCCAGCAGCTCCTGCGCCGTGCGGAAGCCCCACAGCACGCCCACTGGATTCATGCCAGCGCTGCACGCACAGGTCATATCCACCTTCGTGTCGCCCAGATAGAGGAAATCCGCCGGGGCAATGCCGAGCTGCTCCGCCACCAGCAGCGCGCCCGCCTTGTCCGGCTTCACCGGCACGCCCTCCACCTGCCCGCGCACGACGCTGAACGGTACATCCGGGAAGAAGTGGCTGATGACGTTCTTCGTATCCGCGTCGGGCTTATTGGAGAGCACCGCCAGCTTCAAGCCGCGCTCCGCCAAGGCGTGCAGCAGCTCCGGAATGCCGTCGTAGGGCTGCGTTTTCACCTGCGTATGCTTCTCATAGTACGCCTGATACTCCGCCTGCACCGCGTCCGCCAAGTCCTGCCGGTCGCGAACCGCCCGCTGCGCCAGAATCTTCGCGCCGTTGCCGACGAGGTAGCAGTATTCCTTCGTCTCCCAGCCGGGCAGCCCGTGCAGGCGCAAGGCACGGTTCATCGCCGTGGCAATGTCGTCAATCGTGTTCGTCAGCGTACCGTCCAAATCAAACAAAACCGCCTGAATCATCAAAAAAATCTCCTTTATGTGATGAATGGATTTCGCGCCGCGCTGCCATGCTAAGGCAGAAAGGAGCGATGAACATGGACAAAAAACGCAAGGATTCCGTCATTCGCGCAACCGTCGACCGTGCCGCCCTGCTGCGCGGGGTGCTGATGCTGACGGCGCTCGCCCTGCTGCTCTGCTTCGGCTTGAAGCCCAGCCGCGCCGCCGCGCCCGACGCCGAGGACGGCGCACTGACCGCCTCCGACGCCTCCGCCCGCCTGAGCGCCGAGTGTGAGCTGCTCCAGCGCGTCACCTTTTCCCCCTGCGGGCACGAAATGACGCGCCGCCAGCGCCTGCCAGCCGAACTGGCCGGCATGACGAAGGACGAACTCGCCGCGAAGTACGACCAGTGGGTCATCACGTCGTTTTCGCCCGCGCAGGTGAGCATGGAGCGCGCGCTTGCCCTCTACTGCCCGGAGCATGTTGTGCTGATGCCGGACGAAAGCGGGCAGCTGTGCATCTTCCGCAACCGTTACGGCGACGTGCTGGCGCTGGTGCGCGAACTCGGCGTGCCGCTGAGCGACTTGCCGGACGATGTGCAGGAGGACGTGCGCGCGGGCATGGGCTTTGACGACGAGGTCACGCTGGAGAAGTGGCTGGAAAGCGTGCAGTCGTAAATCCCCACCCCATTGTACGCCGATTCGCGCCGCTTGTCCAGCGGATTTCGCGGTTTTGTTTGCTTCCAGCGAAGAAGTATGCTATAATGATAGCGAACTTTCGCGATAGAGGTGAGCGCATGGCACGAATCGGCATCATGACCTTCCTGCACAACGACAATTACGGGTCGATTCTTCAAGCGTGGGCGCTGCAAAACGCCGTCCGTTCCTTGGGGTACGACGCGGAGCATATCGACTATGTTCCCTCGCAGACGGAAAAGATGAAGAATCTGCTGTGCAGCGGCAATTCGCCCCGCCTGATTTTGGACGGCATGAAAAAGCGCAGCGCGGCGCGCGGGCTGAACGAGGGCTTTGATGCGTTCCGGCAGACGCAGATGCTTTTGTCGCCCATCTGCCGCGACCAGAGCGCGCTGGCACATCAGGCGCTGTCATACGACGCGCTGATTTGCGGGTCAGACCAGATTTGGTCGCCGACGTGGCTCAATCCGGCGTATTTCCTGAATTTCACGAAGAAGCCGAAAGTCGCCTACGCGCCGTCGCTGGGCGTATCGACGATGACGGACAGCGCGAAGGGGCGCAAAATCGCCGCATTGATACGGGGGTTCGCCGCCATCTCCGTCCGGGAGGAAGAGGGCGCGGCGCTCCTGCAAGCGCTCATCGGCAAAAAGCCCGCCGTCATGCCCGACCCCGTGATGCTCCTGCCGCGCGAAAAGTGGCTGGAACTCATCGGCGGCGACATTCCGATGGGCAATGATATTCTGTGCTTCTTTCTGGCGGACAATCCCGCGTACTGGACGCAGGTGGAGCAGATTCGGCAGAAAACAGGTCTGGGCGTGCGCGTCATTCCGCGGACGGAATCGGCACTCCAGTCCGCGTATCCACTGGCAAAGGGCGTGACCCCCGCGCAGTGGCTTCGGCTGATTGCGGGCGCGAGCATGGTGCTGACGGACAGCTTCCACGCCGCCGCGTTTTCCCTCCTGCTGCACACGCCCTGCACAATTCTCCGCCGCTACCGCGAGGACGACCCCGAAAGCCGCAACAGCCGCGTTGACCAGCTGCTGCGCACGCTGCAAGTCGCCGACCCGACGCATCCGGATTTTTCCGTGGTGGACGAGCAGCTTTCCATCCAGCGGCAGCGGGGTTTGGACTTCCTGCAATCCGCCATCAGTCAAGCAGTGTCGCAAGCGACGCCGGCAAAGGCGAGGTAAGCGACAGCCAATCCCCCGTCATCGGGTGATGGAGCGTCAAGGCGCTGGCGTGCAGCGCAAACCGCCCCGGCAATTGCGGAATTTCCGTGCCGTAGAGGAAATCCCCGACGACCGGACAGCCGATAGACGCCATGTGTACGCGGATTTGGTGCGTGCGCCCAGTTTCAAGCGTCAGCTCCACCAGCGCGCGCGTTTTCCCGCGTTTCAGCACGCGATAGTGCGTCACCGACGGCTTGCCGGATGCGGTCACGATACGGCGGATGCTGGCGGCGTCCTCCTTGCCGATGGGCGCGTCAATCACGCCGCAGTCGTCATCCGGGCAGCCCTCCACCACCGCCTGATACGTCCGGATGAACTCCGGCGTATGCAGAAGCGCCTGCAAACGGTGCTGAATATGCGCGTCCTTGGCGACAATCATCAGCCCGCTTGTGCCCTTATCCAGCCGATTCACCGGACGGTAGACGAAATCCGCCGGACAGCGCAAATGGGCGTACAGCGCGTTTTCCAGCGTGTCGTCCGGGTGCAGGGCACTGGACTGGCTCGCCAGCGGGGCGGGCTTGTCAATCACGAACAGCCAGTCATCCTCATGCGCAATGGTCAGCGGCAGGTCATACGGCTTGACCGCGTACACCGGGGCGTTCTCCCGGAAGCGGATTGCCACCACCTGCCCGGCGCACACAAACGCATCCACCGGGGTCACGACGCCGTCCACCGTGATGCCGCCGTTCCACTTGGCGGACTTCATCGCCGTGTAGCTCACACCCATCACGCGGCGCAGTACATCGCGCAGGCGCATTCCGTCCTGCTCCGGCAAAACCATATGTTCCAACAAAAGCACCTCTTTTCAGGAGATGAAACCGATGAATGACATTCTTGCAATCCTCTCCGGCGGCGATTATGTCTCCGGCGAAAAAATCAGTCAGGAACTGGGCATCAGCCGCGCCGCCGTGTGGAAGCGAATTGCCCAGCTGCGCGAAGACGGCTGGCAGATTGAAGCCGCCGGCCGCCGTGGCTACCGCCTCATCCCCGGCGACAGCATCGACCCCATTTTCTGGGTGAATCAGCTGACGACCAAGACGCTTGGACGTGCCATCAACCACTACGAGCACACCATCACATCCTCCAACACGCTGGTGAAGCAGATGGCGGTGCAGGGCGCGCCAAGCGGCAGCCTGTGCCTGTGCGAATGCCAGACAGCGGGCAAAGGGCGTCTTGGGCGCACATGGTCAGCCCCCGCGGGACAGGCTGTCCTGATGAGCGTCCTCCTGCGGCCGAAGCTCCCGCCGAAAAACGCGCCGCTGATTACCCTCGCGACCGCGATGGCAATGGCGCACGCCGTCCGCGAAGTGACGGGCATTGACGCGCAGATTAAATGGCCCAACGACCTCGTGTTCTCCGGCAAAAAGCTGTGCGGCATTTTGCTGGAAATCAGCGCCGACCTCGACCAGATTGAGTACGTTGTTGTCGGCACGGGGCTGAACGTGCTGCGCGGGGCATATCCGCCGGAGCTGTCTGACCGCGCTGCCGCCTTGGAGGAGTTCGCCGAGCCGCCCGTGCGCCGGGAGATTGTCGTGCACTACCTAAAGGCGCTGGAGGACAACATGACGCTGCTGGAGGAGCACGGCTTCCCCGGCATACAGGAAGCGTACCGCCGCCACTGCTGCACGCTGGGCAGCCGGGTGCACGTCATCGGCACAGAGATTGACTTCATCGGCACGGCGGAGGACATTGACGAGACGGGCGCGCTGCTGGTGCGCGACGAAAGCGGCGTATTGCAGCGCGTGCTGTCCGGCGACGTATCCGTGCGCGGGGTCATGGGCTATGTCTGAGCTGCGCGGCATCGGGCTGGATATCTGCGGCATTGCGCGGATGTCACAGCAGCTTGACAACACGCATTTCCTCCAGCGCATCCTGACGAAAGAGGAAATCGCGTACCTGCGCAGCCGCGGCGCGTCGGCGGCGGACACGCTGGCGGGGCTGTACGCGGCGAAGGAAGCCATCGTCAAGGCGCTCGGCTGCGGCATTGCCTTTCCGCTGACGGAGATTGCCATTTCGCACACGGCGCAGGGGCAGCCGACGGCGGCGCTCTCCGGCGAGGCGGCATTGCGCTATCCGGGGCATCTGCTGCTGACGATTACGCACGATGCGGGCGTCGCGGCAGCATCTGCGCTCTATTTGGAATGAAGGAAAGCCTGCTCATGCGGTGATTGGCGTGGGCAGGCGGTTTTTTAATTCGGAATGCGGAATGCGGAATTATTTTGTGGGCTTCACGGAATCTTGGTGGAAAAAGCAGATTGGGGGCGCGTCTGCGGACGCGCAAAGTTACTGCGCAGGGACGCTTCGCTGCCTGCGACCAAGTTGCCATACTACCCTTTTCTCTTGGAGTAGATTTGACGGTGTAACAGTTGGGGCGTTGCCCCAAACCCCACCAGAGGCTCTGCCTCTGGACTCCGCAAGGGGGATCCCCCCTTGACCCCTTCGCGCGATTGAGTTGGTCGCGCTTTCATGCTTCTTCCGCGTGCAGCTTTTTAGGGCTTCGCTTAAGCGATTATTTGTCCGCCTTCAGCCAGCTTTCCCAAATGTCGGGCTGGTAGCCGATGGTGCATTTTTGTCCGCTGCGGACGATGGGGGATTTCAGCAGCCACGGGTTTTCCTGAATCGCGGTCATAATCACGCTGTCAATGTTGCAGTAGCACGCGGGATGCTCCTTCGCGCGCTTGTCCTCGCGGTCAAGAAGCCCCTGCATCCCCACGTCCTTCGCCATCGTCTGCAATTCGCGCTCGCCCAGCTTGTGCTTCTTCAAATCCATCACCTGCACCTGCACGCGACGCTCCTTGAAGAAGCGCTCCGCCTTCTGCGCATCGAAATTCTTCTTGCTGATATAAAGCTGAATCACGCCTTGTTCCTCCTTACGTCGTCGCCCAAGAATTGCAGCAGCATACACTGCTTTCCATCCAGCAGGCGGGATGTGATGCGCTCGGTGTAGCGGCGGCGCAGCTCCTCCACGTTCAAATTGGTGCTGATGACCGTGCCTTTGCCGCGCAGCTGTCGCTCATTGATGAGGTTGAACCACTGCACGATGGTGATGTTCTCCATCAGCGGTTCAACGCCCATGTCGTCAATCATCAGCACGTCGGTATCCATCAGCGTGTCCATTTCCTCCTGCTTGCCGGAGAAGTACGCGCGGCGGGCGACGTCCAGGAAGCGGTAGGCGCTGATCATCATCACGTTGAAACCGCGCTCCAGCAATCGCTTCGCGATGGCGTGCATCAGGTACGTTTTGCCCAGACCGCTCTGCCCCATCAGCAGCAGATCCATCGTCGCGGCGTTGGGGTACTTTTCGGCGTACTGTTCGCACTGGTGGCGCAGCATGTCCATCAATTGGCGCTGGCTGTACTTTTTGCCCGGCAGCGGCTGGTCGGAGAACACATTCGGGTCAAACGCGGCGAACGACTGCTCCGCCTTTTCGCCCAAGCCGACCTCGCGGTACAGCCGCGCATAGAAGGCACTGCGCAGGCACGGGCACATTTCGCGAATCGGCTCGCCGACGTAGCCCGTGTCGCGGCACTGCTTGCAGCGGTAGACGGGGTCAAGATAATCCGCCGGGAAGCCGCTTTGGCGGAGCAAATCGGCGATGCGCTTGTTCATCACGTCCATGCGGGCGGGCAGGTCATCCGCCGCCGCTTTGCCGTTCAGGATGCCGCGCACGCCGCCGAAAATCAGGTTCTGCCGCTCGGCGAGGTACTGCCCAATCTCCGGGCAGCGGGTGATAACCTCCTGCCGCCGCCGAAGCTCCTCCTGCGAATTTTTGAGGCGCTGCTGCTCGTACTCCTGCTGCAGTGCCTGCATGATTTCCTTACGCATGGCTTTCCTCCCACTCCTGCATCATGGCGTCCATGGCATCCTGCGTCGGCGTGTAGGTGCGCTGGGTGTACTGCTGCTCCCCGACGACCTTCGGCGCGTGCGCGGCGGGTGCGGTGGATTGGCTCGGCTGCTGCTCGAAGCGTTCGCGCTCCGCCTTTGCCGCCTCCATCGTCGTGATGCCTTTTTCCCGGAAAACTTTCAACATCTTGTTGAGGTATGCCATCGGTGATTTCTTCCCTGCCGCCCACGGCGCGCAGCCCAGCACAAACATCTGCGCGAACCGCCATTCCTCCGTCCACTGCTTCACAAGGGCACGGTCGGCGGCGTTCGGCTTCGTCTTTTCGTCCAGCTGCATCGCCTGATACAGCACAATCAGGAACTCGTTCTGCTCGTCAATCTGCCGCATGTACGCGTCAATTTCCGGCAGCGTGCGCAGGCTGCGGTTCTGCCACGCCATCAGCGTCTGCATCACGTCCTGCAGCGTCGTCATGCCCCATTTGGCGCACTGCTGCGCCGCCAGCAGAATCACCGGGTCAGGGTACATGGTCTGGAAGCTCTTGTACGTCGCTTTCGTCGTGTCGTTGATGGTAATGCTGTAATTGCCCAGCGCGCGCAGGAATTGCTTGACAGGCTCGTTTTCCTTCCGGCTGCCCTCGATATCGCCCGACACATCCTGCTCCGTGCGCACATTCCCCTGCTCGTGCAGCCGCTTCAAAATCCCGTCCAGATACGCAAACGACGGGTTGCTGCTCTTGATGGTTTCATCCACCGCGCGCAGGATTGCATCCGGCGTGAACTGCCAGTCCACCAGCCACTTGCTGTACATCGTCTGCTCCGGCTCGGTCGGGTAGCGGCGCAGGCCCAGCTTCTCCAGCACCTTCTTGCTGCCGCTCCAAACGGTCTGGTCGCGCCGGAAAATCTCCTGCGCCTCCTCCACCGTCTGCACCTTTTCGTCCGCCAGCCGCATGGCCATCTGCTCGGCTTTTTTCATGCTCACGTTCTTGCCGTGCTTCTGCACCATGTGGCGCATCATGGCAATCACCACGTCCGGCGGCAGGTGCATCTGCTCCACCCACTCGTAGCATTGGCTGACGTCCTTGCCATGCAGCCGGCGGTCGTTGTCGAACACGCTGTAGATGGCTTCCGCGAATTGCTCGTATGCGGGGTCAATCTGCGCCTGTGCGCCCGTCATCATCACCTGATAGATGTTCTGATAGCGGTACTGCGGCGGATTATCCGCCACGCGCTGCACCAGCCCCTTGCGCTCCCAGTAGCGGTACGCCGCGCGAATATCATCCTCCGTCATGTTCAGCTCCCGCGCCATTTGCTGCAAATCGCTGATGGCCTCGTGATGATAGCACGCCACCAAGCCGAAGAGGTACACGCGCACCGCGTCCCCCGACGCTTCGGGCAGATAATTGAGGATAAACTGGTTGGGCAGCGGCGTTACGTCAAACAGCGCCGCCTGCTCGTCAAAGGAAAACATCGCCATGCAAGCCGACCTCCGTACCATCTTCCGACAGGTTTCCCTCCTATTATACCATGCTTGCTTCAAGCCGTCAAATGTGGTATAATGGAATTTGTTCATGCGGATTTCTGCATAAAAAAGGCACGGATATACATTATCAGGAGGATTCTCACCTATGGGGCGTACAGTAGTCATTGCGGAAAAACCGAGCGTGGGGCGCGATATTGCCCGCGTGCTTGGCTGCCAGAGCAGCGGGCGCGGCTGCCTGACGGGCGGCGACTTGGTCGTGACGTGGGCGGTCGGGCATCTGGTGACGCTGGTTGAGCCGGACGAGCTCGATGAAAAGTACAAGCGCTGGTCGTTTGATACGCTGCCGATTCTGCCCGCCGAAATCCCCTTGAAAGTCATTGCCAGCAGCCGCGATCAGTTTGCCGTCGTCCGCAATCTCATCAACGCGCCGGAAACCGACCGGCTCATCTGCGCAACCGACGCGGGGCGCGAGGGGGAGCTGATTTTCCGCTACATCTACGAAAAAGCGGCCTGCAAGAAGCCTTTCGACCGCCTGTGGATTTCCTCCATGACGGACGAGGCGATTCAGGAGGGCTTCCGCGCCATCCGCAGCGGCAGCGACTACGACGGCTTGTACCGCAGCGCGCAGTGCCGTTCACAGGCGGATTGGCTTGTGGGCATGAACGCCAGCCGCGCTTTTACCCTGCGCTATGACGCGCTGCTGTCCGTCGGGCGCGTGCAGACCCCGACGCTGGCGATTCTGGTCAAGCGGCGGAAGGAAATCGAGGACTTCAAGCCGGAAGAATACGCGACCGTCACGGCGGATTTCGGCGACTACCGCGGCATGTACTTCCGCGAAGGCTTGGAGCCGGACACGCACATCCCCAAAATCGACGACGCGAAAGCCCTTGCCGCGCAAATCAAGAATCAATCCGCCACAGTGATAAGCGCCGAAACCACCCGCCGCCGCGACCTGCCGCCCCAGCTCTACGACCTGACCAGCCTCCAGCGCGACGCGAACCGCCTGCTCGGCTTCACCGCCGATAAGACGCTCAAGCTCGCCCAGTCCCTCTACGAAACGCGCAAAGCCCTCACCTACCCGCGCACGGACAGCCGCTATCTGCCGCCGGACATGATTCCGCGCGTCGTGCAGACGATGAAGGTGCTGCCGGAAAGCTATCAGGCGCTTGTGCCGGGCGCGCTGCCGGATGGAAAGCTGCCCGTCAGCAAGCGCACGATTGACGAAACGAAGGTCACTGACCACCACGCGATTTTGCCCACGCCGAAGCGAATCAATCTGGACAGCCTGCCTGAAGACGAGCGGCAGCTGTACGATATGGTCGTCCGGCGGATGCTGACGGCATTCTATCCCGCGTGCGAATACGACGCGACGAAGGTCATCACCGGGGTCGGCGAGCACCGATTCCGCACGAACGGGCGCGTCGTGCTGCAAAACGGCTGGCGGGATGTGCCGCCGCTGGCGAATCCGCCGAAAGCCGGGCGCGCGAAGAAAAAATCCGCCGACGCGGAGGAGGAAACCGCCCTGCCCCCGCTTGCTCCCGGCGATACGCGCACCGTCCGCGCCGCCGAGGTCAAGAGCGACCAGACAAAGCCCCCGGCGCAGCACAACGACGCGTCCCTTCTCTCCGCGATGGAAACCGCCGGGCGCGAATCCACCGACGAGGAAATCGCGCGGCAGATGAAGGGCAGCGGCATCGGCACGCCCGCGACCCGCGCCGCCATCATCGAGCGGCTGATTCAGGTCGGGTACGCCATCCGCAAGGGCAAGACGATTCTGGCGACCGACAAGGGCGTGCAGCTGATTCAAATTGTGCCGCAGGAGCTGTCCTCCCCCGAAATGACCGGGCGCTGGGAACTGGCACTCGACCAAATCACCGACGGCAGACAGGACGCGGACAGGTTCATGGACAGCATCCGCAAATTCTCCACGTTTCTGGTGAATTTCGCCCGGAATAACCGCGCCGATGTCGTTTTCCCCGACGACGGGCATCGAAAGAAGCGCACGCAGTCGATGGTCACGCGCGGCACGAAAATTGACGGCTGCGTCTGCCCGGTCTGCCGGAAGGGCGGCGTGCTGGAAAGCCCGCAGGCGTTTTTCTGCTCCCGCGCGGCGGACGGCTGCCACTTCACCCTCTGGAAGGACTGCCTGACGCGCGGCGGCGGGCCGATGCTGACGGAAAAGCTGCTGCGCCTGCTGCTGGAAAAACAGGTTGTGCGCGGCTCAACGGGCGCAATCACGATGCTGGACGGCGCGATTTCGTTCTTCCCCAACGGGTCGGATCGCGCCAGCGCCTTTCGCCCGCTGACGTACGAGAAAAAGCACCGCTGATACGCCTTGCTTTTTTCCGCTAATGCGTGTACAATAGAGTGTGTTTCTAAAATGAGACCGGTGCAGTTTCGAGCAGATTTTCTTGCAATTCAAGGATGAAAACCGAAGGTTTACTGGCGGTAAATCGAGGTTTGAAGACGCAGAAGTGCATGAAAAGATGCCGAAAATGCTGCCGGGCGAATTTAGAAACACACTCTAGGAAATGAAATGGAAACGCCGGTTTTTTCCCGGCAGAAAGAGGTCTTAAAATGGCTGCAAAGCTCCGCAAGCGTGAGGAAATCCCCGCGCAGTACAAATGGAACTTGTCGCACATTTACCCTGATGATGCCGCGTGGGAGGCCGCTTTGGCGGATGTGCTTGCGTCCAGCAAGAAGTTCGCCGCGTGGGAGGGCAAAGTCGCCGAAAATCCCCGTCAGGCCATTCGCGAGTATTTCGACTTGAATCAGCAGGCTGAGCCCGTTTTCTCCTACGCGTTCCTGCGTGGCGAAACGGACAACGGCGACCCGGTTGCGCAGGGACTTCGCGCGCGCGCGTCCCAGATGGGCGTACAGCTGTCCACCGCGATGTCCTTCTTTGAGCCGGAGCTGCTCTCGCTGGATGATGCGCTGCTGGCGGAAATCGCCGCTGATCCGGCAATGGCGGATTATGACGCCTTCCTGCGCAACCTGATTCGCCAGAAGCCGCACACGCTGCCCGCCGAGCAGGAAAAGCTGCTCGCCATGATGGGGCAGGTCGCCCAAGCCCCGAACCACATCTTCGGGATGCTGACCGACGTGGATATGTCCTTTCCGCCCGTGCAGATGCCCGACGGCACGACTGCTGAGTTGACCGAAGGCACATATTCCCAGTTCATCCGCTCGGAAGACCGCGAAGTCCGCAAATCGGCGTTCGACGGCATCATGAACACCTACGGCAGTTTCGGCAGCACCATCGCCGCAACGTACAACGGCAGCGTGCAGAACGACGTGTTCCAGGCGCGCGCCCGCCATTACGCCACCGCCCGCGATGCCCGCATGGAACCGCTGGAAATCCCCACGAGCGTCTACGATAACCTCATCAGCGAAGTGCACGCGGCGATTCCGGTGCTGAATGAGTATCTGGCGCTGCGCAAAGCGCTGATGGGGCTGGATGAATTGCACATGTACGACCTCTACACGCCGATGGTCAAGGATTTCCACATGGAGCTGAGCTACGACAAGGCGTTTGACCTTGTGCTGGAAGGCCTGAAGCCGATGGGCGAGGACTATCTGGCCAAGCTGCGCGAAGCCCGCGTCGGCGGCTGGATTGACGTGTACCCCTCCAAGGGCAAGTCCTCCGGCGCGTTTTCCTCCGGCAACCTGCGCGACGTGCACCCCTATGTGCTGCTGAACCACAACGACAATTTGTCGGATACGTTCACCATCGCGCACGAGCTGGGGCACTCCATGCACTCCTTCTACTCCAACACCAACCAGCCCGCGCCCAAGAGCGATTACAGTCTGTTCGTGGCGGAAGTCGCGTCCACCTGCAACGAGGCGACGATGATGCGCCACCTGCTCAAGACGTTCGCGGACGACAAGAAGGCGCTGGCGTACCTGCTGAACCACTTCCTGGAGCAGTTCCGCACGACCGTGTTCCGTCAGACGATGTTCGCGGAGTTTGAGCTGATTGCCCACACGATGGCGGAGCAGGGGCAGCCGCTGACCCGCGAGAGCCTGTCCAAGGCGTACTACGAATTAAACCAGAAGTATTACGGCGCTGTCTGCACGGTGGATGAAAACATCGCCAACGAGTGGATGCGCATCCCGCACTTCTATCGCTCCTACTACGTCTATGTGTACGCGACGGGCTTGTGCGCGGCGGTTTCGCTCAGCGACAAGATTCTGTCCGAAGGCGAAAGCGCCGTCCGCGACTACCGCAAGTTTCTGTCCGCAGGCTGTTCCGTGCCGCCGATTGACGCTTTGAAGCTGGCGGGCATCGACATGAGCAGCCCCGAACCCATCCGCCGTGCGCTGGGCGTTTTCAAGGACACGCTGGCGCAGTTCAAGGCGGTTATGGCGTAAACAGGAGGTTTACCATCCATGATGCAGGGTTACGACAAGGATGCGGCGGTTGCGTTCATCACCCGCTGCATCCGCAAGGCGGATCACCCGGAGTTGGCGGAGGACATTCCCGCGCTCGTGCCGCAGATGATTGACGCGGACATGGCGTACATGCACGAAGCGGGCGTTTTGGACGACGACGGCTACGCAGGCGACGCCTACTACGAGGATGACGAAGCAATTGAGTACATTGTCGAATCACTGGCGGCGAAGAACGCGCTCGACCCCGAACAGGCGGTCAAGCTCGCCGCGCTGGTGGACGACTACCTCGATGCCCAGCAGATGTTTTTGGAATCGCAGGGTATGGTGGAGTACGAGGAATAACCATTTTGGGGGGCAGGAGCGCGGCGAATTAGCTTGCGCCTCTGCCCTCGTTTGACCTAATGGAGGAATGACGTGTTCAGTGCCTATTGTCCTGATTTACTGCTTGGTCAGTGCCTGACCGACGTCGCCCGCACGCCGGATTTTATCGTCCGCTGGACGTTCAGTGGGAGGACTTCGCCGTACATTCTGCAAACATACTGCGGCTTCCGTGTGACGCACGAGGGCGAAACCATCCTGACCCAGCGGATGCTTTACACTCGAACCGACTTTGATGAGCCGCTGACGGATGCCAACCGCCGCTTCGACCGCGACGTTGTCCGCCTGACTTCCCTGCTGCCCGTGAAAATTGTCAGCGTCAAGTGTTCCAACACGAATGACCTGATTCTCTGCGCCGAAAATCACCTGCGCATCGAAATTTTCGCCGACGCACCGCCCGTGTGCGAGGACTGGCGCTTTGGACCGCAGGATGATGTGCGTCTGAGCGCCTTTACAGACTGCGTTCACTTGAAATAATGGAGGAACACCATGTTCACGCACTATTCTCTTGACACGCTGCTTGGGCATTCGCTGACCGCCATCGGGCGCGCGGCGGATTTGGTCTGGTGGATTTTCGATGTGGACGGCGCGGAATATTCGCTGCACACGCAATGCACCTTCCGCGTCCTGCACGACGGTGAAGCCGTGCTGAGCCGCAGCGACATTTACTGCATCCGCGACGACAAGCCGCTTGGCAAGGACAACAGCTGGTTCGACTACGACGTCGCCGAGCTTGCGCCTCTCCTGCCCGCGAAGGTCGTCAGCATTGAGTGTTCCGAAATGAACGACCTGACCATCTGCACCGAAAACGGTCTGCGCATTGAGATTTGGGCAGCTGAATCGCCGGAGCATGAGCAATGGCGATTCTTCCGGCATATTCCCAAGTCGGATGATCCGCATTTGGTGGCGTATGGGAATTATTTGGATTGCGAATGAGTACACAGAAAGGGACTTGTCTTTTCGGCAAGTCCCCTTTTCATTCCGCAAAATTTTCCTTCCGCGCCGGGAACAATCCCCCATTTCCCGTCGTCTTTTCCGAAAAGCCGAAAGGAGGTTTTCCTATGTTTCGCAAGGCATCCCGTTTTCTCGCCGCCGCCACCTGCGCCGCGCTGCTGCTCCCGTGCGCCGCGCCCGCCGTTTTGTCTGCCGCCGCGGAAGCGTGCGCATTGGAATCATCCGAAGCGGACACAATCCCCTATTCGCTCATCGTCTGCGGCACGCTGATTTCTGACTGCATCCCCTACCATTCTGACGGGCAGTACGCGCTGATTCCGGTCGTGCCGATGCTGGAAGGATTAGGAATTTCGCTGGATTGGCAGGATGACCACACGGCGCGCTTCGAGGTCAGCGCCAAAGAACTCGTGCTGGACACCGCCGCAGGGACGCTCGTCTATGCGGATTCCCCCAACTTCTCGCTGCTCCTGCCCGCCCCCGGCAGCAAACACCCCGCCGTCATCACGACAATCGGCGGCGTTTTCATGGTAGATAGGGACACGCTGCTGCTGTTCTTCCAGCAGAACGGCATCTACTGCTACTGTTATGATGCGGATTGCACCGTGGAAATCGGCTTCCGCGAGGAAGCAACAACTCCATCAGCATAAGAGGAAGGACTTGCCACACCCGGCAAGTCCCCCTTTTCATTCCACATAAAAAGAGCGGCCTGCTCTTTTCAGAACAAGCCGCTCGATATTTACGTAACCGTCAAATTACGCGTGGGGGCCAGCTTCAACCAGCGCCTTGCCAGCGTCGTTGCCGGTGTACTTGACGAAGTTCTTCTCGAAGCGGGACGCCAGATCCTTCGCCTTGTTCTCCCATTCGGAAGCGTCGGCGTAGGTGTCGCGGGGGTCGAGAATCTTGGAGTCCACGCCCGGCAGTTCGGTCGGAACCTCAAAGTCGAAGTACGGAATCTTCTTGGTGGGCGCCTTCAGGATGTCGCCGGACAGAATCGCGTCGATGATGCCGCGGGTATCCTTGATGGTGATGCGCTTGCCAGTGCCGTTCCAGCCGGTGTTGACGAGGTACGCCTTCGCGCCGTTCGCCTTCATCTTCTTGACCAGCTCTTCGCCGTACTTGGTCGGGTGCAGTTCGAGGAACGCCTGACCGAAGCAAGCAGAGAAGGTGGGGGTCGGCTCGGTAATGCCGCGTTCCGTGCCGGCGAGCTTCGCGGTGAAGCCGGACAGGAAGTAGTACTGGGTCTGTTCGGGCGTCAGGATGGACACGGGCGGCAGCACGCCGAACGCATCAGCAGACAGGAAGATGACGTTCTTCGCGGCAGGCGCAGCGGACACCGGGCGCACGATGTTCTTGATGTGGTTGATCGGGTAGGACACGCGGGTGTTCTCGGTCACGGACTTGTCGGCGAAGTCAATCTTGCCGTCCTTGTCGAGGGTGACGTTCTCCAGCAGCGCATCACGGGTGATGGCGTTGTAGATGTCCGGCTCGGAGTCCTTGTCGAGGTTGATGACCTTGGCGTAGCAGCCGCCTTCAAAGTTGAACACGCCGTTGTCGTCCCAGCCGTGCTCGTCGTCGCCGATCAGCAGACGCTTGGGGTCGGTGGACAGGGTGGTCTTGCCGGTGCCGGACAGACCGAAGAAGATGGCAGTGTTCTTGCCTTCCTTATCGGTGTTGGCAGAGCAGTGCATGGACGCGATGCCCTTCAGCGGCAGGTAGTAGTTCATCATGGAGAACATACCCTTCTTCATCTCGCCGCCGTACCACGTGTTCAGGATGACCTGCTCACGGCTGGTGATGTTGAACGCCACGCAGGTTTCAGAATTCAGACCGAGTTCCTTGTAGTTCTCGACCTTCGCCTTGGACGCGTTGTAAACCACGAAGTCCGGGGTGAAGTTCTTCAGCTCTTCTTCAGAGGGCTGGATGAACATGTTCTTGACGAAATGCGCCTGCCACGCCACTTCCACGATGAAGCGGACAGCCATGCGGGTGTCCTTGTTCGCGCCGCAGAAGGCATCAACGACGTACAGCTTCTTATTAGAAAGCTCCTTAATCGCCAGATCCTTCACGGACGCCCAAGTGGACTCGGTCATCGGATGGTTGTCGTTCTTGTAGCCCTCGCTCGTCCACCACACGGTGTCCTTGGAGTTCTCGTCCATGACGATATACTTGTCCTTGGGGCTGCGGCCGGTATAAATGCCGGTCATGACGTTCACAGCGCCCAGTTCGGACACCTGACCCTTTTCATAGCCCTCGTTGGTGGACTTGGTTTCTTCTTCGAACAGCAGATCGTAAGAAGGATTGTGCACAACCTCGGTCGTGCCGGTAATGCCATACTTGCTCAGATTCAGCTCTGCCATGTAGAACCTACCTCTTTCTTTAAATTGGTGGGACAATACACTGCGGATTCAGGGAAAATCCCGATTCTCCGCATCTATATCATACACCACTTGCGCGGTAAAATCAAGATGTACTTTGGCAAATTTTCTGCGAACAGCTTGACACTTGATGCTTTTTGTCTAAAATCACAACAAGGTCAGGGGTAAACCCATGCGGATTCGCCCCTGACCATTATACTATTTCCAGATAAGAATGCGCCAAGATGCGCCGCGAATTTTTTCTTCTGCCTAACGCGAATGGAACGCAGCGTAGCAGCGCTACGCTAAGTGGAATGAGCGGACGGCGGAAGGAAAAAGGCGCAAGCAGATGGCGCAGGCGAATCTGGAAATAGTATTACCTATTAGACAGGCATCGTCTTGTCAGCCTTGTTCAGCATGGTGGAATCCACCTTCAGCTGCTGGGCAGCGCGATACTCGAAGAACTTCGGCGCGACCTTCGGGAACATGGCGTAGGACAGCACGTCTTCCTCGCACTGATACCATTCGCGCATTTCCTCACGCAGCTTGTCGAGTTCCGGCGGAATGTCGTCGGCGTAGCGATGGGTGATGACCTTCGTGTCGCCGATGCACTTCTTGCGCACGTCCTCGTTCACCTTGCCCGGCAGACGGCCGTAGTGACCCGCCAGCAAGTCCTTGGATTCCTTCGGCACCATCTTGTAGCGCTCACCGCCCAGCACGTTCATCACGGCCTGCGTGCCCACAATCTGGGAGGTCGGCGTGACCAGCGGCGGATAGCCGAAGTCCTTGCGGACGCGCGGCACTTCCGCCAGCACGTCGTAGTACTTGTCCATCTGGTTCGCCTGCTTCAGCTGGCCAATCAGGTTGGACAGCATGCCGCCCGGCACCTGATACTGCAAGGTCTTGACGTCCACGCCCAGCACGCGCGCCGGGTCACGCCAGCCGTCCTTGGTCAGGCGATCCGCCACCGTGCGGAAGTGCGCCGCCAGCTGCGCCAGCAGGTCGAGGTCGAAGCCCGTGTCGTATTCCGTGCCCTTCAGGGTCGCAACGAGGGATTCGGTCGCCGGCTGAGACGTGCCGGAACCCAGCGGGGACAGGCAGGTATCCACCACGTCCACGCCCGCTTCGATGGCCTTGAGCAGCACCATGTCGCCCGTGCCGGTGGTGTTGTGCGTGTGCAGGACGATGGGCAGGTCGGTTTCCTTCTTCAGGCGCTTGACGAGGCTGTACGCCTTGTAGGGCAGCAGCAGGTTCGCCATGTCCTTGATGCAGATGACGTCCGCGCCCATCTTCTGGATGTCCACGGCGAGCTTGACGAAGTAATCCTCGTTGTGCACGGGGGATTCGGTGTACGACATGGCGATTTCCGCCGTGCCGCCGTACTTCTTCGTCGCCTTGACGGCGGTCTGCATGTTGCGCAGGTCGTTCAGCGCGTCGAAGCAGCGGATGATGTCAATGCCGTTTTCGACGGCCTTCTTGACAAAGAAATCCACCACGTCGTCCGCGTAGGGACGGTAGCCCAGCAGGTTCTGGCCGCGCAGCAGCATCTGCAGCTTGGTGTTGGGCAGCGCCTTGCGCAGCTTGCGCAGCCGCTCCCACGGGTCTTCGTTCAGGAAGCGCAGGCACGCGTCGTAGGTCGCGCCGCCCCAGCACTCCAGAGAGTAGTAGCCAACCTTGTCCAGCATTTCGCAGGCAGGCAGCATCTCATCGGTACGCATCCGGGTTGCGGCCTGAGACTGGTGGCCGTCGCGCAGGATGGTATCCGTAATTTGAACCTTTGCCATAGGACGAATTTCCTCCTTCAGTTCGGTCAGAGGTGGAGAAGCACTCCCCTGCCCCTGACCGGATACGTTGGATACGTTTCCATCTGACTGCTGATTTATTCAGCCAATTATCAGCCGAACATACTGAGCAGCACACCAGCCGCGATGGCAGAGCCGATAACGCCAGCAACGTTCGGGCCCATGGCGTGCATCAGCAGGAAGTTCGCGGGATTGGCCTTCTGACCTTCCTTCTGGGACACACGCGCCGCCATCGGGACAGCGGACACGCCGGCAGAGCCGATCAGCGGGTTGATCTTGCCGCCGGAGAGCTTGTTCATCAGCTTCGCCAGCAGCACGCCGCCCGCCGTGCCCATGCCGAACGCGACGATGCCCATCGCGATGATTTCAAGCGTGCGCACCGTCAGGAAGGTAGAGGCAGTCGCCGTTGCGCCGACCGTGATGCCGAGGAAAATCGTGACGATATTCATCAGCTCGTTCTGCACGGTCTTGCTCAAACGATCAACCACACCGCACTCTTTCATCAGGTTACCCAGCATAAGACAGCCGATCAGCGGAGCGGCGCTCGGCAGGAGCAGCGAGATGATTACGGCAATGATGATCGGGAAGAGGATCTTCTCGGTTTTGGAAACCGGGCGCAGCTGCGACATCTTGATTTCACGCTCTTTCTTGGTGGTCAGCAGACGCATGATGGGCGGCTGAATCACCGGCACGAGGGCCATATAAGAGTAAGCGGCCACGGCGATCGGACCCAGCAATTCGGGCGCGAGGCGGGCGGTCAGGAAGATCGCAGTCGGACCGTCGGCACCGCCGATGATACCGATACTACCGGCCTGAGCAGGAGTGAAGCCCAACGCGTAAGCCCCCAGGAAGGTCACGAAAATACCCAACTGCGCAGCAGCACCGAGCATGAAACTCTTCGGGTTGGCGATCAGCGGGCCGAAATCGGTCATGGCACCGACACCGATGAAGATCAGACACGGGTAGATACCGAGCTTCACACCCAGATAAAGATAATCGAGCAATCCGGCATCCTGAATGAAGCTTCCCCAGTGGATATGTCCGCCGGCGAACAGTTCGGAATGGAACATATTCGCTCCCGGCAGGTTGGTCAGCAGCATACCGAAAGCGATCGTGAAGAGCAGCAGCGGTTCGAACTTGTGTTTGATGGCGAGGTACAGGAGCAGGAAAGCGACGAGAATCATCGCTATATTCCCCCAGGTCGCCCCTGCGAATCCGGTCTGATTGAAAAAATCGACCAGACTGTCGGACAATGAAATGGATCCAGCTGTTAACATCATATCACTTATTCGATAACGATTAACAGATCACCTTCCATCACGGTAGCGCCCTTCTGGACGTGGATGGATTTGACAACACCGCCGCGTTCGGCATCGATGTTGTTCTCCATCTTCATCGCCTCGAGCACGAAAAGAGTTTGACGGGGAGCGACGCGGTCGCCCTCCTTCACATTGACCGAGAGGATCGTACCGGGCAGCGGAGATTTCACCTGCAAACCGGGACCGCCGGCAGCAGCCTGTGCAGCTTTGGGAGCGGAAGG
>ENA-ORMR01001089-ORMR01001089.1-human-gut-metagenome-genome-assembly--contig:-NODE-1089-length-22446-cov-2.675182_pt1 | contig 22446 bp, 13 predicted proteins | sample MGYA00242107_ERZ509003 | MGnify/ENA primary metagenome ERZ509003 (study PRJEB26280, sample SAMEA2338699) | human gut metagenome | biome: human gut; feature: human-associated habitat; material: faeces... | reverse complement strand
GTCTGTATGGTCGCAAAAGATGGCAAGTGACTGTGCAGCCAGTGCACGAGCAGATACGTGGATTACGTGAGGAAGCATTTCCCCTGCTACTTTGTGCATTACAGGAATCATCAAGAGCAAACCTTGTGATGCTGTATATGTAGAAGTCAAAGCACCTGCTGCAAGTGAGCCGTGTACAGCACCTGCTGCACCTGCTTCTGATTGCATTTCTGCGATGCGGATGGGTTGACCGAACAGATTGGTTCTTCCTTGAGCGGACCATTCGTCGGCAACTTCTGCCATAGGAGATGACGGAGTAATCGGGTAAATTGCTGCAACGTCGCTAAATGCGTACGCAACGTGAGATGCGGCAGTGTTACCGTCAATAGTTCTCTTTGCCATTGGTAAATTTCCTCCAAAAAAATAATTGTAAGTTTTGTGTCGATGCCGATTGCACGCTTTCGGCAACATACGGTCTAATTATAAACTTTAATTTTAATAAAGTCAATGGTACAACTTCAAACGCTTGGCAAAATTACCAAAATTTTACTTATTTATAGCAAAAAAATGTTTGTTTTCTTTTTGTTTTCTTTTGGCTGCAACGAGTTTTGACTATATTCTGCGTCGATGTCGCAATCGGTACACGTGCTGGAATTGTCGGCAAAACGGTGCAATTGCGGCACGGGCGGTTGAACTGTTGGTTTTTAAAGCGAGTAAGCGGCAAAACTTTCCGAGCGCGGCATAACGTTTTTGTCGTATGTCGTTGTGCAAAAATCGTCGGTTGATTGGGGCGGCAAGCGCAAGGGCAGTCAAAATTCACAGCGTTTTGCCTCTGCGCAACGATTATTTCAAAAAATATAGGGAATATAACTTCTTTTTTAGAAATTTAGGGGGAATTTTGCAATTTTGGCGGAAATTATGTGTGTAAAGAGCAAAAATCGAATGCTTTTGCAAAGTTTTGTCCCAGGAAGTGGGAGGTACCACTTTGCAACGCTTTTCCATCCTGCATCATGGCTTCAATTGTATATGTATCAAGTGCGCCGGCAAAACGTTCGTTGGCTGATTTTACTCCCTTTACAACAGGAACGGCCATGTATTTCTCTGCGAAATCACCGTATACATTCAGCATTTTGATTGCTTCTTCTTCTGCTTCCTCACGAGTAGCATGAGCAGTATGGCCTTCTTGCCACAGAAATTCAGCAGTACGCAGGAAAAGGCGTGTGCGCATTTCCCAACGGAAAACGTTAGCCCACTGATTGCAAAGAATAGGCAGGTCACGGTAAGATTGAATCCAGTTCTTATAAGTATTCCAAATAATTGTTTCAGAAGTAGGACGGATAATCAATTCCTCTTCCAATTTAGCAGACGGGTCTACGACCACGCCCGAACCGTCGGCTGCATTTTTTAACCGGTAGTGTGTAACCACGGCGCATTCTTTGGCAAATCCTTCGACATGCTCGGCTTCCCGGCTCAAAAACGACTTGGGTATCAACAACGGGAAATAAGCATTTACATGTCCTGTCGCCTTAAACATATCGTCGAGCTGACGTTGCATTTTTTCCCAAATCGCATATCCATAGGGCTTTATTACCATGCACCCCCGTACTGCCGATTGCTCCGCTAAATCGGCTTTCACAACCAAGTCGTTGTACCACTGAGAATAATTATCGGCACGCTTGGTCAAATCTTTCAACTCTTTTGCCATTATTTTATGCTGTTAATTTATTACACAAGAATTTTTATATCCTCTATTCTACATTTTCGTGCAAAAATAGATCTACTTATCCATCCGGTTTCGGTTTTAGAAACACAAAAAAGGCTTTGGTTACAACCTCACGGCCTGACCAAAGCCAAACGCTTTTATGTTAAAAAAAATAATCTAAACCTAATCGATCCAACCTTCGTTTTGTTTCAAATTTTCATTCATTTGAATCTCACTCTTCGGAACAGCCCAATTATAAATATAGTCGCCTGCCCAAGAATAAGAATATTGGATCGTTCCCCAAATCTGTTTCAATCCGGCTCCTTCGAAGAACTTACTTTCATGCAATGTTTTCCAACGCATTTCATCAAAGAAATTCACTCCTTCACCGGCAAATTCCCAACGACGTTCGTTGCGGATACGTTCACGCATATTATCCTGGCCGGTAACCTGGGTATATGTATTGCTATTCAACAGGGCGACACCGGCACGTGCACGTACTTTGTTTACCCATTCGATAGCCTCGGTAGTATTGCCTTGTTCATTCAGACATTCCGCCAACGACAATACGACGTCTGCATAACGAATGATAGGAATATCGATCGGAGAATAGGAACGGTTCGGAATCTCGGAAGAACCTTCCGCTACGAATTTACGGAACAGATAGTAGAAACGGTTATTCGTATCCGTCTTTACATCGAACGGTTCTGCTGTATCGTAACCTCTGTACGGCCAACGCAACGTATAGGTATAATCGACATTCGTATTGGAACCCAAATATTGAGAATACGGAGTAATTACCGTAGCCGTCAGACGCGGATCGCGATTTTCATAAACCGCCTTGATACGAGCTTCGTTTCCTTCGGGTAAATACTTGGACAGATCCGCACCGTCCGTAGTCATCTTGGATTTTTCTTCTTCGGTCAGACCATCACGCAAGAAATAAACGGAACGGGCATTCACATCCATCTCGTTGTATCCGGGGATATAATCATTCCAGTCGAATGGCTTGCCATCCTCGCATTCATACGTATCAACAAAGTCCGTACTCACCAAATAAGTGTTCCAACAAGAACCGTAGGCAACACGCGAACCGTAACGGAACGAGAAATCGTTTCCATAACCACTTTCTCCTATACACTGCATGGAAAAAATCATTTCGTCGCTTTGTTCGTTGGCTTCTTTGAACAACTGCTTGTATTCTCCGTCGAACAGAGCATATCCCAGTTCTCCGACCTTACGAAAATCAGCTTCGGCTTTCGCCCATTCGTTCATCCACATATAAGCTTTTCCACGCAAAGCATAAGCCGCTCCTTTGGTTGCACGCCCGAAGCTGGCACTCCCCTTTTCATACTTATCGGGAAAATCCGCCGTATTGATAGCGTCCGTCAGATCCTGGATAACCAGATCCCATACTTCCGCTTCGGTATTGCGTCCTTTCGTAAAATCATCCAACTCAGTCGGTTCCGTATACAGAGGCACACCCTTAAACATCGAGTTCAATTTATAATAGAAAAAAGCCCGCATGAACTTGGATTCCGCCATCAGGCGATTTCGTTTTGCATCGTCCAGAGGTGCATTAGGCAAATTAGCTATGGCATCGTTACAACGACTGACCCCTTCATAGTGGATTGTCCAATAACCGGAAAACAAACCGTCGCTTGTCGTAATATTCCCTAATGTTATCGCATAATCGCGGTCACGACAGTCGGCCGAAACCCCAAAACATTCGAACTTATACAAGTCACCGGCAACATTACCAGAAAGCAGGAGATTATAAATCCCCGTAACTCCCATGTCTGCCAAATTTTCCGAAGTCCACATGTTACCGGAAGAAATAGAACTGTACGGATTCAAGTCCATCAAGTCACCACGACAACCGCTCAGCAGGGTTGCAGCAACTCCAATCATACATATATTCTTAATCAGTTTCATACTTTCTTTTTATTCTTAGAATGTTACATTTACACCAAAAGCAAATTGTCTCAAAGACGTATATTCAGGATATGCACCCAATTCAGGATCTTGCCCCGGATATTTTGTAATATTAAACACATTCTCAATAGAGACATAAAGACGCAAATTATCCATATAAGCTTTTTTACTAACGGCTGCAGGCAATGTATAACCAACCGTCAAGTTCTTCAATTTCAAATAATTTCCATTAAACAAATACAACGAACTTGTCTCCGTATTCTGGAAACCGCTTTCACCGTTCACCAAACGACCGTATTTCGCATTTATATTCGTACGAGCATCCGTCGGGTTCTCCGGATCGAAGAAATAGTGGTTGAGAGCTATGTCCGTTCCTAAAGCGACACCGACACGTGTTGTAGGAGAGTTATATCCGGTCGAAGACCCCCAATACAGTTTGAATCCGGCTGCACCAGCCCAGTTCATAGAAATATCGAAGTCTTTCCACGCAGCCGACATCTGTAAACCGAAATTATATTTAGGATCACTGGAGATACCCTGAAATTCACGGTCGTCGGAACCACCATAAATACCATCGCCATTTGCATCGGCATAAACATAATCTCCATACCAAATCTTATCTTTTCCGACGGTTTTGTTCGGCAGGAACGAATATCCTTCCGCGATCATGGCCTGTACCCATTCCATATCGGATTCCGTACGGATCATACCATCGACCGGACCACCGTTAATTCCGTCTGCAGCAAATCCTTTACCAGTTCCTTTATAAGGATTTTTCAAGTAATACTCTCCTTTTATATTCCCTTCGATAACCGGATTTACGGCAGACGTACTGGAAGCGACTTCCCCTAAGTTGCTACTCCATTCTCCGGCATCGTTATATCCGGCACTGTATTTACCTTTGTATTTAGTCACTTTATTCGGGGTGTAGGAGAAATTACCAGTCACGGAGTAAGACACTTCTCCTACCTTATCCTGCCATCCCAATGTAAGTTCGACACCCTTTTTCACCATCTCTGCCAAGTTCTGACGGGGAGCGGTCTTGTTTCCGACTGTCATATAAATGGAAGGACGATACAATATACCGGTCGTATTGCTGCGGAAAGCATCGAACGTGAACGACAGGCGATTATTCAACGCATTCAAGTCAATACCGAAGTTCATCATCGTCGATGTTTCCCATGACAGCATCGAGTTGGCAAGAGATGTACTGGCAAGACCAGAAGTCAGGATACCCCCAAAAGAATAACGTGCCGTTCCGTAAGTAGACTGATATTCATAGTCGCCGACATCCGTTCCACCGTCATTTCCGACAGATCCATATGACAAACGAACTTTTAAGTTGTCCAACCAGTTCCGTGTATTTTCCATGAATCCTTCTTCCGAAATACGCCATGCGGCAGAAGCCGATGGGAACGTACCCCAGCGATAGTCCTCATGATAACGAGAGTTTCCATCGTAGCGCAAGTTGGCTTCGAACAAGTACTTGGATTTGTAAGCATAGTTGATACGTCCGAAGAAAGAACGACGGGAACGGTCTATTGTCCCACCTCCGATACTTTGCATTTCCGTTGCAGAACCGGGTGTGTGAACGGAAGAATCTATCAGACCTTTCTTCTGTGCATTACGGGTATCCTGTTTGTAATAGTACTCTTCATAACCAGCCATAATCCCCAAATCGTGATCGTCCCTTATCGTCGTATTATAACGTAGGATGTTCTGGATTGTATAACTGTAATCTGCACGGTTATAGAAATAAGTCGTCATGTCAGATGGAGCCGTAGCTGGAGACATAACAGTCCCGTCGCTGAAACGGATCTTTTCGTAAGGGTTCGTCCATGTGGCATTATCTTCCCAATACCGTTTGTAATTTAAGTTAAAGTCCCAAGAAAGACCTTTCAACGGGGTTATAGTAGAATATAACGTCGTATTGAAGTTTGTTTTTTGTTTATATCCATCCTGTGCATTAAGAAATGCACCGATAGAGTTGGCCGTCGCAGACTCTTCGGACGCTTCAGGATAACCGTAAGCCCCGTTCCATTCAGGATAAAGACCGGGAGTGGTTTGCCGTAAATAATTGTTAGCATTGTCGAAGTTTCCGGCCTCTTTGTCTTCTTGCGATGCAAAAGTACGGGTTCCGACAGTCAACCATTTCGTAATCTTAGCCTCAATGTTAGCACGCAGCGTATATTTTTTGATACCTGTATTTTCCACCAAACCGGGATTATCCAAATAACCGGCAGACATCAATACGCGAATCTTGTCCGAACCACCGTTAACGGATACGTTATGATCATTAATCAGGCCATGTCCGAACAAATAATCCTGCCAGTTGGTATTCGGATAAGCGATATAATTCGGCACTCCATTCTCGTTCAAACCATTCGGATCTTTCGATTTTTCACGCCACAAATCGATTGTACTCTGGGCGAAATGAGCCGGCTGACCGATATTTTCGAACGACTCGTTAATCCATGTCATATAATCGGCATAATTTGTAATCTGGTCGATCAGATTTGTCGGTTGTGCATACGACAAACGTCCTGTATAAGACACAGACAATTTTCCTTCTTTTCCTTTCTTGGTTGTAATCAAAATTACACCATTGGCAGCACGAGAACCATAAATAGAGGATGAAGCGGCATCTTTCAATACGGATATATTTTCAATATCCTGCGGATTCACCAAGTCCATAGAACCCTCTACTCCATCAATCAAAACCAGAGGTTCTGCATTATTCAATGTTCCGACACCACGAATACGAATCGTAGAACCGTCACTACCAGGCTGTCCGGAACTCTGCATAACCTGTACACCTGCACTAATACCAGCTAAGGCATTAGACACATTCGTAATCGGACGGGAAAGCGCCTGCTCTTCGAAATTTACGGAAGAAACCGATCCTGTCAGATTTACCTTCTTTTGCGTACCATAACCGACTACCACGACTTCATCCAACGCTTGTGAGTCTTCTTTCAAACTGATCTTGAAGTCTTTTTGCCCATTTACCGAAATTTCCTGATTTTGGTATCCGATGTAAGACACCACTAAAATAGCATTAGAAGCAACCTCTAACGTAAAATTACCATCCATATCGGTAATTGTCCCATTGGTTGTTCCTTTTTCTACCACGTTAGCACCTGCAATAGGACCAAGTGCATCTTCTACAACACCTTTAATAGAGTGTTTTGCTTGTTGCTTTTTCGCAACAACAGGAGATGCCTCCGAAAAATCAGACATATCGGACGACGGATTAGCCGATGCTATTCCAACCGATGTCAAGAACATGGCAGCCCCTAAAAACATCATCTTCGATACATAATAACGTCTAAAATCTTTTGTCATAACAATAATAGACTTGTGTAATTAAAATTGATTAATTTATAAAATTCACATTGTGTTTTTCACTTTCATCCTAAGAGTATTTTGGTTCTCGTAGAACTATGGTAAGCCTAGCTTATGCATATTAGCTTTTTAGGTGTTATAAGATTGGCTTTTCATTCTTTCCGTCAATAATCGACATTACAAAAACTGATAAAAGACCATATTAGATATATTTATGTATAAATCAAGAAATTCATACCAAATATATTGGGGAAACAAATAAAAAAACAACATTGATAAGTTTGTTTTGTATATGAATGGATTATACTTTATTCAATATAATTTGTTTAAAGAAAAGTTATATACAACTTCTTTTCAGATGCAAACTACAGCCTTTCGAACAAAACAACTGAAAATAAGGCTCTTCTATATTTGTTAAAAGGGTATATTTGGATAATCCGTGCGCATAAAATAGATAAAATTATACCTTCTTTTATATTTCCAACATATACATTTGTGACGTTTTTACCATAGTTCTACGAGAACTACAATGACAGTTGAAGATAGTAAAAACCGGAACCATCATACTTTAATAGATTGATAAACATGGTATGAAGAGAGGGCGAAATAGTATGACGTTTTTTGCAAAATCTTTATAGAAAAGCAGTGATATTTGATCGCAATTTTGACGCAGCTGAACTTCTCCACTGATATTCTACCGGAGTGTGACTAACACTACGGATTATGAAATACAAATAAAAACGCAAATAGCATTTATTACTATTTGCGTTTCTACTCATGTGATTCCGGAGCGATTCGAACGCTCGACCCACGCCTTAGAAGGGCGTTGCTCTATCCAGCTGAGCTACGGAACCATCCTTATTTTCGGTGCAAAGGTAGCAATATTATTTTAACAAGCAAATATTTCTGTCATTTTTCCTCCAAAATTCATACGTATATATAGCCGAATCGCATAAAGGAGGAAATAAAAATCAAAACGGATATCCCACCGCAAAATGCCACGCGAAGTTACTGCCAAAGTTCGGATGCAGGATAGCCCATTTCCTTTTGCCACCTTCCTGCGGGTTATAGGCTTTCATTCCGGTATCGAAGCGAATCAGGAAGAAATCAAAATCGAGGCGAAGACCTAATCCATATGAGACAGCAATCTCTTTGTAGAAACGGGAAAAATCGAAGTTACCGTTCGGACGGCTTTCGTCTCTATGGAAAGTCCAAATATTACCGGCATCAATAAAGGCCGCCATCTCGAATTTCCAGAATAGTTTCGTTCGGTATTCCAAATTCAGATCCAAACGGATATCACCGATCTGCTGGGCAAAGGACTTGACCGAATCGAGCGGCATGCTACCGGGACCGAGCGAACGTACAGACCAGCCGCGGACACTGTTTGCACCTCCAGAGAAATAGCTGCGTTCGAACGGCAGCATCTTCGAGTTGCCATACGGATAACCGACTCCGATGCCGACGTGGAAAGCCAACTTGTTACGGTTGTCCAGCACGATACTTTTACTGAAATCGATATCCCCTTTCACAAACTGGGCATAATTAATCCCGAACAATTTATAACGTCCTTCGTCGTCTTTATCCGCACCGGTTAGTTTGGAAAGCCCGTACAGCAAGTTACCCGCCATCTCGAAGGAGAAGCGAACGGAATGTGTATTCCTCAAACGGTTCTGAGGATCATAATTGTTAAAAGAATAGGTATAACCGGAACCGACAATAAACTGGTCAGTAAAATTATACCGAAGTGTGGATTCCGGCAATTCGCTCTTGAACGTCGAATCTACTTTCGGCAAATATACATAATCAATGTCCAACAACTTGAAAACATGGCGCGCCTGCATATTGCTCCGCTCCTGCCAGATATAATTCCATCCTGCAGAGAGAATGGACCTTTTGAACTCCGGACGCGTCTGCATGCTGTAGCTCACCTTCAATTCGGTCGTTGCACGAATCTTACGCCGGAAATTCTCATGCAAGAAGGGGAACAGGAAACGGGGAAACAAAATAGATGCTTCCGTACCGAATTCCCAAAAGTTGTTTCCTTCCGACTGGCTGCCGGTCAACGCCTCGTATGCACCGCGTACTTTAGCAGAAAAAACCTCCGAACCCTTGAACAAGTTTCGGTGCTGATAATTCAAACTGGAAGCAAATCCAAAATCCCCTGCCGAGTTCGTCCCTTCCAGATCGACCCCAAAACCTTGCAGTTTTGCGGGAGAAGTCAAGATCGTACAATTGAGCTTCATCGTGTCGTTCTCTTCGACCTCCGAAAAACGGATATTTACATTACGCAAAGCACGCAGCGTGGCAAACGAAGAATAGGTCTGCTCCACCGTCCGCTCGTTATACAAGCGTCCCGGCATGATATAATTGCTCTTGCGCAAGACTCCCGGACGGATACTTCTGCCGTTCTTGCCGTATAGGATATCAATACCGTCAGTTCGAACCGTATCGTAAGGCATAGCGTTGTTTTCCTCTAACGTCAACGGGTCATAATCGGTCACAATCGAAACGTCTTTAATGTAATACTGACGATGTAACGTGTCGACCACCGTCCCGTCAGGCTTCTGCAAACGGTACGGTTTCAGAAGCATATCCAAATCTACGATATTCCGATTCAAAGAGCTATCGGCAATATAAGACAGGTAATCCCGGTTGAAAGCATAATAACCATGCCGACGAAGCAAAGTCGTAATGCGTTGCCTCTCCTTGTCCAGCACATCGCGGTCAAACAAGGCACTGTCTTTTATCAGAGAAGTATAATCGTCGGAATAAGTACGAAAAGCCGAAGCCAGCACGGAACGGTGAGGCGGTTTGAGCTTAGCAATGCTATCGATCTTAGGATCGCTCAAATCCATCGAATAATTATGAATCCGGTAAGGAGTGTTAGGGACGATCCTATAGGTCACGACAGCCTTTTTGACTCGTGAAGTATCAATAGAAGCCGAGACTTCGGCATTCATATATCCTTTATTGATAAAGAAACGTTTCAACTCGTCAACCGATTGAGTTACCAGCGTCGTATCCAGAATGACGGGAGCCTCTCCCATCCGGCGAAGCTGTTTATTGATCCATTTCTTCTCGTTCCGGCCCGACCAATCGTACACGAACAACTGCCATTTCATCAGCCCGAATGCCTTAAAGTTGGGTTGCTGGCGCAAATAAGGCTTCAAATCGCTGTTTTTATAAGTCTTGCCATCCGACACAATCTCCACTTTGTCCAACAGGTATTCTCCTTCGCCTACATATTTTGTCGAGCTACAGGAGATTAACAGCAATAGGAAACAAATGAAATATAGTGTTTGGATTCCCTTCATCATTCAAGTTTTTACGCACGCAAATGTAAAAATAAAATGTGGTTTATGATTTATGATTTATGATTTATCAACGACACATAAATCACAAATCATAAATCATAAATCGTAAAAACCAATTACCTTTGCCGCATAAAAAGAGTAAAGATGCTAAGCAAAGGGAAAGTAAAGTACATCCATTCATTGGAAATGAAGAAATATCGGAACGAACTGAATGCATTCGTTGCCGAAGGAAACAAACTGGTTGCCGACATGATGTTTGCTTTCGAATGCGAACTGATTCTCGCCAAACCATCCTGGATGGCGATGCAGGGAAACATTCCGGCGAAAGAACTATTGGAAGCGGAAGGGGATGACATCCGTAAAGCCAGTTTCTTGAAAAACCCGCAGGATGTACTTGCTGTATTCAAGCGCCCGGACTGGCCGCTCGACGAAGCCGATCCTTCTACCTCGCTCGTTTTAGCTTTAGACGGCATACAGGACCCTGGAAATCTTGGAACTATCATACGGCTTGCCGACTGGTTCGGCATCGAACATATCGTTTGCAGCCCCGACACCGCAGATGTCTTCAGTCCGAAAACTGTGCAGGCCACAATGGGCGCACTGGCACACGTAAAAGTCCATTATACGGAACTGGAAGACTACCTGAAAGCCCAGGCGGCAAGACAAATTCCGTTGTTCGGTACATTCCTCGACGGAGAAAACATGTACACAAAGGAATTGTCGGCAAACGGAATCATCGTGATGGGGAACGAAGGGAACGGAATACGTCCGCAAATAGAAAAGCTGATTAACCAAAAACTTTATATTCCAAGCTTTCCACCCGAAAGAGAAACATCAGAGTCTTTGAATGTAGCCATCGCTACAGCTGTCATCTGCGCCGAATTTCGCCGTTGCCAGGGGAATGCCGCCCAATAACAGCACACAAACAGGCGAACCCGCTTCAGCAATACCTGCAAAACCTTGACGTTCCAAGGCATCTGCCAACTGTTCTCCCGGCAACATGCCAAAAGCGCCCTGTTCCCGCACTTGACTCGGAATTACAAAGGATGTGTCAGAATAAGAATCCTGATGACACCGCTTGTTCTCCTGCGCCCCTGCGTCAAGCGCAGGAATAGGTACAAGGATCAAGATGCCGTCATAAAACTCCGTGCCCGCAATTTCCCCTTCCAAAGGGAAAATACCGGCCAAGACGCCGTTATCATTCAACTCGACATAGTGCAGCCGGTAGAACTGTCTCCAATAGATATAATGGGAAGCGATCCGGCGCATAACACTTTTTATTCCGCTGTGGATATTTTTACGGCAGACGAATCTTTTGCCATATCGGTCAGACGACCGTAATTATATTTCATGAGGTTCAGGCTGTCCAGATAAACTTTGTAGTAGGAAGAATCGGCATTGTTCATAAAAATATACCCATACACGCGTTTAACCTGCTTGGTCGGAACTGTCTTCAAAACGGTTTCGTGATAGCCATCACGAAGCACCTTGTCATTGACAGTCACGATCGTATCGCCCTGATCAGCACTTATGCGTATTTCCGGTTTATAAACCATCCCTTTATTGATGCCCCAGACATTCATCCCCAACACAAACGAGCTGCCGGACGAATAGTTCGTTTCCGGTTTGATGTCGAACGTCACACCATTAAACAGAGCATCGGGCTCCAATCTTAAAGAGGTGCGACGAGGCCAGATATCCACCGAATCCTGTTTGGAAACAGGTGCAGCCGAAGCCTGTACATCACCCAACGCTTTCTGCCGTTTATTCAAATCAGCCAGCACTCGGTCATACACCTTCATATAAATATCCAGATGCCGTCCATACCAAATGAGAGAACTGTCGTACTCGGCTTGCGTGATATCATATTTGCGGAAGATAGACTGATATAGAGCCTCCTTACGGGCATTATCGGAAAACGCCTTGCTGTCCAGGTTAATCATGGCTTCCGCCAATTGCATATCCACCTGCACTGCTTGCATTTTCTTTTCCGAAAGAATACCATCCGGAACTTTGCTACAGGCGGCTAATAAGGCTCCCAGCAGCAAAACGGCACTATATCTATACAGTCTGTTCCGCATTAATTTTTTATTTTTCTTTTGAGAGACTTGTCGACAATGTATGACGGTAGAACAGTAACAACAAAAAGACGCCTACGCAGATCGCTGAGTCGGCCAAGTTAAAAATCGGACGGAAAAAGACAAACTCCTCTCCTCCCCACACCGGAATCCAGCCGGGCAACACCGTCTGTATCAAAGGGAAATAGAACATATCGACCACTTTCCCGTGCAACCAACTGGCATAGCCACCACCCTCCGGCATAAATGAGGCTACCTGTCCAAAACTATGATCGAACACCACCCCATAGAATATAGAATCGATGATATTCCCAATAGCCCCTGCAAAGATCAACGAGATACAGGCGATAAAGCCAAAGGCATAATTCTGTTTTACCAGCTTATACAGGTAATAACCGATAAAGCCGACAGCTATAATACGGAATACCGATAAAAACAACTTACCGATCACTTCTATCCCAAAAGCCATTCCCGGATTCTCGGTGAAGTACAAATAAAACCACGGAGTAATTTCAATACTCTCATGCAGCTGCATGTGAGTTTTAATCCATATTTTAAGAGCCTGGTCAAGAATAAGGAGCAGCATCACAATCAACGCTGCTCCCCAACCTTTGGAATATCTCATTTACTTGGCACCTCCCTGTTTAGCTTCGATACTCAACGTAGCGTGAGGCACTGCACGTAATCTTTCTTTCGGAATCAATTTACCGGTCTCGCGGCAAATACCGTATGTCTTATTCTCAATCCGGATCAATGCCGCCTGCAAGTTCTGGATAAACTTCATCTGGCGTTGTGCCAAACGACCGGCCTCTTCCTTCGATAAAGTCGCAGCACCTTCCTCCAATACTTTAAACGTAGGAGATGTATCGGCGACATCATTGCCGTCGGAATTGGTGACACCGGATCTCAACAGGTCATAATCTTTTTTCGCCTTTTCCAGCTTTTCCAATATTATGGCGCGGAACTCCTCGAGTTCGGCATCCGAATATCTTGTCTTTTCTGCCATGGTTCATTTAAATTAATAATTAACAATCAAGAATGAATAATGAATAATTCAACAATGAGAAAGATTTCCTTTTCTCTTGCCCACAAATATAAGCAATTCTTCCATTGTTCATTATTAATTATTCATTATTCATTGAATATTTATGCTTTTTCGATCCGGACCGAAAGCTTGAAGTCTTCGAAATCCATCTCGGCCGCATCGCTGATCACATCCGTAATTTCCACTGATACAGCCAACACCTGGTTTGCGATATAGGAATTGAAGTCCTTGATCGCCTCGTCCATCCCATCGTTCGAAAGGACAGTGACGGATATTTTGTCAGTAATGTCGTAACCGCTGCTCTTACGCAGGTTCTGGATACGGTTTACCAACTCACGCGCCAGCCCTTCCTTGCGGAGATTTTCCGTCACGGTGATATCCAACGCCACCGTCAAGCGGCCTTCGTTCGCAACCAACCAGCCCGGTATGTCTTCGGAGATGATTTCGACGTCTGCACGTTCGATCATCGCCTCTTGTCCTTCGACAGTCAGCGTAAATGTTCCGGCTTTCTCAAACGCATTGATTTCGTCCTGGCTCATCGCCTGGATAGCGGCGGCCAATGCCTTCATGATCTTGCCGTAACGCGGACCCAGCTTCTTGAAGTCCGGCTTGATCTTCTTCACCAAAATACCGGCGGCATTATCGACAAACTTCAGTTCCTTCACATTGACCTCGTTCAAGATCAGCGCTTTCACGGCTTCGATGCTTTCCTGCTGGTGGGCATCCACAACCGGGACCATGATGGTTTGAAGCGGCTGACGCACCTTGATGTTCACCTTACGGCGCAAAGCCAGCACCATAGAAGACACATCCTGAGCCATCTGCATACGTTCTTCCAGGTCCTTGTCGATCATTGCCTCATTGCAAACCGGGAATTCGGACAGGTGGACAGATTCAACCTTTTCGCGTCCGGTAGCGGCGATCAGGTCACAGAACAACCGGTCTGCATAGAACGGCGCGATTGGAGCCATCAACTTGGCGACCGTTTCCAGACAGGTGTACAAAGTCTGGTAAGCGGACAACTTGTCGGTCGTCATGCCTCCACCCCAGAAACGCTTGCGGTTCAGGCGCACGTACCAGTTACTCAGATTATCATTTACGAAATCGGAGATCGCACGTCCGGCACGGGTCGGTTCGTATGTATCCAGGAATCCATCCACATCCTTTACCAACGAATTCAGCAACGACAGAATCCAACGGTCGATTTCGGGACGTTCTTTCCAGTCCACATCCGGTTCGGAATAATCAAAACCGTCCACATTCGCATACAAAGCGAAGAACGAATAAGTATTATATAATGTACCGAAGAACTTGCGGCGAACTTCTTCGATACCGTCAATATCAAATTTGATGTTATCCCACGGAGAGGCATTCGTAATCATGTACCAGCGCAAAGGATCGGAACCGTACTGCTCAATCGTGGCGAACGGATCGACGGCGTTGCCCAGGCGTTTGGACATCTTGTTGCCATTCTTGTCCAACACCAAGCCGTTCGAAACGACGGCTTTATACGACACGCTATCGAATACCATCGTAGCGATCGCATGTAAAGTGAAGAACCATCCGCGTGTTTGGTCGACGCCTTCGGCGATGAAATCGGCCGGATAAACCTTGCGGTCGTCGAAGATTTCCTTGTTCTCGAACGGATAATGAATCTGAGCATAAGGCATCGCGCCGGAATCGAACCATACGTCGATCAGGTCGGTCTCGCGCTTCATCGGCTTACCGCTTTCGGAAACCAGAATCACATCATCCACATACGGACGGTGCAGGTCGATCTTTTCGTAGTTCTCCTTCGTATATTCGCCCGGCTGGAATTTCAATTCCTTATACGGGTTGGACTCCATCAGCCCGGCTTTTACGGATTTCTCAATTTCATTGTACAGTTCTTCAACCGAACCGATGCAGATTTCTTCCGCCCCGTCTTCGGTACGCCAGATAGGCAACGGCGTTCCCCAGTAGCGACTACGGCTCAGGTTCCAGTCCTGAAGGTTTTCCAACCATTTGCCGAAACGTCCCGTGCCGGTGCTCTGCGGTTTCCAGTTGATCGTATTGTTCAGTTCAATCATCCGTTCGCGGCAAGCGGTCGTGCGGATAAACCAGCTATCCAGCGGATAATACAACACAGGCTTGTCCGTACGCCAACAATGCGGATAGTTGTGCACATGCTTCTCGATGCGGAACACACGGTTCTGTGCTTTCAGCATCATGCAGATTTCAACATCCAGCGTTTCGTCTTTTTCGCCTTTGGTCGCATCATAAGCGTTCTTCACGAACTTGCCCTGCCACGGGTCGTAGTCGGCCGCATTCATATTTGCCTGCACATATTCGGGGTCAAGGTCTTCCAGCAGATAATATTTACCCGTCATATCAACCATCGGACGCTTGTTGCCATCCTTGTCGATCAACATCAACGGAGGCACGCCATTGGCTTTTGCCACACGATCGTCATCGGCACCGAATGTCGGAGCGATATGTACGATACCTGTACCATCTTCTGTGGTGACAAAGTCGCCGGTAATCACACGGAAAGCACCTTCACCGGGGTTCACCCACGGAGTCAGCTGTTCATATTTCATGCCGTTCAGTTCAGTACCTTTCCATTCGGCAACGATTTTGAACGGAACTAATTTATCTCCTACCTTATAATCTTCCAACGCCAATTCGGCTGCCTTCGGATTGAAATAGGCATCCAGACGGTCCTTACCCACAACTGCCGTCATCGGCATACCGGTGTACGGATTGTAAGTCTGAACAGCCACGTAGGTGATATTCGGGCCCACGCAAAGTGCTGTATTGGAAGGCAATGTCCAAGGAGTAGTGGTCCATGCAAGGAAGAACGGTTCGCCAAACGCCGTCATTTCCGGTTTCGGATCGAGAATACGGAACTGAGCCGTACAAGTCGTATCCTTTACATCGCGATAGCAGCCCGGCTGGTTCAACTCATGCGAGCTAAGCCCCGTTCCGGCAGCCGGCGAATACGGCTGGATCGTGTACCCTTTGTAAAGCAATCCTTTCTTATACAGTTCCTTCAGCAGGTACCACAATGTTTCGATATAACGATTGTCGTAAGTGATATACGGGTTTTCAAGGTCGACCCAATATCCCATCTTCTGTGTCAGATCCGTCCATTCCTTCGTGAACTTCATCACGTCGCGGCGGCAGGCGGCATTATATTCGGCCACAGAGATCTTTTTGCCGATATCTTCTTTGGTGATACCCAATGTTTTTTCAACTCCCAGCTCTACTGGAAGTCCGTGTGTATCCCATCCCGCCTTACGGTTGACAAGATATCCTTTCATGGTCTTATAACGGCAGAAAATATCCTTAATCGAACGGGCAATCACATGGTGAATACCGGGCATACCGTTTGCAGAAGGAGGACCTTCATAAAAGACAAACGAGGGATGTCCTTCGCGGATTTCAAGACTCTTATGGAAGATGTCGCCATCCTGCCATTTCTTCAGCACCTCTTTATTGACGTTCGACAAGTCAAGTTTCGAGTATTCGGCAAATTTCTTACTCATATGCGTTATATTTATCTATCTTCTCAAAAATTGCCGCAAAGGTAGTGATTTAATTCGAATTAGGCAATATGGAAACAGCAAGGACTCAAATCTCTCCGGACGTATTTCCCAGCGCCATCAATAATGCCACCACTTCCGAATAATTCTTCCGGCCGGAGGGAATGTTGTTTCCTTTCAAGAACCAGTTGTAAACGGTACTCTGGATCTCGCCTATAAACGGGCTGTACAAATTCTCCCAGTAAGCGACTTTCCGGTTGTAAAGATCTTTTACCTCGGGGGAGATCGTCTCTTTCCATTCATTAAACTCCTCTTCCGACAATAAGCCGTAGGCATTGCTCAACACATAAGGCAACAAAGCAAAATAAGCCGAAAACCGGATTTCCGGCACTCCGGAACGGGAACAGACGAGAAAACCATACAAATTCGCTTCAGCCTCGCTGGATATTCCTAACACATGCGCCATTTCATGTGCATAAGTAAACGGATACTGGACCGGGAGCAGATCAGGGTTCAGATTATATTCGGTAAAAAACGGTCCCATATACCCCAATACCCCCACTCCACTCATCAAAAAGGGCATTAACATCGGCTTCGGATGCAAATACCCGGCAGGACTGACTAAAGAGAAACGCCCGGCAATTTCATGATATCCCTTTTTCACTTCCTCTGCGACGAGGGCCTTATCTATTTTTTCGACAGGCACAAAGGACGCATTCAACGAATCTGTATAAGTGGATAAGAACGAACGAAAAGCGTCGGCTGAATAAGCCGCATACGGGATTTCCGTCCGTGTAAAAAAGTCTTTCCTGAAATAATTCAATCCCCAAGCCAGATAAAACCAGACATATATCCACAACAAATATTCGATCATCCGTCCGGCTGTCGCCCGCCAGGAACGTTTCTTCACAATGACATAAACCAGATAAGCAAGCAAACCGGCCATACTACCGTATATCAGGCAATCACCTATCGAAAAAGAAAATAGAGAAGAAAAACAGGACAAAGCACCCGATATATAGGGATATACATTCCGGGCATACGCCTCTCCCATATCCGGCGAAGGCATGGTGCACCAGATACCGGCCAGAAGGAGAGACAAGACTATCCAGCGTATATATTTCAATTTGAAATGTTTTTATTCAATAACTTCTTCACTTCCGCTTCCGACAGATTCCGGCGACAGGCATAATCTTTCATCTGTTCTTCATCAATATTACCAATCATGAAATATTGGGAATCCGGATGTGCAATATAAATGCCGCTCACCGTCGCCGTCGGATACATAGCGCCGTTTTCCGTCAACCGGACACCGATCTGTGACATATTTAACAACTTATCCAACGTGTAGTTCAAAAGCTGGTCCGGCAATGAAGGATAACCGATAGCCGGACGTATTCCCTGATATTTCACTTTATACAGGTCGGAGATGGAAAGCGATTCATCCGGAGCATATCCCCAATATTCCTTACGGACCTTTTCATGGAGATATTCGGCCGTAGCCTCGGCCAAACGGTCGGTCAAGGTTTGCAGCAACATGGAATTATAGGTGTCACCTTCCTGCTCAAATCGCTCTTTCAGAGATTCTGCACCGACACCAGCCGTCACCACGAAAGCGCCGACATAATCCGTACGCCCTTCCGATACTGGCATCACATAATCGGCTAACGACTTATAGATTCCTTCCTCTTTTTTCGCCTGTTGACGCAAAACTGGAAGCAAGACTTCACCCACACGGATATTATCCCCATCACCATTTGCCGGGAAGAAACCATAAACCGCCTTGCAATACTCGGCTTTCATCTCAACCAAGCGATCCAACAACTTAACTGCATCCTTGTATAACTGCATAGCCTCCGACGCCTTCGTCCGGTCCGCTTCCGAGAATTCGGCCAGCCAGGCGGCACGACAAGCGTCACAGCCGTGGATCTGCGCAATTTCCGAGAAACGCCCATTCAGTTTCCAGGCACTAAAAAAGAAGGTCCAATGAATATATGGAATTATTTCTTCCAAAGGAATAGAAGGAATCACCTGTACCCCGTTCCGAGCCGGGACAACCGGGTTATAAGAAGCCCAATCGATCACCGGACGATTCGTCCGGGCTTCCGCCAACGGGACCAGTATCTCTTTTTTCTTATTCACAGAGGCACGCAGAGCTTCATACTCACTGTTCAGCTGGGCCACATAAGCATCGCGCGTATCCGGGTTCAACAGTTTGGCCGCAATCAACGGGTTTTGCGAAGCATCCAGCACATGAATGACCGGATAGTCATAATGCGGAGCGATCTTAATGGCCGTATGCAACTTCGAAGTCGTGGCGCCGCCCACCATTATGGGAATGCTCAGGCCGGCTTTCTGCATCTCGTCCGTCACATGCACCATCTCTTCGAGCGAAGGCGTGATCAGACCGGAAAGACAGACCAGGTCGGGCTTTTCTTCGATTGCCTTTTTTACAATCACGTCTGCCGGAACCATCACTCCCAAATCGATCACCTCATAATTATTGCAAGCCAGGACGATCGAAACAATATTCTTTCCAATGTCATGCACGTCACCTTTCACTGTCGCAAACAGAACCTTTCCTGCCTTAGCAGAATCGGAAGAGACCTTTTCTGCCTCGATCGCCGGTTGCAAGATGGCGACTGCCTTTTTCATCGTACGGGCAGTCTTGACAACCTGCGGTAGGAACATTTTTCCAGCACCAAACAATTCGCCTACCTTATTCATCCCACCCATCAGCGGTCCGTCGATAATATCCACCGCACGCGGATATTCCTCCAAGGCTTCCTTTAAATCTTCTTCCAAATGATCGCCGACTCCTTTTATCAGAGCGTTTTCTAGACGCTCCTTCAACGGATATTCACGCCAGACTTCCTGCTTTTCACCTTCTCCCTCCTGCGCTTTTATATGCAGGTTCTGGGCATATGCAATCAGTTCTTCAGCTGCTTCCGGACGGCGTGCCAGAATAACATCTTCCAGCAACATACGGAAAGCAGGTTCGATATCTTCATAGAGTACGGACGACGACGGGTTCACGATCCCCATGTCCATGCCTTTGTTAATCGCATGATACAGGAATACGGAATGCATGGCCTCCCGCACATAATTATTTCCACGGAAAGAGAAGGATAGATTGCTGACCCCGCCGCTCACCTTCGCCCCCGGCAGGTTCTTCTTGATCCATTCCACGGCACGGATAAAGTCAAGTCCGTACCCGTTATGTTCTTCCATACCGGTAGCGATAGCCAGCACATTCGGATCGAAAATAATTCCGTTCGGATCGAAATCGACTTTCTCCCGGAGGAGACGGTAAGCACGTCCGCAAACCTCGATCTTCCGTTCAAACGTGTCTGCCTGCCCCTTTTCATCAAAAGCCATTACGACCGTAGCTGCACCCAACTGTTTGATGCGAGCGGCATGTTGCAGGAAAACCTCTTCTCCTTCTTTCAAAGAAATCGAATTCACAATACTTTTACCCTGCACGCACATCAAACCTTTTTCGATCACCTCCCATTTAGAAGAGTCGATCATCACGGGAACACGGGAAATATCAGGTTCGGATGCGATCAAGTTCAAGAAAGTCGTCATCTCCTTCACGGCATCCAACATTCCGTCATCCATATTGATATCGATCACCTGCGCGCCGTCTTCCACCTGCTTGCGGGCAATTGTCAAAGCCTCTTCATAATTTTCTTCCTTGATCAGGCGCAAGAACTTACGTGAACCAGCCACATTGCATCGTTCGCCGACATTCACGAAATTATTTTCCGGCTTTACTTCCAGCAACTCCAGACCGGACAACCAAAGACAATCGGGCCTCGGAGCCGGTACATGCGGCTTGGCCCCTTTCACCAGTTCGGGATATTTGGCAATATGGGCCGGCGTCGTACCACAACAGCCTCCCAATATATTCACCAGCCCTTCGTCAATAAAAGATTTTACATGAACAGCCATCTTTTCCGGCGTCTCATCATAGGAACCGAAACTGTTCGGCAGACCGGCGTTCGGATAAGCACTTATATAATAGGGAGCATGTTTTGCCAATTCAGCCAGAAAAGGCTTCATATCGGCAGCACCGAAAGAGCAGTTCAGACCGACACTAACAATATTGGTATGTTGCACGGAAGCCAAAAACGCAAGCAATGTCTGCCCCGAAAACGTACGTCCTCCCTGGGCAGATAACGTCAGAGAAAGCATAATTGGTAAATCCTTGCCTTTTTCCTTCAACACAGCCTCGGCGGCTTCCAGTCCGGCTTTCACATTCAGCGTGTCGAAAGTCGTCTCAAACAAAACGATATCCACGCCCCCGTCTACCAAAGCGTCTACCTGTTCTTTATAGGCACTATACAAATCCAAGTAGGTGACAGCACGGTAAGCCGGATCGCTCACGTCAGGGCTCATCGAAGCAGTCTTATTAGTTGGGCCGACAGAACCAGCTACAAAGATCGTGCGATCCGGATGCTCCTTCATAAAGCCATCGGCCACCTCACGCGCCAATTTTCCGGCAGCCAAATTGATATTTCTCACCTGCCCTTGCATGCCGTAATCCTCCATCGAGATAGCATTTGCATTGAAAGTGTTGGTAGCAAAAATATCGGCACCGGCATCCAGATACTGACGGTGGATCGATTTGATCACATCCGGCCGGGTGATACATAACAGGTCGTTATTTCCTTTCAGGTCGCTCGTCCAATCGGCAAACTGTTTTCCGCGATAATCTTTCTCGGTCAGTTTAAATCCCTGGACCATCGTACCCATTCCTCCGTCCAGAATCAAAATGCGTTCTTTCAGGAGATTCAAAAATATTTCTTTATCCATAAAGGTTCGTTACCGTTTAAATGCACGATCCATCTCCCGGCGGTCGTCCCGTTCCTTGATAGAGTCGCGTTTGTCATATTCCTTCTTACCTTTGGCAATAGCGACAACCACTTTCGCCAGCCCTTTTTCATTAATGAACATACGGGTCGGGATAATGGTAAAACCACTGTTGCGGGCGGCACTGTCTATCTTGCGCAGTTCCTTTTTGGTAAGCAGCAGTTTGCGGTCGCGGCGGGGAACATGATTGTTGCAGGTCCCCCAACCGTACTCGGCGATATTCACGCCCCGAATCCAGAGTTCGCCCTTGTCGAAATAACAGTAGCTGTCCGTGATCGACGCCTTGCCCAGCCGTACGGACTTGATCTCCGTACCCACAAGCACGATGCCCGCGATCCACTCCTCGATAATTTCGTAATCGAAGGTCGCGCGTTTGTTCCGTATGTTAATATTCTTATAATCGGCCATATCCAATTTCTCTGTTTTTCCGCCGGAACCTCTGTTCGGGAACCGACGATCCGGCACCATATTTGATTAATCAACCGCAGAGGGTGTCCGGGAAAGATAACTAATTCTTTTATCTTTGTAGAAGATAGGATGCGGCTCGGCAATCTTTGCGTGCAAACGCGCATGACTGCTCTCGCCTTTGACTATCTTTGATATGTTTTACACATCTTTCTGTTTATTTTCTGTTTGCACACGGTAT
>ENA-ORMR01001071-ORMR01001071.1-human-gut-metagenome-genome-assembly--contig:-NODE-1071-length-22744-cov-7.570673_pt1 | contig 22744 bp, 21 predicted proteins | sample MGYA00242107_ERZ509003 | MGnify/ENA primary metagenome ERZ509003 (study PRJEB26280, sample SAMEA2338699) | human gut metagenome | biome: human gut; feature: human-associated habitat; material: faeces... | reverse complement strand
TATGACATTTTCAAAAGTTAATTATACTATGACATTATCACAGAATAATTACAACCATACAAAAAATGTTTTACTTGTTTTTATTTGTATGATATAATGATGTTATAAAAGAATAGGGGATGCAGAATGAAAAGTTGGAGTTCAATTTTTTTATGGCCATGTATTATGGTATATCACTTCATTCATTATATTTTGATGGGTTTAACAACTGTTTGTTATTGTATATACTTACTTTTTGAATTTATTTTCATCAGAATTCCAGCATATGCTTGGACAGGTGTTCTAGCATTCTTTATCTGGATTCAGATTGGATTTGAGTCTATTCGTCGTCTGTTTAGACCATATATGAGAAAACGTGAGGCAAAAAGAGAAGAAAAAGCCCGTGCTGCCAAAAGAGAAGAACAAAAAGTTATCGAAGCAGCAAAATCAGTCAGTGCGAAAAAAGTGGAAGCGGCAAAAGCCGAACTACGTAAACACACATTAGAAGAACAACAACAGAAAAAAGCACATAAAAATTCGATTTTTTCACGATTTAAAACAGTCGTCCAAAATTCACCATTATTACATAGCATGAGAAATCAAAGAGATGTAAAACGTCAAGAAATGTTAATTGACTATAATGGTGCGGATGCGGAAAAAAGTGATGTTAAAATCATGTATGAGTATGAAGCTTGTACACCAGAAGGAAAAGTCATTAAAGGATATATGGATGCTTATTCTAAAGTAGAAGTCCACTCATTCCTTCTAAGTGAAGGCTATCAAGTATACAGTATTAAAACAAGCCGTTGGATTAGTTTATTCCATGGAAGTAGTGGAAGTGCACATGTAAAAATCAAAACAAAAGATTTAATTTTCTTTTTAACACAATTATCTACGTATTTAAAAGCTGGTATTACATTAATCGATGCTTTACATATTTTAGCGAGACAATATGCGAAAAACAAAGGATATAATCGTGTATTTAAAGAAATGTTATACGATTTATCAACTGGTTTAGAATTTAGTGATGCTTTATCAAGACAACAAAAAGCATTTCCTAAATTACTTGTAAATATGGTAAAATCTAGTGAAATGACTGGAGAACTTCCGGAAGTGCTAGATGATATGGCAGAGTATTATACAGAAATAGATCGTACTCGTAAACAAATGATTACAGCTATGATGTATCCAGCTATCGTATTTGTACTTTCTATGGGAGTATTCGCTTTTATGCTTTTATTTATTGTGCCACGATTTGTAGAAATATTTGAAAGTATGGATGCAACTAAGATACCAGGAATTACACTTGCAATTATGGCTTTATCAGATTTTTTGAAAAAGTACTTCATATTAATTATGATTGCTCTTATCTTATTTATTATTGCATTTTATTTATGTTATAAGAATATTCAACCATTTAAAAGAGCTGTACAATCATTTATTATGCATCTTCCAATTTTTGGAAATGTAATGATTTTTAATGAAGTTACTACTTTTACAAAAACATTATCTAGCTTAATGGAACACAATGTATTTATTACCGATAGTATGGAAATTCTAGAACGTATCACAGATAACGAAATCTATAAAGAATTAATCCATAGTACCATTGATAACTTATCACGTGGTGAGAAAATATCTGCTGCTTTCGCCAATCATTGGGCATTCCCAATTCCTGCTTATGAAATGTTAGTGACAGGAGAAAAAACTGGAGAATTACCTGAAATGATGAAAAAAGTATCAGACTATTATCAAGAAATGCATAAACAAGCTGTTACACGTATTAAAACATTCATCGAACCAGCAATGATTATCATGTTAACAGGTATTGTTGGTGTTATTATCCTTGCAATTGTTGTTCCAATGTTCACACTATACGACACAGTTATGTAGAAGAGTTGATATTATGGAATTATATTATATGATTTGTCTATTTGTATTTGGTACAATCTTTGGTTCATTTTTCAACGTAGTAGGTTCTAGACTTGCTCATAATGAATCAATTGTCTATCCAAGTAGTCATTGTACTTATTGTAAACATAAATTGGGGGCTAGTGAATTGATCCCCATTTTATCGTATCTAATACAGGGAGGAAAATGTAAATGGTGTCATAAACAACTATCATTTTATTATCCCTTAAGTGAATTCTTAACAGGTGTATGTTTTTCTCTATGTTATATTGTCTTTGGTTTTACATGGCAATTTCTAATCGCTATCGTCTTTGTTTCTTTCTTAATCATGATTGTATCAAGTGACATAGAAGATATGATTATTCCCGATGAATTATTAATTATCGGTTCTATTCTCATCATATTATTACAGATACCTGCTTATGGATGGCAATATATGTTATCTCACTTATTACAAGGTATGTGTGCATTTTTCTTTATGTGGGCTTTAAAAATATTTGGAGATCACTTATTTCACAAAGAATCCATGGGAGGAGGGGATATTAAGTTACTATTCTTCTTCGGATTAGTACTTGGTTTCCCACTTGCTGTTTTATCCATCTTTGTCGGTTCTATCATCGGTCTACCAATCTCTGTTGCTTTTCAGCTTAAGAAAAGCCATGTCGTACCATTTGGACCATATTTGTGTATTGGAGCGATTAGTTTATTATTTTTAAATATCCCATTCGATCAATTATTAGATATGATGATATTGATTCCATAGACAGGTGAGAGCCTGTCTTTTTTGTATAAAAAAACAAGCAATGATATGCTTGTTAAAATAATGGTTCAGCATCAATTGTATTTTCTTTTTTATCTTCCGCAATAATTTGTTCTTTTAACTGATTTAATTCATTTGTCTCATTATTTTCACGAGACATATTAATTTCTTCCATAGAATCTTTTAAATTTAATTCTCCTTCTTCTTGGACATCATCTACGTCTAATTCAATTAATTTTAAGATTTCTTCAATTGTTGTATCTCCATTTAAAGCTTTTTCTAATCCATCTTGTAGTAATGTTTCAGTACCAGCATAGACAAGTTTTCTTAAGTCATCCTTTTTCATACCATTACTGATCGCATCTCTAATTTCTTGATTAACACGTAATACTTCATGAATTGCTAAACGACCACGATATCCATTTTGACATTCGTCACATCCTACAGCTGTCCATGTTTCTTGTAAATCAACATTTAATGTCTTTTTAATTAATTCTTTTTCATAGTCATTGGCTGGTCTTTTTTTCTTACACTTTGGACAAAGACGACGTGCTAATTTCTGAGAGATAATTCCTTCCAAAGAAGAAGCAAGTAAATATTTTTCAACTCCCATATCCGTTAAACGTTCAATTGTATTCAATGAGTTATTGGTATGAACAGTAGATAATACTAAGTGTCCTGTAATAGAAGCACGAACGGCAATTTGTGCTGTTTCGGTATCACGAATCTCCCCAATCATAATAATATTTGGGTCTTGACGTAAAATAGAACGTAGGGCAGAAGCAAAGGTAAGACCAATTTCTGAATTTACTTGTACTTGGTTAATTCCTTCAATTTCCATTTCTACTGGATCTTCAACTGTAATAATATTTGTTTCAGGTAAATTTAATTTTTGTAACATAGAATATACGGTTGTTGATTTACCACTACCAGTGGCACCAGTGACAAGAATAATTCCATTTGGAATCTTCATCATTTCTAATACTTTTTTATAATTAATCTCATTTAAATCCAATGATTCTAATCCATTTAAACTTCGACTGTAATCCAAAATACGAATTACGACTTTTTCTCCTTGATTGATAGGTAAACTAGATACACGCAAATCTAGGTTAATATCACGTAATTTAATTTTAATCGCACCATCTTGTGGTAATCGAGATTCAGTAATATTCATACCTGCAATAATTTTGATACGGGTTGTTAAGTTCTTTTCAACATCCGTAGGTACTTCTGCATAATCTTGTAATAAACCATCAATACGAATACGTATCTGCATATAATGATCTCTTGGATCAAAGTGAATATCCGAAGCTCCACGTTTCGCAGAATCATATAAAATCTCATTTACAACATCGACAATTGGCATTTTATGAAAGTCAAATACACGTATCATTTTGTCAACCTCTTTCTAATTCTATTCTTTTTTGTTTGTTGGACTAGTATTTAGTCTAAATATATTATATAATAGAATTAGTAGAATTACAACAATAAAGGAGCTATGTTATGCAAAAAAATAATAAGGGGTTTGTATTAGTTGAAACATTATTAGTATCTGTTTTTATCTTAACGACATTGATCTTTTTATTTGTTCAATTTCGTACAGTAAAACAAAGTTACGATCGTAGTTTTCGCTATAATACCGTAACTGGTATGTATGCTGCTAGTAATTTTTCAACGTATATTAAAGAAAATAGTTATGGAACATTAGTGGATGCTTTAAATAGAGAATGCGAAGGACAAACTGATTGCACTAAAAAATATTATTTAGATCTATCAAACTGTCCGGCACAACTATTAGACGAACCAACTTATTGTTCTAGACTAAAAGATACATTAAATGTCGATCACATTTACTTTACAGCTGAAGATTTATCCTTTTTACTACATTATCTAGATAGTGATGCGTATTTAAGTGCTTCTAAAAACAACCAAGATATCAATCGTGAGACAAGAAATTATATTAAAACAATTAAATATGACAAGGATGTAAACCGTTATCGTTTAATTTTAGAATTTAAAGATAATACTTATGCATCCATTAAAGTAACAGGATTTGGAGGCGTTTCTTATGCACAAGGATAGAAAATGGAATCGTGGATTTACTGTCGTAGAACTCGTTGTATCATTCGCCTTAGTCATGATCGTTGCTTACTTTTTATTTAATATGCTTTATTCACTTAAAAATTTAGCAGTAGATTCTAGTGTAAAGACAGAATTATTACAAAAACAAGCATTAATGATGCGTCAATTAGAAGATGATTTAGAAAATAAAAAACTCATTCTAGCAACCAATTGTGGAAAGTATTGCCTCGATTTCTTTTACGATGACTCTACATCGAGAAGACTACAGTTAGATACTACTAACAATTACTTCCGTTATGGAACATATGCTTTAAAACTGTTAGATGGTAGTTCATTTGGCGATATCGATGTATCCAATGAACAAATCATTACAACTGGTGGAGGTATTAAAAACGATGCGATGATTAAAATAAAAATACCAGTTACTAATAAACTGGTTGAAGGAGATTATGGAATTAATATTGTATACCAATATAACAGTAGTGAAGTCTCTTTTAATGATTTAATCTTCGATTCTGTTTCTGATAATATCTTGTATTTAAAAGGTTCACAAGATATGATTATCTCTACAGACGAACCATATCAAGAACCTGGTTATTTCTGGATCGATTCAAGTGGTGCACAGCGAACAGATGGTGTTACTGTCAGTGGTAGTGTTGGTACTGCGGAAGGTACTTATACTTTGACATATAAAGTAACATATAATGGACATACATATACGAGAACAAGAAAAGTAACCGTTAAGAAAAAATCATATGACTTTGATTATGTGAAATCTGGCCAAATATTTGAAGCACCATATAAAGGTACTTATCAAATTGAATTATGGGGAGCCCAAGGTGGTGGAACCGATGGTGGTGCTGGAGCTTATACTTCTGGAAATATTACTTTAAATAAAGGAGAAAAACTATATGTTTACGTAGGTGAACATAAAAATAATGGCGATATATCTTCTGCTTATAATGGTGGTGGTTCTGCTCAAGCAGAAAATAGTAATCCTAGTTTTCCAAACCGTTATAATAGTGGTGGAGGAGCTACAGACGTACGTCTTTCTGGAGGAGCATGGGATAATACCACTGGTTTACGAAATCGAATTATGGTAGCTGCCGGTGGAGGTGGAAGCTATAGTGGAACACAAGCAGACAATGCGATAGCAGGTGGTGCTGGAGGTGCTCTCACGGGTCTTTCAGGTTTAAAAATACCACATGATTCCGAAGAAGTTCAAATCGCTACAGGTGGTACCCAAACAGCCGGAGGAAAGGGTGGTACTGGAACCTACGCCAATGGATTTGATGGTGTCTTTGGAAAAGGAGGCGTTGCTTCAGGTAAATTCCTAGCAGCTGGTGGTAGTGGATATTACGGAGGAGGAACCTCTGGAGTTGCTACAAACGTCGCTGCTAGTGGTGCTGGAGGATCTTCGTTCATCTCTGGTTATTCTGGATGTAACTCCGTTAATAGTAGTGGTAGTCCAAGTGGAAGTGCAAATCACTTCTCAGGTAAAGTATTTACCAATGGACGTATGATCGATGGTATGCACTTAATGCCAAATGCCAGAACTGGCTATGAAACCCTTGGAAATGAAGGTCATGGATATGCCCGTATCACATTAGTTAGTATTCAAAATTAGATAGTTACTATCTAATTTTTCTTTACGGCATCCAAACATCAAATAAGAAAAAGAACATCAAAGAAGCAATCGTCGCATGTAATACTCGAGCCGTAAAATATGGAAAATATCGAATCTTACTTTTACTTAATATACCAATCAACTGCATATGAACACTTAATCCCCCAAACGATAAAATCATAACCGTAAGAATTCCCTTTATCTTTAGAGGAATATTTAGTAAACTGACATATTTTAAACCTTGTGTCATCTCAAAAAATCCATTTAAAATACTCTGATGGAACGTAGATAAAGTAATATGTTGATTAATCAAGGTCGTAATAATTAAAAATGTAGTAGTAACTCCTAATATAAATAATAATGTTTGAATGGTATGATTTAAAGCATTTGTAAGAATGAGTGGAAAACTAACTTTCTTCTTTTGTCGTGCTAGTGTCATATTCGTAATTGCCTTACGAATCGAAACACGGCAATCTGTTTTAGGACTAGGATAATAATTACGAAATAAAAGTCCCAAAATCAGATTTGTAATATAGTGACAAAATAGAATGAGAAATCCTACTTCTCGATTACCTAAAAAAGTAATAGAAACCGTTCCTAGGATAAAAAGAGGATTAGAAAAATGGGTAAATGTTAATATTTTCGTTGCCTCTTTCTCATTTATTTTATGTTCCTCTAAAAGTGCTTTCGTATATTTGGCATTTGATGGGAATCCTGATATAATACTCATAACAAAAATAAAAGCAGCTTGATTGGAAATACGAAAAATACGATTCATCACTGGTTTTAATAATTCCCCTAAGAATTCTACAAAGCCATATTGAATCAATAACTCAGATAATAAAAAGAAAGGGAATAATGAAGGAAAAATATTATTTTTCCATATTTGAAAAGAGAATAAGACAGCTTCCATGACTGCTTTAGATTCTGTTAATATAAAAAAAGCAATACTCAATAACAATGTCATAATGCTTGTACTGATTATTTTTTGAAACATGTTTCATCCCTTTCTTTCATACACCTTATTAAGGAGGAATTTATGCTTAGTAAATTATATGAAAAGTTTAAAAAATTTTTACGTGACAATTATTTATATTTAATCATTCTTTTTAGCACTTATTTTATTTTAACTTTTCCTATTCCTTATGTTGTAGAAGCTCCAGGAGGAATTATCGATATTACAAAAAAGATTGATATTGATACGAAAGTAGATACTGAAGGAAGTTATAACCTCGCTTATGTTACAGAGTATCAGGGGACTGTATTTACCGCACTTCTTTCCTTTGTTATTCCCGATTGGGACTTAGAAAAAATAGAACCAAATAATGTCAACGAAAATCAAGAAGCAATTTATTTACGTGATCATTTAATGTTAGAAGAAGCGAATCAGACCGCCATTTTATATGCCTATCAAAAAGCAGGAGAAAAAGCGACGATTACCAATGAAAAAATGTATGTCACATACTTAGATACGGCAGTCGATTGGCAGTTAAAAGTGGGCGATGAACTCTTAAAAGCAGAAGGAAAAACACTACAAGATAAAGATGATTTAAGTCGTATTATCCAAACCAAAGAAGTTGGAGATTCTATTTCCTTAGTTGTAAAAAGAGATGGGAAAGAAAAGACGGTATCTGCGAAAGTACGAAGGGAAGATGGTGAAAAAGTATTAGGTATCATAATCTCTTTTTTAAGAGAAGTAGAAACAGATCCGGAAATTACTTTAAAATTTAGTAAATCAGAATCAGGTCCCTCAGCTGGTTTTATGACAGCTCTGACAATTTATCAAGCTTTAATCGATGAAGATTTGACCAACGGTTTAAAAATTGTCGGAACAGGTACGATAGATGCGAATGGGAATATTGGTAGTATCGGCGGTGTCACTTATAAATTAATGGGTGCAGAGAAAGCCAATGCTGATGTATTCTTTGTTCCAGAAGGAGATAATTACCAAGAAGCAAAAAAACTAAAAGAGGAAAGAAACTATCAAATTAAACTGGTCAAAGTCAAAACATTTGATGATGCATTACAGTATTTAGAGAAACAAAATGGAATCAAAAAATAAGAAAAATCACTGGAAAACATAGGATTTTTCTTATTTTTTATGTTAAAATAAAGAAGTGGTGATGTAACATGAAGTTGTGTGAAGTAGATAAAAATAAAGTCACACCAATGATGCAACAATATATAGAATTAAAAGAGCAAAATCCCGACCTTATTTTGTTTTTTCGTCTGGGAGACTTTTATGAAATGTTTTTTGAAGATGCGGAATTAGTATCTCGAGAATTAGAACTTACTTTAACTGGTAAAAATGCTGGTTTAGAAGAGAGAATCCCAATGTGTGGAATTCCTCATCATGCAGCCAATTTATATATCGAAAAACTAATTGAAAAAGGATATAAAGTAGGTATTTGTGAACAATTAGAAGACCCTAAAGCAGCCAAAGGAATTGTCAAACGTGGAATTGTTCAAATTATTACCTCTGGAACTGTCATAGATACAGAAAATTTAAATGAAAAAGAAAATAATTATATCGGAAATGTATTGGACTTTGGACATGTATATGGAATCAGTTATACCGATATTACAACTGGAGAGTTTGCTGTTTACTTAGTAGAACACCAACTTGCCAAAGTAACGAGTGAAATTGTCGGCTTAGGTTTAAAAGAAGTCGTTGTAACAAGTAAAGTAGATTCGAAGTTAATCCATATGCTACAAAGTCAATTTCACCTAACAGTCAGTGTTCACGATAGTGTAGAAACATACCCTGAGTATGAAAAATTATATGCTGATTTAGGAGATCCAAGATATATTGAAACCGTAAAACATTTACTAGCATACATAACAGAAACACAGAAACGTAGTTTAGCACATCTACAAACAATAATCGTTCGTGAAAGTAAAAAATACTTACGTATGGATGTTCATACGAAAAGAAATCTAGAATTAACAGAAACACTACGTCTTCATCAACGTAGTAATTCACTAATATGGTTATTAGATCGTACCAAGACAGCTATGGGTTCACGTCGTTTAAAACAGTTTATTGAAAACCCATTAATCGAACGTAAAGAAATCGAAAAAAGATATGATATGATCGATACGATGTTAGATCAATTTATTCAAAAAGAAGATTTAAGTCGTAATTTATATGAAGTCTATGACTTAGAAAGATTAAGTGGTCGTATCGCGTTTGGAAATGCCAATGCCAGAGACTTATTACAATTAAAAACATCTTTAGCTGTATTACCAGTGATTCGTGATTTGTTACACGAATTACACTATGATGAAGAAATTGAAACCCTTCCTGAATTACATGAATTATTAGAAACAGCAATCTACGAAACTCCACCAATGACTGTCAAAGAAGGATATTTAATTAAAGAAGGATATTCACAAAAACTAGATGAATTAAAAGAGTTAAGAAAAGGTGGTAAAGACTTTGTCGCTCGCTTTGAACAAGAAGAACGAGAACGCACTGGTATTAAAAATTTAAAAGTCGGTTATAATCGTGTCTTTGGATATTATATCGAAGTATCGAAAGGACAAATAGGACTAGTAAAAGATGAATATGGTTACGAGAGAAAACAAACTCTTACGAATTGTGAACGATATATCAGTCCGATTTTAAAAGAAAAAGAAGCTTTAATTTTAAATGCTGAAGAAGAAATTATCGAGTTAGAATATCAATTATTTACAAGTATTCGCGACCAAGTAAAGGAATATATTCCAAGACTACAACAAATTGCCCGTATTATCAGTGATGTAGATGTATTACAGGCATTTGCTACCGTCACTGAAGAAAATCACTATGTAAGACCACAATTAACGGACAAAAGATATGTTGAGATTCGCGATAATCGCCATCCTGTTGTCGAAAAGGTATTAGATGGAGAATTTGTCTCTAACGATATCTATTTGGATGAGAATACCGATATCGAATTAATTACAGGTCCAAATATGGCTGGTAAATCGACTTATATGAGAGAATTTGCGATTACTGTGATTATGGCTCAAATGGGATGTTTTGTCCCTGCTAGCAAAGCTATATTGCCAATATTCGATGCGATTTATACGAGAATTGGTGCCAGCGATGACTTAGTCAGCGGAGAAAGTACATTTATGGTCGAAATGAAAGAAGCAAATTATGCGATTAGTCAAGCTACAGAACATAGTTTAATCTTGTTTGATGAATTAGGTAGGGGAACTGCAACTTATGATGGTATGGCCTTAGCACAAGCTATTATTGAATATATTCATAATCACATTCATGCGAAAACATTATTTTCGACTCACTACCATGAATTAACAAGCCTCGATCAAACATTACCAAAATTAAAAAATATTCATGTCAGTGCTTATGAAGAAGATGGTAACTTAGTATTCTTACACAAAATCAAAGAGGGTAGTGTCGATAAAAGTTATGGTATTCACGTTGCGAAATTAGCTGAATTACCTACCACTTTAATCAATCGTGCCAATGAAATATTAAATCTATATGAAACAAAAGAAAAGAATACACCACGTATTGTGCAAGAAACACTTCCATTAGAATTTGTAACTGAAGAAGAGAGTAAAGTCGAAAAACGATTGAAAGAAATAGACCCATTAAATATGACACCTATGGAAGCATTAACCACATTATTTGAATTAAAAGAACTAGAAAAGAAGAAATAATTCACTATTTTGTGATATACTGGTAAATATAAGGGTGATAGAATGAAAGAAATGTTAAGACGTGATAAATGGTGGTTTTGGGGTATTTTATTACTATTTGGTGGAAGTGCTGTTCTAGCACTTATCTATGCATTAGTAATAGAAGATGTATTAGATAAAGATGCCTGGTATGCGAAATGGTATTACTGGTTAATTGGTGTTATGTGTTGCTTTTTACCAGCACTTGTTATGTTTGCAGTATTCCAATTTCAAATACTTGCCAAAGTCTGTCAAAAATTAGAAGTACCAGGAAGTGAAATTTACACTTCACCATATACTTGGATGTTATGTTTAATTGTTCCAATTTTAGGTTGGATTTTACTAGGAGTTATGATTTTATATCTAGAAATTTTCTCAATTGTTGCAATTTATCGTGGAAAAGGAGAAAAATTTATTCAAAATTAAAGGAGAACCCTTGGAAGTTTTCCTTTTTTTTGTTATACTAGAAAACAACTAAGGGGGAGTTTTTATGAGAAGGGACTTAGAACCAATCAGCATTCTTATTCGTGGAAACGAAAAAAATAAAAACGAAATTATATATAATAATATCGTCGATAAAATGGATGAAATGAATCTATCCAAAAATGATCAAGTTGAATACTTAAAATCTAAAATATCTATTCTAGAATCAGAAACACATAATAAATTAAGTTTGATGATTTCTATTCTTGTATGTCTTATTATATTAGGTGTTGGTATTTACTTTGTAGCCATTGACTTGTACTTATTTGGTGCATTAGTTGCCTTTTTAAGTGTCTTTGTCTTAATGTTTAAAATGTATCAATCATTTAAAACAAGTATGAATATTTCCAAACCAGATAATTATGACAAAATCGAACACTTAAGAGAAATCTTAAATATGAGATTAAAATAATGAATTGTAAAAAAACAAACTAGAAATAATACTATTTATTTCTATTTTTTATAAATTATGGTAAAATGAAATAGGTGATAAAATGGAACAACTTACAAGAACAGAATTACGTAAAAAAATCATGACAATTTTATATCAAATCAATGTGTATCAAAAAAATCATGTCGCTTATCAAGTAGAAAACATGATTAAAGAAGTATGTGAAATTGAAAATGAATTTGTAAAAGATATGGTCTATGGTGTCATTACTTATCAAAATGAAATTGATGAGATTGCGAATAAATATTTAAAAAATTGGACAATTGATCGTCTAGGAAATACAGATCAAGCCATCTTAAGAATGGGTATCTATGAATTAAAATATACAGATACACCTCCTGTAGTAGCAATTAATGAAGCGATAGAACTTGCGAAAGATTATAGTGATGACGATGTTAGAAAAATGATTAATGGGGCTCTAGATGCTTATTATCATGATATATTAGATGCGTAGCATCTTTTTTTGTATTTGAAAATGCATTGGTCAAATCCTTTACAAAATTATCACAACAACCTTTCTAAAAACTATTGAACGTATGTTTGTATTTTGATATAATGAATATGGTGATGTTATGGATATCAATAAATATTTAACAGTAGGCGCTTTAACAAGATATTTAAAAATGAAATTTGATTCAGATGCCCACCTTAGAAAAGTTTATTTAAAGGGAGAAATATCAAACTTCAAAGCCCATTCAACTGGTCATTTTTATTTCTCTATGAAAGATGAAACAAGTAAAATTAATGCTATTATGTTTGCTTCAAATGCTAGAAAGCTTCCATTTTTACCAAAAGACGGAATGAAAATATTAGTCGTAGGAAGAGTCAGTGTATATGAAGCGACAGGAAACTATCAAATCTATGTAGAAGATATGATTGAAGATGGGGTTGGAAACTTATATGTTGCTTTTGAACAATTAAAAGAGAAATTGTCAAAAGAAGGATTATTTGACCCAAAATATAAAAAACCAATTCCTAAATATCCTGAACGTATTGGAATTATTACTGCTCCAACTGGGGCTGCTATTCGCGATATTCTATCGACGATTAAAAGAAGATATCCTATTTGTGAGACAATTTTATTTCCTAGTTTAGTACAGGGTGATTTAGCAAAAGATGATCTCGTGAAAAAAATTGTGATGGCACAAAATTATGATTTGGATGTCTTAATCGTTGGCCGTGGTGGTGGTTCACTAGAAGATATGTGGCCATTTAATGAAGAATGTGTGGCAAGAGCAATATTCGCATCAAACGTACCTGTCATTAGTGCCGTAGGACATGAAGTAGATTATACTATTAGTGATTTTGTCAGTGATTTACGTGCTCCAACGCCTACTGGGGCGGCAGAAATGGCTGTTCCCAATGTAACGGACTTACAAGAACAATTATTGCAATATCAGGCACGTATGAAAGAAGCAATGCATAAAATTGTTAATTATCAAAAAATATATTTTGAAAGTTTAAAGACAAGTTATGTGTTAAAAAATCCAAATGCGATTTACGAGCCAAAGAAACAACAATTAGATTTAACTTATGAGAAATTAAGAACACTGATTTTAACAAATTTAGAACGTGCCAAGAACAACTTTGTCATATTAAAACAATCATCGGTATTAAAAAATCCAACCCGTTTATATGATCCTGCTGTGCAGAATTTAAGACATGTCATCGAAAAATTAGAAATGTTAAATCCACTTTCTATTTTAGGAAGAGGATATACACTTGCTTACCAAGATGAACATTTAGTAAAGACCATGGAAGATGTTAAAGTAGGCGAATTATTACAAATTAGAATGCAAAATGGAATTGTAAATACAAAAGTATTAGATAAGAAAGGATTATAAGTATGAAAAAAGAAACTATGAAATTTGAAGATAAAATTAAATTATTAGAAAAAACAATTAATGAATTAGAAAGTGGAGAAGTAGATTTAGAAGAATCCATTAAAAAATATACAGAAGCTATGAAATTAGTACAAGAATGTGATAAACAATTAAAAGAAATCGAAGAACAAGTTTCTAAAATTGTCTTAGAAGATGGAACAGAACAAGATTTCTCTATTGAAAAAGAAGATAATTCACTTGATTAATGCCAAAAAATTGGCATTTTTTTGTTGCTATAATATGACTTATCTCAGGTAATAATAATAGTGTAATCTACCGAATATATGTAAGGAGATGAATTATGAAATTTAAAAAATTTAAAAAAATTTTATTAATTTTTCTTCTATCATTTATTATTATGCCAACAAGTACGCTTGCCTATTCAGATTATGTATATGCTGGTGGTGATAACATAGGAATTGAACTTCGTTCCAAAGGTGTTATGATTATAGGAACATATAAAGTAAAAGATGGATATCCAGCGAAAGAAGCAGGTTTGAAAAGCGGTGATATGATTACAGCTATCAATGATAAGACAGTAACTAGTATTACAGATATGGTCAATATCATTCATGAAAATGAAGAAAATGATCATGTAGAAATCACTTATATACGTGGTTTAGAAAAAATGAAAACAAACTTAAAAATAAAAAAAGAAGATTCTGTATATAAAACCGGATTATATGTAAAAGACAGTATTACGGGAATAGGAACACTAAGTTTTATCGATCCAAACACCAAACGATTTGGAGCACTAGGTCATGAAATTACAGAAAAAACAACCGGAAAAATACTAGAAATTAAAGATGGTAAAATATTTGACTCTAGTGTCACTGACATTGTACGTAGTGAAAACGGTTCACCAGGAGAAAAAAATGCGAAATTTTATTCTGATCAAGTAAATGGAGTTGTATTTGCAAATACAGAAGAAGGTATTTTTGGAGATTATACAAATACTATCTCTGATAAAAAATTATATCAGGTTGCTACTCCAGATGAAATTAAATTAGGAAAAGCACAAATGCTTACCGTGTTAGAAGGAGAACAAGTAGAAAGCTGTGAAATAGAAATTCTAAAAATAGGGGATAGCACGGAAAAAAATAAAAATATTTTATTTGAAGTGACTGATCCAAAACTCTTAGAGAAGAGTGGAGGAGTTGTTGCAGGAATGAGCGGTTCACCAATTATTCAAAACAATAAAATCGTTGCTGCTGTAACTCATGTCGTTGTTGACAATCCAAAACGTGGATATGGAATATTTATTACAAACATGTTAGAAGAATCTGAAAAGTAGGATAGCAATATCTTACTTTTTTGATATAATAACAAAAAGAGGTAGTTTATGAATTATCAAATACTAGTTAATAAAAATCATCCTATTTCTCAGGAATGGATGAAACAAAATCAATTATATCCACTTGTCGAAAGAGATAAAATATTTTATATGAATCAGAAAGCGATGCGACAATATTTAAAGTTAAAAAGAAGAGTCTATCAGAAGACGGGAATTATAATTGCATTAGATAGTACTTATCGTAGTCTTGAAGAGCAAAAGAAGATTATCACAGAAATGAAACAAGAATATGGAGAATTATATACGAGTCGTTTTGTTTCTAAAGCAGGTGAAAGTGAACACCATACGGGACTTGCGATAGATCTTACTATATATCATCACGGTCATTATCTTACTAATAATCATGAATTAGAAGCAGCCATCGATCAATTCTTGCAAATATACCCATTTTTAGGCTATTATGGCTTTATTTTACGATATCCTAAGGGAAAAGAACATATTACTATGATTCCCTTTGAAATATGGCATATACGCTATGTAGGAGTGAAGGCTGCCAAAGACTTAAAAAGAAAACATCAAGTATTAGAGCAATATAAAAAGAAGTTATAAATACTTCTTTAATTCTTTGGTAATTACTTGATAACCTTCGTCAGACATATGTAATCCTTCTCGTGTGTATTCAAGTTTTAAATCTCCATCTTCATCAACCATCTTATCATATAAATTAATATATGTCACTTTGTATTCTTTACATAAATCACGAATTTGTTGATTGATTTCTTGAATATTCTCATTACTTCTTTCGTTTACCATTTTATGATCTATTTTATCATCATCAGAAGAATTAACAGGTAAAATACTTTCTACATATAACTCTGTATCTGGTAATACCGTTTGAATATCTGAGATAATTTGTTCAATATTTTTAATTGCCTGATTATCTTCTAAATCACGAGTCATACCATCATTGGTACCAATCATTAAAAATATCTTCGCCGGATTATAATCATAAACCCTTTTCTTCATTTGATTTAATATATCACCCGTTGTATTTCCACCAATACCACCATTAATATAATTATCATTATGAAAGTATTTCTCTAAATCGTATTGTTCGGTAATAGAATCTCCTAAAAACAATACTTTATTACTACGATAGACAATTTTTACTTTCGCTTCTTCTGGTTCCTTATTTAATGTCTGTTGAAAATAAAAAAATTGTCCAATTTGAGTAACAAGAAGTACAAATAATAATATAAAAATGTAGTTTTGTCTTTTTTCAATTAAATGTAATTTATGGGAAAATAAACGAATAATTTTCTCCGTAATACTTTTTTTCTTTTGATGATATTCCATATTATCAACTCCGCTTTTTTCATTATATAAAAATGTCATAGTTCCGTCAATTGTTTTCTTGAAAAGTCAGTGAAAAACATGTATAATATTTGACATATAAAGAGGTGTGATTTGAATGAAAGAACAAGATATCAAATTATCGAAAGATGTAACAGCTATATTAAAAAAACACTTAATATTAACAAAAGAAAACGATCGTTTACAATTACCTTATATTGAATTTACAAATCCACTTTTCATAGAGAAAAACCATCAAGTATATTGTTATAAACAATGTTTTCAAATAGAGAAATTAATGGATGACTATTATGCGATTTTATGTTTAGATGGATATGTTTACCTATACGATGCGAATTATCACACTGTCTTAGGAAAAACAGGAAAACGTTTTAAAAATGAAGATATTAAAAATTATTATCAAACACCTGAAGCATTATCTTTTTATGATAAACAAATTCCATATCGTACTAAGTTATTTCGTAAATTAAAACCAATTCAAAATGATATCGCACGTCTATATTTATTGGATGGTAGTTGTTATTTTTACAACCCAAAACGAAATGAAATTATTGGCCGTGATAATCATCAACTAGATACTTTAGAAGATTGTCATTTCTCACATGTGATTGGTTATTTATATGCGATTTCATCACAAAATCAAACTTACTTATACGATGTTAAAAGTGCAGAAATAATTGGTACTTTATCTTCTATTCATGATAGAGGATATCGTCGTATCCCAAAGGTTTCTGATATTGTGGTTGGAAAAACAAAAGAAGGGGAATTCTTATATAATACAGTTACAGGAAAAATACAAACTCCTATATTTAGTATGATCCAAAATTTTGAAATTTATGATCAATCAAATCCAGAATATTCTACCGCTCAATTTAGAACTTACTTGGATGATAGTCACAACAATTATATTACTGGTCGAATTAATTTAGATGGAAGTTTTATCGATAAAGCCATTACAGGTATTGTCGATGGTAGAGTAACTATTTATCCTGTCGATGACGAAATGGATGACAACGATATGACATATCAAAACATACTTTATCGCTGTAAACAACCATCAAAAATAAAAACAAAAAAATAAAACAGGCTTCTATTCTTTTAGAAACCTGTTTTTTTAAAAGTAAATTAAGCAAGATGCGATAAACATTAGAACCATACCAATTAATAATATAATCGCTATAATTTGATTACCATTGATGCGATGCTTTTTCTTTTTTGTATTTGTATTTGTTTTCATGTTCCACCTCAAGTAACATTATACTATTGATTTTAAAAAAATGGAATAAAAAAATAACTGTTTCATATTTTTAATTAGAGGTGACTTATGAAAAAAATATGGGACAAGACTTTTAAAAAAATTCATACAAATAAACGCATGTTAGTTTTTCTATTCACACTATTATTTATGGCAGTTTTATTCGGCTCATTTTTCGCGACAAAACTTAGTACAAATGATTTAGAAGAAATTAAATCTTCTTTAGATACTTTCTTTTCGATGACAAAGCAAAATAAATTAAATCCACTTCCCGCATTTTTTCAATCATTTGATGCTAATATGATGTTTACCATTGCTATTTGGATATTAGGTATCTCTGTGATAGGAGCACCACTGATGATTGTCTTATTCTTTATGAAAGCATTTACTCTGGGATTTACAATCGCATCCATGATTAAGATTTATCGCTTAAAAGGTTTACTATATAGTCTTATCTATATATTCCCACATCAAGTAATCAATTTACTTGTATTTATCTTCTTTATTATGTTTTCCATGAGTTTATCGATTACTTTATTTCAAGCCTTATTAAAGAAAAAAACAGTTGATTTCTCAAAGGTTATGAATCGTTATGTATTTATCCTTGCCATTACAATCGGCATATTGATTATTACATCCCTCTTAGAAATATATCTGATGCCATTTTTATTTCGTATGGTAGTTGCTTAAGACATTGTATTATAATGTCTTTTATAGTATAATAAACACGGAAATGAGGGAGAAGTATGAAACGAGTAGTAATTGGTATGAGTGGTGGAGTAGACAGTAGTGTAGCTGCCATTTTATTAAAAAAACAAGGATATGATGTCATTGGCCTTTTCATGAGAAATTGGGATAGTTCTATGAATAATGATTTTTTAGGAAATCCAAATTTAAATGAACCAATTTGCCCTCAAGAACAAGATTATAATGATGCATTAAATGTATGTGAGAAAATAGGGATTCCTTTGCACCGTGTTGACTTTGTAAAAGAATATTGGGATTATGTATTCACTTACTTTTTAGATGAATTAAAACACGGTAGAACACCGAATCCTGACATTATGTGCAACAAATATATTAAATTTGATATGTTTTTAAAAGAAGCTAAGAAATTAGGGGCTGATTATATCGCAACTGGACACTATGCGAGAATGATCAATGGTGAATTATATCGTGGTGTCGATAATAATAAAGATCAAACGTATTTTTTAAGCCAATTATCCAAAGAACAACTCCAAGATGTTCTATTCCCAGTTGGTGAATTAAATAAAGCAGAGGTACGTAAAATAGCGGAAGAATATGGATTAATCACTGCGAAAAAGAAAGACTCTACAGGAATCTGCTTTATCGGAGAAAGAAATTTTACAAAATTCTTAGAAAACTATTTACCAAACCAACCAGGAGATGTATTAGATATTAAAACAGGTAAGAAAGTAGGGGAACACATCGGTTTGATGTACTATACCATCGGACAACGTCGTGGTCTTAATATTGGTGGTTCCAAAGAAAGAATGTTTGTCGTTGGAAAAGATTTAAATAAAAATATTTTATACATTTCTTACGGAGATAATGAATATTTAATCAGTGATTCATGTATGATTGATCAAGTCAATTTCAATACGGATAAAAGACCGACAAAATGTACTGCAAAATTTCGTTACCGTCAACCAGATAATGACGTAACTTTAGAATATTTAGATGATGGTACAATTAAAGTACACTATCCACAAGGTGTGAAATCAGTAACACCTGGACAAGCTTGTGTTCTTTATTTAGGAGAACAATGTCTTGGTGGTGGTATTATCAAAGAAGTTCAAAAGAATGGTAAAAAGTTATGGTATCTATAATATGTGTATTTAACACATGTTATACTTTTACTTTACACTTGACATACTACTGTAAACTGTTGTAAAATGTATTTATAAGGTAGAAAGAGAGTGAAAACAAAAATGCAAAATTTAAACGAATTATTACAAGAGTTAGGAATATCAAAGGTAAAATTAGCCAAATATTTAGGAGTATCTAGACAAATGATATATAATTATTTAGAGCTAGAAAACTTAAATAAATGGCCTAAAGAAAAGAAATTATTATTATTTAAATTACTTAACATTGAAGATGGAAGTGATGAGTCAATTGGCAAAATAAAAGTAACAGCTGAATACTTAGAAGATGTAGAAACAAGACTTAATCAAAATGTAAAAACAACAGATGAGTCATATTTTAATTTAAAAGATTTTCTTAAGCATTTTTAAACGTAGAGATTCTAAAAATAAAGTTTGAAAAATAAGTTTTAATGAGATAACTTTAGGTTTATGAAAAAATTAGATACCTATATAGCCAAGCAGATTGTAACCGGTTTTCTGCTGGTGGCGCTTTCCCTGATGTCCATGCTGTGGCTGACGCAGTCGCTCCGGTTTGTCGAAATGGTAACGGACAAGGGGCTGCCGGTTTATCTGTTTGTGGAGATGACATCGCTTTTAATGCCGCGGGTGTTTACCATCCTGTCGCCGATTGCGCTGTTTGTGGCGGTGATGTTTGTTTATAACCGCCTGATTACCGACAGCGAGCTGGTGGTGATGAAAGCGGTGGGCATCAGTTCGGTCGTCATTGCCCGGGCGGCATTGCTGGTCGGCGCGGTGTTGGCGCTGTTTAACGTCTTTGTGCTGAATGTCGGCATTCCGGCGGCGGAGGGGAAGTTTCGCGATTTGGAATATGAGGTTAAAAACAGCTTTTCCAAAATGATGTTGCGCGAAGGGGCTTTTACGTCTTTTAAAAACAATATGACAATTTTTATCGACAAGTTTCTTGATGACGGGACGGTTAAGGGCATTTTGGTCAGCGACGGCAAAAATCCGGCGGAAAAGGTGGTTACGGTGGCGGAAAGCGGTATGCTGGAATATACGGACATCGGGCCGAAAATCCTGTTGAAGAACGGTACGCGTCAGGTTATGAACAAAAAAAGCGGACAGTTTTCATCAATGACGTTTGACGATTATGTCGTCGATTTCGGCGATGTTTCGGTTGCGCGCAAAAAAGATAAGAGCGTGCGGGAGCGGAGCATCTCCGAATTGTTTGCCGAAGCAGAAAAGCCGGAAGTTTCCGAAAAGGATGCGCGTGCGTTTAAGGCTGAGGCGCATCGCCGGCTGCTGGCGCCGTGGTTTAATCTGGTTTTTGCGCTGCTGGCCTGCACGGGGCTGCTGATTTCGAATTTCAACCGCCGGGGGCAGGGGAAAGTCATTACGGTTTCTATTTTGGCAATGATACTGGTGCAGGCGCTGGATATGACGTTTGCGAATATGGCGCGCCGGTACGAGTGGATTGTGGCGCTGATGTATGTTAACTGCTTTTTGCCGCTGTTGATTGCCGGCTGGCTGCTTTGGAAAACGCCGACGTTTCGCAGAAAGCGCGCGAAGGAGATTGAAAATGAAGCTTAATCCGTGGGCCGCGGCGGCGGTTTTGACCATGCTGGCTTTTCCGCTGCAGGCAGCAAACGAACCCGAGGCCGGCGCTATTGTGCGCAAGGATACGGAAGTTACTCCGAAAGCCGAGTTCAGTCCCGGCAATATGACGGATATTATGCCGTCTTTGAGCGAAAACAAAAAAGAAGAAGAGCCGGAAATATATTTTTCAGCCGACGAGATGGAGACGGACGAAGCCAATGCCGTGATTACGGCAGTCGGCAATGTTATCGTTACCCGCGGAAATATGGAACTGGTCTGCGACCGGCTGTGGTATGACCAGAAAAAAGATATTATCGTGGCGGAAGGCAATGCGATTTTGACCGAAGCTGACGGCAGCGTGCTTTATACCGACAGGATTACGCTTTCGGAGAGGATGAAACGGGCGGACGTCAATAAGGTTAAAGTGATTATGCGTGATGAATCGCGGATATGGGCGGATACGTTTGTCAAAAAGACCAACGATAACAAACAGATGCGCAATGCGTCGTATACGGCCTGCGATGTCTGTCAGGGGAAATCGCCGCTGTGGCAGATTGATGCGCGCAAGGTCAGCTATGACGCAGCGGGACAGAATATCAATTACAATGATGCGGTTTTGCGGGTCAAGAACATTCCGGTGTTTTATACGCCGTTTCTCAGTCATCCGTCGCCGGAGGTTAAGCGCCGTTCGGGGCTTTTGATGACGTCTATGGGGAGTACATCCTATACGGGACAGTATATCCAGCCGACGTATTTCTGGAACGTTTCCGACCATACCGACGTTATTTTGTCGCCGTATTTTACGACTGACCGCGGCGTGGTGCTCGGAGGACAGTACCGCCAGTATTTTTATAACGGCGAAATCAAAGCCGAGGGAACTTATCTTGAAGACGACGGCAAAGATTATAACAACGTCGATTATAAGACGTTTAATCGTCCCAAACGCCGCGGCAATTTGTTTTTGGATGCGCGTTATGAAATCAATGATTACTGGGTAGCCAATCTGGACTGGAATTATGTTTCCGACGTCTTTTATCTGAAAGACATGAATTTGCAGGGACGCGATGACCCGTGGCTGACGTCGAAACTGGCGTTTGAACGATTTGAGGGGCGCGATTATGCAACGATTGAAGGATATTATTATAAGCTGACAAGTTATAATCTGAAAGCGTCAAACAATGCCGAGTTTCAAAGCCGGATGAAGAGCCTGCCGACGGTGGCACCGTATATGGAGTATGAGCATATCAGCGATGCAAACGAATACGGGGCTTATTTTAAGACCAATATCAGTTCGGCTTCGGTGTACCGTGAAAATGACGAAGAATCGCAGCGGCTGACGATGATAAATTCGTGGGAGCTGCCTTATACGAGCGATTACGGCGAGCAGTATAAATTTGTGGCTTCGTTGAAATCCGATTTATATTATGTTGACGATTATATGTACCGTACCAACGAGGATTATGACGGCACGGTGGCCCGAGTGTTCCCGCAGGTCGGCGTCGAA
>ENA-ORMR01001070-ORMR01001070.1-human-gut-metagenome-genome-assembly--contig:-NODE-1070-length-22753-cov-6.076615_pt1 | contig 22753 bp, 23 predicted proteins | sample MGYA00242107_ERZ509003 | MGnify/ENA primary metagenome ERZ509003 (study PRJEB26280, sample SAMEA2338699) | human gut metagenome | biome: human gut; feature: human-associated habitat; material: faeces... | reverse complement strand
AAGGCAAATACATTCTCCTCTCTGCTCATCGTGAGGAGAATATTGATACAGAGAAGAATTTCACCTCTCTTTTCACCGCTATTAATAAGATGGCAGAAAAGTATGATATGCCAATTCTCTACAGTTGCCATCCACGGTCGCGCAATCGTCTGGCTGCATCTGGATTCCAACTCGATCCACGCGTGCAGATTCAGCAGCCTCTTGGGTTTAATGATTATAATTGCTTGCAAATGAATGCTTTCTGCGTGGTGTCCGATTCGGGTACACTTCCCGAGGAAAGTTCTTTCTATGCTTCGATTGGTAAGCCAATTTCTGCTGTCTGTATTCGTACATCAACAGAGCGCCCGGAAGCTCTCGATAAAGCGTGCTTTATTTTGAGCGGTATCGATACCAAGGGACTTCTTCAGTCTATTGACCTTGCTGTCCAAATGACTGCAAATGGCAACCATGGTATTCCGGTACCTGACTATGTCGATGATGTATCCAGCAAGGTTGTCAAGATCATTCAGAGCTACGTTGGTGTAGTAAATAAGATGGTATGGCGTAAGGATGTGTTATAACTACATTGGCAGGCATATAATCGTGCACGTGAGAAATAGAAAGGGATAATATATGAAAAAAATAATGTTACTAATCGTATTTTTATTATCATTTCTTTTATTTAAGAATAATGTTTTTTCACTAACAATAGAAAAAGAAAATACTAATTATTTTTACTCAATTAATAATAATTATGTAGCTTTGTCAATTTATAAAGATAACGATAAACAATTATATTGTTTGCAACCAGATTTAAAAGTAACTACTTTAGATTATGATTCTTTTGAATACATTAATAATTCAGATTTAACTATACAAGAAGTGATTTATATAAAGGAGGTTATATATTTTGGATATAATTATACTGGACATGAAGATATAAAATATTTTTTAATTGTGGGATATTCGGTATATTTGTCAGAGTGATTTAATAAAACAGATAATCGATAATATAGAAACTATGGAGAATTTTATTTTTCAAAATCCGACCAAACTAATTTTTGGTAAAGGGATGATCGGACAGTTAGCGAAAGAAATACCTGCCGGAAAGCGTATACTGGTGACTTTCGGAGGAGGAAGTGTTCGTAAAAACGGAGTTTATGATCAGGTAAAAGAAGCTTTAAAATTACTTTTAAAATAGATAGGAGGTCTTTAAATGAGTAAAAATGATATTCTAACAGAAGAAGAAAGTACTGAAGATGTAGAACTCGAAGAAAATATAAGACCAGAACATCTAGATGAGTATATTGGTCAAAAAGACGTAAAAGAAAACATAAAAGTTTTTATTGAATCTGCTAAAAAGAGAAAAGAAAGTTTGGATCATGTTTTATTATATGGTCCACCGGGTTTAGGAAAAACAACACTTGCTAACATTATTGCTAATGAACTAGGGAGCAATATTAAAATGGCTAGTGGACCAAGTATTGAAAAGTCAGGAGATCTTGCGGCAATACTTTCTTCACTTGAACCAGGCGATGTTTTATTTATTGATGAGATTCATAGAATACCATCATATGTGGAAGAAATCTTATATTCTGCTATGGAAGATTTTACACTTGATATAATCATAGGAAACGATGGTTCATCTAGAAGTATAAAAATAGATTTACCACCTTTTACTTTAGTTGGAGCAACTACTAGAGTTGGAGATTTAACTTCACCACTAAGAGATAGATTTGGTATTATATCAAAACTTGAATACTATACAATTGAAGATTTATGTAATATTATTAAAAGAACAGCAGATGTATTTGAAGTTGGAATTGAGGAGGCTGCTGCACTTGAACTTGCTAAAAGAGCAAGAGGTACACCAAGAATTGCCAATCGCCTTTTAAAAAGGGTTAGAGATTTTGCCTTAGTTGAAGGACTTGGAACAATAACACTTGATATAACTAAAAAATCATTAGATAGATTAAAAGTTGACTCTGAAGGACTAGATGACACAGATCATAACTTATTAAAATCAATTATATATAAATTTAATGGAGGACCAGTTGGAATAGATGCATTAGCCGCATCTATTGGTGAAGAAGCCTCTACAATAGAAGATGTATATGAACCATATTTACTTCAAAATGGTTTCTTAAAAAGAACTAACAGGGGTAGAGTTGTAACAGAAAAAGCATATAAACATCTTGGAATTGATTATCAAAAAAGTATGTTTGATTAAGAGTTTTATATAGAAAACTCTTTTACTATGTGTTATAATACTATGAAAAAAGGAGATTAATCAATTTATGGGCAAAGTAATAGCATTTAATAGAAATCCTAGATATGATGATAGAATTGTAGAATTTTTTGAAAAATTAGGGGAGTTTTATACTCGTAATAGAAGCGATATTAAAAAAAATGAGAAAATGAGAAATCTATTTATAGAATTTTAATGGTTTAACTTTACTTGATAGAATATCTAAATAGTGGTACAATTACAACATAAATAGGCTTTTATAAGGAGATATATAAAGTAATGGGATTAGCTCAGAAATTATTTGGAACACACAGCGAACATGAATTGAAAAGAATATATCCAATTGCTGATAAGATTGAAGGCTACAGAGAATCTTATAGCAAGTTAAGCGACGAAGAACTTAAAGGAAAGACTAAGGAGTTTAAGGACAGATTAGCTAAGGGAGAGACTCTTGATGATATTCTGCCGGAAGCATTTGCAACAGTAAGGGAAGCGGGCAGGAGAGTTCTTGGTATGGAACATTATCGTGTTCAGCTTATCGGAGGAATTATTCTTCATCAGGGAAGAATTGCCGAGATGAAGACTGGTGAAGGTAAGACACTTGTGTGTACACTTCCAGCATATCTTAATGCACTTACTGAAGAGGGCGTAATCGTAGTTACTGTTAATGATTACCTTGCTAAGCGAGATGCTGAGCAGATGGGTATGATACATGAATTCTTAGGCCTTAAGGTTGGCGTTGTATTACACGACTCAACAAGAGAAGAGAGGCAGGCTGCATATGGAAGTGATATTACATATGTAACGAACAACGAACTTGGTTTTGATTATCTTCGTGATAACATGGCTATATATAAGAGTGAACTTGTATTAAGAAATCTTAAGTACTGTATTATAGATGAGGTCGATTCTGTTCTTATTGATGAGGCACGTACACCTCTTATTATCTCAGGACAGAGCGGAAAATCTACTAAATTATATGAACTCTGTGATATACTTGCAAGGCAATTACAGCGAGGCGAATATAAGGGTGAGAGAACTAAGATGCAGGCAATCATGAACGAGGAAGTTGAAGAAGATGGAGACTTCATCGTTAATGAGAAGGATAAGGTAGTTAACCTTACTGAACAGGGTATTCACAAGGTTGAGCAGTTCTTCCATATAGATAATTATGCAGATCCTGAGAATCTTGAAATTCAGCATAATGTTACACTTGCACTTCGCGCTCATAATCTTATGTTCAGGGATAAGGATTATGTTGTTAAAGATGATGAGGTACTTATAGTAGATGAATTTACAGGCCGTATTATGCCAGGACGTCGTTATTCAGATGGTCTTCATCAGGCGATAGAAGCCAAAGAGCATGTTAAGGTTAAGAGAGAGAGTAAGACTCTTGCAACTATTACATTCCAGAACTTCTTTAATAAGTTTGAGAAGAAGGCTGGTATGACAGGTACAGCTCTTACAGAAGAGAAGGAATTCCGTGAAATCTATAACATGGACGTTGTTGAAGTGCCGACTAACAAGCCTGTTATAAGAGTTGATTATAATGACGCTGTATTTAAGACTAAGAAAGGCAAATTTAATGCTGTTGTACAGTCTGTTATTGAATCTCATGAAAAAGGACAGCCTGTTCTTGTCGGTACAATAACAATTGAGACGTCTGAGCTTCTTAGTGAGATGTTAAGAAAGAAGGGTATACCTCATAATGTACTTAATGCGAAGTATCATGAGTTAGAGGCACAGATAGTATCAGAGGCAGGACGTCATGGTGCAGTTACTATTGCTACTAACATGGCTGGTCGAGGAACTGATATTAAGCTTGATGATGAGGCTGTTGCTGCAGGTGGTCTTAAGATTATTGGTACAGAAAGACATGAAAGCCGTCGTATTGATAACCAGTTACGTGGACGTTCTGGACGACAGGGAGATCCTGGTGAATCAAGATTCTACATTTCTCTTGAAGATGATCTTATGAGACTGTTTGCACAGGAAAGACTTATGAATATTTTCAACAGTCTTGGGGTATCTGAGGATGAGCAGATTGAGCATAAGATGTTAAGCAAGGCTATAGAGACAGCTCAGAAGAAGATTGAGACTAATAACTTTGGTATCAGAAGCCATCTTCTTGAATATGATCAGGTTATGAATGAGCAGAGAGAGATTATGTACGCAGAACGTAGAAGAGTTCTTGATGGAGAAAGCATGCGTAATTCTATCATGAAGATGATAACTGATTATGTAGAGAATGTAGTTAACCGCTGTGTAAGTGAAGATAAAGATGCTAACGAATGGGATTATGATGAGATTAATGAGCTTCTTCTTCCAACTATTCCTATTGAGAGAGTGGAATACAGAGAGAATATTAAGAATAAGAATGAATTAATACATGATCTTAAGGAAAAGGCTGTTAAACTCTATGAGGATAAAGAGGCACTCTTCCCAGAGGCTGAGCAGATAAGAGAAATCGAGCGAGTAATCCTTCTCAAGGTAATTGACAGAAAGTGGATGGATCATATCGATGATATGGATCAGTTAAAGCAGGGTATCGGTCTTCAGGCACTTGGACAGAGAGATCCTGTTGTCCAGTATAAGATGATGGGTTATGACATGTTTGATGAGATGACTGCAGGAATTACAGAGGATACCGTAAGACTTCTTATGCATATTCAGGTTGAGCAGAAGGTTGAAAGAGAACAGGTTGCCAAGGTAACAGGTACTAATAAGGACGAAGGACCATCTGTTAAGGGACCAGCGAGAAGAACAGAGAAGAAGATATATCCTAATGATCCATGCCCATGCGGAAGTGGCAAGAAATATAAGAATTGCTGCGGAAGACAGGCATAAGTTTATAAGAGACATCAGGGCGCGGAATGCTTGAAATATCAGCGTCCGCGCCTATTATTTTGGAGGACATATGGTAGAGTTAGACCAGTTTAGATACAGAATTTCAGGATACGATAAGCCTATGGCTCAGATTAAGAATTCTCTGGATCTTGACAATAAGCAGAAAAGGATTGAAGAATTAGAGGCTGATATGGAATCTCCGGGATTCTGGGATAATCCGGATAAATCACAGAATGCAATGAAAGAACTTAAAGGCTTAAAGGATGCATTTGAAAGATACAATGAGCTAGAAACAGGACTTGATGATGTTAAGACACTTATTGAGATGGCAGAAGAATCTAATGATCAGTCGCTTATTCCAGAGATAGAAGAAGAGATAACGGGTCTTGAAGACAAGATGGAAAGTTTAAGGATTGAGACATTGCTTTCTGGAGAACATGATGCATGTGATGCCATTCTTACACTTCATGCAGGAGCAGGTGGAACAGAAAGCTGTGACTGGTGTCAGATGCTTTTCAGAATGTATACAAGGTGGGCGGAAAGTCACGGATATACAACAGAAACACTTGATTATCTTGAAGGTGAAGAAGCAGGAATTAAGTCGGTTACTATAGAGATAAGAGGAGAGAATGCATATGGACATCTGAAATCTGAACATGGTGTTCACAGACTTGTAAGAATATCTCCATTCAATGCGGCAGGTAAGAGACAGACTTCTTTCGTATCATGTGACGTAATGCCTGATATTAATCAGGATATAGATATTGAGATTAATGATGATGATTTAAGAATTGATACATATCGTTCAAGTGGTGCAGGTGGACAGCACATTAATAAAACGTCATCAGCAATCAGAATTACACATCTTCCAACAGGAATTGTTGTACAGTGTCAGAATGAAAGATCTCAGCACCAGAATAAAGATAAAGCTATGCAGATGTTAAAGGCTAAGCTCTATCTTTTAAAGGAGGCTGAGAATGCAGAGAATCTATCTGGAATCAGAGGAGATGTCAAGGATATTAATTTCGGAAGCCAGATAAGAAGTTACGTTCTTCAGCCATATACAATGGTTAAGGATAACAGAACTAATAAGGAAGTTGCTAATGCGGGCAGCGTACTTGATGGCAATATCGATCCGTTTATCAACGCGTATCTTACATGGATAAGCACAGGAAAGACTGAAGAATAATGAAAGGTGGTATATCAGTATGGCAGATTACATAAAACCAGTAATTTTCAGATTAGGGAATCAGCAGTTTGGAGTGGATATTAATCTTGTTCAGTCTATAGAAAGAGAGATTAATATTGTAAGAGTTCCCAATGCAATGAAATATATAAGTGGAATTGTTAATCTGAGAGGGGAGGTTATTCCTGCATTCAGTTTAAGAAAGAAGTTTGGCACAGATGACAATGTTGGTGTGATTGGAGAAGACAGTACAGTAATTGTAAATATACCTGGTGTTGTCAAGCTTGCTCTTGAGGTTGATGAGGTGCTTGAAATAGGTGATATTGATGCTCAGAGCATTGTACAGATGCCGGCGCTTGCGAAGACTGTTGATACAGAATATCTTGACAGGGTTGCCAATGTTAATGGACAGCTTGTTATTCTTCTTGATGTTGAAAAATTACTTACGCAGTCAGAAGCAGAGAGTGTTAAGAAATTCACAGAAGATATGAATGATAATGACGGAGGTGCTGCTAATGTCTGATACTAAGTTTGAGAGAAATGCAGGCATACTTATGCCTGTAAGTTCATTACCATCACCATATGGTATAGGAACATTTGGCAAGGATGCATATGATTTTGTTACATTTGTTAAAGAATGTAATCATAAGTACTGGCAGGTACTTCCGTTAGGACCAACTACTTATGGTGACAGCCCATATCAGTCATATTCTGCATTTGCAGGTAATCCGTACTTTGTTGATCTTGATATGCTTATTGAGGCTGGATTCTTGTTAAAGTCAGAGGTTATTTCAAGAGACTGGGGTGATGGAATTGTGCCTGTAAATGTTTCTGAAGATGACGCTGTTAATGGAAGATTCGGAACCTACAGAGATGGAAATATTGGTGACGAAAGATATGTCAGTTATGAAAAGATATATAATAACAGATTTGACATATTAAGAATTGCTTATAACAGATTTAAGGCTGCATGTGCAGAAAGCAAGAAGACGCTTGCAAAGGGGCTTCCTCTTTATAAGCAGTTTGATAATTTTGTTAAAGATAATGCAGACTGGCTTGAGGATTATGCTCTGTTTATGGCATTGAAGTCCCATTTTAACAATGTCTCATGGGGTGAATGGGAAACTGACATAAAGTTCAGAAAGCCTGAGGCAATGAGCCGATATGAAGAGCAGCTTTCTGATGATATAGGATACTGGAAATTCATACAGTTTGAATTCTACTTACAGTGGAATGCGCTTAAACAATATGCTAATAGTAATGGTATAGAGATTATAGGCGATATACCTATTTATATGGGATATGACAGCGTAGATGTATGGGCTAATCAGGGAGAATTCCAGCTGGATGAGAATCTAACACCAATAAAGGTTGCAGGTGTACCACCTGATGCATTCTCTGATGCGGGACAGAAATGGGGAAATCCTCTTTATGATTATGATAAAATGGAAGCAAATGGATTCAGCTGGTGGAGAAAGAGAATGGCAGCTTCAGCAAAACTATATGATGTCATAAGAATTGATCATTTTATAGGAATTGTGAAGTACTATACAATTCCAGCAGACATGCCTGATGCAAGACAGGGTGAGTACAGACAGGGACCAGGACAGAAGCTGCTTGATGTTATTAATGAATCTATCGGTGATAAGAAGATTATTGCTGAGGACTTAGGTGTTGAAGTTCCTGAAGTAGCAAAGATTCTTAAAGAAAATGGATATCCGGGCATGAAGGTTCTTGAATTTGCATTTGGCGGAGACAGAAAGAATCCGCATCTGCCATATAATTATACACAGAATCTTGTATGCTATGGTGGAACTCATGATAACGAAACGCTGCTTGGTTTCTTTGAGGACAGAGGCGACTGGGAGTTAGGATATGCTTATGACTATCTTGATACAAGAGATAAGGGAAGAATGGTTGATCAGGTATTCAGGGCTGCGTATTCAAGTGTTGCTGTTCTTACAGTATTTGCAGTTCAGGACATTCTCAAACTTGGAAATTGGGCAAGAATGAATTTGCCATCAAGCATGGGTAATAACTGGAAATGGCGAATGCAGAAAGGACAGTTAGGCCAGCACGAACTGGAATGCATGAGATATCTTGCAAGTGTATTTGATAGAGAAAGAAAGTAATATTAGACGGGGCAGGGAATTATCAATATATTTCCTACCCCTTTTTTGAAGAAAAAACAAAAAATAGTATAATAGTACTATTTACATATTCCTGATTAGTGGTATTATATTCATATAAAGAGACAAGTTAATATATTGGCAAAGTAGTCGAAAGGCTATGACGCAAAGCCAAGGGTCTTAACTGATTTTATCAGAATGACAGCCGGTTGCATTACAATCAACGCAAATGATTCGTATTATTCAGGCATCCGGTAATCGGATGTTTTTTTATTATATGGTTCAACGGGGGAACTGATTATGAAAAAGAATAATTCTAAAAAGTGGATCAAAACAATAACAATAACAACAGCGGTACTTGTATTTGCAGCTGGTGCGGTATTTGCATTAAAGTCAGCAGGTACAGCTAATACAGATAAAGATAGTGCTGATACAGTAGTTGCGGCAGCTAATGAAGCAACAGATTTAGTGGTTAAAGAAACAGTTTCAGAGAAAGAAACAGAAGTTATTACAGAGACAGCCGCTACAGAGGCAACAACAGAAGAAGCCACAGAGGCAGTAACAGAACAGAGCAGTACAATTGCAGAGATTCAGCCACAGACAGAGGTTGCAACAGAAGCAGTTCAGAAGCCAGAAGTTACAGAGGCAGTTACAGAGTTACCTGTTGTACAGACTCCATCAGATGCAAGAGTTGCACAGGTTATAGCAGGAATTAATGCTGAGCGTGAGGCAGCTGGTGTGGCAGCGGTTACATATGATGTGACACTCACAGATATGGCACAGGTAAGAGCATCAGAGAATGCAGCTAATGATTACTTTGTTATAGAGAATGGTAAGCATAAAAGACCAGATGGAAGAAATGCTTCTTCAATATGTGAAGATTATGGACAGAGTGGAAGCTTCGGCGAGGTTATGGGAAGATATCAGGAAACTCCTGATGAGATAGTAACTGGCTGGCATAATTCAGCAACACATTATGCATGCATGACAAGCAGTAAGTATAACAGAGTTGGTGTGGGTATTGCAGCAGATTCAGAAGGATATCTTTACTGGGTAGCAATCTTCATGGATTAATTTTAAATAGACAATAGATTACATAATATAGATACAACTTAATATGGTAAGAACAATGTATTTGCGGCGTTGTTTTTATAAAGCTTCATTAGAAGCGAAAACCCTCACATTCCTCTCCCGTTGTGTGAGGGTTTCTTTTTGTGCTGTAATTAAAGAAAAGACATGCTCCCCTTATTTGTTATATATCTGGGAAATGGGATGAACCACGGCAATGCTGCAACATGGTTATAGTATCTGTGTTGCTTATGAAAAGCAGAAATGCCAGAAGTTAGATGCAAAAGTTTATGTTTGGATAGTATGTGATACCTATAGGTAGTCGTATTTTTGAAACTTTTATAGGCAGAAAGCCACAATGACTATAATAATAGACGAGAAATAAACCTATATATGAATGATAATGAAGACTTTTATAGGAAAATTTCTATAAAAACAGGATTTTAGGACGAAAAAACTTATGAATATGCCTATAAATTACAAAATTCCTACGGATTTATAGGACAATGCTTCCTGAGACAATTACCAAACTGGAAACTGCCAAACTGGAAACTATCAAACCAGAAACTGCTAAATTAGAAGCAAGAAAAGAAATCAGAAAAAATTTGATAAGATATCTGGCAAGATGTTCAATTGAGCATTTAAAGAGAAAGACACTTGCAATGTGTATACATATATGATAATATTCTTTGTGCGGTAGACAGTTGTTTATCAGAGAAAGACATCGAAGAACAATTGTCTTTGTAAAACGGACAATAGAAAGGTACAGACGCAGTATGGCAGATAATATTAAGTATTATGTCGTTAAGCAAAAGGCTCTGCCTGAGGTTCTGCTTAAGGTAGCGGAGACGAACAGAATTATTGAGACTGAAAATATATCTGTTGCAGATGCTACAGAGAAAGTTGGAATAAGCAGAAGTTCTTATTACAAGTATAAGGATGATATTTTTCCGTTTAGAGAGAATGTAAAGGGGAAAACCATTACATTTGTATTGTCTATGGACGATGAACCAGGGCTGCTTTCCCTGGTATTGAAGAAGGTTGCAGAATTCAAGGCAAATATTCTTACTATTCATCAGACAATTCCGGTTAATGGGATTGCATCACTGACGCTTAGTGTGGATATTCTTCCGACTACAGGAGATTCTTCAGAAATGATAGAGCAGATAGAAAGACTTAAAGGGGTAAGATATCTTAAGATATTAAGTAGTGATGCATCTATCTGATATATAAGCAATTAAAGAAAACGGAGGCAGATATGGCAAAGATTGCAGTGTTAGGTTATGGAACAGTAGGATCAGGAGTGGTTGAGGTATTAAATACCAATGGTGCTTCAATTGCAAAGAGAGCAGGAGATACTATTGAGGTTAAGAGTGTACTTGATTTAAGAGATTTTCCGGGAGATCCAATTCAGGATAAAATCGTTCATGATATAGATCTTATAATTAATGACCCTGAGATAGAGGTTGTTGTTGAGGTTATGGGTGGTGTAGAGCCAGCATTTACATTTGTTAAGAAGGCACTTGAAGCAGGAAAGAGCGTGTGTACATCTAATAAGGCACTTGTTGCTGCACATGGTCCTGAGCTTCTTGAGATGGCTAAAGAAAGAAGACTTAATTTCATGTTTGAGGCATCAGTAGGCGGTGGAATTCCAATTATCAGACCGCTTAACCAGTCTTTAACAGCAGATGAGATTACTAAGATTACAGGTATTCTTAATGGAACAACTAACTATATTCTTACTAAGATGAGCAGAGAAGGAATCTCATATCAGGAGGTTCTTAAAGAGGCACAGGCACTCGGATATGCAGAAAAAAATCCTGAGGCTGATGTTGAAGGTTACGATGCATGCAGAAAAATAGCAATTCTCACATCGCTTGCATTTGGAAATACAGTGAAATTCGAGGAAGTGTATACAGAGGGAATAACAAAGATTTCTAATGAAGATTTTGCATATGCTAAAGAGCTTGGAAGTGTTATCAAGCTTCTTGCAACAAGCTACAGTAAGGATGGCAAGGTATATGCAATCACAGCACCATTTATGATTGACAGCACACATCCATTATATAATGTTAATGACGTTCTTAACGGAATCTATGTACACGGCAATGTATTAGGGGATGTAATGTTCTTCGGAGCAGGAGCCGGAAAGCTTCCAACAGCAAGTGCTGTAGTATCAGATGTAGTTGACTGTGTTAAGCATAAGGGTAAAAATGTTATGACAATCTGGAGTTCAGTAAAGCAGGAACTTGGTGATACATTTGACGAGACAAGAAAGTTCTTTGTAAGAATTAAGGGCGATGATGTCCAGGCAGCTAAGGCAGCATTTGGTGAAGGACAGGTTGTTAAGGTTGATGGAATTAACGGAGAGTTCGGATTTGTTACAGAACCTATGACAGAGAGAGCATTTGAAGATGCTAAGGATAAGGTTTCTGTTATAAGCAGAATCAGAATAGATGATACTAAATTACAGTAATAATATAAGGGAGAAAAGTAATGATTAAAGTAGTTAAATTTGGTGGAAGTTCACTTGCAAGCGCAGAGCAGTTTAAGAAGGTTGGCAATATTATCCGTGCTGATGAGGACAGAAAGTATGTGGTTCCTTCAGCACCTGGAAAGAGATTTCCAGAGGATACTAAGGTTACTGATATGCTTTACAAATGTTATGCAGAGGCAGAAGCTGGTAAGAATATTGAGAAGAGTCTTAAGGCAATTGAGGAAAGATACAATGAAATTATCAAGGGACTTGGACTTAAGCTTTCATTAAAGGAACAGTTCGAGACAATTAAGAAGAATTTTGAGGCACTTGCAGGAAAAGATTATGCAGCTTCAAGAGGAGAGTATCTTAATGGTATTATCATGGCTAACTATCTTGGATATGAGTTCATAGATGCTGCTACAGTTATCTGCTTCGATAAGGATGGAGAGTTTGATTCAGAAAAGACTAATGCAGTGTGTGAAGCAAAGTTTGCTAATATTGAAAGAGCAGTTGTACCTGGTTTTTACGGAGCAATGCCAAATGGAAAGGTTAAGACATTTTCAAGAGGAGGTTCTGATGTAACAGGATCAATCGTTGCAAGAGCACTTAAGGCTGATATGTATGAGAACTGGACAGATGTATCAGGCTTCCTTGCAGCAGATCCAAGAATTGTAAATAATGCAAAGCCAATCAACGTTATTACATATAAGGAATTAAGAGAGCTTTCATACATGGGTGCATCAGTGCTTCATGAATCAGCTATCTTCCCTGTAAGAAAGGGTGGAATTCCTATCAATATTAAGAATACTAATGCTCCGGAAGATAAGGGAACAATGATTGTTGAGACAACATGTAATATGCCGGAATACACAATTACAGGTATTGCAGGTAAGAAGGGATTCGTTGCAATCAGCATTGATAAGGATATGATGAATTCAGAAATCGGATTCTGTAGAAAGGTTCTTTCAGTATTCGAGGATAACGGAATCTCAATCGAACATATGCCTTCAGGAATAGATACTATGACAGTATTTGTTCACCAGGATGAATTTGTAGAGAAGGAACAGAAGGTTCTTGCACAGATTCATAAGGCAGTTAATCCTGACTCTGTTGAACTTGAAGCTAACCTTGCACTTATTGCAGTAGTTGGACGTGGAATGAAGAACAGTACTGGTATAGCAGGTAATATCTTCTCAGCACTTGCAAAAGCTAAGATTAATGTTAAAATGATAGATCAGGGATCTTCAGAGCTTAACATCATCATTGGTGTAAGAAACAGATACTTTGAGGATGCTATTAAGACTATCTATGGAGTATTTGTTCCAGAGGAATAGAGTTGAGTAGATAAACAGGGGGATAAGGGATATGAAAGAGGCAAAGAATGAATTAATGCAGTTTGTCGGCGGCGTAATAATGCTTGTTGTAGGACTGTACATATTGTCACAGAAAGTTATGGTATCATCTTCATATGGGTTCTTCTCATTATGGGGTGGCAGGTTCTCATCAGGTCTTATTATGGTACCATTAATAATTGGAGTTGTATGGATGTTTGCTTCAGGCGGCTCATTTGTATCTAAAGTATTTACCGTACTATCAGTGATACTTATAATTGCGGCAATTGTTGCGTCAACAAGAATCTGGCTTGTAACTATTACAATGTATGAATGGGTTCTTATACTTGTTCTTATATTTGGCGGCGCCGGATTGGTTGCAAAGGTATTGTTTGCTAACAATAAGTCAGAAAAGTCCAAGAAAGATAAGTCAGAGCAGACAGGCGGCAGTTATACATCAAGTGTAGATGATGAACTTGATAAGATGAAAAAGAATATGAAGTAAATTTCATTCCCCGCACATGGAGTGCGGGGATTCTTGCGTTTATGCAACTGTTGATAAACTTTGATGAAATTGATATAATTAAATGTAATATGCGTATGAAAACGGAGGAAGATTAATGGATATCGCAAAGAAGATAGCGGAAGAGCTGGAAATTAAAGTAACACAGGTAGAAGCTGCTGTTAAACTTATAGATGAGGGGTGTACAATCCCTTTTATTGCAAGATACAGAAAGGAAGTTACAGGAGCGTTAAATGATGAACAGCTCCGTAATCTTGATGAGAGATTAAAGTATTTAAGAAATCTTGAAGACAGAAAGACTCAGGTCCTCGCAAGCATTGAAGAACAGGGAAAGCTTACAGAAGAACTTAAGGCTGCTATTACAGCAGCAGAAACAATGGTCCTTGTAGAAGATCTTTACAGACCATATAAGCAGAAGAGAAGAACAAGAGCAACAATTGCAAAAGAGAAAGGTCTTGAACCACTTGCACAGTTCATATATGCACAGGAAGCTACAGAAGATGTAGAAGTCAAGGCAGCAGAATTTATCAGTGATGAAGAGGGTAAGGAAGTTGTTACAGCACAGGATGCAATAGCAGGTGCATTAGATATAATTGCAGAACAGATATCAGATGTTGCAGATTACAGAACATATATCAGAGACATCACAATGAAAGAAGGAAAGCTTGTTGTAACAGCCAAAGATGAAAAGGCTGAGTCTGTATACGAGAATTATTATGATTATAGCGAGGCACTTTCAACAATTCCGGGACACAGAATTCTTGCAATTAACAGAGGAGAGGATGAGAAGTTTCTTACTGTTAAGGTAGAAGCACCGGAAGAGAGAATATTAAGATATCTCGAGAAGAATATTCTTAAAGACAATGCATTTACAACAGAATACCTTAAGAACTGCATAGCAGATGCATATGGAAGACTTATTGCACCAGCTATCGAAAGAGAGATAAGAAGCAGCCTTACAGAGACGGCAGAGGATGGGGCAATCAAAGTGTTTGGAAAGAATCTTGAACAGCTTCTCCTTCAGCCACCTATCGCAGGCAAGGTTGTTCTTGGCTGGGATCCGGCTTTCAGAACAGGCTGTAAGCTTGCAGTTGTAGACCCTACAGGTAAGGTACTTGCAACTAAAGTTATATACCCTACAGAACCACACAATAAGGTGGCGGAATCTAAGGCTGAGGTTAAGAAGCTTATAGATAAGTACCACGTTAATCTTATTTCGTGTGGTAACGGAACAGCTTCAAGAGAATCAGAGAAGATTATTTCAGATATGATACATGAGATGAATCTTCCTGTTGATTATGTAATCACTAATGAGGCGGGGGCTTCTGTATATTCAGCAAGTAAACTTGCAACAGAGGAATTCCCTGACTTTGATGTGGCACAGAGAAGTGCAGTTTCAATAGCAAGACGAGTTCAGGATCCATTGGCAGAGCTTGTAAAGATTGATCCGAAATCAATCGGAGTAGGTCAGTATCAGCATGATATGAACCAGAAGAAGTTAGAGAACACACTTACAGGAGTTGTTGAGGACAGCGTTAATAAGGTTGGAGTAGACTTAAATACTGCATCGGCCTCACTTCTTGAGTACATTTCAGGTATATCTAAGGCAGTAGCTAAGAATATAGTTGAATACAGAGAGACTAACGGAAGATTCACGAACAGAAAGCAGCTTTTAAAGGTTGCAAAGCTTGGACCTAAGGCATTTGAACAGTGTGCCGGATTCATGAGAATATCAGGCGGCGATAATCCGTTAGACGCAACAAGCGTACATCCTGAAAGTTATGAGGCAGCAACAAAGCTTCTTGCGCTTTTAGGTTATGATATTAATTCAATAACATCAGGAGAACTTATAGGACTTAAGAGCAAAGTTAAAGATTTTGCCAAGATGGCGGATGAACTTGGAATAGGAACAATGACACTTGAAGATATCGTTAAAGAACTTGAGAAGCCGGGAAGAGACCCAAGAGATGAGATGCCTAAGCCTATATTAAGAAAAGATGTTCTTGATATGAAGGATTTAACACCGGGCATGATACTTAAGGGAACAGTCAGAAATGTTATTGATTTCGGAGCATTTGTTGATATCGGAGTGCATCAGGACGGACTTGTACACATTTCCCAGATGAGCAGCACAAAGAGAGTTGAGCACCCTCTTGATGTTGTAAGTGTAGGAGATATCGTAGATGTAAGAGTTATAGATGTTGATATCCCTAAGGCAAGAATTTCACTTTCAATGATACTTGATGAAAAAGAGGCAGCTAACAGAAAGTACACTAAGGATAATTCCAATAATAAGAATAACAGAAACAACGGCAAAGGAAACAGACAGGACAGAAAGCCTAAGAAGGAAGGTCTTAACCTTTCAGGTCTTGCTAAGTTCATGCATTAATAGGAGTATTGTATGGAAGATAGAATTGAATTCGACAGCGTAATCACAGAGAAAGCACTTAATGATTTTAAGATGTATCATGTTTTTCACAATGTTGGGGGAGTGTTCGGATATGTATTTGCAGCATTTGCAATAGTTATGTGCGTGCTTGGGGTAATATTCAAAATGTCTCCTAAATATATAGTTATGATGGGGCTTTTTGGAGTATTTTTCTTCTTTTATCCAATTGTTAATATGAGGCTTGGAACTAAGAAGCAGATGAAAACAGTTGCAGCATTTAAAGAGCCTATGCATTATAGTGCTGGGGAAGACAAGATAATTGTAAGCCAGGGTGATATGTCAGAAGAACTTGCATGGGAGCAGATATACAAGATAAGATTCACAGGAAGCAATCTTATTCTGTATCTTTCATCTGTCAGAGCCAATGTGCTTACAGTTAACAGTATGGGTGAGGCGGCAGTTCCTTTTGTTAAAATGTGTCAGAAGAAATTAAAGCCTTTTCAGGTTAAGGTTAATATGGATAAGCTTGCTAAGGCTGTGGCTTAAGTAAGCAGATAGGAATAATATGGTTAAAGAAACATTTAACGCTAAAGAAACATTTGAAGCAGGATATGAGATGGGTAAGAAGGCTCTTCCGGGGCAGATATACTGTCTAAATGGAGACTTAGGTGTCGGAAAAACAGTATTTACGCAGGGCTTTGCGAAAGGTCTTGGAATAGAAGAGCCTGTCAACAGCCCTACATTTACAATTATTCAGGAATACCATGAAGGCAGACTGCCATTGTATCATTTTGATGTATACAGAATTGGCGATGTTGAAGAGATGGATGAGCTTGGATATGAGGAATATTTCTATTCAGACGGGGTGTGCCTTATTGAATGGAGCACACTTATACAGGAGATAATTCCAGATAATGCGATAGAGATAGTTATAGAAAAAGACCTTGAAAAAGGCTTTGATTACAGGAAAATAACTATCGGGCAGGAGGCAGTATGAGAATATTAGCGATAGAAAGTTCAGCAGTTACAGCATCAGTTGCGATTCTTGAAGATGATACACTTGTTGCTGAATACACAATTAATCATAAGATGACACATTCACAGACACTTCTTCCAATGATAGATGAGATATTTTCAATGGTTCAGTTAAAGCCTGATGATGTTGATGTAATAGCAGTATCAAAAGGACCGGGTTCGTTCACGGGCTTAAGAATTGGTGCAGCTACAGGCAAGGGAATTGCACTTGCGCTTGACAAAAAGATGGTGGCAGTTCCGACACTTGCAGCAATGGCATATAATTTATATGGAGACAGTAGATACATATGCCCTGTAATGGACGCAAGAAGAAAGCATCTGTACAGTGGAATATATACATTTGACGGTGACAGGCTTATTACAGTAAGAGATGTTAATCTTGAGTCATATGATGAGCTTGCAGAAGAACTTGCGGGACTAGATGGACAGGTTGTATTAGTAGGTGATGGTGTGGATGTCGCAGGTGACGTCCTTAAAGAGCAGCTTGGTGACAAATGTGTTCTTGCACCGGCTCATATCAAGACACAGAGAGCCGGTTCAGTAGCACTTTTAGCAAAGCAGATGGCAGATAATGGCGAATATACAGATGCTGATGAGTTAAAGCCTGATTATCTGCGTCCTTCACAGGCAGAAAGAGAGAAAGCACAGCATGAGTCTTAAATATGTGATAAGACCGATGACGGAAGATGATACATTTGCAGTGGAACTGATAGAACAGGTAATATTCTCGCTTCCATGGTCGCAGAAATCATTTGCAGATGCGTGCAGGAATCAGGACAATGTGTATCTGGTATGCGAGGCAGACGGAGTAATAGCAGGATATTGTGGTATGTGGACTGTGCTTGGAGAAGGCAATATAACCAACATGGCAGTATCACCGGATTACAGGCGGTGCGGCATAGCACAGAGGCTTATGCAGTCGATGGAAAATTATGGTGATGACAAGAATGTTACATCATATTTCCTTGAAGTCAGACAGAGCAATCTGCCAGCAATAGCCCTTTATGAAAAAATGGGGTATAAGAATATAGGAATAAGAAAAAAATTTTATGAAAAACCGGTTGAGGACGCAGTTATAATGTCTAAAAATATTGGGTGAAATAATAGACTGCATAATATATATTGATGTATAATAACAGAAGGAGGTGCGATTAATGCTTGATGTATGTTTACTGGGAACCAGTGGCATGCTTCCCCTGCCGGGAAGATGGCTGACATCGCTTATGACACGTTACAACGGAAGCAGCCTGATGATAGATTGCGGAGAGGGAACACAGATAGCTGTTAAGCAGAAAGGATGGAGTTTTAATCCTATAGATGTTATCTGCTTCACACATTATCATGCTGATCATATAAGTGGTTTGCCGGGGCTTTTGCTCACAATAGGTAATTCTGACAGAAAGAAGCCCTTAACTCTTGTAGGACCCAAGGGGCTTGGCAGGGTAGTTTCTTCGCTCAGGGTAATCGCACCAGAGCTGCCATTTGAACTTAAGCTGATAGAACTTACGAATCAGCAGGAGCATTTGTCAATATGCGGATATGAGATAGATGCATTCAGGGTTAATCATGCTGTTATATGTTATGGGTATTCGATTAGTATTCCAAGAATAGGCAAGTTTGATGTAGAGAAGGCGAAAGAACTTGGTATTCCGTGTAGCATGTGGAATAAACTGCAGCATGGAACAGCGGTTACAATAGATGATAAAGAATATACGCCGGATATGGTTATGGGGGCGGCAAGAAAAGGGCTTAAAGTAACATATTGTACAGATAGCAGGCCTGTTAAGATTATATCAGATAATGCTAAGGAATCAGATCTTTTCATATGTGAGGGTATGTATGGAGAGGATGGTAAGGAAGCTAAGGCAAAGGAATATAAGCATATGACCTTTACAGAAGCGGCACAGCTTGCAAAGAATGCGGATGTCAGGGAAATGTGGCTGACACATTATAGTCCTTCACTTGTAAGACCACAGGATTATGTTGATAAGGCAAGAAAGATATTCCCTGCTACAATAGCAGCTAATGATGGAAGAACAGTTGAGTTGAAGTTTGACGATGAGGGTTAGATTATGAAAAAATACGGAAGGACGATAATTGTAATAGCAGTATTGGTTGCGTTGGGGCTGGGATATTACTATTACCTTGCTAATAAGGATACAGGTAAAGATGCTACTGATATTGCAGCAGATACCAGTGAGGTTTCTGTGCTTATTTCAAAAGATATTATGGCTAATTATCCGGAATCACCTAAGGATGTAGTTAATCTGTATGCAAGAATAACGAAGGCATATTATGATACATCACTTACTAATGAGCAGATTGAAGCTTTAGGAAAGCAGGCACGTCTGATGTTTGATGATGAATTAAAGAATACGCAGACAGATGCGGATTTCTATGAGAAACTCAAGGAAGATATAGGCAATTATAATTCAACCAAAACACGTATAAGTTCATATGTTATACAGAGTGCTACCAAGACTAAATATTCAACATTTAAAGACAGGCAGTATGCATCAATCGCATTAGTGTATTATCTGAGACAGGGTGACAAGCTTATAGATTCACCAACAAAATTCACCTTAAGAAAAGATGATGATGGACACTGGAAGATTCTTTTCTGGGAGCTAACTAAAATAGACAGCGATACAGAATAATAGGAGATATAAAATGAGCGAAAAAGATGATGTTCTTATTCTTGCAATAGAAAGTTCATGTGACGAGACAGCAGCAGCAGTAGTAAAGAATGGAAGAGAGGTATTGTCAAATGTGATTAATACCCAGATAGCCATACATACAGAGTATGGTGGTGTAGTTCCTGAAATTGCGTCAAGAAAACATATAGAAAATATTAATCCTGTAATAAGGAAAGCACTTGAAGATGCGGGAGTAACACTTGATGATATAGATGCAATAGGTGTTACATATGGTCCTGGGCTTGTGGGAGCACTTCTTGTCGGAGTTGCGGAGGCTAAAGCAATAGCATTTGCAAAGAATAAACCATTAGTAGGGGTACATCACATAGAAGGTCATATTAGTGCCAACTATGTTGAGAATAAAGAACTCGAACCTCCTTTTGTTGCGCTTGTTGTTTCGGGAGGACATACACACCTTGTTAAGGTCAACGACTATGGCGAGTATGAAATAGTTGGAAGAACAAGAGATGATGCAGCAGGAGAAGCATTTGACAAGGTTGCAAGGGCAATAGGATTGGGATATCCGGGAGGACCTAAGATAGATAAGCTTGCAAAGGAAGGTAATCCGGATGCAATAGAATTTCCAAGAGCACATGTTGATGATGCTCCTTATGATTTTTCGTTTAGTGGAATAAAATCAGCAGTACTTAATTATATTAATTCTGCCAATATGCAGGGAAAAGAGATAAACAGGGCTGATGTAGCAGCGTCATTCCAGAAGGCGGTAGTAGATGCTCTTGTTTCACGGGCAGTAAGGCTGGCAAAAGAATGTGGAATGGATAAGCTTGCAATAGCTGGAGGAGTTGCGTCTAATTCAGCGCTTCGGGCAGCAATACAGGAAGAGTGTACAAAGAATAACATCAGATTCTATTCGCCATCACCTATATTATGTACAGATAACGCAGCTATGATAGGAGCGGCGGCATATTATGAATATATTAAAGGAGTTCGTCATGGCTATGATTTAAACGCTATCCCGAACCTTAAATTAGGAGAACGCATATAATGAATACGGCTATAGTTCTTGCGGGTGGAAGTGGCAGGAGAATGAATAGTGATATTCCAAAGCAATATATGATGCTTAAAGGAAAACCAGTAATATACTATTCACTGAAAGCATTTCAGGATAACCTGCATATAGATGATATAATACTGGTAACATCTGATCATTACATAGAATATGTAAAAAAAAATATTTTAGGTGATACACTTGATAAGGTTTCAAAAGTTATACAGGGCGGCGTGGAACGATATGATTCAGTATGGGAAGGGCTGAAATGTATCAAGGAATCCGGATATGTATTCATACATGATGGTGCAAGACCGTGTATAAGCCAGAAGCTTATTAACGATTGCTATGAAGCTGTTGTTGAAGATGGGGCGTGTATAGCAGCAGTACCTGTTAAAGATACTATTAAGATAGCAGATTCAGAAGGCTATGCAGCAAAAACACCGGACAGGAATACATTGTGGCAGATTCAGACACCACAAGTATTTGAGTATGATATAATAAAATCTGCATATAGTAGTCTGTATAGAAGTGGCAGATTTAATGGGGTAACAGATGATGCGATGGTACTTGAAAGATTTGGGGAACATCATATAAAACTGGTGTACAGTGATTATAGAAATATTAAGATCACAACACCAGAAGATATGAACACAGCAGAAATGTTTATAGAGAATATATTTTAATAAATAATTATATTAGATGCAGTATAAGGAGACAGGTATGAGTGGTTTTTCAGTTAAAAGAGTTAATGTTGTTGGTGCATTTGCATCATTATGGGCGTTTATATTTGCATTTTTTCCGTTTTATAGAATAGAACCGATGGAAGTACTTATACAGCAGGCAGGGAAGCAGGCTGAATCATATGCTTTAACTAAAAATCTGGTGTCATATAATTTTTTTGGTGTATTGTGCCTTATGTTGTCTATAGTTGCATTTGGATTATACATATGGAATAGTTCGCAGCTTGTAAGAGCTGCTGCGATAATAGTTTCGGTAGTAGATTTTATAAGCCTTATGCTTGCACTTATAGTAGGCAATTCTAATATAAAAGATATCAAATCAATAATTACATATGCTGTTCAGTACAGTGGCTCTGGAATGAAGACCAGTATGTTTGTAAAGACATCCGTAGCATATGGATTTGTGCTTGAACTGATAATGGTGTTAATAATGATAGGCTCATACTGGATTAATGAAATGTTATTCAGACCATATGTATTAGGAAACAAGTCAGAAGCAGTATTAAATCCTCTGGAAGGACTTGTAGGAACGGCCAAAGCTAGCTATACAAAGCAGATGGCGGCTCATATGCACATGAAAAATACGGTGTCATCAGAGAGATCTGAACAATCATCAGAAACACCTGATGAAAAAATTTAAAAAACTTTAAAAAAGCTGTTGACAAAGTTACACTGTGATGATAATATAATCAAGTCGCTGGTGCGACACAATAAAATAGCTATGGAGAGGTACCGAAGTGGTCATAACGGGGCGGTCTTGAAAACCGTTTGTCTTCACGGGCGCATGGGTTCGAATCCCATCCTCTCCGCTTAAGCCGTTCATTAAACATGAATGGCTTTTTATTTGCCAGAGGTGTTTATGAGCATATTGCACAAAAGGCTGATGCAAGTAGTGCTGGTGAAAGAACTTGACATACAAGATATTGTCACTTTGAAAAAATATGACAAAAAAGTAAAAAAGTTCTTGACAAACAAGAATGGCAATGATATCCTAATTAAGCTGTCGGCGAGAAAAGCTGATAACACTTAATAAAGTTCTTTGATAACTGAATAGAAAGACAACCTTGAAATTCTTTGAGAATTTTAAAATG
>ENA-ORMR01001069-ORMR01001069.1-human-gut-metagenome-genome-assembly--contig:-NODE-1069-length-22755-cov-2.892952_pt1 | contig 22755 bp, 20 predicted proteins | sample MGYA00242107_ERZ509003 | MGnify/ENA primary metagenome ERZ509003 (study PRJEB26280, sample SAMEA2338699) | human gut metagenome | biome: human gut; feature: human-associated habitat; material: faeces... | reverse complement strand
TATTTATATTATTATTCATATTATGCATATCGGAAGGCGTACTTTGCGTGCCGTTATTCACATTCATATTATTCATATATTTCACCTTTTAAATTCAAGAATATCGCCGGGCTGGCAATCAAGCACATCACAAATCGCTTCAAGAGTTGAAAAGCGAATTGCCTTTGCCTTGCCCGTTTTTAAAATGGAAAGATTTGCCGGGGTGATTCCGATTTTTGCCGCCAATTCACTTGAGGACATTTTTCGCTTAGCCAGCATAACATCAAGATTAACTATAATTTGCATAGTGCCCTCCTATATCGTTAAATCGTTTTCGGCTTTAATTTGAACCGCCTTTTCAAAGCAGTTTTTAACCACGCGCACTATCACGCCCACGAAAAATTCCGCAATGGCCGAAATATAAATAAATATTTCGTGATTGTGCTTTGCGCTGAGCACGATTGCGGTGATGAGGGTTACGCCCGCGGCAAACACACAGCACCAACTTAAAATGCGAAGCAGGCGCACATTTGCCGATTCAAAAACAATTTCCTTTTTTAAATTTGAAAGCAGCTTATCAAGGCACGCAAGCGCGGCAAAGCCCGCGGGCACCGTGATATAAAACGGAATCAAATAGCTTTTGGGCAAAAAGCGCGCCACATCGATAACACTGTATACCGCTTCGTTTTCCATAAGAAAAGGCGCCGCGATTGCCACAGCGGCAAGCACCGCATAAAACGCACGCACCAAAAAATGAGTGAGGCCGATTGATTTATCGCTGTTCCACATAGAAAATTCCTCCGCTTGGATAGATTTTACATCTTCATTATATGCAAAAATTATCGTTTGTCAATAATTTTTTATCAATTTTCGCAAATTTATTTTTGAAAAACAAATATTTTCGCACAAAACAAAAGGAGCGCCGAATTTGATTTGCCGCAAGAGGAAAGAATTTCGGCATTTCAAATCGGTGCTCCGAATATATTTTTTCAAAAAGGCAAATCAAGCATTGTCTTCGCTGAAGTAAGATTTATACTTGATTTTATATTTACTGCCGGGGAACAGCTTTTCGTGCAGGGCAATGAAATAATCATCCGTCATGCTGGCAATAAAATCGGCAACAATCAAATTCGGGTTTTCGGCAAGATAATCCCCGTGTTTATAATACTTTTGCGCCTCCACAATAAATTTGATATGGTGGCGATAGATTATGCTGCCCTCGCTGCCGCTTTTAACCTCGTCCAAAAGCTTATAATAAAGCTCGGCAAACATGGGCCCTATTATTTCGTTATATTGCCTGTTTATCTGCTCGTTTTTATAAATAACGGAATAATTCTCCTCCTTGGCGCGCTTTAAATCATCATATGCGCCGGGGCTGAGCAAAATATAATCCTTGCCGTAGCTGTTTTCGATAATATCAACGGTTAAATTATTTATAATGGCGGCATTTTCAGCGCCGATAAATTCACTTTGGAATTTATAATCACGGGGAATGATTTTTGCAACGCGCGCATCCTGCCTGTCTTTTCCGAGATAGGCTATCATATCACAAATGCGAACCACGCACCCCTCCAGCGTGGCGGGCACAAGCTTTGATATTGCATCGCCGCCCTTTTCGCAGCAATCAAGCATGCTTTTATCAAATTCGGCAAAGGTTTTGCCGTAAGCCGGGCGATATTCCTGCTGCTCAAATTCGCCGTTGTGGCACAAAACGCCGTCCAGGGTTTGCAGGCTTATATTGCGCTCAAACAAATTATCAAGCACGCGCACGCTTTGCACATTGTGATTGAAATATCTGCCCGTTTCGGCGTGCAAAAGCTCGTTTAAAAATCTTTCGCCCGCATGGCCGAACGGCGTATGGCCGATATCGTGGCCGAGGGAAATTGCCTCTATCAAATCAAGGTTAAGCCCAAGCACGCTTCCTATATTGCGCGCAATGCGCGAAACAAGCTGCACATGCAGCGCGCGGCGGGTAATATCGTCGTTATTATAAAACGAAAAAACCTGAGTTTTATCCGCATAGCGGTTATAATAAGGAAGATGAATTATTTTTTCGATATCGCGCACAAAAGCGGGGCGCCAAATGCTTGCGCGATCGGCATTTTCATTTCTGCGCAGCACGGCGGAATCGGCACAGCGATAGGGATTTTGAACGCCGTTTTCCCTGTCGCTTAAAATTTTTTGCTCGATTTCGAGGCTGAGCTTATTATATTTTAATCCCGAATAAGGCACAAAATCACTTTCCTTTTATTGATTATTTGGTGAAAAAGTTTCTGAATGTGGGGCAGGAGCGCATTGATTTTGCCCCGTCGCCGCCGACGATTATATGATCTGCAAGCTCGATATCAACGGCATTTAAAGTGTTTCTTAAATCAAGAGTGAAATCAATATCCGCAGCCGAGGGCATTGTGCCTCCGCCCGGATGATTATGCGAAATCAGCACTCTGCTTGCCTTATCAAACAGCGCATACTGCACAACATCGCGCGAATAAACCTTTAAATGCTTTGTGCTGCCGGCAGCCAAGATTCTGCTTGCAACAATGCGATTGGAATTATCAAGCGTTACCATCACAAATTTTTCAAGCTCCTCACTGCCGAGCAAATTCATAAAATATTCCTCTGCGTCGTCGGCATTTCCGAGGCGGGTTACCTTTGAATTTTTGGATTTTGCGCACCGCTTTTGCAAATCATGCACAAGTGAAATCAAAATTGCGGAGTTTCTGCCGATTCCCGGCACCGTTTCAAGCTGAGAAACATCCGCCGAAAACACATTATCAAGGCTGCCGAATTTTTCAATCAGCGCCTTCGCCGCAGGCTTAACATCCATGCGCGGAATCGAATATGTAAGCAGCAATTCAAGCGCTTCATAATCATATGTTAAATTACTGCTTCCGGCCGAATATCTGTCCTTGAGCCGCTGCCTGTGGCCGCTCATATGATTGCTCATGCGCCGAATCCCTCCTTTTGATAAAATAAATCCAATATAATCTTACCAAATGGCGGGTTTCTTGTCAATCTCAGAGGCGATACACGGCTGCAAATAGCGGATTTTGACGGCTTTTTGCGCAATATATGCATACAGTATAACAAATAGGCATATACACAAAAGATATATTGCCTGCCATATTGCCAAAGGCAGGCATAAATGATATAATGGAGCAAATATTCTTTTTTCAGAGAGGGGACACTTTATTTATGAGTGACACTAAGCGAAGCTCATTCTCCGGCAGACTCGGATTTGTTTTGGCTGCCGCAGGTTCCGCAGTCGGCCTTGGAAACATTTGGCGATTTCCTTATTTGGCAGCAAAATACGGCGGCGGTATGTTTTTACTTGTTTACATTGTTTTTGCCGTTACATTCGGTTTTACTTTAATGGTAACGGAAATTGCAATCGGGCGCAAAACCAAGCTCAGCCCGATGAGCGCATTCGGTGCACTCAGCAAAAAATGGAATTGGCTCGGCGGCTTGGCAACACTTGTGCCGGTGCTTATTTTGCCCTATTATTGCCTTATAGGCGGATGGGTAACAAAATATGCCGCACAGATGATTGCAGGCAAGGTTGATGAAGCTGCTGCAGCGGGATTTTTCGGTCAATTCGTTTCAAAGCCCGTTGAACCTTTGATTTGGTTTTTCATTTTTGCAACCGCCACAACGGTTATAATTCTTTTAGGCGTTGATAAAGGAATAGAAAAAATGAGCAAATTCCTTATGCCTGCGCTTGTTGTTTTAACAGTTGCGCTTTCTATATTTGTTGTAACACGCCCCGGAGCAAAAGCAGGTGTTGAATATTACCTTAAACCCGATTTTTCAAAGCTGAGCGTAATGACATTTATTGCCGCGCTTGGGCAAATGTTTTATTCAATGTCGCTTGCAATGGGCATTATGGTAACATACGGTTCTTATTTCAATAAGGACGAAAGCATTGTTAAATCCACTCGCCAAATTGAAATTTTTGACACCGCAGTGGCATTTCTTGCCGGCCTTATGATTGTGCCTTCCGTTTTTGTTTATTCGGGCGGAGACGAAGCAGCTCTCGGCCAAGGTCCAAGCCTTATGTTTGATACCCTGCCCAAGGTTTTCGCCGGCATGGAAATCGGCAACTTTATCGGTGCAGCCTTCTTCCTTTTGGTGCTTTTTGCCGCGCTCACAAGCTCTGTTTCCGTTATGGAAGCAATTGTTGCCGGCATTACCGACAAGTATAAAATGGAAAGAAAAAGAGCCACGCTTTTGGTTTATGCTTACACGCTGCTGCTCGGTATGTGCTGTGCATTCGGCTTTAGCATTTGGCAAAACTTCACCATAATGAATATGGGAATTCTTGATTTCCTTGACTTTGTTTCAAACAGCATTCTTCTTCCCGTTGTTGGCTTGTTCACCTGCATTATGGTCGGCTTTGCAATCAAGCCAAAAACCATTACCGATGAAATTGAGCTTAACGGCAAATTCAAGGAAAAGAAATTTTATAATGTTATGATCAAATGGATTGCACCCGTTTTCATTTTTGCAATTCTTGTAAGCTCTGTTCTTAACACATTCGGAGTAATCAGCATTTAACGGATTATAACTAAACAAAAGAGTATCTCTGCCGAGATACTCTTTTTTTATTAAAAGAAAAAATAAATTTTCCTTTTTTAAAGATATTTTTTAGTTGCAGACGCATTGCAAACTGAACTTTCAACCATACTGATCAAATCTTGTTCGCAAAACGCCGATTTTGAATTGATTCGTTTTAGCGGTATATTCATATGCTCAAGTGCTTTATTCTTTTTAATATCTCTTTGAATTTGAATTTCGCTATCGTGTTCTTGCCCATCAAGCTCAATTGCGAGCACAGGATTTTCAAGAGCATTCACAATAGTGAAATCAACATGGGTTCTTTCATTTAAAACAAAGCGCCTGATTTCGTTGTGTGTGTTTAAATAATATTCGTCTGTAACCAGCTCTGCCAAAGGCAATTTTGCAAACACGGAAAACCCTTTATGTTCAACACAAAATTTTTCCAAAGTTTCAAAAACTTTTAATTCAAACGGATTACTGCAATTCTTTACTTCAACATATGTAGGCATCTGTTTATATAAATAGTCAAATAGGCACACGGTTTTATCCGGAATTTCTTTACCGTATTTATCAATATATAATATCAGATTTTTAATCAGCTGTGAGCGTTCCGAAAAATATTTTTTATCGGTAACCAAAACAAATTTGCTTTTTGCTCTTGAAACAGCGACATTAACAAGTTCCGGAGTAAACAAATTATGATCACTCGATAAATGCTTATTGCAAATGTTCAAGTTGTTTAACACAGTTGAAAAATAAACATTTTCTTTTCCTCTGCCTTGGAATGAATGAATTGTGCCGCAATTATCTTTATAGCTTGAAAATTGTTTCTTTAAAAGCTCTTTTTGATTTTTAAAAGGCGTAATAACATATGAATACGACAAATTTCCCGAGCATTGTTCATTTATGGCGTATATTTCCCGCTCGTTGCTGAATGACGAATCATCATAATACGAATACTTACCCTGCGATACATCAATCAATTCCATAGCATCAACATTTGCGCTTTTATATATAATTAGCTCATTATTATAGAAAAAGCGATTACAATAATTGATTATATTATAATCACACCTGTAATGCTCTTTAAGCAATGTTGGTTCGGCACAAAATGCCGACTTTGTTGCATTCAAAAAATCATTACTAAAATATTTAAATTTTTCATCGATATTTGAATCATCAATATCAAATTCATTATTTCCGGTGATTGCGCTTAATTGCTTACTGTCGCCCGATATAACGCAATGCTTGGCATAAAACAAAACAGGAAGCCCCGAGATCACATCACATTGTGTTGCTTCATCCATAATAACATAATCAAACTTTTCCTTACCGTTTCTGTATTCATAAAAATTATTCGGTAATGAATCGGCGGTAGTTAAAGTGAACGGAAAGAAGTCGGTAATCATTTGTATAAGCCTGCTCTTTTCTTTCAGAAAATCGCCATCATATTCATTTTCTTTTAATTCGCTTTTATATTTGGCCTTAAAAAGTTTGATTTCTTTAATCAACCGATTAACTTTTACCTCGCTTTTTAAATAGTGTTTATACAATGCTTTTTTTAACAAATCGGTTGATTTTTGGCAATATGACCCGGCATACAATTCATTTATTTCACCTTTTAGTTTATTAAAATCATTTTCTTTAATATATCTATCAACTTCAGACATTTTTTCCGTTAGATAAATTGCTTCAAGTTGCCATTTCAAAAGCAAATATTGTTTAAAATAATTATTTGATTTAATTCCCCAAAATAAAGCGGCAATTGCAATATCAAATATCGAAATTTTTTTGTTTATGTTACTGCTGTATTTTTCTATTTTCTTTGATACCTTGCCGATAATTTTTGCCAATTGATCTGCATTTAAAAATCTTATCCAAAAAGGCAATTTGCCGGAGAATTCTTCATTATAAGCAGCCTGCCGTTTTTCAATATGCCTTTTTTGATTTTCAAATTCGGCAAGCTCGTTCTTTTTCTTTACAAGTTCATTTAATTTAAGCTCTTTTTCTCTTATCGAAGCGTATTCCGCGTTGAGCTCAACAATATTCGGTTCCTCAACATCTGCGTATTTTTCAACTTCCAGCTGATAATTTTCAATATCTTTTAATATATCTTCAAATAAATTTGTGGTATAGCTGCTGTTACCTAATCTAACATATATTTTCGGCATATCAAGTTTATCGAGTTCTTCGGCTATATTATCAATAGCCGAATTATTCTTAGAAACAACTACTGCTTTTTTATTCCTGTAAAGAAGATTTGCCACAATACTCAATACTGTGGTTGTTTTACCGGTACCCGGCGGCCCTTCAATAAACGAAACTTTTTCAGACAACGATTTTTCGATTGCGTTTTTTTGCGAAGCGTTGGAATTGCCAAGCAAAAGTATAGGTCTGTCCTCTGCATCAATTATGCTGTTATTAAACTCTGCACCTGTTACAAAAGGAAACAACAAGTCGTCTTCGGATTCAAATAGTTTTTTCAAAATCATTTCAAGCAGTTTACTCTTGTTTTTCAAAGAAGCCAATTCGGTTTCTTCGTCTTTAGTTAAAGTTTTTTTGGACACTAATTCATTTATTTGAGCCTCCAAAACTTCTCCATAATAATGAAATAAATTATCCAAATCCTTTTCCGCAGATTTATAATCGTCTATTCCGTTATTCTTACATTTGATATACTTGTGAAACTCAATGTCGTCATTACCTGTGAAATTACAATCTCTTATATTGCTCAAATTCATAAGTTTTAAATCCGCTTCTACATTTCCCGTTTCCGGATTTTCTTTTTTGGCACTGCTCCATTGGATTTGGCCATCATCAAAAGCATAAATGTTTATCTTCCATGGTCTGTAACTGTTTTTATAATAAACTTCACATGGCACTTTGTATTTTATTGCAAATTCGATTTTATCAACAATTGAATTATTGCTCATAATTATTCTCCGTTACCAAAAACAATTGATATAACGCTGGATTAAATTATTAACTATATTATTTATGTATTTAAATCATCTTTTGCCGCTCTGTAATGCAGCAAACAACTCGGTCCTTTATAAATGCTCTGTCACGCTGCGGATAAAAATTAAGATACGGATTTACAATTTCCGTTATTTCATTTTTCGTAAGCTTAGGCATTTTTAACACTGCACCGTAGAGCGAATGCACAGTTTTAACTTCTCTGTTAAAAGTCATAAAAAACGGACTTGCAACCATATTTTTCATAATACCGTTTGGGTCAATATCCATTCTGTAAATTTGCGTGTTTGATAAAAGTCCTGCTCCGTTATCAAATATCGGGCAATAATCAAACTTTCCGTTTTTCTCAATAACAGCAATATTATTCAAATGCCTATCATCATTCATAATTAAAGAATCTATTTCAAAAAGCAAAGTTAAATACTTATCAAAATCAGAAAGCCCTGTGATTTTCTTTGTGGAATCAACCAAATATTGAATTCGCTTTTTATCACTTGTAAGCCTGCCGAGCTTTTCCGTTAAGGAAATTTCGATACTGTTCGACAGTAATTTGTTTAAAGTGATAATTGTTTCATCCTGCCTTAAAAAACTTCTGCTGACGCAAGCGACTCTTTGGATATTATGAACATTGATTTTCTCTGTTTTATACCTCACAAACCTAAATGGTGTTTCTTTTTCAATGTTACTTTTCTCAAGAATTTCGGATACGACACACTCTGCAAGCGCTTCATATCCGAATTGGTCAAGCTTGTACCATACTCCGTCTTCAACCCATTTTTCCTGATTCCCTTTTGATGAAGTTAAAGCAATTTTATCATTTGTAACTAATTTAATGCTCATTAAAGCTTTTCCACCTCTATATGCTGGTAATCTTCGGCCATTTTACCTTTTGTTTTTTTTATAATTTCAATCGGCTCATAACCATCAACACCTATTGAAACAAGATACTCTTTTATACCCATTCGACTTTTTGGAACACACCTTTCTTCTAAAAAAGAATTGTAATCTTCCCAATTTACATTTTTTTTAATTCCGAAAGCAGTATAAACCGGATTATCTGTAAAATCTTTAAATTTTACGGATTTATTACTGTAATCGGCAATAATAACAGTACATAAATCTGCTTTATTATAATAACTCAATTTTAACAATCTATGTTCTTTCTTTTTTGCGTCACTAACAAAATCTTCAAATGACATTTCTGGTCTAATTATAATTTTTTCTCCGTCAAAGCAAAGTTCAATCCGTCTGTTTTTTTCATTCAATTTGAGCGCATTTATCCATGTAGTCGGCAATGACGCCTTATATGTTTTAGCACCGCTTGATGCCGTGCCGCCGGCATTACTTATAATCAATTTTCCATTTCTTATTTCCATAACATCACCATATATAAAAGCATTTACAATATTATTATATCGTATTCGTATCGAATAATCAATAATTATCGCAATCTATTTCATGCCGAAGTCAACAAAAAAATACCGTTCATGCAACAGGCAACCTGCATAAGCGGCCGAAGCTTCGCCTTTTTGCAATTGCTGTGTGCGGGAACGGTATTTTTAAAATTGTTTTGATTTCAGCGTTGCTTCGCAGCATTACATTTTTCCGGCGGGGCGGTTTGAGCAAATGAGCACCACGGTTTGCAAAATCAAAAAAGCAACTGCCGCTATTCTGATAACGGTGATTGCGGCATAAAGCGCATTCACGGCTTTTTGAAAGCTGCCGATAACCTTGATATCATTTTTCAAATCCATAAATCACACCTCCAAAACCACGGCGTGCGCAATCGAGGGAATAGGCATACCCTGCTTGCTTGAGGTGGCAGACATAAGCGCACCCGTGGCAACAAAAAGTACCCTTTTAAGCGCACCGCGGCGCATTTCCTTCATAACATGCGAGCACAGCACCGAGGCAGAGCAGCCGCAGCCGGATCCGCCGCTGTTTACATCCTGCCCTTTCAAATCATAAATCATAAGGCCGCAATCATTATGAAACGGGCGCAAATCAATGCCGTGCTCTTTTTCAAACAGCTCATAAAGCAACTTCGAGCCGGTAAAGCCCAAATCACCCGTTAAAATCAAATCATAATCCGATGGCGAAGTGCCCGAATCGCGCAAAAAATCAAAAATCGTTTTTTCTGCCGCCGGCGCCATTGCCGCACCCATATTATTGGCGTCCGTTATGCCGAGATCGCAAATCGTGCCGATTGAAGCCGCCGGAATTTTTACGCCGCTTCCCTCGCTTTTTATCACGGCACAGCCCGCGCCCGTAACGGTCCACTGCGCCGTAGGCGGGCGCTGTCCGCCGTATTCCAGCGGAAAACGGTACTGCCGCTCGGCGGTACAAAAGTGGGATGAGGTTATCGCCGCCGCCCTCTGAGCCGCTCCCGAATCCACCATCAGCGAAGCAAGCATAAGCCCCTCCGACATGGTGGAGCAGGCGCCGTATATCCCGATAAACGGAATTTTAAAGTCGAGTACCCCAAAGCTTGTGCCTATGCACTGATTTAAAAGGTCGCCGCCGAACATCATTGAAAGCTCGCTTCCGGAGATTTTGCGCTTGTCGAGGGCGGTTTGCAGAGCCAGACCCTGCATAGCGTTTTCAGCGTCCTCAAAACTTTCCTGACCAAAGCGGTCGTCCTTGTCTATATAATCATAACAGCCGCCGTAAGGACCCTGACCTTCCTTTATCCCGCCGACAGCCGCAAATGAGCTTATAATTACGGGATTATCCGGCATGATAGTTGATTCGCCGATTCGTTTTGACATATTTTCGCTTCCTTTTTATCAAAGCTTTCCGCCCTGATACTTTTTTATGATATTATCTGCGCCGAAACCGCTATTATTCCTCAAAATATTAATGTTCCTCTTGAAAAAATCGCGGAAATAGTGTATAATATTAAAATGTAGTATTATAGCCAAAAGGAAGGCATGGTGATTAATATGAAAAAAGCTTTAACTGCCGTATTGCTTACAGTCATTGCGGCTATTATATGCTCGCAGCTGATGTGCTCCTGCTCCAAGGATACAAAGGAAGAACAAAACACACCCGCAAACGGCGGCGTTCCGGACAGGGTTGTTTCAAGACCCGCTCAGCCGGACGGCATGCCGAACAGCGATTCTCAGATACCGGATGTCACCTCAGACAGCATTCCCGAAAACACCGGTCTTGCAGACGAAAGCGGCGTTACATCCGATTCAGCGGTAAGCACATCCGACAGTCAGCCGGCAAACGATAATAAGCCGAGCGTTACGGATGAGGACGATAATATAACCGTCAGCGAGGAAAAAGACCTTTCCGACTGCAAGGCGATGGAATACCTTAAGCTTTTAAATTCAAGCAAGGTTCACGCAGTCCTGCTGGAGGCGTCATCCCACGACAATGAAAACGCTTCGAGCATTGAAAGAGAGTACTTTGTCGACGGCAACAAGGCGGTATTCATCAACGGCGATACAAAAATCATCATGGACGACGCCGAGGTCACCGTTATAGATATGGACGAAATGACATATTACACCTACCCGCGTGAGGATGAAGATACCGGCGCAAATTTCGGGTATGATATATCGGATTACTCCCTTGTCTCCCGCGATGAGGAGGACGACGGAACGATTATCGAGGTGTTTGAGATATCCGACCGCGGCGGCAGCATAAAATCCACATGGACCTTTTTCCCCAGCGGCAACGTTACCGTTGCGGACGTGACAAAAGCCGGCGCATTTTATTGGTACAGCTTCAGCCTTATCGATTCGGACGTTTCTAAGATGGATATGTCCGTTCCGGAGGGAGTTATTGAAACCGAGCCGGAGGATTATTTTGAATAAATCAAAAACATTTTAAATATGAAAGGAAATACTATTATGCCCAGAGTAATTATCGAAATGGAAAACGGCAAAAAAATGACGGTGGAGCTTTATCCCAAGGAGGCTCCTATAACCGTTGCAAACTTTTTAAAGCTCGTTAATGATGGCTTTTACAATGGACTTATCTTCCATCGCGTTATCAGCGGATTTATGATTCAGGGCGGAGACCCCCTTGGAACCGGCTACGGCGGCTCTGAAAACAGCATAAAGGGCGAGTTCAGGGCAAACGGCGTTAACAACACCATTCGCCACACGCGTGGCGTTATCTCGATGGCGCGCTCGCAGTCTCCTAATTCCGCTTCGTCGCAGTTCTTTATCATGCATAAGGACGCTCCGTATTTAGACGGTCAGTATGCCGCCTTCGGAAAGGTTGTTGAGGGTATTGATGTCGTTGACGAAATAGCGTCGGTTGAGACCGACTACAACGATATGCCCTTAAAGCCTCAGAAAATCAAGACAATAACCGTTGCTTAACCGATATGCGCGTTACCTTAAGCGACAATCCAAGGCTGGAATACCTGCGGCAGAAAACGGTCAAGCTGACATCATCCCCAGGCTGTTACATCATGAAAAACAAATCGGGGACGATAATATATATCGGCAAGGCAAAAAACCTGCGAAACCGCGTTTCCACCTATTTTCACGACAACGACCATCTTACAAAGGTTGCCAAGATGGTTTCAAACGTCTATGATTACGAGTTCATTGTGACGGACTCGGAGTACGAAGCTCTTGTTTTGGAATCCTCGCTGATAAAGCAGCACCAGCCAAAGTATAATATCCTTTTAAAGGACGACAAGGGGTATTCGTATATAAAGATTTCGGATGAAGACTTTCCGCGGATCACAAAAGAGAACCAGAAAAAGGGTTCGGGGACCTTTATAGGTCCGTATACAAGCGGGCTGACCTCAAGCCAGACGGTTGAGGAGGTAAACCGCGTTTTCATGCTTCCCACCTGCAAAAAAGTGTTTCCGCGGGACTTTAAAAAATCCCGTCCCTGCCTTAACTTCCAGATAAAGCGGTGCATTGGTCTTTGCCGCGGGTGCTTTTCTAAAGACGATTACGCCGCGATCATAAAGGACGCGATAGATTATATCAAATCCGGAAGCGGCACGTCGATTGAGGCTTTAACCGCCGAAATGAACCGGCTTGCCGAAAATATGGAGTTTGAAAAAGCGGCTTTGCTGCGCGACAGAATCGCGGCGATAAAACGTTCCGCCGAAACCCAGAAGATTTTTGAAGAGGATATCCCTGACACCGACGTTATTGGTCTTGCAAAAAACGGCAGCTTAAGCTGTATTTCGGTGCTGATATACCGCAACTCCAAGCTGAGCGACAAGTGCGACTTTATGCTCGGCGAAATCGGAGACGACATCTCCGCGCGTGAGGAATTTCTGATACAATACTACGACCGCGCGCCCAGAATCCCCAAGGACATTTATATCGACGCCGAGCTTAACGAAACCGACAATATCCGCAGGTATCTGATGGAAAAATCAGGTCATGCGGTTTACATCAACAATGCCAAGCGGGGCGAAATGCTTGAGCTTACCAAGATGGCAGTTCGCAACGCCGCCGAGCAGCTTTCAATTCAGGTTGGCAGAACCGAAAAGGATATAGCCGTGCTTGAAGAGCTGGCTTCGCTTTTAGGGCTTTCTAAAACCCCTGTTTATATCGAGTGCTACGATATATCCAACCTTGCCTCAAGCGACATGGTGGGCGGAATGGTGGTTATGGATAACTCCCGCTTTGCAAAGAAATACTATAAGAAATTCAACATTAAAACCGTCGCCGAGCAGAACGACTATGCCAGCATGCGCGAGGTAATAAGGCGGCGATTTTCGGAATATCTCAACCCCGAATGCACCGACGAGGGCTTTAAAAGGCTGCCCGACGTTATTTTTCTGGACGGCGGCAAGGGTCACGTTGCGGCGGTAGCTCCGCTTTTGGAGGATATGGGAATCAAGACCGCCCTTTTCGGTCTTGTCAAAGACAACAAGCACCACACCCGCGCGGTAGTCGACCCGAACGGTCAGGAAATTCAGATAGTAAAATCGCGCTCGGTATTCAACCTTTTAACCCGCCTTCAGGACGAGGTTCATAGATACACCATAACCTTCCAGACCTCAAAGCGTTCTGCGCACGTCCACGAAACCGAGCTTACAAGGATATCCGGCATAGGTCCGGCAAAGGCAAAGGCTCTTTTATCCGAGTTCAAGACAAAGCAGGCACTTAAGGCGGCTACCGTTGAGGATATCGCGGCGGTGATGAAAATTAATCTCGAAAAAGCTTGTGAAGTGAAGGAGAGATTTATTGACCAGCTTGTATAATGTTAATTCCAGTCTGAAACAATACCAAAAAGTAAACTACTATATTTGTTATAATATTTGGGCATAGTTTGAATTATTGCATAGTGCAGTCATGGACGTGCTCCGCACGCCCATAGGGAGACCCCCGACGAGGGTCTCCCCACGTAAAAACAGTCCACTGGACTGTTTTTACTCCCCGTCCTGCGTTTCGCTGACGCAAGGGATTTCGCGCTCTGCGGAGCGCGCCGAGGGCTCTGCCCCTCGACCCTGCCGCCCTTTCGAGAAAGGGTGGGCGGAAAGCTTCTAATTTTGCACGATTGAAGTTTAGCTTTATCATCAAACCGAGCATAATTATTAATTTTGCGGTTTTAGTTAAAAATTTTGTAGACAAACCGCGGATTTTATAATATAATATATATCCACAGGCGTTGATTCAGCGCGTCCCTCAATTTGAGAAAGGATTACCCATGGCAAAAAATCTCCCCGCATACAGCGGCACACTCAGAAGCCACATACTCAACGTCCCTGAAAGCGTATACAAATGCGGAGGGATTCTTATTTTCGGAAGGAGGATAAAATCACTTGTATTCTCTACCGACGTTGCCATCATCAAAAACATCAATGCAGACGGGGTTATTGCGGTATATCCCTTTACACCTCAGCCGATAATATCTCAGGCAATAATAACCGTTTCGGATGCTCCGGTGTTCGTGGGCGTTGGCGGAGGGCTTACCGGCGGCGAACGCGCGGTGAGGCTTGCCGAAAACGCCGAGAATCAGGGCGCATACGGCGTGGTAGTAAACGCGCCTATAGACCCATCCATTATAACCATGATAAAGCAGCGGGTGGAGCTTCCGGTTATAGCAACCATCGTTTCGGACAGGCAGGATATCGGCGCACGCATTGCCGCGGGTGCGGATATATTAAACGTTGCGGCGTCGGTAAAAACGCCTGAGCTTGTCCGGCTTATCCGCGATAAATACCCTGATATACCCATAATCGCAACCGGCGGTCCGACCGACGAAACCATCGCCCGAACCATCGAGGCAGGAGCAAATGCAATAACCTACACTCCGCCCTCCAACGGCGATATATTTGCGCAGAAGATGGAAACATACCGCAAGCGGTACACCGACAACGATTAAAAAACAGCGAAGTAGTCTTTTACGAAAGGCGTGAAATATAAAATATGAGAGTAATAACAGGCACTTTGCGGGGCAAGCGGCTTATAACCCTTGAAGGCGAAAGCGTCCGCCCCACCACCGACAAAACAAAGGGAGCTATTTTTTCAATAATTCAGTTCGACCTTCCCCAAGCCGAGGTTTTAGATCTCTTTGCGGGAAGCGGTCAGCTTGGAATAGAGGCTTTAAGCAGGGGCGCAAAGCACTGCGTATTCGTGGATAAATCCAAAGAGTCGATAGGCGTTATCAAGCAGAATATTGAAAGCTGCAAGCTTGGCGACTGTTCGAGGATTCTTAATTACGCCGCTGAGGATTATCTTAAAATGGCGCGCCACAGCTTTGATATCGCGATTTTAGACCCGCCATACGGCATGGGTCTGATACAAAAGACCCTTGCGGGAGTTGATGCCATTATGAACTCCGGCGGAACCGTTGTGTGCGAGCATGAAGCGGGGCTTGAGCTTCCCGAAAGGATAGGCGGCTTAACGCTTCGCAGGCGATACAGCTACGGCAAATTAGTTGCGCTGACTGTTTACGACAAAGACAGCGAAAACGCTGTAGATTGACAATATAGTTAAGGACGGTAAACAAAAAATGAGCCAAAGAATAGCAGTCTGCCCCGGCAGCTTCGACCCGGTAACGCTCGGACATCTCGACATTATGAACAGGGCTTCGCAGCTTTTTGACAAGGTGATAGTGCTGGTTTCGGTAAATCCCAAAAAGGTCCCCAGCTTTACGCCGGAGGAACGGGTGGAAATGATAAAAAAGGTAACCGGACATCTTAAAAATATCGAGGTTGAAACGTCGGACGGTCTTCTGGCTGATTTCGTCCGTCAGAAAGGGGCGACGGCTATAGTAAAGGGTCTTAGAGCCGTCACCGACTTTGAATATGAATTTCAGATGGCGCTGGCAAACAAAAAGCTCTGCCCCGAGGCTGAAACCGTGTTTTTAGTCACCCGCTCGGAAAATATGTATTTAAGCTCGAGCGTGGTAAAGCAGATAGCCTCATTTGGCGGAAACATAAGCGATTTTGTGCCGCCGGAAATCAGGGACTTTATTGCGAAAAGACTGCTTGAAGGATAACAAGCCAATCGATACAGATATTATCAATTAATATAATAATATAAGGAGCTAACTAAAATGACTATTGATGAAATCCTGGAAATGATGGACGAGCTTTTGGACAAGGCTACAAGCGTTCCCTTTACAAACAAGAAAAGCCTTGTAGACGTTGAGCAGCTGCGCGAGTATATCGACAACATCCGCTACAACCTTCCCACCGAAATAAGAAAGGCAAAGGAAATGGTTGCCGACCGCTCTAATATTATTGAGGACGCAAACGCCGAAGCGGAAGAAATCATCAAAAAGGCGGAAGAGCGCGCAAAGGTGCTTGTCTCTAAAGAGGAGATAACAAAGCAGGCTCAGGCGGCGGCAAATGAGATATCCCAGCAGGCGAGAATGATGGACGCAAACATCAAGAAAGCAATGATAGAGCGCTTGGACAGCATTCTTTCCGAATCCGAGAGAGCTGTTACAAAATCTCTCAGCGAAATCAAGCATATGCGCGACACCATCAAGGAAGCTGCCAAGAAAACCGAGGGCGACAATAAATAGCATTTTGTTCTTCTATGAAGAACGAGCGTTTTTCACAAGAATACACGCGCCTTTTTGACTAAATTCGTCTTATAAGCCGATTGACGACCGGCGGGTAAGATAATATAATGTAATGTAAAGTGCTGAAATGTCCGTGCGGGGCAATGCCGAAAAGCGGCTGAGTCCGGCGCGGAGGATGCACATTAAATACATAATGGATTGAGGAGATTTTTTGTGTCTACAAAAGTCGTTAAGTTCGGCGGAAGCTCTTTAGCCGACGCCAATCAGTTTATAAAGGTTGCAAATATCATCAAGTCTGACCCCGACAGAAAGTATGTAGTCCCTTCCGCCCCCGGAAAGCGCAATTCCAAGGACACCAAGGTGACCGACATGCTTTACTCCTGCTACGATCTGGCGGTGAGCGGCGGGGATTTTCTTACGATGTTTGAGCAGATAAAGAAAAGATACGTTGATATAATAAGCGATTTAAAGCTCGACCTTTCGCTTGACAGCGAATTTGAAACCATCAAGCACAGCTTTATGTCAAGAGCAGGACGCGACTATGCCGCTTCGAGGGGCGAGTATCTCAACGGCAAAATACTTGCAAAATATTTAAACTTTGCCTTTGTCGACGCCGCCGAGGTAATATTCTTCAACGACGATTCAAAGCTTAATTTAGATGAGACCTGCCGTGCGGTTAAAACGCGCCTTGAAAAGGTTGGAAACGCCGTAATCCCGGGATTTTACGGCTCGATGCCAAACGACACCGTTAAAACCTTCTCACGCGGGGGCTCGGACATAACCGGCTCGATAGTAGCTGCGGCGGTCAACGCGGATATCTACGAAAACTGGACTGATGTTTCGGGATTTCTGGTATGCGACCCCAGAATAGTCCCCGACCCCAAGCCGATTCAGACGATTACCTATCACGAGCTGCGAGAGCTTGCATACATGGGAGCAACCGTTTTGCACGAGGACGCTATATTCCCGGTGCGCAAAGCGGGAATCCCGATAAATATAAAGAACACCAACAAGCCGGACGAACCTGGCACCATGATAGTGGAAACAGCCGGCAACGACAGCTGCATTTATACCATAACCGGAATAGCGGGTCACCGCGGATTTGTCACCGTAACAATCGAAAAGGACATGATGAATGCCGAGCTTGGCTTTGGAAGAAAGGTGCTTGAAGTCTTTGAGAACTACAACATATCCTTTGAGCATATGCCCTCAGGTATCGACACCATGAGCATAGTTGTGCACAAGGATGAGTTTGAGGAAAAGGAAGCCCTTATCGTCCACTCGCTGCGCACAGCGGTAAATCCGGATAAAATCGAGATAGACAGAGACATTGCACTCATTGCAGTAGTGGGCAGGGGCATGAAGTCGCAGCGCGGAACGGCGGCAAGAATTTTCGCCGCGCTTGCCCATGCAAAGGTAAACGTTAAGATGATAGACCAGGGTTCGAGCGAGCTTAACGTTATAGTAGGCATCTCGAATGACGATTTTGAGACTTCAATTAAAGCTATCTACGATATTTTCGTAACGCAGAGATTATAATTTTTTCACGCCGGAGCGAAAGCTTGCCAATGCTTTCGCTCCTTTGTCTCACAGGATAAGAAAGGAGAACAGTATGCTTGATAAAAAGGGCTTTGATTTGTGGGCGGACGGCTACGACCGCGCCGTTGGCATATCCGACGAGGACGGTACCTATCCGTTTGCGGGATACAAGCAGCTTTTAAACGAAATCTACAACAGAGTGCTTGACAGCAAGGCTTGTTCGGTGCTTGATATAGGCTTCGGCACCGGCACGCTTTCATATAAGCTTTCTCAGCACGGCATAAAAATTTACGGTCAGGACTTTTCGGAGCGGATGATTGAGATTACAAAGTCGAAAATTCCGACAGCCGAGCTTTATCAGGGCAATTTTGCCGATGGACTTGCGGAGGAATTAAAGCACAATAAGTACGACGCTATCATCGCGACCTATTCTTTGCACCACCTGCCGGATGACAAGAAGGTTAGCCTGATTAGTGAGCTTCTCACCCTCTTAAACGATGGCGGAGCGGTGTATATCGGGGACGTTGCGTTTGAAACCGCCGAGGCAAGGGCAGAAGCAAGGCTCCGCGTTGGCGAGGAATGGGACGACGACGAGTTTTACTTTGCGGCGAGCGATATGCAAAAAGCCTTTCCGGATATAACGTTTGAAAGGTTTTCGTTCTGCGCAGGATTGCTCTGCTTAAAAAAGCTTTGATACTTATATTTGCATAATAATCAGCCGCAAAATCGCTGTATCTCAGGATTTTGCGGCTGATTTTAATGTATCAACGGTTATTGGCTTTGCGGCTTGCTTCTCTTTGTAAGCAGCAAGCCGCTTGTTATCGCCGTCAACGGTGCGACGGTTACAAGACCGAACGAGCCCACGATTGTATGAACGATCTCCGCCGCAACATACTTGTAGTTAAGAATAAATTCAATAGGAGTACCCTGAGCCATGAAAACCATCAGCAAGGCGATATAGCTTCCCGAATAGGCAAGAAGGAGGGTTGTTGTGGTCGAGCCGCAGGCTGCCCTTCCTACTGCAAAGCCTGCAGGCACAGCTTCCTTCGCGCTGATATCCGGCTTTTTGCAGACAACCTCATGCACAGCCGAGCAGATATCCACAGACAAATCCATAACCGCTCCCGACGAGCCCAAGAAAATCGATGCCATGAATATCCGCGTTAAGTCGAGCGTCTGGTAGCCTGCATATAAAAGGCTCTCGCTCGATTCCATAACCGCACCGTGTATCTTAAAAAGATCGGTAAAGGCAACGCCGAGAATAGTGGTTACTCCTATTGCCAAAGCCGCCCCCGAAACAGCCGCCAGACATCTGCGGGCGAAGCCGTAGATAAGGCTGAGGACAAGCACGGTTAAAGCCATCACTATTCCAAGCGAAACCCAGACAGGGTTCCAGCCGCGCAGTAAACATGGCACAAGCACCTTCCACATCAGTAAAATAGTATCCACAAAGGATAAAATAGCGCGGATTCCGGTTTTTCCAGCGAAAAGCACCAAAAAGATAAGGAACGCTCCGGCAAGCAGGGCTTCCTTATCCAGACGATAATGGTCGGTCATCGTCACCCATGATATCTCATCCCCGCTGTGACTTACCGCCACGAATGCGACATCCCCCACCGCAAAAAGCTTGTCCTGAGCAAGCGAGCCGCTTAGTCGGTTTATCGCCTGAACGGTTCTTCCCTCAAAGCTGCCGCCGAGCAGCAAAACCTCGCACCGCTGCTCGCCGGTGCGGATAAGTCCGGTATCCACAATGTCGCTTTCGTCGGTGGAAATAACCTCCGCACGAACGCGCTGAGCGCCCTGATATGTAAGACTTCCCTCAAAGCCTGTCGGGATTATAAGCAATACCGCTAAAAGCACTAAAGCCGCAAGCATCGGCATTATGCTCTTGTCTGTAATTTTTCTGATGTGAATTTTCATTTGAACCTCTTATAAGCAGACAGAAAGCGGTTTGTACCTGTTTCAGTCTGCGCTTTTCAGACCGAAATCAGTACTCCGCTCCCCGCCCCAAAAATTTATCGGATGAATTGTTATGAAAGCTGTATTATTTTACTTTCAGCATGGACGCCAGCTTAAAGTAAATCTGAGTGTTGTCGTAATATCCGGTGAATGCTTCCTCACCGATACCCTCTGCGAATACCGCAACCGGCAGACCGGTGTGGGAGTAGCTTGTAAAATCGATTCCCGACTTGTTGTTGAGAATGTGGGTGATGGTTACCGAGAAGGGATTGTAGGTTCCGTAGAGTACATACTGCTCCTGAGTGAACTCGCCTGAATCGTATTCGCTCATTGCGACGGCGTAGGCATCCTTAAGCCTTTGAGTCTCGTATTCCGTTAGTACAAGCTTGTCGCCCTCTTCGCCCTTTAGCTTCAGACCGAACAGCTTTTCAACATCCTTCATAGCATCCTCAAAGGAGGTGTTGTTCTGCTTGTAAGCTTCAACATACTGCTCGTCGAACTGTGCAAAGGATATCTTCTGACTTGTAAGGTTGGTCAGGTAGGTGTCGTAGTCGGTTCCTGCATAGCCGATTGTCAGACCGCCGGTTTCGTGGTCGCCGGTTACTAAAATCAACGTATCATCGGGATGCTCCTTTGCAAAATCGATTGCAACCTGAACGGCATCCGCCAGCGCGATGGTATCGGCAACCGTCGAGCCTGCGTCGTTGGCGTGGCACGCCCAGTCGATCTTTCCACCCTCGCACATCATAAAGAAGCCTGTTGAGTTATCGAGTACCTCAATGCCCTTTTTAACATAGTCCTTAAGCGCCCATTCGCCCCTGACGCGGTCAAGCTCGTAATCCATTGCGTCGGAATCCGCTAAATGCTCGTCTATAATAATTACCTTGCGGTTCTGCGGAATTACCTTTGCGGCGTCTTCCTGAGTGGTTACAACCTTGTAGCCCGCTTCCTTTGCCAGATCATACAGGTTGGTTTTGTCCTTGTCGTTGCCGGTAGGCTTTTTAAGTCCTCCTCCGGCAAAGTACTCAAAGCCCGATTCAATCATTTCAACGCCTATTTCATAGTAGTTGTTTCTGCTTGCCTGATGAGCATAGAAGGCGGCGGGAGTGGCATGGTTGAGGTTTACCGAGGAGATGATTCCAACCTTCCAGCCCTTTTGCTCATGAAGCTTTTCGGCAATGGTTTCGTATTTGATTGTTCCGGTTTCATCGGTATTGATCATGCCCGAATAGGTCTTGTAGCCGGTTGCAATGGATGTTGCAGTAGAAGCCGAATCGGGAGCGAAGCTGCAGGAATCATATGTAACAGCCGAACCCGCAACATCAAATTTCATAAAGTTAAGCTCCTTGGGACCGTCCAGCTTGGCACCGTTTCGCTCTTTTACGCTTGGCTCAGCCTGCATATAGTCGGGATCGTTTACAGCTCCTAAGTAGTCGGCAGCCGCCTGAAACTGCGGATAGCTCATTCCGTCGCCTATAAACAGAAAAACATACTTGGGCGAGTGACCTGCCCACGGCTGATTCTGCTGTGCCGATGTGCTTGCAAGGGCAGAGTAGATGTTTGAGCCGGAATTATTGTTTCCGACAGTCTCGATTGCCGGCTCAGCCCTCATTCCGCAGGAGACAAGTCCCAAAGCCATAATCAAAGCTAAAAGACCGGCTAAAATTTTCTTCATCATAATTTTTTACCTCTCTTATTATTTTTTGGAGTTCTCACCTTTTGAGCTTGTCTCAAATCGGCAAAACCCTTTTACAGCTATTATGATACCTCAGCCAAGCCGCTCTTTCTACCAAGCTTTCGCAAAAAGTTTGTAAATTCTAATAGCAGTCTTCCGCTGCAAATTTCAAAATCCTGCATATGCTTATTGCATTATCATCGATTTTGTGGTATAATTATAATGTATTATTATGTTTAATACTGGTTTCAGTCAAAAGCGCTGCGATAAATTCTGCTGACAGTCAGCTGCTTGTCAGACTAAAATAAAATCATGAGCCGGAGGTGTGCGTGTATGAAAAGAATTGTTCTGCTTTTTATGGCAGTAATTATATTCATAATCGCCTTGGCATCCTGCGCACCTGAAAAAATCCCCGATCAGACCGAAATCCAGACCACCTATGAGCCTGTAAGCAGCATGCCATCCGGATTCTTTGATGTATCCACCGGCGAGGAAAGCTTTATTGCATATCTTACCACCTATCATTCATCGAAATACACCGAGGAGCTGCCATACCTTGTAAAGTTCAGCTCCTATTCCGAGGTTGAGGAGTACTTTTACAGCCACGAAAGAGATTTCTTCTTCGGCGCAAGATTCACGGTAGCCTGCGCTTCGTTTACGGACGAATATCTCGCCCAAAACGACGTTATGATGCTTGTTATAGACGAACCAAGTACCTACGCCAGCTTTGAATGTAAAAACGTCGCCGTTGATAACGGTAAAACCGTTTTTGATATAGAGCGCCATATCCCGCAGAATGCCCCGCAGGGCGAAAGCATAGCTTACCATCTTGTTTTCTGCGCTCCCAAGGGAAGCTATGATTATGTTGACCCGAATAATTTCAGCGTAAACATAACCGAGATTACCGACGACGAAATCACCGAGGTTTTCGACGCCGAGCGCTTCCGCTATATCTATCCCGAGTTCTGGCCCTCCTCCCACAAGGCGGACGCTTTAACCGAAGTGTCTCCGGTAATAATATCCATCCACTCCTATGATGAACTTTTGGGATTCTATGAAACCCATAAATCGGATTTCGACCTTGATTCTGAGTTCCTGCCGCA
>ENA-ORMR01001068-ORMR01001068.1-human-gut-metagenome-genome-assembly--contig:-NODE-1068-length-22778-cov-42.452669_pt1 | contig 22778 bp, 15 predicted proteins | sample MGYA00242107_ERZ509003 | MGnify/ENA primary metagenome ERZ509003 (study PRJEB26280, sample SAMEA2338699) | human gut metagenome | biome: human gut; feature: human-associated habitat; material: faeces... | reverse complement strand
CTGATATTTGAAGATAAAATTATTCAAAAACATTTATCCGTACAAATGTACGACTTCTAATTTCTAACTCCCCTATAGGTTTTGTGGCAAAACTTTAGTATTTTTGTATCTGTTATATAACGGAAGAAACCACCAAAGTTAATATCCGCTACTACAGGCTATGGACGAAACGACCGACGACGAACTGCTACGGCGCATGCGACAGGGCGACACTACGGCTCTGGGCATGCTCTATGTGCGCTATGCGCCGTCGGTGCGCGACTTCGCGGCACGCTTCATGGGGGAGGGCAGCGACACCGGCGATGTGACCCACAATATTTTCTGCACCCTCTGGGATAACCGGCAGAGCATATCGAATATCGATTCGCTGAAGGCATACCTCTTCCGCATGACCCGCAACGCCATCTTCCAGGCCTACCGCCACCGTCAGGTGGTAAATGAATATCAGTCGGATTTTCTTAAGACCAACGACGATACCACGCCCGATCTCGAATCGGTTATCACCACAGCCGATCTTCTGGAGATGATAAATCTCCGCATCGAGCAGATGCCCGAGATTCAGAGGCGTATATTCCGCATGAGCCGCTACGAGAAAAAGACTTATGCCGAGATAGCGCAAGAAACAGGGCTTAGCGCCAAGAGCGTGCAGCGATATATATCGCTTGCGTTGGCCGAACTACGAAAATTGGTCGAAGTGATGCTCGTATTCACCATCTTCGACCAATTCGATATGTAAAGTTAGGTATCAGGGGTGAGGAATCCCCTCATTTCACTGCTATTTTCTGTGTGCGGCTGCCTTGACGCAGCAGGTATATGCCTTTTTCTGCCGGGCGGGCGTCGAGGCGTATGCCATCGAGGGTATACCATTCTTCTGCGTCGCTCCCGCTGTCGGGAGCTATTGTAGTGCCGGTGCCGGCGGCCGCGGTAGAGAATATCATCAGACCGTTGGCAAGCTTTCGCGGACTCGATTCGGTGGTTTTGTTGGCAACGCGTCCTTCAACCATCATCTGTGCCGAGCCGCCGGCGTCGAAATTGGCCAGATTGCTGCATCCGTAGTGGGCGGCGAGCTGACACATGGTGGCGGTGTTGCAGCCGGCGGAGCGCCCGTAGTCGGGGTCGGTCGATTTATCTATGACGATAATATAGAGAGTGCGGTTATCGGCCGAGCAGCCGTAGCCGGTGCGGGAGTATACCATGCTGTTGTAGTCTTCGTTGCTGTTGTGCTCGGTGAGGATGCCGTTGCGCATCACAATGGCGTTGCCGCTCACGGCCTGTACGACCGACTGGGTGAGCCGGGCGCCGTCGGGATCGATGGTGAATTTGCAATTGAGCTTCACCCGGGTGCCGACTTTAAGTTTTGCGAGTTTGGCTGTCTTGCCGCCCCGGGCCACCAGGGCAAGGTCGTGGTCGCCGAGTGTGCCTGCAGGTGCATTGGACTTTACGCTCTTCACTACGTAGACTATGTCGTGGTTCGATTTGTATTCCTGGTCCGGTTCGGCGTCGAGAAGCACTTCGGTTGCATCGGCGGCGTCTTCTTCCATTATTTTGGTAGTGCCGCTGCTGTCCTTGCCCTCGGCGACGTACAGGAATCGGCGGTCGCTGCCGTAGAATCGGTTGTACATGCACAGCTCGCCGTTGCCGGAGGCTTTGACTCCTTTGTTCACCATGTTTATGATCATGCGTGTACCCGAGCCCCACGACACGGTGTCGCCCTTGGTGCAGTAGTCGACAAACACCCGCCGGTCGTCGGTAACGGCCACTATGCCGCAGCGGCGCGGACCGCCGTCCCAGTTCTCGAACTGGCTCACAGGCATGCCGTTGCATAGCGATGCTCCGCGTGTCATCATCGAGTATACCGGATATTCCTTCTGCGAGGCCACAATCCAGAAGTTGGCGTTAGCACCAGCCACAGCCGTGTGCCCGGGGCTTGAGAGCCGTTGTGCTGCCGATGTGATATGCTCCACGCTTTTGGCCGAGTTGTTGGCTACCCATGTTTCGATCTCGCATGCGGGGTTGGTCATGTCCACCGTTATCAGGTGCGCGTTCAGAGGATAGTCGGGAAGCCGCAGGCGCCGGTACTCCACGCCGGGCGAGAGTGTGCGACTCTCGATGGTGTTTATGTCGTAGTCCGTGCCGTTGAGCGTCACTGTCTCTGCCGTCGCCGTCAGTGTTGTCAGTGCGATGGCGCTAAGTATTGTCTGTCTGAGTGTTGCCATGTCTATTCCTGCGGTTTTTTGCGGAAATTGAGTAATGGGAGAAGGAAGGATATCACCGATGCCGCGAGCCAGAATATGGCCACAGCGGTGAAATCGTAGTGCTTGATGCCGTCGGCTCCGACAGTTATATGGCTGTCGATGAGCACGCCGCTGACAATGTCCTGTATGCCGGCGGCCACATACGAGGCTATGCCGACTACGCCGATGGCGGCTCCTGTGGCGCTTCGCGGCACTATGTCGATGGCCATAAGACCGCCGAGGAAGCATATGAGAACTCCGATGGCGATGCCGAAGAGTATCATTGCCAGATAGTTCAGCCACAGCTCGTCGCCTCCGAAAAGGAAGAGGGCGAGGGCGACAGAGTTGAGCACTCCGAAGATGAGCGCCGGAATCTTGCGGTCGCCTTTAAACAGTTTGTCGGAAAACCAGCCCGACAGGACCGTGCCGGCGATGCCGAGCAGCGCGTTGATGGAAATTATCGATGTCGCCTGCATCACGCCGAAGCCCTTCTGTTCCTGAAGGAAAAGTATGCCCCAGCCGTTAATGGCGTAGCGCGACACATACATGAACGCGCTCGAGGCCGCAAGCACCCACACTGCGGGCGTGCGCAGTACCATGCGCTGTATTTCGGCCACACTGCCGCTTTTCGTTTTGGCGGCGGCAGGTTCCTGCGACAGCTCCTCGATCGACGGAAGCCCGCAGCTTTCGGTGTTATCGTGCAGGAACAGCGCGATGATGATGATGCCTATGGCACCCGCCAGTGTCGAGCCGAAGAAACCGGCCTGCCAGCCGGCCACGCTGACTATGGAGCCTACGAAGATGAACGACAGAAATTCGCCCAGATTGTGACTGGCCGAGAAAAAGCCGTAGTATGTGCCGCGTTCTTTAAGCGGAAACCACCGCGACAGCGATATGATGGCCGGCGGAGCGCCCATCGACTGTGCCCAGCCGTTGAGACCCCACATTATGGTGAAGGATATGAATATGACGGCAGTAGGTATCGCTGTCGACACCATGCCGGGCAGTCCCATGAAACAGTTGGCGGCCGTCGATACCACCAGACCCGTGGCCATGAAGCGCCTGATATTGCAGCGGTCGGCCAGAAAGCCGTTCACGAACTTACCTATGGCATAGGCGAACAGCAGGGCCGAGCTCACTATGCCCAGTTCCGTAGCCTCGAGAACGCCGCCGTCTATTATGGGCTTTTTCATCACATTGAGGCTTGTGCGGCACACATAGTAGAGGCTGTAGCCCAGTGTCGCCGCCAGAAACGCCTGCAGCCGCAGCTTCCTGTAGTAGCGCTGCCGGTCGGCTTCCGAGGCGAATTCGCGCGTCGGCGACGCGGCGCTGATATTGTAGAATGCAAGTAGTCGGTCGAACATCAGTCGTGCAGATTTTTAGATCGCAGATAGTCGAGCAGAAGAGCGGGGCGGTCGGTCTGTATCATGGTGGCTCCCATGCCGATAAGACGGCCGTAGATGTCGTCGGGATTGCCTTCGAATGCCTCGTCGTCGCATAAGCCGCCGTTGAAGCTCGGCCATAGGGTATTCACCCACAGCCGGGCTCCCCGGGCGACGATTTCCTGCATCATCGTCTCCACTTCCGGCGTGAGTTCCGACCACACCAGTTCGAAGGCCGGAGGTACCACGCCTGCGGCGGCATAGCTGTCGTAGACTTCGCGTTTGCCTTTGTCGAGCCGCACCACGGGCATATACATCATTCGGGTAGGGTGGGCATCGAGTTTGGCCCTGACATCGTCGATAGAATTCTGGCCTTTGATAAGGAGCTGATCGGTGACGCCGAGACTGTCGGAGAGTGCCAGCACCAGATCGTAGTACTGCCAGCCTTTGTCGATATTGACAACAATGCGGTCTTTGCACAGTTCCAGAACCTGGCGCAGGGTCGGTATACGCTGCGATGTCGCTATGTCGTGGCCCGTTTTGAGGTAGAGCTTCGACAGAGAGTCGGATGTTATGTCGCTTACGCGCCCTTTGCCGGTAGTGGTGCGGTTGAGGGTGCGGTCGTGACACAGCACAAGCACACTGTCGCGGGTCAGTGCGAGATCCACCTCGACTATATCGGCACCCATCTTTATCACAGATTCTATGCCTTTGAGTGAGTTTTCCGGATAGTTGCGCCAGTCGCCCCGGTGACAGGCAACCAGTACTTTAGACGATCGTGGATTGTTGATTTGGTCAACGATGTCGAGAGCCCTGTTCTGGGCAACGACATGCAGACATGTCAGTAATAAGATAAGTGCCGACAGTAGTCTCATAGAGTTGTGTGTTGGAGGTTATGGGTTATGGATTAAGGGTTATGGGTGCATTGAGGGTCCGGATGCCTCTACATCTTTAACCTTTAGCCCATAACCCTTAAATCATTTCACAAGTATTTTCGTCGCTTTTCCGTCTTTTACGGCAATATAGAGGCCCGGAACGAGAGAGGCCCGGTCGCGGCGCAGCCCGGTGAGATCGTAGTACAGGGTCTCACCTTCGCTTTCGACGCTGACATTGCCTATGCCCGAGTTTCCGGCAGGCGACATGGTGAATTCGATGGTATATGCCATCTGTGTCGGAGCATCGGCGTCGGCTTTGTATACGATGCGGCTCAGCGAGCTGCCGGCATCGGCTTCCCAGGTGCTGAGGTCGTTCTTGGAGTCGCCGTTGGAGTCGGCGAATGTCTGTGTGCCGCCTTCGGTCACCACCTTTGTGGCACCGCATTCGCGGGCGGTGCATCCGGCATGGGTGGCGCTCATCACTATCCTGTCGAATTTCATTCCTTCGGGAGCGTCGAAGGCCAGTTCCTGTGTGCGGTACCAGCGCGCGTCGCAGTATACGTTGGTGGGGTTGGCTTTGCCCAGATTTGCGAAGAATATGCGCGGATAGTCCTTGTATTTGCCGGGATTGGTCATGGTCATGGATATGCCTTCCTGAGACAGGGTCTCGCCGATGAGCACGAGCACCTTGTTGTTGCCCGAGGTATACCAGCGCGCTTTGGTTTTTCCGTCGGCTTCGTTGAGGTATTTGCCGGCATCGGAGTCGTTGTCCTGCAGTTCTTCGAGAGTGTAGGGCGCGAAAGTGAAGTCGTTGCCCAGTTCGTCGTAGTCGCTGAAGTTGAAGGTGACCACGGTGGCGCTTTCCTGTGCCGATGCCTGCGGAAGCACGGCCAGTGCGGCTACTGCCAGCGAAAGTAGAGTTTTTTTCATAGATTTTATTTTTAGGGTGTTATAAATGTTCATGCCTGTGTAGGGCGGTCCGGGCAAAGCGTGCTTCGCCCGGACCGCGGAGTCAGTTTTCTACGATCTTGAAGTCGTCGAGGAATATACGCGAGTTATGGCCGTTGGGGTTGGCATAGCTTTCGGCCAGGGTGCTTGGGCCCGCCACGAATACAATGCGCGAGCGCGAGTCGATGCCCTCTGCATCGATAGAGAACAGCGACGTGGGGTACTGCCACACCTCGATTGCCGTCGGGTCGATGCCCGGAATCAGCCATGCGAGAGTCGGAAGAGTGAACTGTACGGCATCGAGAGTCACATCCAGGCCGTTCTCGTCCTTGTATGCTATGGTGTGACCTTTCTCGCCGCATTCGCTGCACGATTTGATGGTGCCCTTGCCCAAAATACCGACATAGAATACGTCGCAGTCGTCGCGTACGTTCTTTGTGGTTCCGTAGCCGAGTGCTTTCCACGATATGGTGGCGTTGGCATTGTCGCCGAGAGCCTCGATTGCAGGGGAGGCTACATCGCCGCCGTAGCCGCCTTTGCCGAACTTGATGAACCCTGTACGCGAGTACAGCCAGGTCGACAGCGAGGTCCATCCGTGCGATTTCTCGGCGTCGCTCCACTTGTCGATGCGTACTTCCTTGGTCTTGCTTGCAGGGTCGATTTTCCAACCCAATATGCCGGCATCCGATTCGAGCCAGCTGAAATCGTCGAAGAATGTGGCGTAGAGCTGTACAAGATCGATGTCGCAGTGCAGATTGTCGAACTCGCCCCGACCGCTTATGGTGAGAACGGCCGCCAGATCGCGTCCTTCGTTATTGTGCTGCGACACACTTACCGTTGCCTGTGTATCCGATGCCCGGGTGGCTGTGAATACTGCGGCATCGGCGCCGCTTACCGCGCAGTCCCACTCGCAGTTGGCTGTCACTGTCACACTCAGCTCACCGCCGGCACGCTTGAATGTCAGCAGTTTGGTGTCGACGTTGAGATACGGTTCGCTACCTTTCTGCACTACTGCGAAAGGTTCCGCCTGTTCCACACCGTTCAGAAATACACGGTAGGTTGCCGTGCGGGCTATCGGACTCTCGTTGGCCTCGGCATAGATGTGGATTATACCGTCGTCGTCGCCCTCCATCGGGTAGATGCGGGCCCAGGCTTCGGTGTCCTCGTCGGCCGCCGAGAATGTCCACTGTCCGCGAGCGCGTACTACGGCTTTCTTGCCGTTGGCGAATTTCGCATCGTCCAGGCCTTTTTCGGGTATGCGGTAGTCCTCCAGTCCTTCTACGAGGAAGTATGGCTCTTCTGCGGGTGCATTGTCATCGCGGCAGCCTGTTGTCATCGTGCTTGCGGCGAGTATCAGTGCGCACGCCGAGAGGGTATTGAATATGCTGTATGTTTTCATGTCGGGTGGTTATTGAGCGTTGGCGGTAGGGAATACACCGTGGATGGCCTTGTAGCTCCACCATACCGGTGTTATCATGTCGTTGTCACCCTGTCGGGCAATGGCTTCGGCAACACCGTCGGGATTCGGGCCGGTTGTGGGGGTGGGGTAGGCCATGCGCTGCGGCAGCTGGAACTTATTGTAGCTCGTGCCGGGGCCGATGGTCAGGCGCGGGTACGATGTGCGGCGCAGTTCGTGGTAGGCTTCCATGCCCACCCAGAAGAGCGACAGGAACTTCTGCTCGGCTATGAGCTGGTCCTTGTTGTCGTTGCTATCCCAGCCGGCAAGTTTTCCGTTGATAAATTTGTCGATGTTCTCCGCGGTCAGAGGGGCCTTGCGCTTCGAGTATACCTCGTACTGGGCCCATTTCTCGCAGGAGGCTCTCACGGCGCTTTCGTAGTACGACCGGGCGGCTGCGTCGCCGCCATCGATAAGGCCCTTGTGAGCCGCTTCGGCAAGTATGAAGAGCACTTCGGAGTAATCCATAAGGAAATGATGCGCGTCGTCGCGCACGAGTACGTCGTAGTTGAGATAGGCAGCACCCTCGCTTACGATACCCGATTCTTCGGGTGTACATCCTGCCTGGGTACCCGACCATCCGTCGGCCTCGCTGCGTTTTATGCACCAGGTGGTAAGACGCGGATCGATTTCCGAGCTCTTCTCGTCGGTGTGTATGGTCATTTTGAGGAACTGTTCGGTGACCAGATAGGCGTTCTTAGAGAACGAATTGACATCGATTTCCACCGGACGGAAACGGTTGTAGTAGGGGTCGACGCCGGTATTGCGTATTGTGGCGCTTTCGGAGTTGGTGGTAAATACGGGATATTTTTTTGCATCCGCGATTATTTCCTTCATCTTTTCTCCGACATTCATCTCGCTGCGGCCGCATACGCGGCAGAGCAGGCGCAGATAAAGCGAATTGTTGAATTTTCGCCACAGCGACATGTCGCCGCCGTACATTATATCCATCGTCGGCGATTCGAATTCCGGCTTCAGGGCATAGATGTCGTTGGCTTCCTCGAGTTCGGAGAACATCTGGCGGTATACATCGGCCTGGGTGTCGAAGCGCGGTTTGTCGATGCCTTCGGAGCCGCGGAACGCCTCGGCATAGGGAATGTCGCCGAAGAGGTCGGTGAGATTCGACATCAGGTATACTTTCAGAGTCAGAGCTACCGCGCGGCATGCATCGTCGTCCCACTTCTCGGCGAGGTCGTACATATGCACCGCATTGGCGGCCTTGGTGGCATAGTTCGACCATAGGTTTATCCAGTCGTTGTCGACTATCTTATAGCGGTGACGCTCCTGCGCGGTCAGGGTAGTGCAGGCGGTGAACTGCACCAGTTCGTCCGACCAGTAGTAGCTGTAATAGCACTGCTGTCGGGCTGTGCCATAGAATAGATTCTCGAACATGCCGTAAGGCTTGAGTTCGCCGACATTCATCTTGTTGGGGTCGGTATTGGTCTTCTCGAAATCGTCGGTGCACGAACACATTCCGGCGAGCGCTATCATCGCTGCAATAAGACCTGTATATATCTTTGATATCTTGTTCATGGATGGAGAACGGTATTAGAATGAGAGTTTGAGGTTGATGCCGTATGTACGCGTCATAGGCATGGCGCCTGCTTCAAGACCGCTGTACACGTTGGTGCCTACCATTGCGCCGGCCTCAGGGTCGTAGAGCGGGAACGAGGTTATGCAGAAGAGGTTTGTGGCATAGGCGCCCAGCGATGCCGCCTGAAGGACTTTTGTCTTGCGGCATATCCGCTTGGGCAGAGAGTAGTCTATGCGCAGTTCCTTGAATTTGAGGAAGTCGGTTTTGAATATGTTCTCTTCGGCATTGTCGCGCGGGAATACATAGCCGTTGTAGTATTTGTTTATCGTTTCGGTGACAGTGGTATTGGGCTGGTAGGAGATGCTTCCGTCGGGTGCGGTGATGGCATTGACGCCTTCAACCACCAGACCGTCCTGACGTCCGGGCAGCGAATTGGTGAGCTTGCCCTGATAGGCCAGTATGGCATGAGTCATGGAGTAGGCATGGCCGCCCATCTGCGCGGTGAAGCTCATGGACATCGACACGTTCTTATATCTCAAATTCATCGACAGACCTCCGCGCCATGTCGGGTTGATTTTGCCAAGACGACGGTCGGCCGATTCGTCGAGAATAGGGTGGCCGGTTGTGGCGTCGACCAGTTTCATGCCCGAGCAGTCCACTTTGTTTCCGTCGGCGTCGAGATAGTAAGAGCCTTCGGGCGCACGCTGGTATCCGCGGCCATAGAGATAGCCCATTTCTTCGCCTACGAATGAATAGAAATGCACATATTTGCCGGCGATATTCGATGCCTGCTGGAAAGGAACACGCGGATCCCAGCCGTCTTCGAGGCTTACGAGTTTGTTCCAGTTACGGCTCCAGTTTACGTCGACCGACCATGTGAAGTCGCGTGTCTGCACAGGCACGCCGTGCAGGGCGATTTCTATACCGTGGTTGCGGATTTCGCCCGCGTTGATCTTTTTGCTCGAATAGCCGATGATAGGGTCGGTGACGGCACTTACTATCTGGTTGGTGGTGCGCGAGTCGTAGTAGGCCACATCGAGGCCTATGCGGTTCATGAAGAATCGTGTCTCCACGCCTGCTTCCCAGCTCTCCACGTTTTCGGGCTTGATATAGTAGTTCGACATGGAGGAGGGCAGCGAATATGAGCCCGGGTAGGTGGTCGAGGCCGAATAGGCGTCGGTCAGCGTGTAGGGCGATGTGTCGTTGCCCACATTGGCCCACGAGGCACGGAGTTTGAGCATGTTGAAGCGCGATGCATCGAGCTTAAGCAGCTGGTCGAGAAGCACGCTGCCCGATACCGACGGATAGAAGAACGACCAGTTGTGGCGGCTCAGTGCCGACGACCAGTCATTGCGGGCCGTAATGTCGAGGAAGTAGGTATTGTCCCAGCTCAGGTTAACGAAACCGTAGAACGAGTTCACCACTTTCTTTGAGCGCCAGTTATAGATGCGCGGGTTTTCGCCAGTGGGGGTGTTGGTGGTGTTGTACACGCCTTCTTCTCCGAGCTTCGACAGGGTGGTGGAGTTGCGGTATACGCGGCGCTCCATGTTGTTGCCGCCGAAGGCCGCGTTAAGGCCGAGCCGCTTGTCGAAAAGGCGGTTGTTGGTGTAGCGGAGCATGAAGTCGATATTGGTCTCGATGTCGCGGTTGTTCTGTTCGCGGTAGAAGCCCGATTTGTAGCTTGGTGTGCGGAATGGTTTTTTCTGTTGGCGGAAATCCACCGATATGTCGGTGCCCGCCCGGAGATCGAGTGTCAGGCCCTTTACGGGGAAGCTTATAGTGAGGGCCACATTGCCGTACACGCGGTCCTTGTTTATCGAGTTGGTAGCCTCGTAGAGCTGCTGGTACGGGTTGCCGGGCTGGCTGTTGCCCAGGGAGTTGACCATACCTTTGCCGTCTTTGCAGCCGCCTTCGTAGTTTTCTTTGTTGGCGCGTCCGCTGAAATACTCGTCTTTGTAGAGCTGCATGGAGTTGTTGGTGGTGCCCCAGAGGATGTAGTACAGCGGGTTATTGTTGTTGTAGCCCGATATTGGCAGGTTGTCGGAGCTTTTGTGGAGGTAGTTGACTTTCGAATTAAGCTTTATCCACTTGTTCATTTTCGTCGAGAACGACAGCGACACCGTCTGGTTCGAATAGCCCGTGTTGGGAAGAATCCATTCGTTGTGGGTGTCGGTTACCGACAGTCGCGCGCTTGTGCCCTTTCCGTTGTTCGACGATATTGTCACGTTGTTCTTGAATGTGGCGCCGGTGCGGAATATTCCCGTGTACCAGTCGTCGGCGTAGACGAAAGGTGTCAGGGTATATTCGCCGGTTTCCCAGTTGTACGAGTTGAACTGGTTGCGCAGTTTGTTGGCGTCGTATTTTTCGCCGAAGGAGTAGCGCGAGGCATTTCGGGTCTGCTCGAACCCTTCGGGATGATCGCCCGAGAAATTCCAGCACGCGAATTCGAGGAAGCCGTTGTCGTTGCCCGGACCGTATTCCTTCTGGAAATCGGGAAAATAACCGGCCCTCTCGAATGTTACCGATGAATTCAGTGTCACGCCTACGCCTTTGGTGTCGCGGCCGCTTTTGGTGGTTATGACGATGGCGCCGTTGGCGGCGCGCGAGCCGTAGAGCGCGGTTGCGGCCGGGCCTTTCAGCACCGACACGCTTTCGATATCTTCGGGATTGATTTCGGAAGCGCCGTTACCGAAATCGACAGGAGCGTCGGAGTTGCTGTAGCCGCCGCCCGAGCCTGTGCCGGGGTCGCCGGTGTTGATAGGCACGCCGTCGACCACAAAAAGAGCTTCGTTGGAGCCGTAGTTGAGCGACTGGTCGCCACGGAGCACCACGCGCATGGAGCCGTTGGGACCTGTTCCGGCACCTGTGGCGCTCATACCGGCAACTTTTCCGTCGAGAGCATTAAGCCAGTTGCCCGACACGGAGTTGGTGAGTTCTTCGGAGTTCACCTTGGTCACGGCATAGCCTATTGATTTCTGTTCGCGGGTGATGCCGAGGGCTGTCACCACGACGTCGCCGAGCATTTCGGCCGAAGGTTTGAGGGACACCGAAAGGTTTTTGCCCTGCTCGGCTTTCACTTCGACCGTCTTGTAGCCGACGTAGCTCACGGTTATTGTGGGGTTCTTGCCGCGGACGGGCAGCGTGAAGCGGCCGTCGAGGTCGGTTGCCGCGCCTGTCTTGCTGCCGCGCGCCACTACCGAGGCTCCGATGAGTGGTTCTCCGTTTTCGTCCGTGACGGTGCCGGAGAGTTGCCAGGTGTTGCCGGCCGGCGTCTCTTTTTTGCCGGAGCTTTTACTCGCCTGCGAGAGTATTATCTTCCGCTCCTCCACATGTATCGATGTGCCGGGAAGCACCTGCCGCAGCACTTCGCCTATGGGGCGGTCTACGGCGCGGATGGAGACTTTGCGGCTGAGCGGCAGGTCGGTGTCGGAATAAGCAAATGTGTAGGTGCTTTTCTTCTCGATCATGTCGAGAAGGTCGCGCACGGGCATGTCCGTCACGTCGAGTGTCACCGGTTCGGTCTGTCCGAATGCCGCTGTGACTCCCATGAACATGGCGACGGCTCCAAGTGCGAGCCGACGTCGGAAACACGGTTGTTGTCGGTTCATTGTTGTTTTGTGATATGGTTGGTATTAGGTTTTATTTTCAGAGTTGAGCCGGCCACGGAATAGTCGATCCGGGCTATTCTTGCAACGACCGACATGGTCTGGTCTATGTCATCGGCCGCGGTGAGAGTGAGGGTGAGCCGACGGTCGAGATCGAGATCCGGGTCGAGGTCAAGCTCAAGACAGTAGCGGCGCCCGATGTTCACCAGCACGGAGCCGAGCGACTTGTTTTCGAGTTTTATCCGTGGTGTGTGCCACTGGCAGTAATCGATGGCCTCGACTGTTTCGAGCGTGCATTGGCCGTCGGTGCGGTCGATGGTGAGCATGTCGCCGGGTGCAAGTGTAACGGCGCGGTTTTTGTCGCCGGCACGGCCGGGTGTCACGGCCACTTTGCCTTTCAGAAGCACGACTTCGGTGGTATGGGAAGTGGCATAGGCCCTGACGTCGAAGGAGGTCCCCAGCACCTGTACCGTGGCGTCGGCGACATCTACGGTAAAAGGATGCTCGACGTCGCGCACGATGTCGAAATAGGCCTCGCCGTCGAGTTTCACGTTGCGTTTGAAGCCCCCCGACAGGCCGCCGGTGGTATAGGTGAGGCGGCTGTTGGAGTTGAGGATCACCTTGGAGCCGTCGGGGAGGGTATAGCGCCCTACGGTGCCGTCGGTGGTGGCGAGGCTTGTGGTCTCGGTGGCCATGGTCGTACCGGCAAGGAAAATAAGGACCGACGATACCAGGGCCACTGCCGCGGCGGCCGCGTAGCGGAGGAAACCGCGGCGGCGCTTTTGCGTGCGCGTGGTGCCGGCGCCCGTCTTGCGGTTCAGTGCAGCCATGAACGAAAGCAGATCGGCGCTGTCGACACTTCTGCCGCTGCGTCCGAAGTTCGCGTCCCACAGTGTCTGCATGGCAGCCCGGGCGGCGCTGTTGTTTTCATGACGCAGCATCCAGCTGTCTATGTCTGCGCGGACATCGTCGGGCAGGTCGGGATGCTCGTAGATATAGCTAATAATCCGGTAATATTCGTTGTCGGAGGTGTGTTTCATTGCATGTTTATTGTAAAAGCCTTGGGGCGCCGCACGGTCTGTGTGTAGCGCCGGCCCTGCGGATCGGTTACTTCTACGGTTATTGTCGAGGTGGCCGAACCGGCGTGGGCCCGGAAAAAGTGCGATGATTCCTGTGTGATGAATGTCGATGTCGTAGTCGGTTTGGCTCCGTGACTAAGACGCTGGCACTCATATGCCAGAATATGCAGGGGGTCTTTTGTGCGTACGCGTGTCACCGGCATCTCCCGGCCCTCTTCGCGGACGCTTATTGTCCACCCGGGGCCGTAGTTGTAGACATTCACAAGTATATCGTCGGTGGGCGCGGGGCGGTAGTATGCGCCCGCGTACTCGCTGACGTATTTTTTCATCGAAGTGTTGGTGACGGTTGCCTCGTCGATATTGGTCGTGTTGAGGTCGTAGACTATAAACTGGCTGTCGACGGGCAGGCCGATGCCTTTGTAGCGGTAGGCCATGTGGCTGCCGTCGACATCGAGAAGTCCGTAACCTCCCGGGGTACCGTCGGTGCAGAGATGTTTTTTCGTGTAGCCGGAGCGTGCCGTCCACCACAGCGAACCGCACACCGATGCCACGCAGTGCTCGGTGAGGCCGCGCCGGAAAGGCGACTCTGCTGTATAATTGCGGTGATAGTGGCCGCTGAAGAGAGTAACATCGGCATATGGAGCGAGGATATCTTCGAGACGGTCCATGCCGAGCATATTGCGGTGCGACACCTGTGTTCCGTCGATAATGACCGGATCGGAATAGAAGGGCACATGGGCGCATACCACCAGCGGCGTGCCGTGCGGTACCGTGGCAAGATCCCGCGCAAGCCATTCGAGCTGGGCGTCGGTAAGGCGACGCTCGTAGCTGCGGTCGCCCATAGTAGTTTCGGTAGCGCCTATATTATTGTACACCACATTGTCGAGTACTACATAATGCACCTCTCCGATATTGAATGAATAATAGTCGGGCGCAATGTTTTCGCGGAAGATGGCCGATGAAAGCCAGTCATCGGGTATATAGGGCGAATTGTCGTGATTTCCGATGGTATAGAAGATTGGGCAGTCGATGCGGCCAAGCATGTCGACAGCGTCGGTAAGGCCGAAATTGTTGGCCGTCCAGAACTGTTCCCAACCGGCATCGCCAAGCGACAGCGAGTAGACCCGGCGCCCCAGGGAGCGCAGACTGTCGATGGCGGCATTCATGTCGGGCGCAGCTGTGCCTGTGAACTGTGCAAGGTCATCGGTACGCCGCGCCAGGTGCTGGTCGGCCTGCATTATCATGGTATATTGCCTCTGGGCGACGGGCCGTAGTACGAAATCGTGCGTCTCGGCCACATCGGGCGCCGCGGTAAGGGTGGCGAAGAACTGAGGTAGATTGCCGCGGCACGGAGCCTCATAGCCCGACGGCACCGACACGAACACGCATCCGGTGGCTTTGGCCGATTCAATGCTGTAGTTGCCGTCGGCGTCGGTGGTCACGACCTCGACACCGTCGGAAACTACGACATTGACCAAAGGCGTTCCGTCGGTCGAGAGTATCCGGCCTGTGAGCGTGGCTGCGGGCGCGGGACTCTCTCCCTGGCCGGGATTTTCCGGTTCGTCGGGCACCACAGGTGCCGGCGGCTCGGGCTGCAGAGGATTACTCTCGGGCGAGCACGAATCGAAGCTGGCCATAACGAAAACGAGGGCCACGACGCGACAGAACGAACAACCTAAACAATCCATCTTAGAAAGGAAGGGAATAAAAGTCTCACATCACGTTTTCCAATCACATCTATGAAGCTTTTATTGTTTTTTGGTCTTTTTGGAAGGTTTATACTCTTTGATTATTTGGAGAGCTGTGTCAGGATGGTCGGTGGTGATATAGTCTACTCCGAGATCGATGAAATATTTCATATCTTCCGGGGTGTTGACGGTCCATACGTTCACCTCCAGTCCGTTGCGATGCGCCTCGGCAACCCATTCCGGATGTTTTTTCATTACTTTTACGGAATAGTCGAGTCCGTCGAGACCGAGTTTTTTAAGTTTTTTGGGCGTAAGATCACCGTCGAGATAATAGATTTTTACTCCGGCAGGGAAGATTTTGCGGAAAGTCATTGCCGCGTTGAGCGAGAATACTATTATGTCGGTACGGCCAAGTACACCGTGCTTTTTGAGCAATTCGGCGATTTTATGGCAGGCCACGTCCTCGCGGTTGATGTCAGTGAGCGATTTCATCTCCAGGACAAGCTGAGTGTCGGGATGGCGGCGCACTTCGGCAAGATATTCGTCGAGAGTGGGTATTTTCTCGCCATTGGGCAGACGGAGGCTGCGTATCTGTTCGAACGGCGCAGTTTCCATAAACAGACCTTCGTACACTTTATCGTGGTTGACCACAAGATGATCGTCGGTGGTGAGCCATACATCGATTTCTGAGCCGAAAACGCCTATCGAGTCAGCTTTGGCGAAGGATGCCAGAGTGTTCTGGGCGGAGTTGTCGGTGTTCCAGAAACCGCGGTGTGCCACGATTTTGGTCTGAGCGCCGGCGGCGAATGCCGCACATGCTGTTAATATCAGGAAAATAGTTCTTGCCGGAGTCATGATAATGATTTATGAAAATTACAGGTTAACAGTTGCAGGGGAGGGAATCCCTCTCTGAAATAAAGATGCTTCAGTCGAAATATATGCTAACGAAAATTTGAATTTTTTTTGTGAAAATAGAAATAATTACGGGAATAATGTATACTTTTGCCTCGTGAAAAGACTCTTGCCGGAGTCCGTAGTATTCTCAACATCACACTTATATTTTATTATGGACTATCGCACAATTCCATGTGTGCTGTCTGCATCGATGTGTATGCTTCCGGCACTGAGTCAGCATCCCGCTAGACCCAATATACTGCTCTGTGTGGCCGACGATGCCGGCCATATGGGCGCTTATGGCTACAGCTGGGTAAACACACCTGCATTCGACAGCATCGCCGCCCACGGGGTGTTATTCGACAATGCTTTCACGTGCAATGCCAAATCCGGGCCTTCGCGCGCATGTATGATAACGGGTCGCAATTCGTGGCAGCTTGAGGAAGCCGGCAACCACTGGTGCCGCTATCCGCAGAAGTTCACTTCACTGTCCGAAGTGCTCGAGGCTGCCGGCTATGAGACCGGTTTTACCGGCAAAGGCTGGGGGCCCGGCATAGCCGAAAACCCCGATGGCTCGGAGCGCAGGCTCACCGGAAAGAAGTATAACAAGCGCAAACTAGAGCCACCGACCACGGGAATATCCAATGTAGACTATGCGGCGAATTTTGCCGATTTTCTTGCCCGGCGCGACAAATCGCGGCCCTTCTGTTTCTGGTACGGCGCCCGCGAGCCTCACCGGGCGTATGAGTTCGGCTCCTCGGTGAAAAACGGCAAAAATACCGCCGACATCGACACCGTACCGGGCTGCTGGCCCGACAATGCTACCGTGCGTACCGATATGCTCGACTACGCACTCGAGATCGAACACTTCGACACACATCTGGGCCGAATAATCGCCATGCTCGATTCCGTCGGCGAACTCGACAACACACTTGTAATCGTCACCTCCGACCACGGCATGCCGTTCCCGAGAGTAAAAGGTCAGAACTATTATCAGTCCAACCACATTCCGCTTGCTGTGATGTGGGGCGATGGAGTACGTCATCCCGGGCGCCGGGCGTCCGAGGCTGTCAGCGTTATAGATTTCGTGCCTACTATACTCGAGGCAACCGGCGTCGACGGTCAGGCTCTGGGCATGCAGCCGGTGACAGGCCGCAGTTTTGCCGACATTCTGCGCGACAGAACCGATACCGGCATCGACCGATCCTGTGTGCTTATGGGAAAGGAGCGGCACGACGTAGGGCGCCCCGACGATCAGGGATACCCCATACGTGCCATTCTCAAGGGCCGCTATCTGTATATCCACAACTACGAACCGCAGCGCTGGCCTGCCTGCAATCCCGAGACCGGATATATGAATGTGGACGGCAGTCCGACCAAGACCGAAATTATCCGTGCGAGGCGCAGCCCCGACACGGAATATCTGTGGGAGCTATCCATGGGTTTCCGCCCCGAGATAGAACTCTATGATATAGAATCCGATGTATTCTGCATGCATAATCTCGCCTCCGACCCGGCTATGAAAGATACCGTTGCCGCACTCGAGCGCGAGCTCACCGGGCGCCTTGTCGCGGAGGGAGATCCGCGAATGCAGGGCCGAGGCGACGTGTTCGACCGCTATCCCAATATGTGTCCTCAGCATCAGTACTATAACCGCACGAAAGCCGGGGAAAAAATAGCCACCCCATGGATTAACCCCACCGATTTCGACACTATCGAATAAAATACTATAAAACAATGAGAAAAATAGCTTTTATTGCATTTGCCGCTGCGGTACTGACAGTTTCCGCAGCCCCCAAGAAGCCTGCTCTTGAATACACGAGCGGCCATGAACTTACGCTGATAAACAAGCTTGCCGATACTCCCCACCGCTATGCCCGCGTCGATACTCTGAAATACGACGGTTTTACCGACTATCAGCGCCGGTCGCTGGTGCAGTATCCGGCCGGGCTCGCTCTTGCATTCGAAACAAACAGCGATTGCGTATACTGCACAATAGACTATCAGAAGAAAAATTCGGCCTATAATCAGACCGATCTGGCAGCCTCGGGCGTTGATCTTTATATCCGTGATAAAGATGGGCAATGGAGATATGCGGGCAACAATACACCACGTAAAAAGCCCGATGAGGTGCTTGCGTTGGTGTCGAATTTGGCATCGGGTAATAAGGAATGCCTTCTCTACCTTCCATTGGTGTCGATTGTGGATTCGGTGTCCATAGGAGTGACGCCAGGCTGCTACGTGCGCCCCATCGACAATCCGTTTAATCACCGTGTCGTTTTCTGGGGTTCGAGCTTTACTCACGGCATTTCATCGTCGCGCCCCGGAATGGCCTATCCCATGCAGTTTGAGCGCGCCACCGGGCTTCATACGCCATCATTGGGCGTAAGCGGAAACTCCAAGCTGCAGCAGTCGTTTGCCCGCGTGCTCGCCGACACTCCCGCCGATGCATTTGTTTTCGATGCTTTCTCCAATCCGACAGCAGAAGAGATCGAAGCCAATTTCAAGCCTTTTATGGATACTTTGCGAGCCAAACACCCCGACACCCCCGTAATATTCATGCAGACCATCTATCGCGAGCACCGCAACTTCGACACAGAATACGATGCGCGCGAACGTGCCAAACAGGACGCGGCCCGCAAAGTGGTCACCGAAGCCATGGCTACCGACCCCAATCTTTATTTCATCGAGCCGAATGCCGGCGATAACCACGAGACTTCGTGCGACGGCACCCATCCGTCCGACTTCGGCTATTATCTGTGGATGCAGTCGATCCGTCAGCCTATACTCGACATCCTTGCCCGATATGGCATAAATTGAAGTTAGTATTTTGCCATACATTCATTGACGTTCAAATATATTCATTATCGTTTATTTTAAGGCTGTTACATCTTTGAGAATTTCTATGCTTTTGCCTTGATTTGCCCTGTTTTTCGCATTTAGTACACAATTAGTACGATTAGATTGTTAATATCTGTTGTGAGCCGTTTTCACGATTGATTACGCCTCATTACCTTTACATTAAACAAAGATAATCACCTATGGCTAAAGTAGAAAGCAAGAACAAACAGAACCCGAAACTCGTGCAGTCCGAATTGCAGGACGGTCGGGCAAGCCTTGCGTTGGAGTATTATCTCGGACGCAATGAGACTCCGGTGCTTTATGAAGACGGCAGCCATGTCCTCTATACCGAGGGGGCGATGAAAGGAAAGCCGAAATATAAAATCAGGCATATCCGCAAACGCGAGGTGCTGAACCTATACATATGGCTGCACCCTCGCAACCAGCAGGGACGCAACCAGAACAAAAATACTCTCGCTCTCGCCGAAAAGATAAGGTTTGAGCGTGAGCAGGAATTCATTGAAGACCGTGAGGGATACCGGCTGAAAAAGGACGGTGAGAATGACTTTATCAAATACTTCCGCAAGCATTGGGAGAATGAATTGTACTCAAAGCCTGTGCGATGTACTTACAAGACCTCCTGCAACCGTTTCTTGAAATTCCTTGAGACTACGCCGCGGTTTCAACGCTACACGTCATATCTACGCATGCAGCTGATTACCCCCGAAATGGTAACTGCTTTCACCGACTATCTGAAGAAAGTAGCCAAAGGGGAGGGAGCGCATAAATCGTACTATATGTTCCGAACCGTCATACTCCATGCTAAAGAGGAAGGACTGATGAAAAAGAATCCGTGCAAGGGGATTGTAATTCACCGTGATGTGAACACTCTGAAAAAAGAGATACTGACGATGGAGGAAATCAAACGTCTTGCCTCTACCTACTACGAAGGAGAGGACACGGCTCTGAAACGTGCGTTTCTCTTTTGCTGCTTCACGGGCATACGCTGGTGTGATGCAGTGAGCCTCACATACGCCAATGTCGATTTCTCTGCAAGGATACTCCGATTCAATCAGCAAAAGACAGAGGGGCGCAGCGCACACAGCGGTGTCACAATCCCATTAAGCCCTGCATTACTGAAACTCATCGGAAATCCAGCACAGCATACATCCGAAAAGATATTCAATATCACCTGCTACCGGACAACAGCCATCACACGTTTGCAGAAATGGGTCAAGGCGGCTGGTATCAACAAGACTATCACATGGCACTGCGCGCGCCACAGTTTTGCAGTAAATGTTTTGGGTGCAGGAGCGAATATCAAGACCGTCGCTTCTCTCATGGGGCATTCGAGCAGAAAGTGTAGGGGTGTCAGAGTATATTTGAGTAATTACCCCCATGCACACCTTGCACTCTTGCACACTTTCAAAATGCCAAAGTGTCAAAAATGCCAGGGGGGGGGTAATGTGTCGTAACGGCAACGAGAGAAAAAATCAGACCGTGCAAGAGTGCAAGGAATGCACGGGGCATCCAACGAATAAAAGTCTTTTGGGCGATGAGAAAAGCATCGTAAATCCAATATTGGCAAGATACCTTCCGAGTTGCCCGAAAGGGGTGTCAACTCCCGATGATCGATTGAAATCAGCACAGTGACTGTTGCCGTTGTTATGGATGGTCGATGAGAGAAGATGGAAAGGGCATGGATATGTTTCGGGATTTCCTTTTCTAAGAAAAATCATCGCCTCAACCGCAACAACTGCCGTGATTGCTCTTTGTTTTTTTCACCGCCCGACACCAACAATTACCAGTGCCAATCCATGTCTACACGCAAATGGCAAGTTAGACCGTACTCACTATAATCATTACACCGGGTACAATGGTAAACCACTATACCCGGTGCAACAGTACCATCCGTGCAGAAGCGGCACGGAAATTGCTTCATTCGGAAATTCCTTAGCATATTAGGGAATTTTCCGAGCCGCATTGCCGAGGCAACGCTGAAAATATCCCGAATATGCCAAAGAGGTCAACCCCTTTGGAAATCCCGATACGGCTTAATGGGAAGCCGTACCCCATTGCTACACACGTTTTCAACGGAATAATAAAAGAGGCCATAACATTACTGAATTTTTCAACAATGTTTCGGACTCTTTATAAATTCTGAAAAAATGTGCGAACAAGTTTTATCGAACGATAATCTTGCAGGTTTCTGATGTGTGGCCTTTATCAGTGAGAGTAATGAGATAAATACCGGATGTAAGATTATCAGTAGGCACAGAAACTTGTGTCTCATCGGCTTCGATTATAAGGCTCATAATGGTGGAACCATTAATGGTATTGACTCGGATAGTACGCTCACTTGTAGAAGCCGGCACATCCACAACTACCGGTGTTCCCTTTGACGCAGGATTTGGCCGTGCGGTAATGTGATTTTCTTCCTTAATAACCGTTGCGACACTACCCGTAGCCTTGTCAATGCGATAGAATCTTACGGTTTGTACATAGTGCCCTTGTTCATCATGCCAATTGTAATTGACCTGTGCAAGAATGCTGTTGTCGGATTTGAAGAACTCAACACTTGGTTTTCCCTCGGCGTTGTCGGGCATCGGGAATGTGTAAAGAATCTGATTATTTTCGTTGACGACCTCCAGGCCTGTGTAATGAACACCGAACACTGTGCGTCTGTAGTCTGTTTCGCCATCGCCGTCGCGGTCAGTATCTGTAATGCCAAAAAGATATTCTTCAGGTGATTGCGCCCCATCTGACACACTGCTGAAATTGCTCTCTCCACCTTCTGCAACCTCTGCTTTGAAACGGACATATTCGAAAACATCGTCATCGTTGAAGAAAGTCTGAGAAAACGGCAGATAGACACCACCGTTCCAGTCGTTTAATCTGGCGACATCGTTGCAGCGGGGGGTACAGAAGTTACTGATTGGGACATCCTCCCAAGCGCGTTTACTCCATTCTCCATTGTATTTCTGAGTTTGGATGGAGTAACGGTAGGAGAAGCCCCACATACCCGACGGCTCAAGGTAGGCATCAATGGTTCTGAGGTATTCTTCAAACTGATATAACCCATTGCCTTTATGAAAGGGAATGTTTATAAAGACAGAATTATCTTCTACCCTGCTGCCGTTTTGAAGAATGGCAAGAGTCACTGATGGGTCGGAATATCGCAACATCTCAAAGATGTAGTTGATGAAAGCATTCTTGCGGGCTCCCATATCTGAAGTGGAAGGGATACCGTCCGCCTCATTTATTGTAAAGCGGGAATCCTTAATCACGCGGGATTTTTCCTGAGTACCAGTAGATGCTCTTTCCTCAAATACGCAATATGGTCGCAGTATGGGGAAATTAAATGATTTGAGAGGGTTTAGTTCAAAATCAAAGATTTCAGCCGTGTATTTCGTACTACCGTCTCTATATCCGTATTCATCCTCGGAGAAATAGATGGCGGCTTCACCATTCTTCATGTACTGCCCAGGGATGAAACGTGTGTCGGCTCCGTTCATCTCCTTTACCAGAGTTTGCGCAGAGGCGGCGGATGTGCCGACAAGAGCAACTGCGATTGTGATGATGCGAATTATTTTCATTCCATAATTGTTTGTTGCCACTGACTCTGTGGAAAGATTGATATAAAAAGAAAACGTGAGCCAACTATGCCACGTCTTGATTTGAAGGTCGTAGGAAACCATTAGCACAGATGTAACAATAGTAGCCCACGCTATAAGCGTGAGAACCACTATGCTAATCCTTGTGCTATTTGTCGAATTTCCTACGTTCTCAAATCACAAGATTACGCATAACGCTTCTTATTATCAAAATGTCGTGACGGGACTTCTCCCAATCAACTGCGAAGTTACAACATTTTGCGGTTCATGTCAATAGGCTGGGCAAAAATAAGTTTGGTCTGGTTCTATATATAGATATATAAACTGAACCAAACCTATAAATATATGCCGAGCAAAAAAGAAATAACTCTGTCAATTTTTCTTTTCGGAAGCACCAATAAACCATCCTCACTTATCAACGAAAAGGGAAAAATCAAGGGAAATAAATAAAGTTAACGACCGCAAATTATCCATAAATCGTTTCTATTTGTTTTCTGCGAATTGCCTAAGTAGTACTAATTTAGTACAAGCACAAGTAGGTATATCTCTAATAATCCACGATGTTATTCCTTAAACTATAAAATCCCTGGATCAGGCGTAATATCAAGGCCGGCGGCTTCGACAAGCT